>MAAC01009442.1_pt1 | contig 26459 bp, 44 predicted proteins | sample 1115981 | NCBI WGS metagenome assembly MAAC01 (sample SAMN04961126, study PRJNA320927) | seawater metagenome | isolation source: sample BD02T64 sea water enriched with oil for 64 days | place: USA:Gulf of Mexico | collected 2013-07-27
GATTCCATGCCAGAAATAGCCGCATCTGCCGCCGTTTGCCCAGCTTGTAAAACGCTAGATTTTTGCTTGGCTGCTAGTGCGGCCTTTTCTTGCTTTGTCATGACTATATCCTGAGAGTCTATTGTGAAAAAACAGTGTGTGTCGTTGCTAATAATATCACTTGAATCTAAAACCGCAACTTGAGAGCCCATTCTACCCTCGTTTACAGAAGCAATGTGGTTGCCTCGTGGGTTAATTTGCTCGTAGTCGTACTGCTCGCCCTTGAATACTCCGGTTTTTTCCACGTAATCACAGCGATATCCTAGGCTTAATTCCTTCTTTCCCGTCTCTACTAGGTCGGCTTGCGATTCAGAGAACAGCTTTAAATTGGCATAAAGGGTGTCACCTTTAAAATAAACGTCCTCGCCAGTAACGCCTTGAATACCCTTCTCCTCTGCTGGTGTGAACCCGTCGCCCTTGTCGCCTAGCATGGTGTGATCATCAACCCACGGCACAAGCTTAAATGAATCAATAGCTTCTGGGCTGCTTAACGCTTCCTTGGAACGATAGACCATATAAATTTTGTTAGGATCTGGCGCGCCAATACTGGAGCCCAAATAAGGGAAAACGCCAACCTTTGAAATTGGGTTGTTCTTTATTTCTGGCCAACCGTTTACGTCGTATGTGCGCTTAGTCATATCATTATCCAAATGTTGCTATTGGTTCCATAGTGCATCGACAGTTAATAGCCTGCCCTGGTATTCCTCTCTCACCTGTTTTTAAGTCAATCACGGGTAAGTCATCAAGGCTAAAGGTTTGTCCATTCAGTACGTTTTGGTGAAGATCACGGGGATCTCTCCCGCCCCCACTATGACGCCATATAAACTCATCCAATCCGGCCTTTTTCATTCGAGCCGCATTCAAATTGTTGTAGGCTTTTCGTGTCTGATCCTTGGCAATGTTAACGCCTCGGCTAATGGTTTTGTCTTTAATTTCATCAAGTATAGCAAGATCCTGCAAACCGTTCCCCCCTGGTGCAATGGATCTCATAACTAAATCCTCAACCTGATCTAGATATTGGGATTCAATCGACTTGATAAGGCTTACGTTACGCTTAACCGACGCTTGTAATATGTCGCCCACTTCCCCGCTAATGAAATCAGTCTTGACGGATAGGCCGCCAGATAGTTTCTCAATACTTGATTTCAGCGCGCTAGCTGAATGATCATCAATGCGCTTTATCATGCGGGCCGTTACTTCCTTTGAATTCTCTTCAAAATACAAATCGAATCGCTTACGCAGAGAATCAACAACCCTGCCAGCCAAAGACGATAAACTAGCGTCCTCTGCATAAAACTCCTTAGCCTGTTTAGATTTGAAGACCTGCGTTAATTCCCGTTTCGTAACTGACGCCATAGAGTTGATCATGATAACCAGCTCTTTCTCATACTTGGCTTGAATGGGTATGCTGTAGGCTAGGCGCTCGCCTCGTAGGACGACTTTGTTATTGGCCGCCCTACGTTCCACCCACGTCTTTCGTTTAGCTGATAACGGGGCTGCTCTACTTTTCCTTTTCTTGATCGCCATTGTTACCCCCATTTTCCGCGTTCATGGCGTCCTCTTTCTCTTTCTCCATCTCTGCTACTTCTGCATCAGTGTATGGAGCTATGCCATTGTAACCGCTGTGTTCGCTAGCAATAATTCTGTCTCTAACTTCGGTGCCGTCAATTGCGCCCGCATTAATGTGTGCCTGATCTGTACGAGAATTAAGGTCGTTAATTTCCGCAATCTCTTTAGGCGTTGGCGACTTCATTGGTTCCCATGTTACATCCACTTCAAACGCACCATTGAATTCAGACTTGATCAATAGCTCGTAATGACGCTCTAAAAACGGGTCGTAGTCATCCTCTTGGATTGCCTCTAATCGGTCGTACCAGCTATTTTCTTCAAACTCACCCGTTGCATTAAATCCTTTCGGGCTTGTTTCCAGTAGCTCCGTTGCTGGCATTTCTGCTATTGCTGCAACGATCTGGTATTGCGTCATGATTACGTTATCAAGGTCTGCCAGTGAAGTGTCAAACTGTTCAATAGTTTCATCAACACCAACTACTTTTATTGCAAAGTTGTCGCGGTATCCTGCCCATGCTGCCATCTGTTCCTCAAACTTTTGAGGCTCCAAGGCCATTGATTCAAGGTCAAGATGCAATACTGTTAGGCGCTTATCCATAGCCAGCAAAGGCGCTTCATTGGCTGTACGTTCTGCCGCATAGATACGCTCGTAGATTAGCTGTGGTAATGGTAACCCGCCGTATTGATAGGTGGGCTTTAATATATCTGGCACGTCACCATTGCGAACAATAATCAAATGGCTCTTGTGATATAGCACGTCATTAATGCGCCAATAGGTGGGCTCATAGAATCCCATTGAGGCTGGATTGTTAACGGCATCAGCGTCTAATTCTGGCACCATCCAATGAGGGTCAACCTGCGTCATCCCCTTGTATGATCCCTTCTTTATGCCGTCAATGTTAAACGGTTGCTTGTACTGTTCTGGCCCCCATCCATCAATAACAGGTATGGCAATACGAATACCAAACACCATTTTTTTAGAATTAAACTCAACAAGCTTTTTCTTGATCTTCATGCGCTTATCGAATTTCTGTATTTTCTTTATAACTTTTTCGTCTACTTCCTCGCCATCGTTAACAGTAAGTTTCCAGCCCTTCTTAATGGCCTTTTGTGCTGGTTTCACACACGCCTTTTTAACTAGCCACTGTTGCGAGATAAGCGCACAAGCCTGATAGCCAATGAATGACTGTGAGATATACCAGCAAAGCAATTCATCTGACGCACCATAGGAGCTTATACGATAGGCATTCTTTGAGCCTTCAAACTGTCCTTGTGCCGCGCTATCAGTTGCAAAATTAGGGCTTAGGCTGTGGTTAACCTTTGGCATAACGGTGATAGCATTCTCAATTATCGCCGCTCTCTCTCGCTTCTGTGCAAGGTAGTGGGTGCTGAAATATGCCGCCGATTCCTCTTTTTTCTGCTCCTTCTCGACGGCTTGAGCAACGGGCTTCTTGTTAACGCCAATGGCCTTATAAATCTCATATGACTGGCTTGATAGCTTGTATATTTCAGAAGCCTCAACGCGCTTTATGAGATTGCCCGTTATCGGCAAAGCCCTTGCTATGCTTAAAATATTCATGTTATCCAAAAAACCCCTTTTTCTTGCGGTTGATAAGCTTAACCAATGAGTAACGCAACGCGTCTATTGCATGGTTGTGTGCGTCGATTATATCAGGAAGTATTTCTTCTGTAAGTTTGTCCTGTTTGTACCAGTATAGCGAACACTCGGACGCTGTATGCCTGCAACGAGTATGCACCACTATTCTCTCAAATGAACGTAGGTAGATGATGCCTGTCTCAATAGAACCCTTTGCCCCTGTATCCTTGAAATTCTTAGCGGCCCCTCTGATTTTGAATCCATGGCTAGCTATCTTGCTGATAATTGCGGGTGCTGATTCATCGGCCCAAATCAGGTGGTCTTTTGCCCCTGGCACTCCTGGCCACTTCTTATCATCTAAGTGCGTCCAGTTTTCGAGCTCTTCGGGTGTTGCCCCTTCTTTGCCTGCGTAGAACTTAGGGTAATCATCCAGCTCAACGCCTTGCTGATATGCCTCATGCTCTATATACAGTACGTTATCGTGTATCCATGACTTGAGCAGTGTTGCGGGATCTTGAGAGAATCCAAAGTCGGCACCAAAATAAGGGCCCGCCCATTCATCTTTAGGCTCGAAGTCATCGACTACCCACTTTCCGCCCAGTACCTGAATGTCTGATTTCTTGTTAAACAGTCCTTCCCATATCCAGTTGTAACGGTCAATGTCCCGCTCTTTCATGGTTAGGCGTTGACGGTCTAGCTTTGAAGTAAACCAGGGATTGTCCCGCCAATTACAATCGATAACCAAAATAGTGTCATCTTCATAAATGCCGTTAACCATCTTGGACACATACGGGGCAACAAATTCTGTCCATGTTGGGTCTGTATCGAAACGCGGGTTAAATGTTATGAATAGCTCCGAACCTTCCGCCCGTAGAGTGGGTATAAGAACGTCCCATGACATAAGGCTAACGTTCTCGGCTTCGTCGCACCAGCCCGTGTTTAGACCTGCCTTACCCTTGATGCTTGCTAGGTTTCGAAGCAGACCGGCGAACCATGCCAAGCCCTTAGAAACTTTTGATTTGATACGGTTGTCTGTTACAACCATTTGACCGGGCGCAAGGCCGCGCCGTTCTATTTCGTCGCTTAGTTCCTGGTGTGATGATTCAGATATAGAACTCTGTATCTCACGCATACAAAGGACACGGTTGCCATGATAGCGTATGCCCTCTGTAATGATTGAGGACACCGTGCGCGTCTTACCTGACCCACGACCACCGTATATAACTTTAACGTCTTTGGGTGATAGTAATTTTTCGAGCTTTTCAGGAATAAACAAAGTGGGTTCAACATCGGCTTTCACCAAGTCGCCCCCTATAATCCTTTTGCGTATTACTTTACCGTCACTGTCACAAATGCCAAAGACAGCCGGATCACCTTTAACTTCTTTCGTTAAATAGTGAACCTCTGCCTTTTTTAAAACGCCACGACTAGCACGGCTAAGCATCCGCTTTCATAGCCTTTTCGATTTCTTCAATCTTGGCTTTTAGTTCGGTAACGTCTTCAATGTTGACGCCTGTGTTGAGCATCTTAACAAGTTCGCCGCCTGTGTCCGGTGCAAGTTCACCTAGTGACACTGCAACCATAATTGCATTGAATTTTTCTGTATGAGTGCCGTTTTCTGGAAATTCAAAATTAACAGGTTCACTTGTCGGTTTGAATTTGGGATAAACACGGTTTGTAACTTCATTAAATAATGTGTTTTCACCAATGGCAACTTGCGCAAAAGCCTGCTCGACAAGCTTATCCGCAAAGAGTTCCTCGGCGTGATCTCTGTCCCTGACTTCCACGCCTTCGGATTCCATTTTCTTTTTTATCGCATCGAGAAGGATGTTTTTCCGACCCTTCCCTCTGCGTTTTTCCGGCTGGTTATCTTCGCCAAAACTAGTGCTACTTCTCGCCATACACCACCCGTATACAGCCCGTTTTTCTATTAGCCATAAAAGCTATCTCCCACCACAAAATAAACAGAATCACCCGGCCTTTCAATACTGCCCTCAACATAAAGCCCCTGTACGCGCCACACACCAGCAAACGGAAAATCTGTCTTATTGGTGGAAAATTGCATATAGGTTCCTCCGCTTATTGTTGGGGTTGCGGTATCGCCGGTAATTAGTTCCAGTATGGGCGCTGTTATTCTTGCTGAATCAACAAAACTATCAACACCGAAAGGATCTGTTAATTTTAGCGCAAGTAGGGTCGCGTTGCTAAGAAAAAATTTAGAAGAGTAAACAAAAGCAAAGCCGGGCTCACGTGCCTTTAGTACCAATGAGTTGTGAATCTGTCCAGCAACAAAAAATATTGACTGTCCTGTTTCAACAGGAATGGCCGCTTCAAAAGCAGCCTCCTGTGGTGTGGCAAAACTTCTCTCTAATGGCATTCTATGAGCCCGCCGTTATAGTTACGTTAACGTCTCTGAAGTAATGGGTAGAAGCGTTTTGAGCTGTCCCAGATATCCATGCAACAAGCGTGTAGGTCTGTCCCGGCGTTGCACCTGGTGCTGCTACCGTAGCAGTTCCATTTATAACACTAAGATTATTCCCACTAGAAACAACGTTTATATTCTGCCCAGCCTTGTTTGATGCATTGATATTAGAGTCTGTTAAATACCAGTCCGTATAAACTCTGTTTACCTGATTTCCACTTACATCTACAACACCGACAACCGTTGCGTTTGGGTCTATTGCTGCCGCCGTTACATTCCAAGAGAACGCGTTGGACGAATCACTACCTGCCGAGTTTGTGGCAGTTATTACGATGCCCGTAGATAGTCCTGCTGCTGTAACATTTCCAAATACAAGACCTGCATTAGACACCGATAGTCCGGTCGGTAGGCTAGAAGATGTAACTGCATAGGCGCTAGGATTGTTTACCCAATTAGGTGACAGATCAAAAGACACCGCATCCCCGATAACGTTTGTCCTGTTTGCTATGCTGCCGATAAATGTTGGGTTTGTTATTGACCCGTTAACTTCCCAAGAAAACGCATTTGATGATGAGCTACCTGCTGAGTTTGACGCCGTTATAACAATGCCCTGCAACGCCTGAACGGTATCTAGCGGGCCGGAAACTACGCCAGCATTTGATATTGATAGGTTGCTGGGAAGAACGCTAGAAGTTATCGCGTAAGCGGTAGGTGATCCATCCCAGCTTGCGGAAAAATCAAGATATACGTTATCGCCAATGGTGTTGCTTTGCGTTCCAATCAAACCAGTAAATGCAGGAGCCTCAATAGCTGGAGCTGTAACCGTTAATATTACCTGTACGCTGGTTGCTGTTCCTTCCGTGTTGGTTGCTACTGCTCTGTAACGATCGCCGTTGTTATCTAAGACGTTAACATTGGAACCCTGAATATTTATTGTTCCGCTTGTCTGCCCAGATATATTTGCAAATACGCCGTTTCCTTTGTCGTCCTTCTGCCATTGAATTGCAGGTGTTGGCAGCCCGCTAAATGCAACCATGAAAGCAACGCTTACACCTGACCCCTCTTGCAATGTTCGACTAACAGGCTGAGACGTTACAGTCGGGGCCGATACCACTACTGGGTTAGTGTAAACGATAGGCTCAAAATCAGACCAGCTATCCCTATATGCCGCATATCTTGCTGTCGATGCCTCGCTTACTGCTGACAGTCCGCTTGCTGGGTCAAATACACCCGTTCCAGTCAACAGTTCCCAATATACGAAATCTCCTATCTGTAGGTCGGTATCGTTGGCGTATAATCCGCCCGAATTCTTTGTCGTTACCTCGCCGAATGCTGCGTTAGTTGTCGGTATGCTTATTGTGAATGTTGACGCATCGTTGCCGCTGGAATCAAATACCGTAATAGTATTTGGCGAACCATAAGTTAATGATTTGCTTCCAAAAGTAACCGGGTCTGGAACCGTAAATGTGATAGTTGTCGCGTCTTGGCTATCAATCGACAATTGACCAGCCGAAGAGAACAGAGTTTTACCGGATGCCTGAGCGCCTACAAGATTTATTGTTGCTGTATCGCCAACCCTTAATGTTGCCGGTGTTATTGATGTAATTGTGAAGGCTGGTGTAGCTGTCGTTATAGAGTTGGTTACCGCTACATTCGATTGATTCGAGCTGGCATCAACATGAACAAAGTGCATGTAGTAAACGGTACTTGGCGTCAATCCTTGGAAAATTATTGATTGAGAGCCTGTTGCTGTTACTGCCTGAGTTTGTCCGTTTGCAACTATGTTTGCTTTAGTCTCTACAGCATTTGTAGATATTAATGAGTGCAGAGTACCGTTAGCTTCATCTGTTACTACCGTGCCATTAGCTACAGTTTGACCAGCACCCAAAGCAGTTGGAAGCGTGAGAACGGGAGCCGTAACATCACCAGGTGCTTGCGTTGTGAATTGCGCCGAAGTTGAAACGGTTGAATCATTAGACGATGAATCGGTATGAACAAAATGAAAGAAATAATTTGTAGTAGCCGTTAATCCAGTTACAGAAACACTCTGTACGCCTGAAGATGAAACCGCCTGTGAAGCCGCCGCCTTGACGGTTGCAACTGTCTCAACTGCATTAGTACTCGCAATGTAGAATAGCGTGCCGTTTCCTTCGTTTGTCGATACCGTACCATTTGCCGCAACGTCAGAAGTTGCGACTCCAGTTGGAGAGCTTAAAACGGGAGGTGTAGAATCCGACCCTGTGGGGTCTGCGTCATTGTTCAATAATAGCGCGGCTGAATCGCTGGCAATCTGAGCGTCAGAAACTAGCTCGTCAAATATTTGACCGTACCGAATAATACCTCTTAGGTTTTTTGTGTCATTCTCACCATCGTTAAGGAAGTAGACGCCCCTGTCTGCACTGTTTATTGAGTTTAGCGCTGTGTTTTGTGGTATTGGTACGCCGTTAAAAACTACGTTCTGTTCCGTTCCGTTATACCAAACTCTCGCCCTTGCATTTACTGAGGCTTGGGTGGTATCAACCTTCACCATTATTGCAACGGCTTCATTCTGTGCCGGTGATCCAAGCACAGAAAGGTTGGGGAACACCAATTCTCCGCCGCTGTCTGAGTCCCTGCCCCACCTAACTGTAACGGCTCTTTGTGCGCTTAGTACAACCGAAATGTCAGAGAAGCCATTTGATGGCCCTATTCTAAAAAGGTTCGGATTGTCCCCAGATCCTGCTGTAACATCTGCAACCAGATATATAGTTGCGCCAGTAGCACCAGCCAGTGACGAGCCTATATTTCCGTTAGCGGATATGTTTAATAATTGCGCGGTTGTGGCCCCTCCTGTTCCGGGGGTTCTTGTTGAGCTAACGCCAAATCCTTGACCGTTATCGTCCCACGCACCGTTACCGTTGAAGTTTACAACTATACCGTTACCGTTGCCCTCTGAATCAGATACAACCGTCCCCGCGCCCTCATTAAAGAGCCACGTTGCTATTTTAGCCATCTGTTAAACCCCGTCTAAAGTGTATTGAAGAGCAACCGGCTGTGTTGAGCCCACGCCTTGATCGTCTATTTTTGATATTGTCATATATAGGCGTTGATTCGTAACGTCATACGATGCGCCGGTAATTCGGTGCGTTGATGAGTCGGTTGTTGCAAATGGAGCCACGAAGGTTCCTGAAGAGTACGGTTGAGGCTCCCACGTTGCCATGGTTCCGTTTTTAACTGCAACTAGGTCATTAACATCATAAAGCCAAAAGTTGTTTGAGAACTCGCCTTGTACCGTTGGGCCGTGGCCGCTAAGACTGGTTCCGTCTGCATATGTCGGCTTGTAAGTTACCCCGCCAACAAATCCACCTCCGCCGCCTATAACCATGTAGGTTGATGTTCCTGGTAAAATAAACCCATAGGCAGCCTCCGACATATTATTCCATATGGTTCCGGCTTCATTCAAACGGGTATCAACAAGCGTCCCCTGAGTAACAATGTCAAGGTGGTGCTCTATTGGATAGTCGAGTACTGCTGTTGCAACTATTGCGCTACCAATCGCTGGGTTATTTGGGGAGGTGTAGTCCGTAGCTGTAAATACAAACGCGCTTGGCCCAACACTGTGCCGTGTGTTTATGGTTTTTGTCGTGCTGCTACTGTGTCCTGATATATGCGTGCCGCCCAATGCTGCCTGCCACGCGGCGGGTATTTCTGAAATCCAGCCACTAGAATGGCACGCTCCTGACATTTTAAGAGATCCAACAACGTCCGTTGTGCTTGCGTTGATGTCTGTAGCGTTTCGCTTTATTACGGTTGTGTCAGTGTTGAAGGGCGCGTTGTCGTAATACGAGAAATAGTTAACGAATATCTCGCCGCCAATGGTGTATATACCTGATATTGATCTGCCCTGTGAGAAATCCCCGTCGTTGGTATCTTGGTCTAATACGTTAACAAATGGCTGGGTGTTGGTTGCGTAATTGAGATTTGCATAAACGCCGCCCTCCTCTTTTACAATTGCAGGAATGCTAAACTCGCCGATATATTCATTGTTTGCATCACCCTCGCCTACAATCAGCAAGTTTCCAGTGGTATTGTTATAGCCAATAACTGCCCTTTGCTGGTACCTAAGCGAAGACGCCCCGTATGTGTTGCCAGGAAGCCTAAAAGCCCCTTGGTAGTTTAGTATTGATATTGCAACCAGACCAGTGTTTACCGGCAGTTCGTGTCCTGGCGGGCATGTTCCGGTACCATAAAGACCTCCCGCGCAAGGAACATAATCTTGCAGCTCAAAAGTATCTGGCTGTATTGTTGGGGCAACCATCGTCTCACCTCTATCTATTAGTAAATTTACCAACAAATGATAGCACGCACCCTAGAAATGACAAAAGCCCACATAAATGCGAGCTTTGCCAGATAGCGCCACCTCCTGGGTGTCCTTGTCGGTTGCTATGTATTTTAAGGTTAGTCCGGTTCTGGCAATTTATCAATCCATTCGAGAAACGCTGCAACGTCGCCCTCTTCAATTCCTGCCTTTTCTCCTATGTCGGCCAATAGTTCATATGCAACCTTTGCCCCATCGTCAGAAAATTCTCTTTCTTGGATGACTTTAGGATCTGCCGTTTTCGACATTCTAGCCAGTTCCCGCGCTAATTCATCGGGCTTGTAATCTGCTAAATTTGTCAAAGCACGTTTTAGCAACTTTCTAAAGTATGTTGTATCTACGCCGTATCTATTTTTCATTAGTCCTTAACCTCGCCAATAATTTCTATAATGTATTCGTTTTCTGTTACGCCCTCAATTACCTGCAAATCAGAATCTAGGTTTATTAGAATGTCGTATGTTTCGTGCTGGCTTGGGTTTATGAAAATACCGTCTAGCTCATGCCATGACGCTAAAATAACCTTATGCTTTGCGCACACTTCGCCAATCTCTTTTAGTGCCGATTCTATTCGTTCTCGCTCTGTCATGATTCGCTCTCTGTGTTGGTGAATTCTGGGTCATCGCCTACAATTTCTTTGAGTTTTTTTATGGTTTCGAAATCATTTAGCATTTGATCGGCTGCCTTGTCTAGCTGATCACAAATAACCCTGTTGTCTTCAATGAGTTTCGCGCATTCGACGGCGATTGATCGCAGACCGGCACCAAGGCTTTCAACATTGGCGCGTACGTCTTCGTCAATAGATGTAGTTTCGTTATCTTCAACAACAATGACCTCAAGCGCTCTGGTTTCCTCCTCATCAGATCCGGCAGAGTAAACACACTGAGTTGCAAAACAGCCATTAACGCCCTGATATTCAGCAACCTTGCCTCGCCCGTGAGTTTCTAAAACAACGTAAACATCTTTGCCGTCTTCGTGCCTAAACTTAGTGCCAAGTGGTAAATCTACAAACTTTTTTAAATCACTCATAATCAACCTACCCCGAAAGCGTGAACGTAGCTAAAAGTTAAAGAGTGGGCGCAACTTGTGAAGGTAGCCACCCAATCGAATCTGTATGTTCTGTGTACGATGATTGCGAATATCACCCAAAGGATTGCTATGAATATCATTCTAATAGCTCCGCGTGCTGGTATTTGTTGCCAATCTGGACAACGTCGTCAGACCTGCCTATAAGCTCCTCGCCAATCACCTTTATGCGCCAAGCACCCCCATCGTCTCTGTCTACCAATGACATTTCACCATCAAAAAATTGAACAATATCGCCTTCGTAAATATCGACGCCATGCCCATCATGCGCCCATGTAAACTGCAACAATTCAACGTCGATCATTCCGAACGTGTGGCGCGTATCGTTCTCTGACTCGCAGAATACAAGGCCCTTATCAAAGTCTATGCTGTATACGGTGAACATCATTTGTAGGCGTTCGTTCCACGCTTTGAATTTTATTGATCGTTTCATATCTCACCTAATCCGTGTAATAGCAGCCTGTGAAAGTATCCCCGCTTTTGGTGCAAATTCCACCGAAGCATAAATTCCCATGGTCGGCAATCAGTGCAATATCCTCCTCACTAAGCGCTTTGGCCTTATCACTTTTAAGCTTTCCAGCAAACATGGTTTTTCCATACTGCGGGGCTTTTTCAAGTATCATTGATTCCCGTAAATGCTGTATTTCTTTGTACCTTGCAAATCGCTTTGCCTGTATTTCTTCTTCGTCTTTTGTAAATGCGTGGCCTTGAATGTTCATATTGATTTCTCTGGTTGTTCCGGTTTTGCCGCCTCATTTGAGGGAGAAAAACCGGAATGTAAAATAATTCTGCTTAAACGGTTAAAGTGTGTTACGTGCGTGCGCTAGGCTTTTGAAAACTTGGCTAGAAGTTTATCGTTCGTTTTCTTCTGCTCTGCTATGGCCACGCGCTGAGACTCAACCAGATTTTTAGTAATAGCAATTTCCTGGTTAGCCTCTGCAATGGTCTTTTTCAATCGCTCTGACTCTAGCCGCATATCCATAATGCAAGATTCTAAAGTTCTGGCCTTGTTGTTAAAACTGCCTAGTTCTATTCGTGCTGCGTCGATCTGCTCTTGCTTGGTGTCAATTGCTGGAACTATATCCATTCTCGTTTTGCCTTCAGCTACATCTTTTATATGCTGATTAATAATTGAGTTGTGTGATTTTTCAGGCATTGTTTTTCCCCTGGTTGGTTGAAACGCTTATTCGACAGAACTACAACTTAAGCTTTGATTTAATCGCATCAAACATATCTTCTTTGGCGTAATCTCGCTCACCACTTGTCATCTGGTTGGCAGCGTAAAAAGATATCATGCGCTCAAGAAAGCCCCGTTCACGCTCGCTTAAATTGCAAGTATCACGACTTTCTTGTGCATGGGCAAGCAGCTTGCTTTCTAGCTTTTCTTGTTTTTCAACTAACGAAATAATGGCATTCTCTAGCATCTCGCCATAGGGCATTTGTTCCAAGTGGCCCATCTTGAAATGACTATGCAATAGGGTGTTTTTTAGTGAGAGTTCTTTCACTTTTAGCGTTGTAGCTGTTGTCATTTTTCTTCCTCCGTTAAATTTGCATGTCCGACATTACTTAGTGTTGTTCGCCTGTGATTTGTGATTTTCTGAAGGATTTCCTACCCACATCAGCACAGTTCATAAAAACCCATGTGTCATCCTGATCATAAATAAGACCTTCATACTCAAATAAATTCAATAGTGTTATTTTGTAGACCTCCCCTATGTGCCATTTCATATAGTTATCCTCCGACATAACTACGTGTTAACGTCTGTAATCTCTAGCATTGACATATCATATCCAGGGCTGAATCTTGAGCCGTCCATGTTATCCAATGCTACAACTTGAGTTCCACACAAATCTCTAGGCTCGCCAGCAATAACGAATTGCTTCCCTTTATGAATTCGCCCTTCAAATTCTTCAGGGTTTATTCGCGCTTTCATTCCAATTTCAACCTTAACTTTTACCGTTCCATTGAATTGCTTTTTCATACTATTTTGCTCCGTTGTTTTCGATAACTGAATAGTAGGCTATAGCTCCCACCTTGTAAACAATAGTTTAGTAGATATTTCACATACTTTTCGGATTTACGCATATATTTAGCAATTACACATACAATCCAGATTTTTACTTATTTTCTACTGCCGCCGTGTTTCCGCTTGATACTGAGGTTTGACCGCTCGTACGGTGTGGAGTCCTCGTATTCGTCTATCTCTGATTTTTGCGCCTTTGCCTGTGGTACAAGGTCGGCCATTGGTGCGGGTGCTGGGTTGCGTCGTCCGCCGCTGTATGGGTGTGATTTCATAGGGTTCTCTCAATAATGTTTTTTGCTATCTTTATAGCGTCTTGTTTTCCCATTTTTATAAATGTAGATTCCGCCTTTGCCCAGCCTTCTTCGGTATCCTTGTAAATAAGCGCTATTGAGCAAACCCCCATATCTTTTGGTTTGCAATAAATCCGTATTTCAGTTTTAAAATCATCGTCAGAACTATCTAGTTTTACTAAAATTTGCCCTATTAATTCATCATCAAAAACCTTACAAAATTCGCTCATATATCACCACCAGTCCGGTTTATTAATTTGTTTTTCGTGCCATCCATTGCAGTAATCCAAAATGGCCGCTTTTTCTGTTTCTCCATATCCCATTACTTCATGATCGTTTTGACACATGAATATCACAGGGCTTTCGTAATCAGTCCACGCCGCCCAAACGTATTCGTGTACATTCCAAGCCAGCCCCTTGATTTCCCCAGTGTAGACGCCGTTTGCAGCCTTCCACAATTCGAGGTTTGCCAGTTCTACGCCCGGTAGTGTTAGCTGTTGTTCTTCTCGTTTCATACCTCCCCCGTATAATCTAGCAAGCTGTCAAAATCCGCCTTAGCCTGGTAATAGGCGTTGCATTGCGCGTGAAGTATAGATTGCGACTTTCTAAGGTGCGTATAGCCTTCTTTTGCCTTTCTTGCTGCTGTTATCTGTGCACCAACACTGGACAACAGTTTTTCGCAATTCTGTATTTTCACTTCATATTCGGCTAGGAAACTTTCTATTTCTGTTTTAACTTTCATTTCGCTCTCACTTGCGGGTTAATCAAAATATTCAGGAAATAATTCCATCAATGTTTTTCTCTCGCCGCCCGCTATGAAATATAGGGTTGCAAGCCGTTCGAAAACAGTCTCTACGGGTGTAAGCCATATTGTGTCAGGCGCGTATTTTCGAAGGTCTCTCATAGCAACGATTATTGCGCTTTGCGTTCCTTCATGCGTTGGGCATACATTTGTTTCCATGCTATCTCTCGCTTATTGGAATATAAACTTCGGCATCATCATCAACCTGGGGCCTGTATTGCTCCATGTCCATATTCTGATAGCCTGCTAATTCGTCACGCTGAACCTGTGGGTTTTGAATGTTCTTTCCCAAAAATTGGCGCTTGTCGAGCCTGATCGATTCACCTATTACCCTTTCAACTCCCTTTTTGTTCTTCTCGAACCATTCCCGGTCTGCAACTCTTACCGTTTTTAGGCGTGACATTTTTGTATCTGGAATGGCTTCAATAAGGGCTTTGGCGCGATCTAATGCCGCGAATCCCATTGATTTAGATTCCATCGCCGACCACCGCATAATCTGATTTCATAGTTTCAAACATTTCATCAAAGTAAGCTCTGAACCAAATAGGGCTAGAAACCTTGTTTCTAAATTCGAATGGTTGCTTGCATACCCACGTCCAAACATTGCTTAACCTTTCAAGCTCATGACCGCCAACATTGACCATGTTATTTAGTACGTTAGTCCACATGTCAAAATTTGGGTATCCATGCCATACTTTTCCATTCATCATGTTTTCGTGCATTTTCATTGCTAAGTCATACGTAGAACTAGGCTCACGTTCAAAATAAGCCTGTTTGTGACCTTCTTCGGTAAGTGGGGGCGGGGTATGCACAGGGTTTTCCTGTTCAATCCTTAGAGGCTCAATATCAAGCTCACCATGAAACTCTGGTAATTGAGCGTAAAGTGGGGCGGGGTCGTCACCGTTCACCCTCGTGTATCCATGGATTATCTTTCGCCCCCTCTTGTTTTCGAGTAGGCCCGCGTTAACCATTTCGATAGTTTTGGCTATGTATTTTTCGTCATGCTTTCCAGACCAGAACATTTTTGCTTTGTCGCCGTCTAGCTCTGCCCTTGCCACTTGGTCAGTGTAAATATCTAAAAATGCCTTTCTTGCTGCGATCATGTCGCCACGGTATAGCGGCTCCTCAATCATCGACCTAGCCGTCATCATTTGACCCGTTACCCATGCGTCTGACTCCTCAGACTTTGGAAGCATTGACCACGCTTGCTCTGCTGTCGGGTGTCCAAGAAGGTTGGGCAATCGTGCTGCCACTCCACCAGGCTTTAAATAATAAATTCCCTTTGCTGCCTCTGCGACAATTGCCGCCTTCATGTTGTCGAATGTGTGGCCGGATAGGGCGGGTTTCCAGATTTCTAGAAAGTATTCGTAACTAAGCGTTTTACCTTCCTGCTTGTAGATCATGGTTAGCAGGTCGTAAATTTGTTCTACGGGTGTTTTATCGCTCTCTTGGTTCATGCTGCAATTCCCCTTCTATGAAATCTTGTTCAATGGCTTGGTTGGTTTTTCTTGGCCCGAATAGCTTAGCCCTGTTCTCTTCGTTAATCCTGTCTATGCGTTGCTCTTTTGATTCGAATTGGCTTTTCTTCATCGCCTGCTCGACTGGCTTTGGGGATAGCTCACTTTTCCAGCCATCGCTATTTAAGTAAGTTAATGGGTGTGGTTGCCACTGCCTAGCCTTTGGGCCTGTCAATCTCCAGTCGTTACAATGTTCCTTTCGATTTTCAATGTCGGCCATTATTTCATCAGCGATAAGATAGAGCTTTTTAGATTTCCATTTTGCCAAGCAATCCTTTGGTTTTTTCTTTTTGGCATAAGCATCCCAAAATCTATCGAATGATTCTTTGATAGCCGTTTCGTCAGAAACAAGGCCGTCTAGATTATCCTGTTGTTGCAAAGTGAAATTATCGTTCATTTCGTGATAGTCCAACATTGAGTTTAAAAGGTCAGAATTGTCTTGTTCTTCGTTTTCTGGAAAATGGCCATAGTCTTTTGAATTATTGTTAACATTGTTTTCATTATTTTCATTGTTATCATTGTTGTTAGTTGCCCTTTGCTTGCCCTCGGCTTGCCCTTCGTTTGCCCCTTGTTTGCCCTTTTGCTCGCCCTTTTGTTTGCCCTCTCCTTGATACGATTCATAGTTAAGCATAGTGATCATGCGGCCTGTAGCGTATCCTTTGCTTGCCATTTCCCCTGTCCCTTCGAGCTTAGAAATTGCGCCTCTTATTTGCTTTTGGGTCAAGCCTGTCTCGGCTGTGAGTGTTTCCAGTGAAGTCCAAAATTGACCCCTTTTTATATCCTTTCCCCTCCACTCTTTATCCTTGTGATTAGCCCTTAATAGGCAGTGAATAAACAATCTAGTGGCGTTTTTATCTTCGTACCACTCCCAATCTAAGATGCTTCTGTGAAGGCATATCCAACCCTGAGACATAATTACCCCTCGTTTTTAGATGCCCGTTCCTGCAAATGCTCGTAGTGATCGCGCATAACCAAAACCATATCTTTTCTATGGCTGTGAGTTATTACAACCGGCCCTTCGTGAAGCTCGTTTAAGATCTCGCTAGAACCTCTTTTTAACAGTGATATTGAAAATGCTTTCATTTGACTTAATCCACGTTGTTTGCGTTGGTGGTAAAGATAGTGGTTTACGTGGTTCACGTCAATAGCCAAACCAAATTAATTAACGCATAATGTCAACGCGGCTCACTACCGCGAATAATAATAAAAACAGCCTCTATCAATTCTCATCCGCCGGTATCCTCATACCGGTTTTTTTTCGGCTAAATATGAAGATAATTTTGTTTGGTAGTTTCTGGGTGATGTTCTTTTATTCGTGGATGTGCGGCTGCTATATCGTGGCTAACAAGGACTTTCGAGAAATGGAAGGCAAACGCACTGCTAAACTATTGGCGGTCGCCTGGGGGATTCTATTCCTGATCTGGCTGCTTTATGACGGGCAATAAAAAACCCGCTACATTGCTGCAACGGGTTTTTGTTATGTCCAAAGTTGGCTTATTGCATCCTTGCAAGCATCATCAGCCGTCAAACCTTGGCCGTTAACGATTAGATCCCCGTCGGGCTTTACTCTTAGCCACGCCATATAATCGGTTACCCTTGTTCTTGCGATTTCAACATAAAGAAACGGGTAGTCATTTTCCATCTCTTCAGCTTTTTCTAAAAACTTAATAACATTTTTCATAACGCCATCCACTCCATATTAGTAACCATCCATACGTACAATCCAGCATACGCCACTGCCGCGACTAGTGAAGCTGCTAGAATTGCTAGGTTTTTAATCACAACAAACCCCCATCACCAATACCCATCGCGTCAATGTAGCAAGAAATACCACAAGGGCCGCCGCGCATATCTAAAACGGTACGGTTAGCAGAGGTGTACTTTGTCCACTTAAACATTTTCGGCATAACGTCATTTTTCAAAACGTATTGATTTGATGCATGTTGCAACAACTGAAAATAGTAATCGTTCTTTTTGTTGTAATTCAATGATGGGGGTGCGCCAAATGTTACAACGCGCCGCAAGTTTTTATGTGTCTTTGTAAGGTAGTAGCCAGCCATAAGCGCTACAGAACCCGCCACACCATGACCAGATAGCACTATGGGCGTTTTCTCGTCGTCGTCTATGCAATCCATCACGAAAGGTTTTACAGCTTCCCAATCCATCATAAAATGCGGATTCATCCACGTTTCTTTTCGGTCATCTAGTCCGAGCAAATCAGACATGAATGTAGCAAATGTGTACGACTCTCGAAACGTCGCGTTGTCCATGCCCGTAAATGTGATATATCGCACGCCATCATAAACGTGGTTTTCTAATGAAATATATGAATCGTTCGCAGTGTCACGGTTAGAAATTAGTCGTTGTATATTTTCTGCTATTGCTATATCGCTTATCATTTTTTATTTCCCTGGTTGGTGCGTAATATTCTTTACATGGTGAATGTGGTTCCCACGTTAACACTAAGTACCCCGGTATTAACATGCCGCTGCAAACGCCTAATATGTATATTTTAAATGGGTGCATCGGGTTCCTTGTCCAAATAATCGTTCCTTACTTCTGCCTCGGCAGACCAGCCAACGCTAAAAGTGTGATTACACCTTGCGTTTCTACACTCATAATCTTGACTATCGCACGCGAGCTTAGGCAAGTCATCGCAATCAAGCTCCTGCTCTTCTTGGCATTTTGGGCAATCAATGTTCATCGTCTCTCACCATTTTATATTTGAAAGTTTCGCTCTCTTCATTCTCGAATACGCCTTTCTTTATTCCAAGCTGTAGAACCCTGAAAGCGTGGCTATATCCTATTTTGCAATCCCTACGAATAGTCGCTACTCCGAACCATTCAAGATTATTGTTCTCTATAAAGTTTTCTAGGTGTTTGGCTACTGCTTGACCGTTCAAGTTTAACTCCAGATTCTTATCAAGGTTGTAACCACAATAACGATAATTGACCCAAAAAAAGAATATCCCCAAATTCTAAGGTGCAATTTCGAGATACTAACCCCGCTGTAGAAATAGTTAATAATGTATGCAACGCAAAGAACTAAAAAAGCTGTCTGCTGAATCTCAATTAACATTAACAACACCCTTCATTGATGGCTTTAGCGAACTGTACGACCGTTTGATAGTCTTCGGTGCTTCTTATTTCTGTTGCAATGCTTAGCAAGCTAGCCGCTTGTATTTCTGCAATGCTCGTTGCTGCTTGTGTTTCTTTGTCGATATCTTCTAGCGTGTCGATAACTAGATTGATCGCTAGCTGGTAACCTGTCGTTTCTTTGCCTGACTGCTTGAGCCGTATCTCTGCCAAATGGTTGCGCATTTCGTTAGCCATGTTTGATAGTGTGGCGTATTTTTCGATTTGGATTAGGGCTTCTAGTTCGTAGATATGCTGCATTGCATTATTTGCCTTGTCACACATAGGTGCCTTTGTTCCAAGCCACGGCATAAACTCTTTTCGCTTCTCACACTCTGCAAAATCCTGGGTTAGTCCTACTGATAAAATCGCTCTATCGTTCATTTTTGTTTTCCTGGTTGGGTTACTTAGATTTTATGTATTTTGGGCCGAAATATTTTTTTTCTAATTTGTCATGCCTTTTCTCCATTAGGGCAACTGCATCGCCGTTTTTCATGACCTTTTTGTCTTCATAAAACTGACATTTAATTCTGGCAAGTCCCATGCTGCATTCATAATACCCGTCCGAACACCCTATGTTATCGGATTCCCATAGCTCTACCTTGGTATATTTACCGCTCCAATAAAGCCACTTTATCCAGTCCATTATCCGATATATCATTTTTCTTTCTCTGGTTTGTTTCGACTCCTGAATAGTAGGCCATTTTAATTATCTTGTAAACTATTGTTTAGTAGAATGTCGAATTTAACGCAAAAAAAAGCAGCGAGTCGGGCCTATGATCCGAAACACTGCTTCCTTCCAAACTCCAACCAGAAGTTTCACCAAACCGTGAGAGCGACTTGATAAGGGAATGATAGGCTATGAGTTGATTTTGATCAAGCCCCTGGTTTAAATCTGTTGTTTGATTCTGCCGCACCACCAGCCATGTACAAGCCCAACACAAGGCTTACAGGTATCAATACGTACTGAGACATAGCAAATTCAATCAACGGGCCTGATATATCGAATTCGTGCGTAGTTACAACTACGGTTACCACGTCGCCAATTGTTGTCGTTGTCGTCACTGTGTTATTGAATATTGCCTCAATCCATAGAGCTATGACGATATTGAACCCGACGAACCCCCACAAAAACATCGTGGCAAAGGCTATAATTCGCTGTACAACCTTAAACGGTTCTAGGGCTGCCAGCATTTTGACGGCAAGCTTTCGGCGCATAATATCGAACCGCTCTCGTTCGACATCGCTCAAGTGCATATCGTTAGCAAACGCGCCTATCTTGACTAGAATTCCATCGTCTTTATCTAGTATGTTATCTACTGCTTTTTTTGTTCCAAATATTGATTCGAACATTACCATCGACTCCTTTTGTTACGAGTGTCTATGTGCGTGAATGTTCTGTAATTTCCTATTCCGCATTTGTCTGGATACTTTGTATTTAGGTATCTGTAGACTTTTGAAGGCTCAACCTGTATTACATCAATGAATATTTTTATGTCCATTGCGCAGCATCGTGGGTGCTGGCTTTCATCATTACTGCCTACCATGACAGACCTATTGTATTCATAGCAACGTGCCGCGCTGGTTATTTCTAGGCGCACTTTTTCGACACCGTATATCATGGCGTAGTATTTGCAAGCATCTTGAACAACCTGAATAACCGGCTCGTGATCCTGTATTGTTACGTTGCAGTTGTTGCAAGAACATTTTAATTCTGAACGGCTAATGTTCAAAGTTATATCACCCATTTATACGCCCCTTTTCGCTTTTCAAATAGCTCTTTAACATGTGAGAAAGATTTGCATGATAAGATTTATGATCTGAATCTGACATTATCATTAAGTTGCTGATTCTATTGTCAGATTTATTTAAATTTATATGATGGACAACCTCTTCTTTTGATAAATACCTTCCTATTTTCGACTCCATTGCTGCTCTATGCTCAAGAACGTAACCTTGCTTTGTTGCGTTTGGGTGGTTTTCGACGTGAATCATATAATATCCTTCCCTATATATTCTTTCCTTTCTTGCTGTAATTCCGCTGCAAGAGCGAGAGCAAAACCGACCTCCCTCTGCCTGCCTTGGCGGCAAGAATTCAATTCCACAACGCTCGCAATTTTTCTTGTATTTATCCCAAGAATCCTGCTTTGTTTTTTTTGCCTTAAAAACTGACAAACATTTTATGGAGCAAAATTTTGACCCTAGATGCTGGCCAACAAACGTAATGCCGCATTCTTGGCACGGCTTTGTCCTTTTTTTTATCGATTTCTTTCTTCTCATTTCCCTGCTGCATTTCTTTCCACAGCACGCGTCAACGGTTGCTACCTTAGATCCGTAGCGAGTAAAATCCGCGCCGCATTCAAAGCAAATTAGGTTTTGCATTATTCCTCGCCCTGTTTAAGTAAATCAGTGTCAAGCTTTCCCGCCGCTATATCTGGATGGTGCACCCTGAAAGCCCCTGTTTTCATATTGCAGCTAATCATTACCTTTCCTGCTTGTTTGCCTGTAATGACTTTGTTTAGGTATTGATAGCTCATACCGGAACACTTATGCATAACTGCATTTGTGATTTTGTATTTTTTGATGAAATCCTGTAACTCCATCACCTCTGTTTTTTTCATATAACCTCTCTTTTTTTAAATATTTCGTAAACAATAGTTTACAAGCGCCTCAAAGTAAACTAAATTCATACCTCGCAAGCAGTAAACAATAGTTTATAGGTAAAACGATGGATTTAAAACCTTTCAACCCAACCGGTATAAGTGAGAGCAACAATGGAAATGATAAACGTGGACATAAACAAGACACGCAAAACTCGAATGGCAATCAAGAGCCCGCGCAAGAAACTATTCAACATATGGCCAACAACAATACAGCCGAAGCGCCGAGCGGCTCGACAGAATATGTCAACGATATCAGCAATGAGGGTAAGAACATGCCAAGTAACGTAGAAAACAATTTCATCGGCGGAATGCCTAATAGCACCTACCACGCAACTCCAAATATTAGCAGCTCGAATATTAAAACTGCACTTAAATCAATGGGCAAGTACAAGGCTGAAATTGACGGTGATAGCGTTTTTAAAACCACTCCAGCAATGGAGCTAGGCACTCTCGTTCACGCCCTTGTGCTTGAGCCTGAGACGTTTGGAAATCAATTCGCAGTTAGCGAGAAGTTCGACGGGCGCACCAAGATCGGCAAGGCTGGCAAGGCTGCATTTATGGCTGCCAATGAAGGAAAGATAATTGTCGATGCTGGGCAAATGGAAACAGCAACGGCAATGGCTAGATCTGTAATGGAGCATCCAGAAGTTAAGGAAATATTATCAGTTGAAAATCAGCGTGAACACTCTGGATTTTGCATTGATAGAGATACCGGATTAAACGTCAAGTATCGTCCAGACATTAGAACAGACCACTTCATTGCAGATTTGAAAACGTGCGCCGACGCGAGCAAAGAAGAGTTTGCACGATCTATTTTTAAATTGGGGTACCACATATCAGCCGCGCATTATTTGAAGTGTGATCACGAGTTGTTTGATACCACTCACGGGCAATTTATTTTCATCTGCGTAGAAAGCACATTCCCGCACGAAGTCGCCGTATATACGCTAAAATCGACCGCCATTGATCACGGTTACGACCAATGCGCAAAGGCGCTAAACATGATCAAGGATGCTGAATTAACGGGTGATTACCCAGAACTAAACGACGGCTTGGCATGTGAAATAGACATTCCAGCATATGGATATAAGGGATAAAAATGAGTAACGAAATATCAATTTTTGACGATAGCAAAATGACTTCAATGATTCGGTTCTCTGAGATTATGTCTCAGTCAACCATAGCCATTCCAAAGCAATACCAGGGCAACCCTGGAAACTGCATGGCGGTGATAATGCAAGCCCAACGGTGGGGAATGGACCCGTACATTGTGGCAAGCAAAACACACGTTGTTAGCGGCAACTTGGGCTATGAAGCTCAACTCGTTAACGCTGTGATAACCAGCTCCAACGCAATAATTGGAAGGTTCCATTACGAGTATTCAGAAGACGAGTGGAAAAACGATACAGACCCTAATGCGTGGATACGAGTTGGCGCACAAATATCAGGAGAATCGAAAATACAATGGGGCGAAAAACTATACCCCTCAACGGTAAAGGTTAAAAATAGCCCGCTATGGAAGACAAACCCAAAGCAGCAAGCGGCATACCTTGCTGTTAAAATGTGGTCACGGCTCTATACGCCGCACGTCATTATGGGAGTGTATACCAGGGATGAGACTGAGGTGATGGCAGAAAAGGATATTACGCCGAAGAAATCAACGCTCAATATTCCCGCTGGAACCGATACGGAAACGGGGGAAATTCCAGAGCCAAAAGTGAAGGAGCCAAAGAAAGACAGACCGCTATCGATTGAAGAAGTGGCAACACTTATGCATCTAGCAACCGCTGACAATAACGGCGTCACTGAATGGACAAATATTGCGTGCGACGTAATGACGGAGAACAAAGTCGATAACATTGACAAAATACCCGCGTCTAAATTCGATCTAGTTAAAAAGCAGCTAGAAGCCAACAACGTATAATTTAACAGGGGCTACGGCCCCGAACGGGAAACGTAATGGAAAAGGATTATTTTTTAGCTTTTGAATTCGTACACCCTGACACAATGCAAAAAAAACAAGTTTCATGCATTGTTACCGCCGACTACAAAAAAGAATTAGTTGTAGACATGGCAAGGCGAATTTTGAAAGAAGACGACGAAGTAAAGCATCCAGAAATATTGCCCGTATGTATAACCGCATTCAATTTAGTATAAGGACGACATAAAATGTCAAATAAAGAAATCTCAACAGAAGTAGAAGAAATCCAAGAAGCGCCACCAGTTGCAACCATATGGCCCACTACGGTTAGTTTCACAGAAGACGAAAAAAGCGCGGCTGAACTGTCTGTAAAATACGGACACCTAAGGCAGCTAGATATTGACGACAAGCCAGCATACAAAGAACTCGTTGCCGCCATTGCTGACGCTAGAAACAAGCGCCTAGACATAAGCAAGCAAGAAGACGTTATAAAAGATCCGATTAACAAATATCGCACCTTGTTGATTAACACGTCCAAAAAAATACAAGGTCTGTTTGGCGACGTTGAAAGCGATCTAAAGAAAGAGAAAAAGCGTATCGACGACATACGCGAAGAACGGAAACTAGCCATGGAACGATTGTGGCAAGAGAATCTTAATAGCGTTCGCAGCATGACAGAAGGCTTGCCAAGCATGGGTATAATTTCCCTTAATATGCTTCTTGACGATCTAAATAATTTTGACTTCGAATCCCTAGACTTTGGCGATTATATCGAACAGGCAAAGGCAACTGTTGATAACCAGATAAATTCAGTCGCCGAAAGAATCGAAATATTGAAAGAAAAAGAGCGCCTGAAAGAGGAGCGATTTCATCGGGAAAATGTAAATAACGTTCATAACTTTGCCGTTCAGCTTGATCTAAAGACAGATGAGCAATTGCAGGAAATACACGACAAACTAAATAATTTCGATTTATCGTCAATGGATTTCGGAGGTTTTTTGGAAGAAGCCAGGGAGTCATTAGAGCTTTCCTTGAATAGATGTAGAGCTGAGTACAAACGCCGGTCTGAGGCCAAGGCAGAAAGGCATAGGCTAAAGCTTGAGGCTGAAACCCGCGACGAAGAGAAGGCAGAGGCCGACCGAAAGCAGGCTGAAACCGACGCGGAAAATCAACGGTTACGCGAACAGCTTGCAGCTATGGAAAAGAAGAATGAACCCGAGTCGGAGCCTGAAATTACCATCGTGTCACAAGGCGAAGTAACAATGATCGAAGATAGCCTGGTTGATATAGAGCCACCTGTTGCCGGTCGTGCCGCTGCCATTGAGCAAGAGCCTGAATCTACTGTAGTTCGTGAAGATCCGAAGCAGGTTGAAGACGAAGAAGAGGGAAACATTGACCCTATCTGTTTAGCAGTTTGGGCAAAAGAGATAAGCAAGGTAAAGAACATTTCCCCTATCGTTTTGACCCCCAAAGGCAAGAAGGCAGTAGAAGCCGTATTGGGTCAAATTGATGAGATTACAGGATACCTAATCAAAACCGCTGAGAGCTTACGATAATGCAAACAACTCCAACCAGAACAATTTTAGGACTAGGGCAAGGCTTGGCAGTAATCGACCATGAGAGCGTATGGCGTAGGCTGGGCGACTTGAACGACATTATGATAGCTGACGATATGGAGCCAGAAGAAAAGCGCCTAGCTGTTGAATTAAAGGCTTACATGATGGAGCAAGTTACAGCCAATCATCACACAAATGTAATCCAGAAGCGCAAAGGGTTAGGCACAAAGAAGGCTGACGAAACATCATACGATTTGATGGTCAGACATAACCAACGATTACGCGGATTGATACAGGCTAAGTCAGCGATCGATCAAAGCAATTATCATTAAGGGGTATATCGTGCCAATAACAATTAGCAAAGAGCATGAAGGCAAAGCGGTTTACGGGTTAGGCTGGGGTAATAATTGCCCGCGAGGGGGGAGACCTAATATTCCTGTTCATTTTTTCGTTGAAAAAGTTAACCGAAAATATGTGAAATTAAAGACGAATTTCAGTCATATAGCTGTTAACTACCACCCTGAGAAAGGAGTTACCCAAAATTCAATAAATGCTGGATACGGCTGCAATGAGGGCTATAGTTTTTTTGAGTCACTGCAAGACATTGAAGACTATAAGGCGTTAAATAAAATAAAAGCCGATGTTATGGGTTATTTCAGAGGACATAACGCCGAGCTATCAGAAGGTCAGGCAAGAACAATTCACGCCATACTATTTCCTAGTCAAACCGCTGAATCAAATCATCCTCATAAAACGGATAAATAGGTTCGATATCAAGTAGCTCGCACATCATAGACAGGGCCGTTACATTGCCAGAAAAACGCCCTGTCTGGTCTGGTAAAATAGCCGTCATTTTAGATTTAAGTAGCATGTGCTCGACCAATGCATAGTCAGATTCTAACGCCCTATTGAGCTGGTTTATTAAATCCTTGCGCATTTTATTTCATCCTTTTTACTAAACAATAGTTTACAAGGTAGGACATTTGCCCTACTATTCATTTGTACCAAGCAAACACACACTTTTAAATTTGAGGATTCAATTATGACACAACCTAAAGTTTCTTTTCAAAACAAAACCGTTACCATTCCCGAGACTAGCCTAACTTTTGATCAAATGGGGATGCTTGAAGAAATGCTCAACGATCAAGTTATTTTGCATACTTGCGACAATGCAAACCTTGTTGCCGCACAGAAGGCTTCTGAGCTTGGCAAACTGTTTGGCCTTACCATTGACCCTAACCCCGAAGACGTTGAGCCAGAAGGTCTACATGTGGTAGAAGGAACCGAAGTAAACGAACACGTACACGAAGAGCAATATCAGGTAGCAGAGTAATGGAATTCCTTTTCATTGACGAAGACGGCTCCTTGTCGGTAGCTGACCACATACCCGAAGATGTTCAAAAAGGTCACGAGGCTGGCGTAACGACCATTATCAACACTGCTTATGGTGCTGTACTTAGACCCGATAAAGAGTGGGAAGAAAT
>MAAC01017909.1_pt1 | contig 26458 bp, 25 predicted proteins | sample 1115981 | NCBI WGS metagenome assembly MAAC01 (sample SAMN04961126, study PRJNA320927) | seawater metagenome | isolation source: sample BD02T64 sea water enriched with oil for 64 days | place: USA:Gulf of Mexico | collected 2013-07-27
AATCTGTTGATGCCTTATTAACGATTAATGATAGCCAGGGTTCAATTGCGTTTGCATCTAATGATGCGAAAATTGCTTTTCCTCTGATGTATAAGGATGATTGGCAAGTCGACGGCATAGCGGGGCTGGTTGAATGGGCGCCATTGCAAGATGCTTTCTTAGTCACTGCCAATAAAATGTTCCTAAATCGAAATAATACCGATGTAGAGGCAGATTTAAGATTAGAGATAGTGAAAGGCTTTGCCGATACGTTAGCGCTGGATATCCATGCTGAAAATTTGCAGGTTAAAGAGGGTCTTGCATATATTCCTCATTCAGCATTGCCCCAAGCTGCCCATGATTGGCTTAATGGCGCTTTACTCGACGGTCGGGCGACTCAAGTTGATTTTGTGTTGCAGACTGAGCTTACAAAAGGTGCACGTCCACAATTTTTGGTTGATCTAAATGTCGATAGCGGCAAAGTTAAATTTGCGCCTGATTGGCCTGTTGCAGAGCAGGTTGATGCCAATGTCTTGGTTGATAATGCCGGTGTTGATCTTGATTTAAACTTTGCGAAACTTGATGGGGTCGAAGGGCGAGACCTGTCTATTAAGCTCCCCTTTACTGCCGGTGGTTTGAGTGAGTTAAGGTTGCAGGGTAAGGTTTCTGATGACCTGGCTGATGTGATGGCGTTACTTTCCCAGACAAACTTGTCACAAAGTGTATTGACGCCCTTTCACTCATGGCATGTGCAAGGGGCTGCTGATATGGGAGTGCAGCCACATCAAGGGGCTGGATATATGGATGTGAATGATCCAGAAATACAAGCTTACTATGCCGATAAATATGGTGTAGAAAAAATGCCAGAAAAAGAAGGACTCAAAATTCCAGAAATGATAGAAGGAGCCATGATGGGAACTTTCAAGGCGATTTGGATAATGGGAGAGGATACCATGATGACGGATCCGAATTCGAATATGATTCGTACAGCCTTCGAAAAACTGGATTTGATGGTCGTTCAGGAATTATTTATGTCGGCAACGGCAGAGATGGCAGATGTAGTATTGCCTGCTTCTTCTTATTTTGAAAAGAACGGAACATTTACCAATGGAGAACGTAGAGTTCAACGTGTAAATAAGGTAGTAGCGCCAATCGGAAACTCTAAACCAGATGGTCAGATTGTAATTGATATGATGGCTAGGTTGGGTTATGAACAGCCAACAGGGCCGGTTTATGATGCTGCTAAAGTATTGGCAGAAATTTCTACCGTTATTCCATTTATGAAGGGAGTGACCTGGGATCGATTAGGTGAAAATGGTCTACAATGGCCAGTTTCGGAAGAAGGAATAGATACCAAAATATTGCATGAAAAGGAGTTTAAGATTGGTAGAGGTAGATTCCACCATTTTGATTTTGAAGAAACGCCTGAATTGGTAGAGCATAGAGCGAAGTTTCCTTTTATACTGACCACGGCGCGTCAGTTGGAGCATTATAATTCAGGGACTATGACCCGTAGAACAGATAATCAGGTATTGTCACCAAGCGATTATTTGGAGATCAATCCTATGGATGCAGGACCAAAAGGAATTAGTGCTGGAGATATGGTTAGAATTTTCTCAGATCGAGGAAGTGTAAATATTCCGGTGAAGTTGACTTATCTAGTGAAAAAGGGAGTAGTGAGAACTACTTTCCATCAGCCAGATGTCTTCATTAATATTATTACTGGAGATGTAGGAGATAAAGAGACGATGACACCGGAGTATAAGGTTGTCGCTGTAGATTTTGAAAAGATAACAGATTAAATTTAAAAGCCCATCCCGATACAATCGAGATGGGCTTTCTTCTTTAGTCTAGGTAACATTGATGATATCAATTTTTTTCCCATTGAATTCAATGGAATCGCCTTTTTGTTTCCCAATCATAGCACTTGCTATAGGGGAGGCGGCTGAGATGGCCATATATTCTTTGTCTTCGTAGTTTAGTTTTCCAATTCCCACTGAGATATAAAAGATACCCATAGAAGTATGTACCAATGTTCCGATATGGACATTGTCGGCAGATTTTTCATCTAGATGGATTCTGTACAGCATTTCTTGCAAATTTAATGCCTGTACCAATTGTTCCGAACGCTTCTCTGTTTCCAGTTGAAGCATGGCTCTGGCAGTTTCGTGTTTGTCTCCGGCAGAACTTTTACTTTCTACAGTAAGCGCCTCTCTCGCGTCGGAAATAGCCTGGCGAATTAGGTTCAATTTATTCTGAACAGATTCATTGCAAAGAGCATGAATCTTGTGTTTTAGTGCGGGTGAAAATTTCATATATACCTTGTTATTAAAGTAAAGTTACGATTATGAATTGGGCTATTGAAATTAATTTCGGATTTATCATATTATTTGAATGGCTCAAATTGATCGTCTCTAAGTGGCTGTGAATGGTGTTTTTGTTCAATTTAATAATGCATTCTAATAGGAAATAGAGCCCTGCTAAATGCTTGAAAATGTGGAAGTAAAATTATTTTGATACAGGTGAAAAAAAAATAGCATTTGGAAGGTATTAATAGTTGATTATTTCGGAAATTTGTGCTTCCAATTTCTAACAAGCAAATAGCAGGAAAAATGGCAGGACAAAAGAAAGCAAAATCAGCTCTTATATCGGTATTCCACAAGGACAATTTAGGACCGATCATTGAAAAATTACACGAACAAGAAGTGGTTCTTTATTCCACTGGTGGAACACAGAAATTTATCGAGGATCTTGGTATTCCTGTTATTCCTGTAGAGTCACTTACAGGTTACCCTTCTATTCTTGGAGGTAGAGTAAAGACATTACACCCAAAGGTATTTGGTGGAATTCTTTCAAGAAGAGATGATGCTGGTCATAACAAAGAAGTTGCAGAATTCGAAATTCCAGATTTGGATATCGTAATTGTTGACTTGTATCCATTCGAAGAAACAGTTGCTTCAGGTGCTGAAGAATCTGCAATCATCGAAAAAATAGATATAGGTGGTATCTCTTTAATTAGAGCAGCTGCAAAAAACTATAGAGATGTAATGATTGTTTCTTCTATGGAAGATTACGATGAGTTCTACTCTGTAATTAATGAAAATGAAGGAATCACAACTTTAGAGCAAAGAAAGAAATTTGCAATGAAGGCTTTCAAAGTTTCTTCTCATTACGATACACAAATCTTCAAGTACTTCAACCAAGACTTCGAAGAATTAACATATAAAGAGAGCATTACATCATCTGAAGTATTGCGTTACGGAGAAAATCCACACCAAAAAGGGGTATTCTACGGTAATATGAGCGAAATCTTTGACCAATTGAATGGGAAAGCAATTTCGTACAACAATCTATTGGATATTGATGCTGCTGTGAGTTTGATCTCAGAATTTGAGGGAATTACATTCGCAGTATTGAAGCATAACAACGCTTGTGGTTTGGCTACAAGATCTACTGTATTGGAAGCATGGACAGATGCATTAGCAGCTGATTCAGTATCTGCTTTTGGTGGAGTATTGATTTGTAATACTGAAATCGATTTGGTAACTGCAGAAGAGATCAATAAGATTTTCTGTGAGGTAGTTATTGCACCTTCTTATAATGAAGAGGCATTGGCACTATTATCAGGAAAGAAAAATAGAATCATCCTTAAGCAAAAGAAAACAGTTCTTCAGGACAAAATGGTGAGAACCGTATTGAATGGAGTATTGGAGCAAGATAGAGATTCCGTTACAGATCAAATTTCTGAAATGAAAACGGCGACTAATTTGGCACCTACTGAAGCTCAATTGAAAGATTTAGCTTTTGCTAGTAAGTTGTGTAAGCACACAAAGTCAAATGCGATTATCTTTGCAAAAGGAGAGCAATTGTTGGCTTGCGGTGTTGGACAAACTTCACGTGTTGATGCATTGAGACAAGCTGCAGACAAAGCAAAATCATTTGGATTCGACTTGAATGGAGCTGTAATGGCGTCAGATGCATTTTTCCCATTCCCAGACTGCGTAGAATTAGCAGACAACGAAGGGATTCAAGCGGTGATTCAGCCAGGTGGTTCTATCAAGGATCAATTGTCAATTGATTACTGTAATGAGCATAATATGGCGATGGTGTTTACAGGAACAAGACACTTCAAACACTAAGTCATTATAACATAAATACTATTCAAAAAATCAAGAAGTACTCTACTTCTTGATTTTTTGTTTAAAATCTTCACTTTTTTTACATTTTTTATAAATCGATGTGAAGAGATTTTTTCTACCTTGGGGGCATAACGGATTGAGATGGGATTATTTGATTTTTTTAAGACGCATGATATTGCGATAGATTTAGGAACAGCCAACACTTTGATTATTCATAATGGTAAAGTGGTAGTTGATGAACCTTCTATTGTAGCAAAGGACAGAGTGAGTGGGAAGGTGATTGCAGTAGGGCATAAAGCTCAACAAATGCACGGGAAAACTCATGAAAACATTAAAACGGTTCGTCCGTTGAAAGATGGGGTAATAGCCGATTTTGATGCCTCGGAAGAAATGATCCGTGAATTCATCCGTAAAATTCCAGATATCAGTAGTTCCTTCAAAACGCCTTCCATGCGTATGGTAATCTGTATTCCTTCAGGAACAACTGAAGTAGAAAAGAGAGCCGTTCGTGATTCTGCAGAACATGCAGGAGGAAAGGATGTATATATGATCCATGAACCAATGGCTGCTGCCATAGGTATTGGAATTGATGTACAGGCACCAAAAGGTAATATGATTATTGATATAGGTGGAGGTACTACAGAGATCGCCGTATTGGCACTTGGTGGAATTGTTTGTGACAAGTCTATCAAAGTAGCTGGTGATGTCTTTACCAATGATATCTCTTACTATATGAGAAACCAACATAACCTATATGTTGGGGAAAGAACTGCTGAGCGAATCAAGATTGAAGTTGGTTCTGCTATTTCTGAGTTAGAAAATCCACCAGAAGACTTTAACGTTCAAGGTAGAGATTTGATGACAGGAAAGCCAAAACAGGTTACCGTAAACTACTACGAAATTGCAAAAGCGCTAGATAAGTCTATTGGACAAGTTGAAGAAGCTGTAATGCAAGCATTAGCACTAACTCCTCCGGAATTAGCTGCTGATATTTATAATACTGGAATTTATTTAGCTGGTGGAGGTTCTATGCTAAGAGGATTGGATGTTAGAATTTCCAAGATAACGGAACTCCCTGTTTATGTACCAGAAGATCCTTTGAAGGCTGTTGTACGTGGTACAGGGATATGTCTGAAGAACTTAGACAAATTTGGCTTCCTGATGAAATAATCAGGACAAACCCTATTGACCTGACAACTCAAAATAAGAGAGATCGAAATCCTTTTATTGGATTTTAGCTAACAAATACCGGTAAATGAAGAGGATATTTGAACTGATTTTTAAAAACCAATACTTCTTGGTTTTTCTATTGCTACAATTTGTAGCATTCATGTTCCTTTTCAATTATAATACTTTTCAAAGAATCAGCTTATTGTCCTCCTCCAACGGAATGGTAGGGCGAATGACAACTATGTCTTCTGATTCCAAAGATTATTTTCACCTTAAAAAGCTCAATGAGGCACTTCGAACAGAAAATGCCTCATTAAAGCAAAAGCTCAACGATTTTCAATTGCTAGATACAGTAGCAACAGACTCTATAGAAGTTGTTGTGGATAGTGTTCTGGTTCAGTATGGTTATACATCCGCTAAGGTGGTGAATAATAGCACCCGATACAATGCCAATTTCATCACGGTGAATAAGGGAACAGAGGATGGGATTCAGCCAGAGATGGCCGTAATTGGCCCAGATGGTGTGATAGGTAGAGTCATTGCCTGTTCCAATCATTTCTCAAGTATAATGAGTGTGGTCAATCAGAAATATTTTTTGAATGTCCGATTCAAAGGTCAAAAGCAATTTGGAACATTAAATTGGGATGGTGAAGATTATAGATATGCACAGCTGCACTCTATAAGTAAACATGCCCAAGTACACCTTGGAGATACCGTAGTTTCTAATAGTTTTGATGCTAGATTTCCTCCAAATATTATGGTAGGAACAGTATCCGACTTTGAAGTCAACCCAGCAGATCAGTTTTATAGAATAGAGCTGGAATTAAGTACAGATTTTAGTGCTTTATCTACCGTCTATATTATAGAAAATAAATTAAAAGAAGAACAAAAGCAATTGGAAGCCAGTGTATCCGAATAATCTAATTACATACGGAATGCGATTCATCGTACTTGTGTTATTACAGGTAATGGTGATCAATCAGGTGGATGCCACAGATTATCTTATGCCTGTGGTTTATCCCATATTTATCTTGCTTTTGTCTCCGTCACTTTCCAAAATTTCTGTCTTGCTATTGGCTTTTTCAATAGGATTGGTAGTCGATATTTTTTCTAATACCTTGGGATTACATACATCTGCATCCTTACTGATGGCTTTCTCAAGACCATATGCATTGAGCTGGATTACGCTTCGAGGAGGTGATACTATTCAAAAGATTGGTATTTATAGAGTAGGATATAGAAAATTCTTGGTTTATACCGGAATGTTGATCTTCATTCACCAATTCTATTTTTATGTATTGGATGCTTTCCACTTTATGAATTTCTCTCGCTTGTTTGCGAAAATTTTATTGAATACCCTTGTTTCCATTGGTATGATTTTCTTGATTTTGATGATTTTTGAATCCAAGAAAAAGAGCAGACGTTGAGTAAGTTTCATTTAAAAAATAGAAGATTTGTCACCTATATCATCTTCATTTTAGGTGCAGCCTTATTGCTAGGGAAATTGATGGCTTTACAGCTTTTCTCTGATGAATTTAAGCATTTGGCTGAGCGAAATGTGATGAAAAAGGAAGTTGCCTACCCAGTTAGAGGAAGCATCTTCGATAGAAATGGTGAATTGCTTGTTGCCAACCAAAGGTCATTTGACCTAATGGTGATTCCTAGAATGGTGAAACAGTTGGATACGATAAAGTTTTGTCAGGTGGTAGATCTTACCATGGAACGATTCAGTAAAAAGATGAAAAGGGCAAAGCGTTACAGTACCTACCGCCCATCTATTCTTATAAAAGATTTAAAAAAGGCACAAGGAATCTCCTTGATGGAGCAACTGCACCAGTTCAAAGGGTTTTACCTTCAAGAAAGAACAGCTAGGGAGTATCCTGTTGCTGCAGGTGCCAATGTGTTTGGATATATCAGTCAAATTCCAGAATTCCTATTAAAGAAAGATCCCTACTATCTCCCGAATGATAATATTGGAAGAACAGGAGTTGAAACAAGTTACGAGGAAGCCTTAAGAGGGGAGCGTGGTGAACGATATATTCTGAAAGATGTTCACAATAGAACCAAGGGTTCATTCCAGGAAGGAGCTATGGATATACCTGCAGTTCCAGGAGAAGATTTGACCATTACTATTGATATTAAACTTCAGGAATATGCTGAAAAGTTGATGGCAAATAAGAAAGGAAGTGTTGTGGCTATTGAACCAGGTTCTGGAGAGATTTTAGCTATGGTAACCAGTCCAAATTTTGATCCCAATATGTTGGTGGGAAGGGATCGTTCCAAAAATTATAATATTCTGAATGGAGATACCTTAAAACCTCTTTTTGATAGAGCTTTACAAGGGCAGTATCCTCCAGGTTCTACTTTTAAGTTGTTGAATGCCTTGATAGGTCTTCAAGAAGGAGTAATAAGTACATCTACTAGTTTCAAATGTAGTCATGGTTGGTATTTTAGCCCAAAGCTAAAAGTAGGATGTCATTCCCATAAATCACCACTGGATTTGAGAAATGCAATTGCACAAAGCTGCAATGCCTATTTCTGTTATGAGTTTAGACGGATACTGGAAAAGAGTAATGATATCGAGTTGGATTATCAGAAATGGTACGACCATGTGACCAGTTTTGGATTAGGGAATTACCTTAACAATGATTTGTACGTTGGGAAAAAGGGATTGGTGCCATCCATAAAATACAATGATGCCCGAATGCCATTTAGGTGGAGGGCTCCTACGTTGATATCCTTGGCAATTGGTCAAGATGCCTTATTGGTTACGCCTATACAGATGGCAAATATGTGTGCAGCCATTGCGAATAGAGGGTATTATTATACTCCACACATATTGAAATCAACATCTGGGTCCTTTCAAATGGATACTGCATTTACTGAGAAAAAATATACAAGTATAGACAGAAAGCATTTTACGCCAATTATTGAGGGGATGCAAATGGTTATTGAAGATAAAAAAGGAACGGCTAAAAATGCCCGAATAAAAGGTATTGAGGTTTGTGGAAAAACGGGGACAGCTGAAAATCCACATGGAGCAGATCATTCCATATTTATTGCCTTTGCACCAAAGGATAATCCGAAAATTGCAATTGCTGTTTATGTTGAAAACGCAGGTTGGGGATCTACTTATGGATCACCAATAGCTAGCTTGATGATAGAGAAATATCTCAACGATGTCGTATTGCGTCCAAAATTGGAGAAGAAGATGATGGATGCCAAATTGACGAATTAAGATGGGAAGAACAAAAGGTTTATTTGCACATGTTGATTGGGTATTGGTAGGTTTATATTTCCTATTGGTATTACTAGGTTGGTTGAGTATTTATGCTGTTGCCTACCAACCAGATCATGGTAGTATCTTTGATATGACCCAGGAGTATGGAAAGCAACTCTTATGGATAGGAACCTCTGTTGTACTCATCCTGTTTATCTTGATGATGACAGGGAAAATGTTTTCCAACTACAGTGCTTTGATTTATGGAGGGGCCATGCTCTCCCTCGTCCTTGTTCTTATAATAGGAAAACAAGTAGGAGGAGCACGATCCTGGTTTGGTTTAGGATCCTTTAGTATTCAGCCTTCGGAATTTGCCAAGTTTGCCACCCTATTGGCATTGGGGTCCTTTTTGAGTATTCCGAATTTGGATTTAAAAAAGTTAAAGAATCAACTGGTAGTAGGTATTATCATTGGTATTCCTGCCTTCTTGATTTTATTGCAGCCCGACGCAGGATCGGCTATAGTCTATTGCTCTTTGATTTTCGCCTTACACAGAGAAGGTTTGCCATCTTCCTATTTGGTAATAGGATTCTTGGCTATTGCACTTTTCCTAATGTCATTGATGTTGCCATTTAAATTAATAGCAGCCATTATTGCTGGAGGTTGTGTGCTGGTTTTTCTATTTTCTAATAAACGAAAAAGAATCAAATCCTGGTATTATTACCCAATTGCAGCCATTACTTCTATGGCTTTTTCATTCAGTGTAGATTTCATTTATTCCACTATCCTGAAAGCGCATCAGCGAAATAGGATAGATATTATCCTTGGGAAAATTAATGATAAATCCGGCGTAGGATACAATTTGTATCAATCAAAAATAGCCATTGGAAGTGGAGGATTTGCAGGGAAAGGTTTCTTAGAAGGAACCCAAACAAAATTTAATTTTGTACCAGAGCAAAGTACAGATTTTATATTCTGTACAGTAGGTGAAGAGTGGGGTTTTCTAGGGAGTTTGGTTGTTATAGGTCTATTTTTAGCACTTATTATGAGGTTGGTATTTATAGCAGAAAGGCAACGTTCTGTATTCTCTAGAGTATACGGATATGGTGTGGCAGGGATTATATTTATCCACTTTTTCATCAATATAGGGATGGCCATTGGGGTATTGCCCGTAATTGGTATTCCACTACCTTTCTTTAGTTATGGTGGTTCTTCTCTCTGGGGATTTACCGTCTTATTGTTTATATTTATTCAATTGGACTCATATAGAAAGGATATTTTATAAATGCAAACTTCAGATTCTACCCCTTGGTTACAGGTCAATAATTTCTCTATTCACTTAGCAGATTCAAACAAACAGCTTGTGAAAGACTTAACCTTTTCTATTCAAAAGGGAGAGTTTATTGCTATGGTTGGCGAGTCGGGTTCAGGTAAAAGTATAACTGCCATGAGTTTGGTTCATCTCATTCCTGAGACCTTTCAATTGTCAGGTGAAATTTTATTTCAAGGAGAAAACCTTTTGAACTGGCCAGTAAATAAATTTAGGAAAATAAGAGCCAGTAAGTTGGCTTTGATCTTTCAGAATCCTATGCACTGCCTGAATCCTGTTTATCGCTGTGGATGGCAAATAGAAGAGGTGCTGAAAGAGAATACATCACTGGATAAAAAAGGGCGAGAAAAACGTTGTGTAGAATTATTGAATCAGGTGCGTCTCAAAGATGTTTCTAAGGCAATTTCTTCTTATCCTCATGAGCTTTCAGGAGGGCAGAAACAAAGAATAATGATTGCTATGGCCTTGGCTTCCGAACCAGAGATGTTAATAGCCGATGAGCCAACTACCGCTCTTGATGTGCTTGTTCAGAAAGAAATTCTGGATCTAGTAAAAGAGATTCAGAAAAAACAGAAGTTAACAGTATTGTTCATTACCCACGACTTGAATGTAGCTGTCAATTATGCAGACAGTATTCTGGTAATGAAAAGTGGTGAACTAGTTGAAGTAGGAGCTGCTAAAGATGTTTTTGCTCGTGCTAAACATCCCTATACTCAAGGTTTGGTGAATTGTAAACCAAATACAGAAAGATATATTCGTCCATTACCTACCGTGGAGTCTTTTGAAGGTACAGCCAAAGAAAATTGGTCTGATCTACGGATGGCAAAAGAAAAGGTTGAATTGGTAGGTTCGGAGCCTTTATTGTCAGTTGAGGAACTCAGTTTTAGTTATAATAAGGAGTCAGCGCCAGTATTGAAAGGATTGAATTTTGATCTTTTCAAAGGGGAAACACTGGGATTAGTAGGTGCTTCAGGATGCGGGAAAAGTACCCTAGGAAATTGTCTGATGTTGTTTGAAGAGGGAGTCAAAGGAAAGGTAGTTTATCAAGGTGAAAATATTCTGAACTTCAAGAAATCTCACATTCGAAGCTACAGAAAAAAAGTGCAAATGGTCTTCCAGGATCCTTATGGAGCCATGCACAACAAGCAGAAGATAGGTGCTCATTTAATGGAAATTCAAACTGTACATTTTCCTGAAAGAACAAAAGAGGAAAAAGAATTGCGGAGTTTAGAATTGCTAGATCAGGTTGGTTTAGAAAGGAGCTATTTCAGTTCCAAGCCTAATGAATTGTCTGGAGGGCAAAGACAACGTGTATGTATTGCTAGATCACTTGCATTGGAACCAGAGATCCTTATTTTTGATGAGTCAGTAGCAGCATTGGATGTATCCGTTCAGGCAAAAATTCTGAATTTATTAAACGATCTCAAAGAACAATTGGAACTGACTTATATTTTTATATCTCATGATTTGTCTGTCGTCCACTATATTTCAGACCGCATCCTTGTATTGAAGGATGGCGTGATAGAAGAAATTGGGCCAGCTAGTGAAGTGTATTTTAATCCTCAGTCCGATTATACCAAGCTACTTCTTGAAAGTAGTTTCTAAACCATTTTATTTCTCAAAGACATAAAAATTCCTGCTGAAACTAATAGCAACGCGCCAGTTGTTAACCATAGCGTGTGAAAAGAATACTTTTCAGCAATCCAAAATCCTGCTGCCGGTGCTATAATATGAGAGATTGAAAATGCCATGGCATAGGCTCCCATATACTGACCTCTATTTTCTTTTGTACTTCTCTTTAATGCTGAAGTATTGGCAAAAGGGAAGTTGAAAATCTCCCCCAAACTGATGAGGACAACAGAAATGATGGGTAGTAAAATCCAATTAGATAGACTATATACACCATAAGCCATGGAGAAAAGAACAGCTCCAAGAGCTACCATCTTCATAGAGGAAACCTTATTTTCTATTTTGAATAAAAGAGGAACTTCAATTAATACCACTAAAAGACAGTTTAAAGCAATCAATAAGCCAATTTGGTCCTCTGAAAGCTGAAAATTATTTTTCCAGAAAATGGGTTGTGTATAGAACAATTGCATAAAACCAATCGCACTCATTATGATGGCTACTAGGAAAAATAGAAACTGGCGGTCTCTGAAAGGGCTAGGGATATTTTCCTTGATAAGCTGCTTCTTGGTTTCTTGTTTTTTGCCTTTTGGAGATAAAAAGTAGTAGAACACGAGAGAAGCAAGCAGGCAAGTGATTCCATCCACTATAAAGAGAACATCGTAACCTGAGTAGATGACAAGCATACCTCCTACAGCTGGGCCAATGGCATATCCTAGGTTGATGGCTAGTCTATTGAGTCCTATAGATCGAGTAAGATTCTCCCGCTTACTATAGGCAGATACACTTGCCAGATTGGCTGGTCTAAATATATCTGCAATGGCACTTGTACCCATAATCATTAGGCATAGACCATAAAAACTATCTACGGTGAGTAATAATACAAACATAAAGGAGGCTAGGAATAAACTCCAAAATTGGGTTTTGAAATAGCCTATTTTATCTGCTAACCAACCTCCCGTTTTGGTTCCGATAAGAGATCCAATTCCATAAAAACTAAGAATGGTACCAGTGTCGTTTAGGGTGAAATGTAAATTATCCATCAAATACAGAGAAAGAAAAGGTAGGACCATTGCACCAGCACGATTGATCAAAGAAACGGCAGAAAGAATCCAAATTTCTTTGGATAGTCCTTTGTAGGCGTTGAAGTAAAATCGGAAAAATTGCATGACAGAAGATTTGATTCAAAAGTAGAAAGACCGAAAATAGTAGAACTTAAAACCTCATTGTAAAAATTGATGAATTCATCGGTTTTGCTAATGAATATCTAAATTATGACGAAAATCTATTGATTTGTAATTGAATAGAAATTGGCTTTTTGATAAAAAAACCGCTTATTCTTAATTAAATTAAATCTAAATAAGTAAATTTGCAGTAAATATTGATGACGTGAAAAAGTTATTGCAACCAATTGATTTACAGAATTTATCTATTAATGAGGAGCTTCTTTTGAGTAAAAAGAAGACCAAAGATAAGTGCTGTAAGAAATATAAAAAGAAAGGGAAGACTTGTAAAAAGTGTCCTAGATCTATTGGTTTGTGTTCATTTTCGTCGGGTACAGCAGTTAATTAATTTTTGTTTTTTTAAGTTATTATTTTAATAGAAAAATGGGTCTGTCTTTTCAGGTAAATTTTTCTCCACAACGTCCTATATATCTTAATGGAAGAAATACATTCTTAAATTAGAAATTCAGATTTTATCTCTTCGTAAATTCACCGCTGAGTAGTATATTTGTATGTTGATAAAAGCATACTATGAGTAGCAAGGAAGTTATATTGGTAATTGGTGCCGCAGGACAGATTGGTACCGATTTAGTTATAGAATTAAGAAAGCGATATGGTGATAGCCAAGTCGTAGCTTCTGACATTCGAGACGCCTCTGAAGAAGTCATGGAAGGCGGTCCATTTGTTCATCTAGATATCATGGATGAATTGAAGCTTAACCAGATAGTTAAAGAATTTGGGGTAACTCAAGTATATCTGCTTGCTGCGATATTGTCAGCAACTGCAGAAAGAAATATTGAGCTAGGGTGGAGACTGAATATGCGTAGTTTGTCGCATGTTTTGGATCTTGGAAGATTCAAGAAGGTGAAGAAAATATATTGGCCTAGTTCTATTGCAGTATTTGGGCCAACCACTCCATCAATTAAAACTCCACAATTAACCATCACAGAGCCAAATACTGTTTACGGTATTAGTAAGTTGGCAGGTGAGCGTTGGTGTGAATATTACAACAGCAAGTTTAATGTTGATGTGCGTAGTATCCGTTACCCTGGTTTAGTTGGATGGTCAGCACCTCCCGGTGGTGGTACAACAGATTATGCAGTAAGCATATTCCACGAAGCCATAAAATATAGTTCATACGAGTGTTTCTTATCTGAAAACACAGCGCTACCAATGATGTATATGCCAGATGCTATAAAAGCAACGTTGGATATCATGGAGGCTCCTGCAGAACAAGTTAAAATTAGATCTTCGTACAATATTGGTGGGATTAGTTTCACTCCAAAACAATTGGCAGAAGAGATAACTCGTCACGTACCTGATTTCACCATTTCATATAAGACAGATTACAGACAGGAAATTGCAGACAGTTGGCCAGCATCTATTGATGATAGCGCCGCTCAAGCAGATTGGAATTGGCAACATGAGTTTGGTCTTAAAGAAATGGTAGATGAAATGATGATAAATTTAAAGAGAATAATTACTGTCTATTAAGACCTCATGGGAGATTTAAGAATATATAATTCATTCACACGAAGTAAAGAAAAATTCATAGCTATTCAACCACCTCATGTTGGTTTGTATGTTTGTGGACCTACAGTTTATTCGGATGTTCATCTGGGGAACTGTAGAACTTTCATCTCCTTTGACATGGTTTACAGGTACCTTAGTCATCTTGATTATAAAGTGCGCTATGTGCGTAATATAACCGATGCAGGTCACTTGGAAAATGATGCCGATGAGGGGGAAGATAAGATTTCTAAAAAAGCCCGATTAGAACAATTGGAGCCCATGGAAATTGTGCAGAAATACAGTCTTTCTTTTCATACCATTCTAGAGAAATTCAATAATATTCCTCCATCTATAGAGCCCACGGCTACAGGTCATATCGTTGAGCAAATTGATATGATTCAAGAAATCATCAGCAAAGGATATGGTTACGAAGTAAATGGATCAGTCTATTTTGATGTCGAAAAATTCGATAAAAACATAGGTTATGGTAAATTGTCAGGTAGACAATTGGATGAAATGATCTCTGGATCTAGAAGTCTTGACGGACAATCTGAAAAGAGAAACCCTCTTGATTTTGCTCTTTGGAAAAAGGCAGGACCAGAGCATATTATGCAGTGGAACTCTCCTTGGAGTAAAGGTTTTCCAGGATGGCATCTAGAGTGTTCTGTGATGAGTAGTAAATACCTAGGTGAATCATTTGATATTCACGGAGGAGGTATGGATCTTAAGTTTCCGCACCATGAATGTGAAATTGCTCAATGTCATGTAGCACATGATAAGGATCCCGTAAAATATTGGATGCATGGTAATATGCTAACTTTGAATGGGGCTAAAATGAGTAAGTCAACAGGGAATACACTATTACCTGATGAGTTATTTGAGGGAAGTAGTGAATTCTTTGATAGAGGCTTTGCTCCTTTTGTTGTTAGATTCTTTATGATGCAAGCTCATTATAGAAGTACACTAGATTTCAGTAGTGATGCTTTAGAAGCTGCTGATAAAGGATTGCAAAAGCTGATGTCAGCCTATGCGAACTTGCCTGAGGTGAAAGTAGGAGAAAAGTCTGATGTAGATGTTAAGGCGCTTCAAGGAAAGTGTTATGACGCCATGAACGATGATCTTAACACCCCTCTGACTGTTTCATACCTTTTTGAAGCTGTAAAATGGGTGAATTCTGCTATTGCAGGTAAACTGACGCTAACTACAGATGATATTAATCTAATCAAGAATATAATTGATACCTTCTTGATTGATGTTATGGGGGTTAATTTTCTTGAAAATAAGGATAGTTCTGTAGGTGATTCTAAAGAATCTCAATTAGTAGAGTTACTTATTAAATTAAGAAAGGAAGCTAAAGAAAATAAAAATTGGGGCCTTGCAGATGATATTCGTAATGAATTATCGGGAATGGATATCCTACTTAAGGATAGTAAAGAGGGAACTACTTGGTCTAAGGATTCCTAGAATATGAGGATGTTTAGCTATCAAAAATATAAAATAAAGGGAATCATTACTTTGGTAGTGATTCTCTTTTTAGCTTGTAGTGATCAGAGCAAGGATAAATTGGTGTTTAGCACATTTAGCCCTGACTTCAATGCTTCTGAGGCTTATAGGTCTATTGAAATGCAAGTACAAATGGGCCCTAGGGTTCCAGGGAGGAGAGCACATTCTTTATGTCGTAAATATATCCAACGCCAGTTAAGAGAAACCGGTTATGAACCAATTACTGAGGATGGTCTAGTAGATGGGGGAAGTGGGATTTTAGCTATTCACAATATTAAGGCTAGCTATAAGCCCAATCTTGAAAATCGTATTCTACTGTGTGGTCATTACGATACTAGACGCACAGCAGATATGGATAGCCTCTCTCCTGAAAGTCCTGTTCCAGGTGCAAATGATGGTGCATCAAGTACCGCAGTTTTATTACAGCTGGCAAAGGAGATTCAGAAGTATGATTTAGATATGGGAGTCGACTTTGTGTTCTTTGACGGAGATGATCAAGGTATTTATCCAGAAAGTGCAACCAAGAAAAAACATACTTGGAGCTTAGGAGCGCAATATTGGGCTAGAGGAGTGAAAACAGAATATAAATACGCTATAGTTTTAGATATGGTGGGTGCAAAAAATGCGACCTTCTATAAGGAAGATATATCTCGTTTATTTGCCGGATCAGTTCAAGATAAATTATGGACTATAGCTGGGGAATTGGGTTACGACTCCTTATTTATTGATCAGCCAATTGGTGTGCTAGTGTCAGATCATTATTATATTAATAACTTAACAAAGGCGAAAATTCCTAGCTTGTTGATTTCCGATTATAGGAAGGATACTAAGCATGGATATTTCCCGAATTGGCATACTGTATCTGATACACCGGAAAACATTTCGAAAGAAAGTTTGAAGGCTGTTGGGCAGTCTATTATTGAACTTCTTTATACACAATCATAATGTTGACCGTATTTTCAGATGATTTTTTCATGTCGGAAGCTTTAAAGGAAGCAAAAAAGGCATTTGAAAATGGCGAAGTACCAATAGGTGCAGTCATTGTCTCTAATAATCAAATCATTGCAAGGGCACATAATCAAACAGAGCAGTTAATAGATTTTACTGCTCATGCTGAAATGATTGCTTTTACTTCGGCGGCAGAATTTCTAGGTAAGAAACACCTGAATGATTGTACACTGTATGTTACAGTAGAGCCTTGTGTGATGTGCAGTGGAGCGGCTTATTGGACACAATTAAAAAAAATAGTCTTCGCAGCTACGGATCCAAAAAGAGGACCGATTTCCAGAAAATTAAATTTGCTTCATCCAAAATGTGAAGTAGTCCAAGGTATAAGAGAGGAAGAGGCAAAGGTCTTAATGCAATCCTTCTTTCAAGGAAAAAGGATATAAATACTTTTCTTTACAATTCCTTTAATATGGTCACTCAACGTTAATATGATTGACTTTCTATTAAGGTCAACTTAATTTTTATCTGTAAAGTCATTGCTACTTTTGATAAAGGGAAATGTAGTGCTTGGTTTCCTACAAGTAGCATAAGATGAGGAGTTGAGTTAATCAATTGAATCCATATAATTCAAGAATATATTAAAAAGCCAGTACACTATTGCACTGACTTTTTAATACTTTACTTTCCGTAGATATCTGCTTTTTCTTCAAAATATTTGCAGAAGTCTCTCATGTCTTCAGCCAGCTTATCGTCATTCGTAGAACGCTGATAGGTATCTGCTAATGTTACCATTGTTTGATGAATAAACATTTTCATTTCATCCATTAGTAGATCTTTTGTCCAAAGGTCTATTCTAAGGGCTGTATTTTCTGATTTGTCCCAAATACTCATCATGACTGCTTCGCAAGGTTTTTCTTCTTCTTGGCCATCAGTAGCACTCCAATTCATCTTCTCTGGAATATTGTTTTCATCCAGTTCGATTTTGAAATTTATTTCTGTTTGTTTAGTTGCCATGATTACTAAATTTTTGGTTTGTATTTTGACTTGTTAAGTATCTTTTTTGCATTTTTTTCCTTCATCAGATCGGATAAGCTAACCTCTGGATTATGTTCCATATAAGATTTGATGATTTGCCAGCCAATGTAAATTCCAATTCTTCCTGGTGTAACATTGTCATTTCCAGTATAGAATTTGGAGAAAGGACTTGGCTCAATAAACCTTCTCAATAGCTTCTGATCATTAGAGAAAAGATAGTCCTTATTTATGAAGTATTCCCATATACTTCCTTCATTTTTTTGAGACCATTCAAAATCTTGTTTTGGGTAACCAATTATTCTATTTTCCTCAGATAAGTTCAGAAGTTGCTCTGCAAAATAGAGGGCTTTTCCTTCGTAAATCATCTTTGCTAAAAATGTTGGGTCGTTCATGTCCACAGCATTGTATCTACTAGCCCATTCAAGAAATACCTTTGTACTTAAATAAGGTAGTTGCTTGTCAAATTTTATATAATCTGGAGCACCTTGATAAAAGGAGTGATTTGGACCAAGGAAATGCTCTTCCGCAATGAATAGAGTATTTCTTGAACTGACGATTGGAGTTTCCATTTCAAAGTTTGAAAACCAAAAGGCAATCTGTGGGATAGGCTGTCCATTAAAGTGGTATTGAAAATACTTAAATCCACTGTTGATTTCCTTAACATATAAACTTGAGTCACTAAATAGCTGAAAAAGTGAATCACTAAACTCTTGAATTTTTTTATCTTGGAATCTAGTGAGCCAATCCTTATCTGTTACGTCCTTATTTAAAAAGAAATCAGGGTAACTAGTTTTTAATTCCGAAAGGCTTGAAGAGAAATTCAGGCTATCTAATTTCCAAAAGTCTTGGTCAAAATAGCGAATTTCAACATTTTTTTCGGTCCCGTCTAAGTTTACTTCAATTTTACTATCACTCTTACATGCTGACAGTAAGATAATTAAGCATAGATATAGGTGGTTAATCGAATATCGATTGGTAAAAAACATAAAGTAGGCTGTTAAAAATTAGTACTTTCGTAGTGCATATGGCAAATGTAAAAAGTTTTTAATTATAAAAGATAGGCTTAGACCGATGAAAAAATTGATAGTTAGTATACTTATGGTTTGCGCTGTTATTACTGCAAAAGCACAAGACATAAGAGTAGGAATGCAAATGTCTCCAACCATCTCATATTTAAGTTCAGATGGTGATTATATGGATAAGGTAAATAGAATAAAATTCTCTTGGGGTTTTGTTACAGTATACCACCAAGAGGGAAGGAATTTTAGTTGGATGTCGGGTTTGGATATCACTTTTCGTGGAGCAAATCTGGAATACATAGATGCAGAGGATAATATTATAGAGGCTAAATTCAATACACAGCATCTTGAAATTCCTTTATCCATTAAAATGCATACGCGTGAAATCGGGTATTTTTCTTATTGGTTAAAGGCTGGTGTAGCGCCATCTATTGAGTTAAAGGAAAAGGTAGAGTTTACTAAAAATGGGCTAGATTACGATTTAGAAAAGGATGGTCATATAGAGAATATGGGAATGAATTTAATATTGGGAGTAGGGACTCAATATGAAATTAGTGAAGGAACAGATCTATTTTTCGGTTTAGCTTATAGTAATGGAATGTTTGATTCTTTCAAAGATTTGGAGGGCTACAGCGATGCTGGATACTTCAATCATTTCGCTCTCCAGGTAGGAGTATTGTTTTAATGATAAAACCTGATATGGATATTATTGATAGGTTGTTTATATTTGCACTTTAAAGTCAAAAAACGCTGAAGATGAAGTCAAGAGAAGTAATAGACCATATTGTTAAATGGTTGGATGACTACTGTGAAAAGACTGGTTTAGATGGATTTGTTATTGGTATTTCCGGAGGAATTGATTCTGCGGTTACCTCTGCATTATGCGCAATGACAGGTAGAAAGGTATGTTGTCTTACGATGCCTATTCATCAAGTGAAAGGTGAATTTGAAAGAGGAGAAGAGCATTTAGAATGGTTGATGAGTAATTTCAAAAATGTTGAAAGACAATTGATAAACCTCACGCCATCTTATGATACTTTCCAATCTGCTTTACCAGAAGAAGTCATCACTCATTTATCTATGGCCAATGCAAGGGCTAGATTGAGAATGACTGCTTTGTACACTGTTGCCGGAGGAAACGGCCTATTGGTTGCCGGAACGGGAAATAAAGTAGAGGATTTTGGAATAGGCTTCTTTACCAAATATGGTGATGGAGGTGTGGATATGAGTCCTATTGCCGATTTAAATAAGACAGAAGTTTATGCCATAGCGAAAGAAATGGGTATTGTTGAATCTATTCAAGTTGCTCATCCCACTGATGGATTGTGGGAAGATGGTAGAAATGATGAGGCTCAAATTGGTGCTAGCTATCCTGAATTGGAAAAGGCTATGGAGCAATACGATTCTGGATTAACTGAAAAGGATCTTTCCGGAAGAGAGCGGGAAGTATTCGTTATCTACAAAAGGAGACACAAAGCCAATTTGCATAAGATGGTTCCAATACCGGTATGTATAATTCCTGAGAAATTGAAATAAAAAAATCCCCAGCCTGATTAGACTGGGGATTTTTTTATTTCTTAATCAAGCTATTGAAGCTTTGCCAATATTCTTTTGTTACTGGTTGGTAATTTTGATTCAGCATGGAGAAGATAAATAAGTTTCTCTCTGTGGGATATTTTAATTCTGATGTGAAAATTTTACCATTTAGATCATCAAGATTTTTAGTTCCTTTTGCAAGGGATTCAAGATGAGTAGCATCTAAAAAAGAAAAATTATCTGTTTTTATATCAAGCTGAACAATCCTTGCCTCTTCCTTAAGGCAAGCCATTACCTGTATGCTATCCTCTTTTTTCAATTCGATATAGTGAATGCTGTCAAGGGCCCCTTCCATTACCATGTCACTGAAAATGGCAAAATGTTTCTGAGCTTCATCTCCCTTGTTTACCTTGATCGCCTCCCAGTCATCCCCTGTAATAGAGTTGGAAGCTAAATAGTGTATGAATTCTTGACTCAGGTGTTTTTGCTCCTCTTCTGTAAGTAGCCTATATTTTACTTGATACATCTCGTCTAATTTTATGCAAAATTACAAATTCTACTGGCTTTTTGAAGGATTTGTTAAATGAATACTTTGATGTAGTTTGTTGAATTTTTCTAAGGGAGGCATTTTTTCTGTTAAAATATTAATATACCTTTGATTTAGATCTTTGGAGAGGTTTTTGAACATCATTATTGTATAACTATTGGATAGAATGACATGAAAAAACACTTAGTAGTCGGAGGGGTTCCTGAACATTTTAATATGCCTTGGCACTTGGCTATAGAATCTGGTTTTTTTGGCAATTATGGTCTTGACGTAGAATGGAAAGACTATAAAGGAGGAACTGGAGCAATGTGTAAAGATCTAAGAGATAATAAATTGGATGTAGCCGTACTCCTGACCGAAGGGATCGTTGCAGATATTATCAAAGGAAATGATTGTAAGATTGTGCAGTTTTACATCAAATCTCCACTAAATTGGGGGGTGCATGTCAATGCAAACTCTCCCTATCAATCTATTGCTGATTTAGAGAATTCACGCGCTGCAATTAGCCGTTATGGTTCCGGTTCGCATCTTATGGCCTATGTAATGGCTGATGATAGAAAATGGAATTTGAATGACATGAAATTTGATCTTGTGTCTAATATTGACGGAGGAAGGAAAGCGTTAGCGGATGGTAGTTCAGATTATTTCTTGTGGGAAAAATTGACGACAAAACCCTATGTTGATAATGGAGAGTTTAGAAGAGTTGGTATTTGTCCTACGCCCTGGTCTAGTTTTGTAATTGCCGTACGAAATGATGTCCTAGAAAATGCTGAGGAGCATATTGATGCTTTGTTGGAGGCGATTAATCAAAGCTGTAGGCAATTTGTAAAAAGGCCTGATGCAGAAGAGGTGGTTGCTTGGAGATATGGACTTAAGTTGGAAGATGTGCATGAATGGTATTTGGATACCGAATGGGCATTGGAAAGTGAAATTGCTGCAGATCACTTAAATTTAGCACAAGAAAGATTATTTCAACTGGGTAGAATTGACCATAAGGTTGAGTTAGAAGAACTCTGTTGGAAAAAACATCTTTATTCAACACTCGTTTGATATGAATTTTCTCGCTCATTTACATTTGTCAGGTGATATTGCTCCAGTAATGACGGGTAATTATTTAGGTGATTTCGTTAGAAAGAAAGAACTCATATTATCAGATGATAACTCCATAAATGAGCAGGTATTAAAGGGAATGGATCTGCATAAATGTATAGATCTCTATACAGATTCTCACCCCTTAGTAAAGAAAGTACAGCAAATATTTATTCCAGAATTCGGGAAGTACGCTTCTGTACTTTCCGATTTATACTTTGATTATCTACTTTGCAATTGTTGGTCAGAATTCTCAACTATTCCACTCAAAGAATTCGCCAAGAATAGTTATCTATTCCTAGAAAATCACAAATCGTACTTTAACGAGCGCGCTAGTCAATTTTATGGCTATATGTACAGCAATAACTTATTAGAGAATTACGGTCGCTTAGAAGTGATGGAAAGGGTCTTAGTAGGGATTTCTAATAGGAGAGTAAGAGGTGGTATCAATTTAGCCTTGTCCATTTCATTATTTGAAGAACACGAAGATGAAATAAGGGGCTATTTTATAAAATTTTACCCCGACCTTTTGGGTCGAGGTAATGAATTTTTAAGGCATAATGGATTGATCCACTAGCTTATTTTTTTATAAATCTATCGTCAACTTCCATGATAGTACCACAAGAATTGCAGGTTCTCAAACTTTCTGATTCATAGAATTCTTGAAAGCGAGGAAGAAAGTCGTTCTCTATATTTGTTAAGCTGAAATAGGTTTCATACAACTTGTTGTTGCAGTTATCGCAGAACCAAAGTAAGCCATCCTTTTCCTTTTCACCTCTTATTTTTTCTATAACTAAACCAATAGAACCTTCTGTTCTCATTGGAGAGTGTGGTGTTTTTCCAGGTAATAAGAACATATCACCAGGGCCTAAATTTATATCTACTGGTTTACCATTTTCTTGGATACGAACACAGATATTTCCTTCCAATTGATAGAATAATTCTTCTGTTTCGTTATAATGATAGTCTTTTCTAGCATTTGGACCTCCAACAATCATAACAATGAAGTCACCAGCTTTAACGTATAAATTTTTATTACCTACTGGAGGCTTTAGAAGATCTCTATTCTCTTCTATCCATCGCTGTAGGTTGAAAGGTTTTTGAATTGCCATACCAAAGATATTTTGGACTAAGTTAAATATTTTGTTTTCTTCAACTTCCTATAATTTAAGGAAATTCTTGAAGAAAGTTCTAAACTCTTTGCTTTTAAATGTCTTGTCTATTTCAGTATCAATATTTTCCTTACTGAAATTTGTGTTTTCATTTAAGGTAAATGCTTTTAAAATAATGTACGAGCTATAGAAGTCTATATATTCAGGGATGTCTAGTAAGATAGATTCTTCAGAATGATAGTTCTGTACAAAGTCGTAATAATTAGGATTGATTAATAGGGGAGCACCTTTCAATTTCTCATAACTAGATGGGTAAATTAATTCTAGTTTTGCCAAGATATAATCAATAGCTCTTCTCTCAGACTTTCTAAAGCTTTGTTCTTTTAGATTGGCTTCATTTAAAGCAAACATGTATTCCTTTCTAATCTTTAGTAAAGAATTATTGAATGCCATAGGCTCCTGCATAAATAAACTGTCTGTGGCATATTTATACATAAAGAATCGCTTAGCAGCCAAGTATCTGTTCTGCTGTTTTCCTCTTTCGCCTTTAAATTTCAAACTCATCATCATATCCTTATTGTCAAATTTGATTGACAAACTGTCTCTTGGACTTAGATACAAGTCTAAATAGAAATCATGGTGGATTAATCGGTAATAGTTAGGGATACTATCTTGAATGTTGAATACCAATTTCCCTTCCTCTGTAAATGAAAGTGTGTCAATGTTTTTCATTTCAATATTGGCAACCCTTTTTTGTAAAAAGACATTGGCATCAAGGTGTTCTATGTTTTCAATATTGACTACAGTATGTATTCTTGTGATGTATTTTTTTTTCGCTTTTTCCTCAACACAAGCAATAGTCAGCAGTAAAATTGAAAATAAAAGAATGCTCTTTTTCATTGTGTTAAATATTTAGTTTTGGGTGAAGTAATTCTTTTCAAATGCGCTTTGAGCTGCCATTTCCTCTGCTTTTTTCTTTGAAGTGGCCTTGGCTGCGCTTAACTGATTATCGTCTAAATACACCGCTATTTCATAGGTTTTATCATGGTCTTCGCCACTTTCAGATAATAGTCGAAATTCTAAAGATTGTTTATTTTTTTGTGCCCATTCCAAGACGTGACTCTTGTAGCTGCTTATTGTATTGGCTAATTGATTTAATTCAATTCTTGGGAAAATTTGGCCCAGGATAAAAGAATGAGATCTTGCCCAACCAAGATCTAAATATATTGCACCAATTAATGATTCCAGAGTATTACCTATGATGGATTTCCCTTGAAATGCTTGCTCAGATGCTATGATGTATTTTTCCAATTCCAATTTCTTTCCAATTCGATTGAGTTGTTTACGACTCACAATCTTGGATCGCATAGTAGAAAGATGTCCTTCTGGTTTATCTGGGTAGAGTCCATGTAGTTCCGCAGCCACAACAGCACCTAGAATTGCATCTCCTAGGAACTCCAAGCGTTCGCCATTGGTATGAACTGTCTTCTCTATTGAACTATGAGAAAAGGCTTGCCTATATAGCTTTAAATTCTTTGGCTTTTCATTTAGTATGGAAAGCAAAAAGCCCTCTAGACGTGTGTCTAAAGAGCTTTTGATAGCCTTTTTACGAAAGATTTTATGAAAAATATTTCGAATCAACTTATATCTTTTTAAAAATTACTGAAGCATTGTGTCCACCAAATCCAAATGTATTAGACATTGCAGCCTTGATTTCTCTTTTCTGAGCTTTATTCAGCGTAAGATTCAATTTGCTGTCAATGTTTTCATCATTTGTTGAATGATTGATTGTTGGAGGAATGATACCATTTTTTACTGCTAGGATAGAGGCAATTGCTTCTACTGCTCCGGCAGCTCCAAGTAGGTGACCTGTCATAGACTTCGTTGAACTAATGTTCATAGTGTATGCATGGTCTCCATAAACTTCTTGAATTGCTTTAACCTCAGCAATATCTCCTAGTGGAGTAGAAGTTCCATGAACATTGATATAATCAATATCCTCAGGACTCATATTTGCATCGGCTAATGCATTTTTCATTACTAATTTTGCACCCAATCCTTCAGGATGTGGAGCAGTAATGTGATGTGCATCAGCTGCAGCGCCTCCACCTACTAATTCAGCGTAGATTTTTGCACCTCTTTTTACTGCGTGCTCATATTCTTCAAGAATAATGGTTCCAGCTCCTTCTCCAAGTACAAATCCGTTTCTTTCAGCGTCAAATGGTCTTGAAGCAGTCTCTGGCGAGTCATTTCTTGTAGAAAGTGCTTTTAAGGCGTTAAAGCCTCCAATTCCTGCTTCGTTTACTGAGGCTTCAGATCCACCAGTGATCATTACATCTACTTTTCCAAGTGCGATGTACATACCAGCCTCGATAATGGCATTTGTTGAAGATGCACAAGCAGAAACAGTTGTAAAGTTGGGTCCTCTAAATCCATATTTCATAGAGATCATTCCAGAAGCAATATCTGCAATCATCTTAGGAATGAAGAATGGGTTGAATCGAGGAGTTCCGTCACCACCGCTAAAGTTCTTTACTTCGTGGAAAAAGGTATAGATTCCACCAATTCCAGATCCCCATATAACACCTGCTCGGTTGCCGTCGATAACATCCAAGTCAAGTCCAGAGTCCTTCATGGCTTCTTCACATGCTACTATAGCATATTGAGTATAAGGATCCATTTTACGGGCTTCCTTACGGTCTATGTGGTCTAATGGGTTGAAGTCTTTTAATTCACAAGCAAATTGTGTCTTAAATTTATCTGCATCAAAATGAGTGATAGGCCCAGCTCCGCTAACGCCATTAATCAATCCATTCCAATAAGACTCCACGTCATTTCCTAGTGGTGTTAGTGCACCAAGACCTGTTACTACTACTCTTTTTAGTTCCATATGAAGCTATTTTTCATTCTATCGTATTCTGTATGGCATAACTTTTACCAAAACCGATAGAAGATACTAAATTGACGCTAAATTCTATTAATTCAATCCAAATATGATCAATATTTTTTTCTGAAGTATGAAAATACTACAGAAATTGACCATTTAGTGTGGATTTTAATTTCGTTTTTAAACTAAATTATTCGCAAACAGGGTAGTTGTGCGAATAATTTCATGCTAAAAGTAGCATGCAAAAAAGAAAAGAACACTTAAAACAAAAGTTTTAAGTGTTTCCTTTTCAATTTTCTTAGTTAAGTGCGTTTTCGATAAACTCAATAGCAGCACCAACTGTACCAATACCTTCTGCTTGGTCATCTGGAATTTGAATGTCAAATTCTTTTTCGAATTCCATGATCAACTCCACAGTGTCAAGAGAGTCAGCTCCCAAATCATTTGTGAAGCTTGCTTCGTTAGTTGCTTCGCTTACGTCCACGCCTAGCTTATCTACAATGATAGCTCTTACTTTAGATGCAATATCAGACATATCTTCTCCAATTTAGTTAAATTACACTGCAAATAAATATATAATCTG
>MAAC01010640.1_pt1 | contig 26444 bp, 26 predicted proteins | sample 1115981 | NCBI WGS metagenome assembly MAAC01 (sample SAMN04961126, study PRJNA320927) | seawater metagenome | isolation source: sample BD02T64 sea water enriched with oil for 64 days | place: USA:Gulf of Mexico | collected 2013-07-27
TAGGGGCTTTGAGTTTAGCAGTAAGTGAAACTAAGTTGGAAGTTGGAAGTTGGAAGTTGGAAGTTGGAAGTTGGAAGTTGGAAGTTGGAAGTTGGAAGTTGGAAGTTGGAAGTTGGAAGTTGGAAGTTGGAAGTTGGAAGTTGGAAGTCGCGAGCAGACTGCCATACGTGAATATATAGACAAGTAGCAAGCATAGAAATTAGTCCTCTTGGCCCGAGTAACTACTCGCCTCATTCAGTAACCACTGAATGACTTTGTCTCTTGCCGGATTCTGGGTGGCAGATTTTTGCGACACTAAATAGTAAGCCTTAGCGGTACTCTGGCTCGGAGGTTGCCAGAGATCGACTAGTTTGCCACTGGCGATCTCCGGGGCGACCAAAAATAACGGCGAAAGTGCTATCCCCTGGCCGTTTGCAGCTGCATCAATAGCCAGTGCCGTTTGATTGAACTGTAATATCTTCGCCGTATGGGTATCATTAACAGCTTCTAGTAAGTACTCCCAGTGAAAGTGATTATCCTGGATCAATGGCTGATTAAGAAAGTCATCGAGACAGCTGATAGCTGGAATTTTTGCGGCGAATTCAGTGCTGCAAACCGCACAGAGGTTAAGGGGGGCCAGTAGCTTTACATCGAGATCAGAGGCAAAAGGTGCCGTGGCTATGCGTATAGCGATATCGACAGCATCTGTTTTGAAATCACTAAGCTGCTCGCTGGCAATAGTCTGTAAATCAATTTCTGGATGTTCAGTTGTGAACTTGGCTAAGTGCGGCACTAGCCATTTGCTGGCAAAAGAGGGAGGCACACTCAGTATTATCTGAGAATTTTGCAGCTGCAACTTCGCTGTAGCGCTATCTATTATAGCCAGAGCCCGACCTATCTGGCGCTGGTACTCTCTGCCGCTGTCGGTCAACTCCAGTCCTCTGGCCCGGCGCACAAACAAGCTGACTTGTAATGCCGCTTCCAAACCCCTCACCTGTTGCGCCACTGCCCCTTGAGTTAAATTCAGTTCTTGCGCCGCCAATCGAAAGTTAAGGTGACGGGCGGCGGCATCAAACATTTTTAGTGCGTTTAGGTTTGCAGGTCGCATGCTTTGCTCTCAATAAGCCAGTAGTTTCTCTACAGTCTAAGAGCAGTAATGATGATTAGTCAAGCGATCATAGATGCAATAAATTCTAAGCACTAAATCATTTGGAGCAACAAGATGAAAAAGAATAAAGTAGCATTAATTACCGCCGCTGGCAGCGGCATGGGAGCGGACATCGCCAGACGCTTGGCCGGTCAAGGCTACCAGATAGGTATACTGTCATCTTCCGAAAAAGGCCAGCAACTGGCGGCCCAGCTCGGCGGGATTTGCGTGACAGGCTCTAACCAATCTGTGGCGAATACCCAGCAACTGGTTGACCTGGCGATGCAGCGTTGGGAGCGGGTCGATGTTTTAGTAAATTCTGCGGCTCATGGCCCTAAGGGGCCTATTCTAGAACTGAGTGATGATGATTGGCATTTGGGAATGGAATACTATCTGTTAAATGTCATCCGCCCGGCGCGGATTTTGGCACCTATTATGGCAAATCAGGGAGGCGGAGCAATTGTTAATATATCTACTTTTGCGACCTTCGAGCCGGATCCCCTGTTCCCTACATCTGCAGTATTTCGCGCGGCACTGGCCAGTTTTAGCAAGTTGTTTGCCGACAAATATGCGCCGCAAAATATTCGTATGAATAATGTATTGCCAGGCTTTATCGACTCTCTAGCTGAGACAGAAGATCGACGAGCGCGTATCCCTATGGACCGCTACGGTAAAGTCACTGAAGTGTCCTCACTGATCGCTTACCTGATCTCTGATGAGGCGGCTTATATTACCGGGCAGAATATTCGTATCGACGGCGGTTTAACTCGCTCTGTTTAAGCGAACCTGGTTAAAGGGCATGTTCAACGTTCTGAGGCCGTTAGTTTAAAAAGACAGTCTTTATGGCCATGATAAATACCACCGCAGCCGCTATTAGCCAAAGGTAAATATACAGCAGCCAGCAGTAATTCATCAGTCGCTTGACCCCCTTAGCTGTTGAGCTGAGCAGTGTATTGCTGCCCTGGGGTGAAAGCTGTGCTGCACTGGCTGCATTTTTGACCTTATAGTAATGCCAGCTAATGGCCTGAAAAGCCATCGCAACCATCAGCACAGGAAAGAGCAAGAATGCGCTGGCACTGAATAACTGTTTAGTAACTTCTATTTCAATTGCCGCCATCACTACAGCAACCATGACAGCGATAAGTAGCGCCAGGCACTGCAACGATGAGATAAAGCGACCTGCCACTGCGTCATTGATTTTTAATAGAGGTTTTTCGAATAATTCGTACATAGTATGCCTGATACAGAGAACGGAGTTTAGGAGACTGAGCCAAAGCTATGATTGTGTATTTGCAAAAAAGTTGCAAGCTTGACAGGGGAGCTCTATCTACAAAGCGTTAGGTAATTGCGTTAATGTCATGTGATATTGGCACTATTGTTGCTAAATATTTCGTAATACTAATGTTCAATAAGGCCGCTCTATCAGGCATATAGGCTACCCCAGTGCTGTTTTAGTAACTCTCTGGCAGCTTCTGGTCTTCAAGATAGGTCCCGATTAAGTGCAAATTCGAAATTTGCTACATATTGGTGCAAATAAAAAGACCAACCGAATTGTAAAATTACTATATCGTTTTCAGCTGAGGAATTTCAATGGCCCTGATAATAGACCATGGCAGATCAACAGATTTACCTGCTATTAATAATATCTATAACCACTATGTTAAGGAGAGCAATATTAGTTTTGATATTGATCCCTGGAGTGAGCAAAAACGCCTCGATTGGTTTGAACAATTTGCCAGCAACGCAGATATCTACTCTTTACTGGTCGCCAAATTAGAGGGCCAGCTAGTAGGCTTTGCCTATAATTCAAAGTTTAAAGAGAAAGCAGCCTACGCCTCTTCATCAGAAGTAACCGTGTATGTAAAAACCGGGTCACAAGGCTTGGGAATAGGTAAAAAATTGTATTCTGAGCTACTTGCAAAAATAGCTTTAACCCGGCTGCATCGCTTATATGCGGGTATCACATTACCCAATGATGGATCGATTAAATTGCACAAAAAATTTGGTTTTAAACTAGTGGGGACTATGCGCGAAGTAGGTTATAAAAATGGACAATTCCACTCCACTGCATTACTTGAAAAGTGCCTGCAAGATTAAGCCTAGTGCAGTGCTCGTTATCGGATAAACTCAATGGCCTGCGCCGTATTCTGCGGCGCGCAAATGCAGAGAAAGGTCTGAGTGCAGCGAAATTGAATCGATATACCAGAATGTATATTTATGGTTGCCTGTTGTATACCGAGTATCTCAGATAATTTGTGGCGTTGTTTACAGGAACAACGGTTGATCACCAAAGTATTTTCATTAAATTCTAACTGCGATGATTCCAAACTAATAGAATAAAACGCCCATTACACTCCAATACTCGTTTATATGTCCCCCCCATATATAAAAATATTATTGCTAAAAACGGCGGCTATATACTACCCTGCCGCCTCAGGATTTTATCGATCTGCAAACGCTAACTTAGCCCCCAGCAATGCAAAAGATGCCGCAAAGCTGCGCTGAATATACCTAATCGCTTTAGGCGAATTAACCACATACTGACTTAAGCTGTTTGCCAACAGCCCGTACATAATAAAGACCAAGAATGTCATGCCCATAAAGACAGCGCCTAGCACTAACATATTGATCAGCGGGGCTGCGGCGTCCACTGGTATGAACTGGGGCAAAAAGGCTAAAAAGAACAGTGATAGTTTGGGATTGAGAATGTTGATTAAGAAACCTTTTACGCTGATACCCCAAAGATCCCCCTTGTTGTCTTCGCCCTCTAGCTCTAATGCGCCTGTCTCTTTCCACATCCCCCACGCCAGATACAACAGATAGGCAACACCGGCAAATTTAATCAGTTGAAAGACTAATGCACTGCTATGCATGATAGCGGCTAGGCCTAAGACACAAGCGCTCAATGAGGGAATAATACCCGCCGTACAGCCCAAAGCGGCAAAAAAGCTGGCACGTGAGCCTTTAAATAAACCCGTAGAAATAGTGTAAATAACACCAGTTCCCGGTATTAAAACCACAATCAGAGAGGTAATTAAAAATTCAATACTGAGCATTCAATTCTCCATGGGTGTCTTGCTGTTTTGACAAATGACCGTTTTACTGCCCTGATAACGTTATCAAAGCATTTTTGCAAAACGGTATATTGATTGGATAATTAATTTTTTAAGTTTTGCGACTGCGACTTAATAAATCGGCTATTTATTCTGTGGCGCAGCTGGCACAGCGTCTTTATTCCAGCTAAACGTCCCCTCTTCTGGCCGATAATCAAGCTGTAAACCCTGCAGAAAATTGCGTAAAAATTGGTCTTTGCACTCGCGGTAGTTCTTGTGGCCACTCTTGCGGAAAATAGCACTGAGTTCGTGTTTGCTGACAGGTAAGTCAACTTTGGCTAGCATCTGAATAATGGCATCACTTTCCAGCGCCAGCGCAATTTTTATCTTCTTTAACACTATATTGTTCGTCAGCTTCTTTTCGATAGGCGCTGCAGGACCGTCCTTTTTACCGCGTCTGGCAATGATGAAGCCATTCAGGAAGGCCGCTAAATTGACATCTCTGCATTTCACAAAATCAGCATCATCATCTTTTTTTAACCAGGCACTTATTTGCTCTCGGGTAACTAGTGTCTCTGTATGGGCAAAGATACTGATCACTGCTGTATCATTCAAATCGAAAATATAGCGCATCCGGCGCAGTACATCATTATTGGTCATAAAAAAGCCTTAGAGAGATAAATAAAAACCTATTTTCTCAGCTGTTGAAGGCAGACACAAGTCCACCACCGCTGATTAATCGTGTTGCCACTCTAAATTGTCCCGATTCGGGTGTTCTGCCAACTGACTAAACAGCCAGTGACAAAAATCTTTGGTTTTAGGTCTGATCGCCTGATTAGGCAATACTAAAAATAATCCGCACTCCGCATCCATCGCCTGCGGATGAACTTGAACTAACTCTCCAGAAGCTAAGTAGTCATACAGAAATGTATCCAGACCCAACATCACCCCCATGCCTGCCAGCGTCATATCTATGGCCATACTCGAGTTATCAAATTCAAAGTTCGATAACACTTGGCTCTCCACTATGCCCTGCTCTGAGAACCATTGATTCCAATTTTCCCTGTAACCCATAGTTGAGATCAAGGTTGTCTGCTGCAGCTGCTCGAGAGAGAGTTCAGAGCCGTGTTGTTCGACGAATTCAGCACTGGCCACTACAATCCAGTGCTCTTTTAATAGGCGCTGTACCGATAGCCCGGAGTATTCACCGTAGCCATGACAAATTTCTAAATCCATGCCTTCCAAAGAGGTCTGATCGTGCCAGATAATAGTCTGCAGTCGCATCCGGTATTGAGGATGAACTTTCGCAAAATCAGGCAACTTGGGCACTAACCAACGCTGGGCAAAGGATGTACCGCAGCGCACTTGTAAAAAAGGTTGGTGTGCAATTTCGAACAATTCCTGAGTACTGGTTTGCACTTTACTGAACGCGTCAGTCAAAACCGATAGGTAGGAACGGGCCAAATCCGTCAACTGTAGTTTTCTCGACTTGCGAGTAAACAGTGGCACCCCCAAATACTCCTCCAATAGCTTTAGCTGCTGGCTTACTGCGCCTTGAGTGACCTGTAACTCTTGAGAGGCTTTAGTTAAGCTCTGTAGGCGGGCCGTGGCCTCAAATGCACGCAGGGCATTTAACGGTGGAAGTGTTTTTTTGGGCTTTGACATACAGGCTCCGAAAATAGAGGAAATCAATAGTCGGGGTAAAGAACATCCCCAGCACTGCAACTCACTCTTTTGCTTCAGTTTCGGAGCTAGCGCAGCAGTGGAAACTAACAGAAATTAAGTACCTTAGCGATACCCCAATGCTATCAAGCTTAAATAGCTGAAAAATACCGCACTTAAGCAGCTTGCCGGTACTCTATTAGCAGATAACTTTAGACATTGTAATCATCGGCCCCTGTCGGACCTTTCACTTAATAACCCTTACTTTGAAAGAAGCCTTCGCTACTGCTTGCATCGGGATCTTTTTCAAAAAAATCAAATAAGGCATCAATATTTTCCTTTATTTGCGCCTGTTGTTGATCTTTGGTTTCGGGTAAATAATTATCTGCGAGGTAGCTAATTAGTTGTTGCTTGATATTATCCGGACTCTGATTGATTAATTCGACGGCCCGATCTATTTTATCTCCCGCCGCCGCGGTAGCTTTCCAAAAATTTTCTGAGCTTTGACTGTCGAGCTGTCCCGCCACAAGTTGTTGTGTGGCTAATAATGATTCTATATCTGAAGTGGCCACTAAACTGTCAGTACGCTGTTTGAATTCACTAAAATTTTGCTGTAGGACTTCAGCTTCTAATTGCTCAAGTGGTACTTTGGTTTCGACCATATTGCCCAGTTGCGCTGTTAAGTCATCTCGCTCATCGGCATCTAGCTCGAGCATGTTGCTCGCCAAGCTATTAGTATTCTTTTTGTAACTGCTTTGCGCATCGAGTTGTGCGTCGTTAATGCTGTAAAAAGCTTCACTGATCAGCACGTCAATGGTATTTCCTTGATCTTTTTTAGCCGTGGATTGATCTTTTATATCATAAAATTTTCGCCCTTCTTCATCCAGCTGACTCTGTCCCATACGCGACTTAAACACTAAATCCCGTGCTTGTGAATTCCCCCTGACATCTTCCAGAGCCTGCATCACTGCATCGTTTTCAGCGATTTCCAACTTATCGCCAAGCGCAGGTTTGAGACCTACTAGTTGCTCTAAGCCACTGCTGGTAATCTCCAGATAAGCTCGCTGATCAGATACTTGTAATCCATGCAATGCTGAGAACATATCTTCTAATTGATCGTCGGAAAAATTGTAGTTCTCCATCAGTTCAACACTTTGCTCTATCATGCCAAAGGCAGTGTCAGCACTGTGATTGTCATGATTAAGCAAGGCCGCAGCATCATCGCCGGACACTGCTAATCTATATTCGGGCGCAAAGCTTTCGACATTTTTACTTAAACCTGCAAGGTATTGCAGCGCACTGTCCTTAATGGGCTCACTTTTATCCTGCAACTGTTGCATAACCTGGTTTCCCAGTTTATCCGAGACCAGCAACTGCAATAGATTCGACTGCTGACTAGCACTGAAATTTTGCAGCCCTTGCAGCATCTCTGGAACATTTGAGGAGTTGTTTACAGCATCGACAAAGTTGTGAATATCATTGGCGGAGCTGGAACTGCTATTAGGCAGTAATCCTTGATCATTGTAACTTGGATCGCCACCTGTAGAGGTTACTTTTGCCGCGTGCTCACCCGCTTGCTGCAACACTTGCGTACGGGTTTGAGAATCGAGTAGGGAGAGAGTTTCAACAAACTCTTTAAGCTGAATAATCGAAATATTCAGATTTGGCATTTTGTTGCGCTGCGGTGCACTTTGCAGCCCCTGAGCCACTGATACAAACTGTTGTAACTCTTCGTCGCTGAGTTGCTGCGCCAAGTGCAAAAAATTATCGTTGTCTAAGATATCAGAATCAATCAGACTAGTTTGGGCAGCCTTATCTAACCTATCGAGCACTTTGACCATCAGCTTAGACTTTTCGGAGTCATCCAGTAAGATTATATTGTGCTTGCCTTGCACACTACGGGTTTCTTCGAATACAAAATTATTGACCGGGTCTGTAATACTCAGATGAGCACTCGACTTAAGTTTCTCAGCAGTTGCAGAGACAGCCGATTTCAGCTCACTGCTAGTGGACTTTTCACCTTCGCCGATAGGTGGCTGCTGCAAGCCTGACTTATTGCCACTGTTAAGAGTTTGTAATTGTGTATGACTAAGTGCTGCGTGTGAAGAAATTTTCATGATGGCTCTGATTCCGTCCCTTATCTGGTATCTATAGCTATCGACCAATAAAACAGCCACTTAACCTTTAATTTCTCGACCGGCAACTCTATAGTTCATTGAAATAATGAGATAAAAATCAAAACCTGACAGAGCACAAACAACCCAAGCACTAATAGCTGTAAAGTCATCGCTTAGCAGCAGCTCCTAGAGTTGCTCCAGCCGCCGCTTAATCTCAGCATAGCGCTGATTTTCGCAGCAACCGAACCCCGCTAGCTTTCGCACTTTTAACCGGGTAAATATCGGCAAGCTGATCCCGGCAACAAATCGGCAGCATAACTCTATGGACACTTCCTGAATCCCGTGCTCCTGAAGATGCTGACTCAATTTAGAGACATACTGTTGCAGTTGATCTGTTTGAGGCCAATCACTCTGTGCACTGTATTGTAATTTGGCTACGCGACCGCTACACACTGAGCAATGCCCACAGTTTTTAGCACCGCCATTATCGACAAAGCCCTGACTGGTGATCTGCTGATCGTCAAAATACTCGGCCAAGTTGTAAGTTAAACAGCTGTCTTTTTCAAAGAAGTCCACCAGCGCCTGAATCCTGGCCAACTCTTTTTGCTCTTTATCACTGAAGTATTGATACAACTCCCTACCCAGCTCGGTACTGCTTAGCTTATGGGGATCGACAGAAAACACTTCCGTTATCTGGCTGCTCTGCAACTCAATTAACTGCTGCTCGGCCAGGTATTCAAGTGCGGAGACTACCCGCGAGCGCTCGCTCCCATAGGCCTGATACAAAGAGTCAAAACTCAGGGTTCCCCAGACTTTTTTGAAGGCAGTATGATCAAATACTTGTTGCAAAAATTGCTGCCGCTCGGCGTTAAATCGGCTTAGAATTTCTGTTTGCGGACGCAGTAGTTTAATTTTAAACTCGGCGAAGTAAGCGTATTTCGCTTGTATAACTCCCAGTAACTCCAGCTGAACTAACAATGTTTTTAAAGTCAGCTGGCGAATGTTACTGGCATTGGAGAGAGCGTATAACTGTAACTCCCACTGTTGATTGGACACTTCGCCGGCGATGTCTTTTAATACGTATTCAATTGACTGTAACTCAGGAGTGTCACCATAAACAAAATTTTCCAAGGTGTTTAAACTGTCTAAATTGGCTAATGTATAACATTGTGCGCTCTGCCCGTTACGCCCCGCCCGACCGATTTCCTGAGAGTAGTTTTCGATAGATTTGGGTAAATCGTAGTGGATGACGAAGCGAATGTTTGACTTATCAATACCCATACCGAAGGCGATAGTTGCCACCACCACATCTATCTGATCAGCCATAAATTGCTGTTGTATTAACTGGCGCTGCTCATCGGCTATGCCTGCGTGATAAGCGCGGGCATTAATACCAGCCGCTGCAAGGTCAGCAGCAATCCGCTCGGCAGTTTTTTGCAGTGTCACATAAACAATCCCCGAGGTTTGAGTAGCGCGCTGTTGTTCTTGAATGAGCTGCTGCAGTCGCTGCCCTTTAGCAGCACTGGACACAGCTTCAACCTGCAGCGCTAAGTTAGCCCGGTAAAAACCGGTCTGCACAATATCCTCTTCAGCTATGGAAAATTTTTCCGCCATGTCACGCTTGACACTGGCCGTGGCAGTCGCGGTGAGCAGCAAGACCAAGGGGATTTTCAACTCGCGCTGATAATTTGGTAATTTCAAATAGTCTGGTCGAAAATTATGTCCCCACTCTGAAATACAGTGCGCTTCGTCAATCACTAACATTGAGATCGTAATAGAATCAATAAACTGCCGAAACCGCTCATTTTTGAAGCGCTCCACTGAGACCATCAATATCTTAATATCACCGCTGCGCACCCGCTGCATTATTTGCTGGCTCTGCTGTGCATCTACACTCGAATCTATACTGGCTGCACTGATATTATTGGCCGCCAGGAATGCCAACTGATCCTTCATCAGTGCAAGCAAAGGCGACACGACTAAGGTCAAATTTGGCAGCTGTATAGCACTAAATTGATAACAGAGAGATTTACCTGATCCCGTTGGGAAAATAGCCAGAGTTGAGCGCCCCAACAACAACTGACTGATAGCTTGTTGTTGTCCGGGTCGAAATTGATCGAAACCAAAATTTTGTTTCAGTAAAGTACCTAGTGGGTCAGTGCTCATAGTATTGACTCGTTTTAAATTGGCTACTGGGAAAAGGAAAAACCATCGTCAGTTTCAAAAGCGGCCGCTGCCGCCACCGGATGACTAAACTCACTGAATACGCCACTGCTTAAAATAAACTCGCTCGCTTGCGTGGCGCTCGTTAGTTGTAATCCGCTGCCCGCGTAGTTGTCGTTAATAAAACAATGTTCATAGGTGCTTATATAACGATAGCAGCCGGGCTGTAGAGAAAACTCCTGCACTTCAATTCCCTGGGGCCGGACTACTCCCAGGGCTGCTGTTGTATTTCCACGATCGGCAATAGCGGCTATTCTCGGCGTATTTAAACTGTCGTGTTCGTAATCCATGGCAAATAAAACCGAGCAGAGCGCATCGCGCATACTCATCCCGCTCTGCAGTTTTTCAAATACCGGATCGGTATGAGTGCCATTTCCCACTACCGCGTATTGTTGATCAGCCCTTAAACAATTGTAACTAATATAAGGGTTTTGGTAGATATCTGTTTCAAAACCAGAGGCGGGAATAACCGCCAGGGCGCCATTTATTTTACGGATAATTCTATTCGGGAAAGAGCGAGATGACACTCTATACATGAGTGTCATTTTATTTTCCAAAGTCAGCCCTACGCTGACAATTCTTCCCAAGTACATTTTATTCCCTTATCTATATTTGATCATTTTAGAAAGCCGCACTTTTCACATAACCGCTAAAATTCAGGCAGTCATTGATCCTAATTTTCTGTACTTCTGAGAGTTCATCAATAGGGCTATATTTATAAGCGCTGTGCTCGCTTGAGAGCATAATTTTGGCACTCTCATCGATTTCACAACCAAAGATAAAAGCCTGGGAGTTGTAGGCGCTGTGAAAATACACCCCACTCAAACAGTTAATCCGTACTTTCAGCCCCAACTCTTCCAGACACTCGCGCTCTAATGCCTGGTGAATTGTCTCTCCAGGCTCAAGCGCTCCACCGGGTAGCCCCCAATTGCAGCTCCCATAAGTGGCTCGTACTAATAACACCTGCTGCTGTTGATTAAATATAACCGCGTGGCAGCTTAGCTTAAATTCATCCTTAAAGGCCATCCTAACCTACCCTCATCTTATACCCCTCTGTGTTTGCATAATATATTGAATTCTTTATTTTTTCATCCCAGGAAAAAAGCATTTCATCATCACACCAATACTTGATTGGAATCCTTTTTGCTGCATAAACTAAAGGATCTGGCAACCCATCAGTGTTCCTTAAATTGACACTAATACCTATTGACCAGCAAAGGCTTTAGGCATTTACTGAAAGGGCTTTCAAGTCCCAAATTTTCTTCTATACTTAAACGAAATAATAATTCGAGGTGAACTCATGCAATTAGATCTGGATATTCACAATTTCTATGAGCATTTAGTCGTTGAGCATTTAGAAGATAATAAATACAGCAGAGATTATGAAAAAGAATTCCTGGCTGACCTCTGTTGCCTGGCATTAACTCAACTCCCCGCGCGCTATATCCGCCACGATATAGATATGGCATTTTTTTTAAATGCCGATGAGCGCAAACAAATGAGCGAAGAAGTTGAAGAGGCTATCGCCCTAGCGCTTAGCTATTTAAAAAGTAAAGGCGAAGACTAACAGCCCCTGGGTAATGTTCAGTTGTATGTGTGCTCATCAGCCGGACAGCTTTTGAGCGCTGATATTTCCCTATGACTTTTACAGTGGCGCTCAGCTGTTGTAATACTGCTATGCTGGAACTTGCTCCCGGTCCTCTAAAGAGTAATCGCGCAGCACATTGGCAACTCGTAATCGATAGTCTGAAAAAATATATTCTCGTCCCTGTTGCTGTGCGCTGCGATGACAAAGCTGCTCTCTCCAGATTTGCACTGCCGTTTCATCTCGCCAAAAGGACAGAGATAAATAGCGGTTCTGATCCGCTAAGCTCTGAAAGCGTTCAATAGAGATAAAACCGTCTACAACAGCCAGTGATTGCTTTAACGAAGCGGCTAACTGGAAATACTCCTCTTTGTGTCGCGACTTTGGCGTCAGCTCAAAGATGACTGCAATCATACTGGCAACCTTTGAAAAGTTTCGGGGATCAGCTGCAAAAAGCTACGTTTCTCCTCGAGAATAAATTGTTCTTGCCGGGAAAATTGAAAATTATTGGCCCCGGCGATATCCCGCTTCAACGTCTGTCGGTACTTTTCATAGTCAGCCAAACTTGCAAAACTGATCAGTCCGTAAGCGATATTATTACTGCCTTCATGGGGGCTAAAATACCCCAGCAATTCTCCACCACATTCAGGGATGATCTCTGCCCAATTTTTTGCGTATTCCCTGAATTGATCCAACTTATAAGGATCTATTTTGTATTCGATAAAACATGTAATTTTCATAATTTCTCCTTTAATATTGTGGCCAATTATAAAGGTGTAAATATTCAATACTTCGACCGACAACGTAGTATTAATCTTTTTAAAAGCGCAAAATCATCACACTAAACGAGAATCCAAAAGTGTTGAATGAGGAATAGCCATGCAACCTGACATAGCTGTCGTTGCCGGTTTGATAGGTGAAAGTACCAGAGCGCGAATGTTAACGGCCTTAATGGGCGGTAAAGCATTAACAGCGACTGAGCTGGCAGTGGAAGCCGATATAACAGCGCAAACCGCCAGTAGCCACTTAAACAAATTAGTAACCGGACAATTACTCGTCGTCAGAAAGCAGGGACGGCATAAATACTTTCAATTGAAAGGCCCTAAAATAGCTGCACTGCTGGAAACCCTGTTAAACATCAGCAACGATATTGCCAGTGCCCGCCCGCCAGTCACTACTGGCCCCGCTGATCCGAGGTTGCGTACAGCGCGTGTCTGTTACGATCATTTAGCGGGAGAATTGAGCGTAAAACTCTATGACAGCCTAATCACTAGGAAGCTAATTGCACAAGAGTGTGAGCAGGTACAGCTAACAGCCCAAGGGCTAGATTTTTTTGCCGATATTGGTGCCAGTATAGCGCAGGGAAAATCTAAGCGACCACTGTGTAAATCTTGTTTGGACTGGAGTGAAAGGCGTAGCCACTTAGCTGGCATCACCGGCCAATGGATATTGAATGATCTGTTTAAGCAGGGCTGGGCTCGTAAAGATTTAGACTCGAGGGTAGTGCAGTTTACCCAGCAGGGTCTGCGCCTGTTTAGCAAAAAATACTCTATTGATATCTAAACTTAAAACTCGGGATCAAAACCCAGGCGAATAAAGGCCTCCCTGGGTTTATGCTCTACAATAGCCCTGGCAGATAGTTTGCGGGCTTCAAATTCAATCCCCAACAACTGCAAGCTAATCATGCCACTCGGCGCGTTGACCATAAAGTCTAGTAGATAGCCGCGCCGGACAACTCCGGTAGCAGTTAAATCCATGCTGCCTCAGTCTAAGGTCTCCCCAGTAACTCCGATATAGGGAGCACTGTAACCACCTTTAGTGCGATCCATGGTACGGATATCTAGATACAGTGCCAGACAAAAAAGCACTGTTACAGCAAAACCAATGACGGCAAAAAACGTCTAAATAAACGCAAAATGGCTTCTTTAGAGGAATTACTGTCAATGACAAGAAACTGACAGCATCGCCTATCACTACTATATTATGCTGTAATTGGCTGTCTTTTGATTGCTGGTGCTGTTCTTAAAACTTAGGGAGGAGGGGTAAACTCGCTATTTTCTCTGCAAGCTCAACACCCTGTCCCTCTGCAGTACAGACTTATTGATACTAAGAGGTAGTCTCAGCACTTTGACCTTCCGCTAATTTGCTATACAGGCACTCACCGCCAGATTTTTTATCCAACATAGTGACAAACTGCTGATGATCAGCCAGCTCTTTGCTTGTCGGTGCTATTACTTTCAAGTCGCTGACGGCATTCTCAAGTTTCTTCACCGCCACAGAGCCATCTGCGCCAGTCCCCTCCTGATCGCCCGCAAGCAGTAAATCGGTTTGACCACCAGTGATCATCAGATAGACGTCTGCCAATATCTCTGAGTCTAACAGCGCGCCATGTAACTCACGATGCGAGTTATCTATACCGTAGCGACGACAGAGTGCGTCTAAGTTATTCTTTTGTCCCGGGTGCTTGCGCCTGGCCAACTGCAGTGAGTCGATAATACTGCAGATGTCTTCAACTTTTTCGTTGCAGCCATTGCGTTTCAGTTCGGCATTTAAAAAGCCGAGATCAAAGGGTGCATTGTGAATTATCAATTCGGCGCCACGAATATATTCCAGAAAATCAGCAGTAATATCGCGAAACTTAGGTTTGTCGGCTAAAAACTCATTGGTAATGCCGTGGATGCGAATCGCATCTTCATCTGAATCTCGATCCGGCTTTATATACTGGTGGTAATTATTACCCGTCAGGCGCCGCTTGATCATTTCAACACAACCAATTTCAATGACATTGTGTCCTTGAGACGGCTCTAAACCTGTGGTCTCTGTATCTAGTATTATCTGTCTCATTTACTCGCTCTTATGTTTGTTTGACACTACAGCTGGGTGACACCGCGATTGGCTAAATCATCAGCCAATTCATTATCAGGGTGGCCGCTGTGTCCTTTGACCCAGCGCCAATCAATGTTATGTTGTTGACTCTGCTCATCCAGCATTTGCCACAAGTCCGCATTTTTAACTGGCTTTTTCGCCGATGTTTTCCAGCCGTTGCGCTTCCAGCCTTTTATCCACTCACTGATGCCCTTGCGCACGTACTGAGAGTCAGTGGTTAAGATTATCGTGCAGGGATGTTTCAATATCGCCAGAGCTTGGATCGCCGCCATCAACTCCATGCGATTATTGGTAGTGACTTTCTCTCCACCGAATATTTGCTTTTGCTTTATTCCATAGTAGAGAACCGCTCCCCATCCACCTGGACCCGGATTACCTTTACAAGCTCCATCGGTGAATATTCTAACTTCTTTCACGCATTTGCTCCCTGGTTGCCGGTTTTCTCACCGGCAATGTATATAACTTTCTTGAGAATTTTATCCGTTTGATTGGCGTAATTCCCTCGATATCTTTGCGCGCCAGGCTCAAATAAAAGGCACCGTTTTTCGGCATTGATCTGCGCCCGTAAGCTTGTAGTTTTTCAAACCTACGCCGCCATTTATCCGAGACAAAAGGTGGTAGATAATAGTCTGTCATTGAGCGCAGCTGAGTTAAGCCCAATAAACTGGTCCAATCGACCAATCGCCCGTGGCTAATAAACTGCCCACGCTGCCAGGGTGCTTTAATTTTCCTGGCACAGAGCCGACGCAGGCCCCACCAGGAGGCGGGATTAAAGCCAACTACCAGTAAGTGCCCGCCCGGCCTTAAGACCCTGATGGCCTCACGCAGTACTTGATGCGGATTATCGGTAAAATCTAAGGTATGGTGCAGCAGTACAACATCGATACTGTTGTGTTCGAAGGGAAGTTCAGTAGGCTGACATACGATGCTTTTATCACACAGGCCCAGCATATGCTGGTTGCTGACCACCACTTTATGGCCAATCAGACTTTCAGCGGATAAGTTCATTGTTGGATTGACCGCAACTTCAACTAAGTAGTAACCAAACAACCGCGGCAGTAGTCTGTTAATTGCCCGCTGCTGTGCCTGCAAAAGTTCACAGCCAATTTCTGATTCAAACCACTGTTGAATCATTGCTATATTTTCTTTTTGTGTGGCTGGCAGCTGAGGTTTTTTAATCATTGAAAAGCTATCGAGGTACTCAAAAATTAGTTTTCAGCTATTTTAACAGTAATACTTTAGATAGCTATACTCCCCTGGATATTAGCACTAGTTAAACGCCTCTGTACCTTTGTTATACTCAGTGGTAATCTCAATATTCGCTCTCAATATTTGGTCAATTCATGTTTCAGGTCAGCGCAATTTCAGCTTTTTCGGATAACTACATCTGGATGATTCACGGCAGTGACAATCAAGTTGCCGTTGTCGATCCCGGTGCTGCACAACCTGTTATTGAGGCCTTACAAGAGTGTGGAAAAACACTCGCCGCTATCCTTATTACCCACCACCACAACGATCACACTGGTGGAGTGAACGAGCTGTTAGAGCGGCATCAGGTGCCTGTGTACGGTCCTGAAAACTGCAAGTACTCTGGTATCACCCGACCATTAAAAGATGCCGACAACATAGAGCTGTTTAATCGCTCCCTCAGCATCAAAACCGTTCCCGGGCATACCTTAGATCATATTTGCTATTTAAATGAAACCGCCGGTGGCGCACAGATCTTCTGTGGTGATACTTTATTTTTGGCGGGGTGCGGCCGGGTCTTTGAGGGCAGTATGGGTCAAATGTTAAAGGCTATGCACTACTTCAAACAACTTCGGGAAGATACCAAAATCTATTGTACCCACGAGTACTCGCTGTCCAATCTGGCGTTTGCCCAGAGCGTAGAACCCGACAACCTCTATATCCAGCAGCAAATAGAGCACTGCAGTAATTTGCGAGTCGAGGGCAAACCTACCCTTCCAACTGACATTGCCAGCGAGCTGTTAATCAACCCGTTTTTGCGCTGCGACAATCCTGATATTCAACACACTGCGGCACTTTACAGCAAAAAAACTGTTAATTCTGAACTAGATACATTTACGGTGCTGCGAAACTGGAAAAATATTTTCTAGGAAAATATCCTAAAATCAATCGATTATAGCCCGTTCAGGCAAGGTTAATTGATGATTTATTGACCTTATTTGTCACCCTGTTAAAATGCTCCGCTAATTTTTAAATAACAGGCTCATGGCAAAATGCAGGCAAAAAGTTATCTGGCTATCTTCTTAGCGGTTTTTCTAGCGGGGTGTAAAACCAGCACAGTTAATACTAGCTACAATAGTAATTACGCTAATTACGACAAAAACGGCGTAGCTATCGATGCTAAAAAAACAGCTGTCAATGAAGATTTATGGCAGCTAACCCGCAACAATTTAGAATTTGTTGACGACTACAGCCAGGCCAGGGTTGTCAAAGAAATTAAGTACTACAACCGCTACCCTCTGCACATGAGCAAAGTTAGCCGACAGGCCTCACCTTATTATTACTACATTCTACAAGAAGTACTAAAGCGTGACTTTCCCGCTGAAGTAGCTCTACTTCCAGTCATAGAAAGTTTATACAACCCAAATGCCTATTCTCAGGGTAAAGCCTCTGGAATCTGGCAGTTTATTCCCAGCACTGCCACTTACCTGGGGATCGAAATTAACGACTGGTACGACGGACGCAGAGATGTTATTACCTCGACAAAAACTGCTCTTGATTACTTGGCCAGTCTAAATAAACGTTTTGACGGCGACTGGATGTTAACTTTCGCAGCCTATAATAGCGGCGGCGGAACAGTATCTAAAGCGATCAGAAAAAATACGGAAAAAGGTTTAGCCACCGATTATTGGTCGCTAAAGCTACCAAAAGAAACTACTCATTATGTGCCGCGTATTTTAGCCATTGCGGCGCTGGTTAATGACCCTAAGAAACACAACATCAAATTACCTAGTATTGCCAACGCACCTTACTTTGAAGTGGTTAATGTAGGAAGCCAAATAGACCTCGGTAAAGTAGCGAAAATGGCCCGAGTTGAGAAATCACAACTGCAACTGTTAAATTCTGGTTTTAATCGCAACGTCAGTGCCCCTAATGGACCGCACCGTATATTAGTACCCAAAGAAAATGCCGATCGTTTGCAGCTGGCGCTGAGTAATTTAGACAGGTCTGAGCGTTTAAACTGGATTCACTACAAGATAAAGTCAGGTGATAGCTTAGGTCTAATCTCCCAGCGCTTCGGGGCTTCGGTACGTATGATCAAAGATACTAACGCTTTGGCTAGTTCGAAAATCCGCGTCGGCAAAACTTTATTAATCCCCGTGCTACAAACGACTAAGACACATGCCAGACAACTTGCCAGTCGTACCAAAGAACACAAAATTCATAAGATAAACAGCGGTGATACGGTCTGGGATATCGCCAAAAAACACAAACTCAGCGTAAAAGAGATCCTCGCTTACAATGGCCTTTCCAAAAGCAGTACTTTAAGAGTCGGCGGATCGATCAAGATACCACGAGGTTAAACAAGCCACTGAACAGACCGGTGCTGTAAAGGCGAGTAGTATTTCTCGCCTTTACGTCCTTATTGTTAAAGCGCAACGACTGTAGCATCCCTTAATCGCTAAGCAATTGTTAACAAAAGTAGCGGACTTGTTCAGATACCCCTTAGGGCCGCTCCAAGTTAACGTTTGCCGGCAGCTATAGAGTCTCTACATCACCTCCTTATACAGCCTTCACAGAGCTTGACAGCCCTGTGAGCTGCCTAACTTACACCGCTGGATCAACATCCGGCATGTCTATGCGATCGAGATCGACCAATGGCTTGTCATCGAAAGTCGCCTCAAAGGACAGCAGTCGCTTGTGGATTGAGATCAACTCGATGATAGTAGCCCAGGAATAAACCAGGTACTGAAATGAGCTGCTCACTTGGTTGAACGCAGCGGTTATCTGCTGCATAACTCCCAGTGTAATTGCACCGGCTGCAATCGTAGGTATCAAAAGTATGTAGACAAATATATTGTTTACTTGCAAATACATACCGCGAAAGATATTAAAGTAAGTGTAATGGAAATACAGTTTAAAGTAGTTTTTACGAACATTGGTGAACAGTTCTTGCAAACTCAGAGGCTGGGCACGCATCTCGTCGTCTTCACCGTGCACTAACTCCTTTCGATAAGCGGCTTCAACCCGCTGGTTTTTAAATTCCAACCCAGGGAGCTTTAATCCCACTAATGCCAGTAACCCAGTACCGAAAATTGACCAGAATAACGCCGCGTAAAACAGCGGATGGGCAATAGCCCCTACTATAGGCAATTCCGATATGTGTTCTGAAAGCACCCATAACACCGGCAGGAAGGCAAACAAGGTCATCACTGAATCAACAATAGAGACACCTAAGTTCTCCATAATTGCAGCAAATTTCATGGTATCTTCCTGCACCCGTTGCGAAGCACCCTCAATGTGTCGAATTTCAGCCCATCTTGACGTGTAATAGTCGTTCATCGCCGTACGCCAGCGAAACACATAATGATTGACAAAAAAGCGCAGCGCAGCGTAAACAAATACGAAGATACAGGCAATTTCGGCGAATATCAGTATTAGCTCCAATAACTCTGTTACCCCTGCAGCAGCGGTTTCACTGGATACAACAACCTCTGATTGGTCTTGATTGACCGGTTTTAATAACTGCTGAATTTTTTCAAAGAAAGGTTTGCGCCAGTGGTTTATGGCCACTGATACTTGCACTGACAGATAAGTCACAAACAATATCAACGAGGAACCAACAATAGACCACCACTGCCATTTATGCTTTGCAACTTGGAACCAAAACGCCGCGAACAGCAACGAGCACACAAAGTAGTAGCTGTAGAAGAGTAAAAATGAGTCGGTAACAAAAAAGCCTAAACCTATTACCGGTTTAGCTTCTTCGACGTTTAAACCAACAAATGCAGCCATTTCTGGATTAAAGCCATACCAGAGGCTACAGCAGATACCGGCATAGACCAGCAGCGACAGGAAAAATAGCTTGGGACTGGGGAAAAAAGATTTAAACATAAACTGAACTCTCTTATTTTTTTACTAACTAGTAAGTCAAATGAAACACTGCAGCATAGACAATATTACTCAACATTAATTCAATGGCTTATCACTAGAATCGATTGATATGCACTGCCAGTGGAGCTCGCCAATCTCGGTAATCTCCTTACGCTAAACAGGCAATCAAGTGGAGACTATAACAATTAGCCAATAATTCAGATAGATAGAAATTGATTAATGATAGATAGGAGTTGATTAAAGATAGATAGAAGTTGATTAAAGATAAATAGGAGTTGATTAAATTTTCAGGCTATTGATTGATCACCCTTTAATACAAGCGGTGCCCAGCACACAGCACTTTAAGCAAAGCGCCTTAAAATCATCCATGATCCCATCAATTAGTATACCTACAATGACAAACTAGTTAAGATCAGTCACTTATCTACAAAATAACAAAACTAAAGTAGGTTTAATGGCTATTGCCTGCAACTTTTAGCCAATTTACTAAACAAAGCTATACTTCATTCATTACTATCAGTTTATTTCTTTCATTAGCAGGGAGTTGTAATGTTAAAAATTCTATTTATTGGTCTGGCCATACTGGCGGGTAATTTTAGTTACGCCCAAAACATTACCACCTCACACGCTGTCGCATTGCGGGGCGAGCCAAAATATGCCGCCGGCTTCAAGCACTGGGATTATGTAAACCCAGACGCTCCCAAAGGCGGTCACCTCACCTCGGGCAGCATGGCCACTTTCGACAATTTCAACCGCTATGCACAAAGAGGCACTTCGGCACCCGGCGCAGAGTGGTTTTTTGATCAGATTACCACTCAGAGCTTGGATGAAGATGAGGTTTATTATTGCCTGGTATGCACTAGTATTAGTTACCCAGACGACTATAGCTGGGTAAGTTATAAATTAAATACAGATGCTAAGTTTCAGGACGGCAAACCACTTACCGCCAGGGACATCGCCTTTTCTTTTAATAAATTTATGACCCAGGGGGTTACTCAGTTTGCCAAATACTTTGACGGTGTGACTGTAGAAGTCCTTGCTGATGACGAAGTTAAATTTATCATCCCCTCCAAAGAACAGGAAATAATGCTCGGCACTGCCAGTTTAACCATTTTTCCGGAACACTATTACAAAGAGCGCGATCTTAAACAGCCATTTAATGAGCCGCCACTGGGCAGCGGTGCCTACAGTGTCGATGAATTCAAAATGGGCCAACACGTAGTTTATAAGCGCAACCTGGATTATTGGGCTATCAACCATCCCACACAAATCGGTTTGTTAAATTTTGATTTCAGACGCTTTGATATCTACAAAGACAATACAGTGATGCTAGAGGCATTCAAAAAGGGCGAGATCGACCGCCGGTTGGAGAGCGACTCAAAATTTTGGGCCACTTCCTACAGCGGTAAAAATTTCGAAGCAGACTTTATCAAAACCGAAGAGATCGAAAACAAAACACCGCGACAACTAAAAGGTTTTATATTCAATACCACAAGAACTAAATTTAGTGATCGCAGAGTACGCGAGGCCGTTGGCCTAATGTTTGATTTTGAATGGACCAACAAGAGTTTATTCTTTGGTGCAGATACCCGAAGCTACTCTTATTTTCAGAACTCCGATTACATGGCGCGACAAACGCCTGTGGGTCGGGAGCTAGAAATATTATCGCCCTTTAAAGACCAGCTTCCCGCTGAAGTATTCACCAAGGAATTCAATCCACCCAAGACAGACGGATCGGGAAGACTGCGCAAAAAAACCCGCCGGGCCCTCGCGCTATTTAAACAGGCCGGTTGGCAGCTGAAAGATCAGAAATTGGTCGACAGTGAGGGTAAGCCATTTGTATTCGAAATAATGTTGTGGCGCCCATCCGATGAGCGTTTTGTTATTCCTTTCCAAAAGAACCTGGCAATAATTGGCATCGAGTTGCAGATTCGCACTGTCGATATCCCCCAGGCCACCAATAGACTGCGCGCACGTGAATACGATATGCTGATTCACAACATGGGCGGAGGGGGAGTACACCCTAGCGGTAGCTTGAAGTTTTCTTACCAAAAGAAGTTCGTCGAAAGCACCTACAATAGTTCGGGGTATACCAGTGATTTAGTCGACCTGCTGATCAACAAGATCATCGAGCACCAAAAAAATCTGGATGAGCTAAAAGCTTATGGAATGGCCTTAGACCGGGTACTGCTGTGGCAGCATTTGGTGATCCCAGCCTGGCACAATCGCAATTATCGAATCGCCTATTGGGACAAATTTTCCCGCCCCGGGAAAAAGCCCAGATACGATTTAGGCTTAGACACTTGGTGGATCGACACTCACAAAGTAGCAAACTTGCCAAAGCGCAACGCACTCGATTAACAGTCGCGGCACTGCGCGTTAAGGGTGCTGCATTGACAGGCGATAAAATTTTATGTCCGCGTATATCATTCGTCGATTGTTACTGATAATTCCCACGTTACTGGCGATCATCACTATCAATTTCTTTCTGATTCAACTGGCTCCAGGGGGGCCGGTAGATCAGGCCATTGCCAAAGAGATGGGGCTTAACGCCTCAATGCTCGACCGGGTCACCAGCAACAGTGACTCTGCTACTGCAGCCAGAAAAAAGGAGCAGGGAGATGAGGGTGATTCAGGTTATCGCGCATCTGTAGGCTTAACCAAAGAAGATATCGAAAAGATAAAAATACAATTCGGTTTCGACCGGCCAATGCACGAGCGCTACTTTACTATGTTGTGGGACTACATGAATATGGAGTTTGGCGACAGCTTATTCCGTGGTCGCACGGTCATGGAACTGATCATAGATCGCCTGCCGGTGTCAATTTCGCTGGGGTTGTGGACCACCTTATTAGTGTATCTGATTTCAATCCCACTGGGGATTCGCAAAGCGGTCAAACACAGCGGCAGATTTGATGTCTGGAGCACCACAATAGTACTGGCCGCCAGTGCCGTCCCCTCTTTTCTGTTTGCAGTGCTGTTGATTATTTTCTTCGCCGGGGGTAATTATTATGATTTTTTCCCACTGCGCGGACTGGTCTCCAACGATTTTGATGAGCTCAGCACTTGGGGAAAAATTGCAGACTACGCCAATCATATGTTTCTACCGGTAGTGGCTATGACGATCGGCGGTTTCGCTACTTTGACAATGCTCACCAAAAACAGTTTTCTCGATGAAATACACAAGCAGTATGTGATTACCGCCAAAGCAAAAGGCCTGACTCAGAGCCATATCCTGTATCGACATGTTTTTCGCAATGCCATGTTGATCATAATCGCAGGCTTTCCGGCGGCCTTCATCGGTATTTTCTTTACCGGTTCACTTTTGATTGAAGTGATTTTTTCTCTGGATGGGTTGGGATTACTGGCATTTGAGGCAACCTTGGCCAGAGACTACCCGGTAATTTTTGCCACATTGTATATATTCGGACTACTAGGGCTGTTGGTCGGCATACTCAGTGATGTCATGTACAGCGTTGTCGACCCCCGTATTAACTTTGAAAGAAACTGATTTTTATGACAAAAGTAACCAACAGTATCCAACAAAAGCGCTGGCTGAAGTTTAAAGCAAACCGCCGTGGCTATTATAGTTTGTGGATGTTTAGCATTGTTTTCTTCGTTGCCTTATTTGCCGAATTTGTCGCCAATGATCGACCGCTGCTAATTAGCTATAACGGAGAATTACACGCCCCGGTACTGTTTGATTACAGCGAAAGCGACTTTGGCGGCGATTTAGATATAACGGCAGATTACACTGATCCCTATCTACAAGAGCTGATTGATGCGCAGCAGGGCTGGATGCTGTGGCCTTTAATTCGCTACAGCTTTGACACTATTATCTACGATTTACCCTCCCCTGCCCCCAGTCCACCGACCAGTGACAATTGGCTGGGAACCGACGACAAGGCCCGCGATGTTGTTGCCGGGATTCTCTACGGTTTTAGAGTGTCGGTATTATTTGGTTTTGCGGTGACTATAATCTCGGCCATAATTGGTGTAGCCGCAGGCGCTGTACAGGGATTTTATGGAGGGCGGATAGACCTGGTATTTCAGCGACTAATTGAAATATGGGGCAGCATGCCATCACTGTTTGTCTTAATCATCATGATGAGCATTATTACCCCCAATATTTGGTGGCTGCTAGTGTTTGTGTTGTTGTTCTCATGGATCGGATTTGTCGGCGTGGTGCGTGCCGAATTCCTGCGCGGTCGTAACTTCGAATATGTGCAAGCTGCACGTGCTTTAGGGATGAGCGATTCGCGCTTAATGTACAAACACATATTACCAAACGCTATGGTAGCGACAATGACATTTATGCCCTTTACCTTATCCGGTTCTGTGACTATCTTAACCTCGCTGGATTTCTTAGGCTTTGGCCTTCCTCCTGGCTCTGCATCTCTCGGCGAATTACTGGCTCAAGGCAAGGCGAATTTACAAGCTCCCTGGCTGGGACTGTCATCATTTTTGGTACTTGGGGTGATGTTATCGCTGTTGGTCTTTATCGGTGAAGCGGTACGCGATGCCTTTGATCCAAGGAGCAGTTACTGATGCAGTTATTAGAAATCAGCAAGCTCAACTTGGGCTTTCAGATGGGTGATCAGTTCAAGCAAGTGGTTTACGATTTTGCCCTGCAGATTAATCGCGGCGAGATACACGCCTTAGTGGGCGAGAGTGGTTCCGGTAAATCTGTCACCGCCATGAGTATAGTGCAGTTGCTGGACAGCCCACCGCTAAAAATACTCAGTGGTGAAATCAACTGGCGCGGTGAGAATTTGGTGACTGCCAGTGACAGCCGGTTACGGGCAATACGCGGTGATAACATCAGTGTTATTTTCCAGGAGCCTATGACCTCGTTGAATCCGCTGCACAATATCGAAAAACAACTCAGTGAGATAGTATTGCTGCACCAGCTCTGCACTAAGACTTATGCGGCTGAAAAGGCACTACAATGGCTGATAAAGGTCGGTATCAGAGATCCTGAGCATAAACTCAAAGCCCTGCCCCATCAACTATCCGGTGGTGAAAGACAGCGGGTGATGATTGCCATGGCACTGATCAACGAGCCCGACTTATTGATTGCCGATGAGCCCACCACCGCCTTAGATGTCACTATTCAAGCGCAGATACTGGAGCTTATTGTGCAATTACAGCGCGAGACCGGCATGGGGGTTCTGTTTATCACTCACGATTTAGCCGTAGTCAAACACATCGCCGATACCGTCTCCGTGATGGAGGATGGCCGCATTGTCGAATGTGCAGCGGTAAAACAAATTTTCCAACAGCCAAAACACCCCTACACCCAGAAATTATTGGCGGCAGAGCACAACGGCAGCGCCACAGACACAGTCTCTGACCAGGTGATATTAACCACAGAACAACTAAAAGTTTGGTTCCCGATCCGCAAGGGCATACTACAGCGCACAGTAGCCCATTTTAAAGCAGTGGACGGTATAGATTTAGTGCTGCACCGCGGTGAAACTATTGGCGTAGTTGGTGAGAGTGGCTCTGGAAAGTCCACCTTGGCTAAAGCGATACTGCAGCTACAGCAAAGCACCGGTAAGATCGTTTTTCTCGGCACTGATATCCAGGGGATTGGCCACCAGCAGATGCGCGAGCAGCGCAAGTCTATGCAAGTTGTCTTTCAAGACCCCTATGGAAGTCTTAGCCCCAGGATGTCAGTCGGGGAAATCATTGGCGAGGGATTAGACATCCATCAGCAGGGCAGCCTCGAACAACGTCAGCAACGTATTCTGGAAGTGATGTCTGAAGTTGAAATAGACCCCAGCTGGGCCAACCGCTACCCGAATGAATTTTCCGGGGGTCAGCGTCAGCGCATTGCAATTGCCAGAGCTCTGATCTTGAAACCGCAATTTATTATATTGGATGAACCCACCTCCAGTCTGGACCGTACTATCCAGATTCAAATTATTGAACTGCTACGCAAATTGCAGATAAAACATTCATTGAGTTACATCTTTATCAGCCATGATTTAAATGTCATCAGAGCGTTGAGCCACAAGGTAATAGTAATGCATCGCGGTGAAGTGGTAGAGACGGGAACATGCCAGCAGATTTTTGATTCGCCCTGTCATAGCTACACCCAAAACCTGATTAGCGCAGCTCTGATCTAAGCAACAATCAGTTTAACAACTGACGATGGAGCTAAACTCCAAGCTATTGAGTGCTATAAGCGAAAAAAGTGTATTTATTGCTTGCAACCATAAGGTTTCACTATTATTATTTGCGCCCTCGATTAGCGGCAAAGAAAACTATTTTTGTTTGTTTTTTAGTCGAGATTAAAGTTTAAGATGCCGACATAGCTCAGTTGGTAGAGCAACTGACTTGTAATCAGTAGGTCCCGAGTTCGACTCTTGGTGTCGGCACCATCTTAAACTTTAGGTTCTCTCAAGAGAACACAGATAATAAATGTGTCGCCGACATAGCTCAGTTGGTAGAGCAACTGACTTGTAATCAGTAGGTCCCGAGTTCGACTCTTGGTGTCGGCACCATTTATTACTCTCTCCCCTGTATTATATTCCTCAACTAGAAATGATGTGCGCAGCTCATGCATAGCTAAGCTGGTAGAGCAACTGACTTGTAATCTGTGGGGCGCCGAGTTCGACTCTTGGTGTCGGCACCATTTATTACTCTCTCCCCTGTATTATATTCCTCAACTAGAAATGATGTGCGCAGCTCATGCATAGCTAAGC
>MAAC01018095.1_pt1 | contig 26429 bp, 22 predicted proteins | sample 1115981 | NCBI WGS metagenome assembly MAAC01 (sample SAMN04961126, study PRJNA320927) | seawater metagenome | isolation source: sample BD02T64 sea water enriched with oil for 64 days | place: USA:Gulf of Mexico | collected 2013-07-27
CGAGCTTTCTGAACCCTAGTTTTGAGTGTTGAATAGTTTATATTGTTCGCTGCTGCATAATCTTTCTGCGTCATATTGTTAAGCTCAATTTCCTCTAGAATATGAGCACTTTCATCAGGAAGAGCCCTAATAAACGGCGCAATACAGGTCGATAATTCACGCTTAACATTGGGGGCATCGTCTTCGTACCACAGGTCGTCGACATCAAGATCACTAGCCCTTCCCTTTTTACGATAGTGATCAATGATGACGTTATTTGCAATCTGAAACACCCAAGACTTAACACTGTTCATCGATGCTAAACTATCTAAATTCAAATGACTCTTAAGCAAAATCTCTTGTAATAAATCATCAACATCGGCTGAATTAGAGACACGAGATTGGAGAAAACGTTTCAGTGCCGCGCTGTACTCGTCCCAGATAGTTTCAATGGACATAATTCAAGATAGCTCTGGTTGATGGTTTTAATATTATAGTATGAATAGCAATTCTGAGTAACCATTCTTAGGGCCCGAAATCTATTGAATAATTAACTTATTAAAGGCCTTGCACCGAGGATGGCGTTTGGGATATTTAGCTCAACTCATTAGCGCGACGATAACGCCCTTCATAATCAAATATCTTTTCAGTGATGTGCCAGAACCGCTCTTTTTTACCCTTGCGCCCTACGACAAAGTCCGGTGTTCGAAAGCTACCTTTTTTCGCCACAACCTCTGCCACAGAAGCGGCTTTAAAGTTAAGCGAACGTTCTTTCAGGTGAAACTTACAGAACTGATGATAGAAGGCTCCCTTCTGGGCAGAAGTTTCGAGCGCAAAGTACTCGCTCATCTCTACTCCTTCTTCATCGTGGTATACCACCTTTAAACGTTCCCCCCCTTTTGCATCAAAGGCTTCAAGTGTCATACCAGAACAACGTAACACCCGACAATCGCGTAGCGCTAGCGCCTTTTTTAACTGGTCATCAGGATCCACTAACATTTCATGGCACTTGTGACACTGACGGGCCGCAATGTCATTTTGTTCTCCACATACTCCACATACTTTAAAACGCCAACGGTAATCGCACTGCTCCAACGAAGGCGTCAAGGGTGAAGTTAACGTCGATTCTGTAGGCTCGACCAACCCTTTGCAGCGTCGACCATAGTGCTCCACTAAGTATCCGTGATCATCCATAATCCCCCAAAACTGATTATGATGAGCGCAAAGCGGACATACCACGTCGACCACCTCACTCCCCCCGTTAGGTTTGGGTTCAGCAATTTTCGGGCGATATAAGTCGTGTCGATTACCAGCATAATCCAACACCAGACAATCAACCTTTCCCTCACTTAAACGTAAACCACGACCAATGATTTGCTGATAGAGCCCAACAGATTCCGTTGGGCGTAATATAGCAATCAAGTCCACATGAGGCGCATCGAACCCTGTGGTAAGTACTGATACATTAACTAAGAATTTTATCTGTTTTTGTTTAAATGCGTTAATAACCGAGTCACGGGCTTTGGCTTTCATATTGCCAATGATCAATGCCGAATGTTCTGGCGGTAAATACGCTACAATCTCTTTTGCATGAGCAACGGTAGCGGCAAAAATCATAGTCGCCCGCTTTGAACCTTTAAGCACTGCATTTAATTCCGCTTCCGCATAAGCACCCGACGCACTGGGTCGAAGTTTTTCAAAGTCGTATAACGCCACAGGGGCATCCAGCAACGTGGCGGGGGTTAAATACCCCTCTTCAATCATGTACCGTAAAGGCAGTTCAAACAGACAAGCCTTAAAAGGCTTTGGGTCAACGGAATGCTGACAGTTATCGCCTAAATGCTGCTGATAAATCCAACCACTATCCAGCCGATAGGGTGTTGCGGTAAGACCTAGCACTTTGAGTTGAGGGTTATGTTTTTTGAGGCTACGAATAATTTTTTGGTACTCGGAGCTATCTTCCAGAGACACGCGATGACATTCATCGATAACTAACAACGAAAAACTATCCGAAAAAGCATCTAAATTCCGAGCAACCGATTGCACAGAACCAAATATTACTTGAGAATCAGCCTCTTTTCGGCCAAGTCCGGCGGCAAATATCGATGCTTTATGGCCATAGCTCTCATATTTACCGCAGTTCTGCTCAACCAATTCCTTTACGTGAGCCAATACTAAAATACGCCCCCGCGCTATACGAGCTAGCTCGGCAATAACCAGACTCTTGCCTGCTCCCGTGGGCAATACCAACAACGCAGCATCATCACTGTTGCGAAAATAAGAAACGACCTTATCAACAGCTTGTTGCTGATAAGGTCGAAGTTGGAATGTTTGCGATGTTGAACTAGAGGTAACCTGTGGCATGGGGGGATTATACACACTCGTATCAGAGATTTCAGTACTGCTGGGTAGTGTGACTAAGGTTCTCAACAAAATCAAAGATTGTGGATTATCGCTTTATCAGTATAAGATAATGAATACACGTTAGTAGTTCTCGAAGTCTAGTGTTATCCATCAGCCAAAGAGGTGATAATGAAACGTCTCATCCGCTTTTTTTCAATCTACATGTTTCTTATAGGGATTTCCCATGAGGCTCACTCCCGAGAGATTTGGGAGAGAGTTTGGACGCCGGAAACAACCCAAGAAATCTACGACGAGTTTACCGACCTAGATCGAGAATCCAAATTTAAGCTCATACAGCGAACTGCTATTTATTACCATGTGGTAGGAGAAAAACAATTTCTAATAGATCTCAATCAAAAACCTAGGTCTCTTTATGAATCCGTGACTCGAACCTATGCCCATTACTCCAATGCAGTAAGCTGTAAACGCGATATGTTTTTAACCCACCCTGTTGTCAAAAAAATCGTTGGTAAAAAAGGGTTGTTCACTGGGTTTAAGGATGCAAAAGGGTTATCTGTAGGGTTGGGTTTATGCAACCGTATTAAAATGCATCCTAAAGGAGCCGCTGTTAAAATTAATTTTTTCTCTGCCGGTGTTACAGGAACAATGCAACAGTATTTCGTAGGGCTAAAAGTTCCAGGCACCGATGTGATCATGACAACATATTTCAATATCCCCGATAAATCGGTTGAGGAAGTCGAAGCGATGATGATGAACTGGCACTTACCAACCTATAATCAACTTTACGAACAAATGGAAGCAAAGTAGAACGCTATTTTCTCATGCAACTTTCTTTATAGTGATCTAGGCAAACAGACCGTAAAGGTTGTTCCTTCCCCGATTGTACTTTCACAATCTAAGGCGCCGCCTAGTTGATGATGGACCAAATTAAATACAATATGCATGCCTAACCCAGTGCCACCCATCGCTCGCTTGGTAGTAAAAAATGGATCAAATATTTTCTTTATATTTTCTTTCGGAATACCCACTCCATCATCTGAGTACTTTATAATGACCTCCTCTCCTTCAGGGGTTATCTCAATAGTAATAGTTCCGCTATCTCGTCCTTCAAAACCGTGGAGGAGTGAATTGGCGACAAAATTAGTGATAATTTGAGAAAAAGCACCTGGATAGCTGTCCAATTCAATAGACTCATCACATCGAATAATTATTTCTGGATTACATTTTTTTAACATGTAGTGCAGGCTATTAAAGATATCCTCAAGGCTCTTTTTCATATTAAATTTTAATTGGTCGTAATTCGTTTGATCCACAGCCACTTGCTTAAAACTTTGAATTTGCTTTCCAGCTTTAAGTAAACTTGACATCACAAGAGCTCCCACTTCTTCTCCTTTCTTCAAGTATTCTTCAAAAGACTTTTGGCTCATTTTCGAGGTCTCATGCTGTTTTTTCAACGCCCGTAGCAACTCCAAACCATGAGAAGCTCCTGTAATCCCGTTCCCTAAAGGCGTATTGACCTCATGAGCCACACCGGCTACAAGATTACCTAAGGAAGCCATTTTTTCCGATTCAATTAGCATCTCCTGAGTGTTTTTAAGCTGATTCAGAGTGGCCACTAATTCCACATTTGCCAATTCAAGCTGCTGATTTTTGTGCTCAAACTCCTTTTTATGCTGCTCCTGGGCCTCCGCTCGTTTTTGACGCTCTTGTATCTCAACCTGAAGTCGTTCCGTTTCCTTGATGGCCTGAATGGCTTCCTTGATTTTCAAGTGGGTTCGCACACGGGCCAATAGTTCATCTTTGTGGAACGGTTTAACCATATAATCATTTGCGCCTGCACCAAACCCCTCGATCATATCTTCAATCTGATTTTTTGCCGTCAACATGATTACTGGCAAAGTATTCATATCAAAATCTTCTCGCAGTTTCTGACAAACTTCATAACCGCTCATCCTCGGCATCATTAGATCCAACAAAATCAAATCAGGACGCCGAGATTTCAGTATTTCTAACGCCTGAAATCCATTAGAAGCAGCAAGCACCTCATAGCCTTGCATGCTTAGCTGATTCTTTAAGATCTGAACATTTACCGGCTCGTCATCCACCACCAATACTGTTTTTAGAATTCCAGGCTCTTGACTCCTACTCTCTTGGTTTTCAAGTTCAGCATTATCCACGTTAGGTTGGGTTACTTTCAGTAGATGCAGTTGATCACTTTCCCTAGACACTGATGCTTGATCTTTAATTTCTAAATCTGCCCCCTCAATCACTGGCAGAGTGAAATGAAATGTAGAACCTTGGCCTTCACTACTTTCAAGAAAAATCGTTCCTTGATGCAACTCGACAAGCTTTTGAGTCACCGACAAGCCTAATCCAGTTCCTCCATATTCACGAGCGGTAGAACCATCCGCTTGCTCAAAAGATTCAAAAATACGTGTCTGTTTTTCTTTAGGAATACCAATCCCGGTATCGGTAATGGAAATTCTAATCAGGTCTTTCCCGTTACCCCCCTCAATTGTGACTATTTCGCCATCAGTTATTATCGATGCATCCCCGGATAATGGTGTTTCGATTACTGCAGCAGAAACTTTAATTTCCCCCTCATGCGTAAACTTAATCGCATTACCAATCAAATTCATCAAGATCTGTTCCAAACGATTTTCATCGGCCTCGACCAAGGGAAGGTCATCTGGAACCTGGTTAACCAATCTCACCGATTTTCTACTCACTAACGAATGCGAGAGGGCTAATACCAAGGTTACAGAACTCCGTATATCCACAGGACGGAGTTGAAGCTGTAAATCCTGGTTCTTCATTTTTGAGAAGTCTAGAATGTCATTGACCAAATTTGCCAACCGCTTTCCACTTTGGACAATCATGGACAAATTATCAATGGCCACATCAGAAAGGGGGCCCGCAATACCGTCGATCAACGAATCTGTGAGACCAATAATACCGTTAAGCGGAGTTCGCAATTCATGGGAGGTATTTGCTAAAAATTGATCCTTAATTCGATCCATTCGTTGTAAGGATTGATTTTTCTCTTCAATCTCCTCAATCTTATCCAAAATTTCTTCTCGCATCCGATCAAAGCTCCTCATCAAGATACTCAGCTCATCACTTCCATCTAACAACTTGCGTTCGGCTTCATTTCGACTTGCCTTTAATTGCTCCAGCTGGTCGGGTTTCATGGCTTCTGTCGCGCGAGCTAATACAGAGAGAGGTTTCGTGATAGATCGCCCCAAAGCCAACCCTCCTCCCAACATCAAGACCATAATAAAACCTTGGCCTATCAACTGAAATTGAGCGACCGCTTGATGCCTTTCATAGCGAAGATTTTCTGAAAAAGCGGTGATATTTCCAGTAATGGTTTCTATTTCTTTTTGATGTCGCTCCAACCCTTGAGACAGAAGTTGATTTTCTATATAGATAGTTTTCAACTCCGGCACGAGTTTTTCAATTCCCTTATAGGTAAATGTTAGTTGTTTAGACAGTTTTCGATAAATATCACCTTTTAATAGTTCTGATCGATTTCTTACATTGATATCCTCAACTTCAATCCTTTCTATGATCTTCGTATATCGCTCATCAAATCTTTCAACACTATTTTCTAATAACAGATCCTGGTTCACTAAAATAATAATCTGATTAATGCTTGAATAAACCTGCAAACTAGCGGTATTCAACTCTTGCAAAGGGCCTTCATCGAAATCCGCCGTGTCTACTTCATCATATATTTCCAATCCAATGCCTCCATACTCTTCAAAAATGGAACCAGAGATATCCATTGTGAGTTTATTAGAGACTTTTTGATGTTGTTCGAAATAATCTGCGGCCAGAGTATTGAGGATGTTCTTTTTTGTAATTAGCTGTCGAGCATTTGCCGCCATTTTTTCGAAAGAATCTCTAAATATATTGATTAAATCAAGAATCTCATCAATGTTATGGGAATTATCTTCCAAAAGCCCTGCATTGATATTTTTTAACTTTGCTGTTGCTTTCTCTAGTAGTGGGTAGACCTGCTCATCGTTGGTGAAAGTTTTTTCAAAACTCTTTTCATAAACCAACGCATTTAGCATATGCGCTTGAGCCGTCTTTAGTTCTTCAACCAGTGTATAATATTGCAGCTCTTGGGCTTTAAAGACTGAAGATATGATGGAAATACCAATCAGGGAAAGTACGCTAATAAGGATTAATGCGGCAATCTTATAGGTGATTTTCATAAAACTATCTTATCCATCTTATTATTTTAAATATCTCTTATTCTTATAGGACTCAGATAGTCTGTTGTAATCTAGCAAAGACCACTCCTCAAGTTTCTCCTGTACAGCTAGCTTGCTATATTTCGACGTAGGAAAAAACGTACTTACCTGATAATCGGTTCCGGGAACAGGCACCATGATGACCAACTGCTGTGACAAACCTTTAATGCCAGACCAAAAAAGATTGATAGAAGTCACTGAACCTTTGGGGTGTTCTTTAAGGCTGTTACAACCAATAAGCCAAAACTGCTTGCCCTTTCCATCCTTATAACTCGAGAGAAAACCTTTCCTGTTTAACATTTTTTTTAACGTTGGGTGAGTGTAAATAATGTCTTGTTTACAACTAATGATCATAGCAAAACGATAGCCGTCATTGGCATTCCACTCAGAGTCACCATAACCACGATTCAACGCTTCAAACGCTTTGTCTTTACCTACTTTATGGAAATACAATGCCGCTCTTTGAAGATGATGCAATATTAACTGAGCGGGGGTATACGAATACTGCTCATACAGCTCTTCTAGTGTACTTGGTCGGTCCCAAGAGTTTTCCTTTTCAGCGTAAACCACCGTACTAAGGCCCATGCTAAAAATCATGGCTATACTGACCCACGACTTATTTACTTTTTTCATACATTTCCCAGAGTTTATTGTAATCTTTGAGATACCAACTATCTATTTCCTCCAATAGCTCTTTCTTAGTATATTTTTTAGTTGGATAAAATTGTCCCAGATATATATCCGTGCCTGGTATTTTGACCATTGTCCAAAATTGTCGCGTCGTCCCTTTTACACCCGACCAGAAATATTTTTTCATAAAAACGACAGTACCTTTAGGGGTTTCCCTCAACTGATTACACGCGATGTCTCCAATCCTTTTCCCTGTTCCATCCATCAAACCCGATAGGACACCTTTTCTATAGAGAAGTTTTTTCAACACAGGTTGAGTCAGTACCATGTCTCTTTTACAACTAAATGACATTAAGAACCACAAGCCGTCATGGGAAACCCACTGAGACTCGCCAAACCCCTGATTCCATTGCTCAAACGCGTTCTTTTTGCCGGCTTTATAGTAAAAGAGTGCGGCCCTTTGAAGGTGCTGAAAAAACTGTTTGGGGTGAGTCGCCTCATAGTTTTGATAGAGCTCAACAGGAGTCGATGGCATATCCCAGGGATTCACCTTTTGGCCAAGTGCAGAAACACTTAAACTCATCAGTATCAGAAAGGTTAGATTGATGTGAACCAAAGTTTTCATGCATCCCGCTCCGATAAGATTACTCATTAACGAAGTATAGAAGAGATAGACGCCCCGCCCAAATCTAAACTGGATGCTAGTAACTAAAGGGGAAACGCCTATAAATGGGAATATAATACGTGTAGCACTGGTGTCGGTGATGCTCAATCTCACTAACCAACTTTGGGGGTCGACACCCAGTGCATAGATCCTCCGCCAGGTACCTTCGGTACCGTAACGTTAAAGCGATGTTCAACCTAAATACAATATTGAGCCTATTTTGGCTCGGCACGACCGGTAAACTTACGTTCTTCCACGTTCACTTTAATCCTGTCACCAGTTGAAATGTGCTCTGGCACCTGCACAACTAGGCCAGTTGAAAGCGTGGCAGGCTTGGTTCTAGCCGTAGCAGAACCACCTTTAAGCGATGGGTCTGTCTCAATGATTTCGAGGTCTACGGCTGCTGGTAGGTCTATTGTAACCGGAACATCGCTAACAATAACGACAAATAACCCCTGGGTATCCTCGTTAATAAACAATAACTCATCCGCAATGGTATCTTTATTAAAGTTATACGAAGAATAATCTTCGCTATCCATAAATACGTATTCATCGCCATCGGAATAAGAAAATGTTACCGAGCGACGAACCAAATCAGCAAGCGTTAGCATGTCCGAGTCTTTAAACGTTTCATCTACCTTGTTGTTATTCGCAACATTGTACATACGCATACGATAGATACTGCCGCCTGCACGCCCTTGTGGCACTGAACGCTCGATGTCTCGAACTATATAGGCTTCGCCGTTAATCTCGATAGCTGCATTCTTTTTGATATCACTTGCTTTTGGCATTTAATTTGGCTCCAGAACGAAATTGAGGGGTATTATAGTCAGGTATTCAATGAATAGATAATAACGGCGCCAGTAAATAACACCAGAGGTTTTACTCTATGCTAATTCTTGATACCGAGAATTTACCCCTTCTATTAACTCTCGTTGCTGTTCAATGATATCAATTAGAAACTCACGGCTAGCCCTGACTCTTGCAGTACTGCGCAAGTCCGCATGACTCAACACCCATACCCCCCAATCTGAGGGTGTTAACGAAACATCAATCCGTCGTAACGTCGGCTCTGCATCAGCAACATAACAAGGCATCCTGGCCAACCCGAAATTATTCTTTACAGCATCCAGCATTGTCATGATTTCACTGGCTCTCGCAAAGACTCGCGCGTTAGGAAAGTGATCAACAACCCACTCCGGCATCCTTTTTTCATGTCCCCACAAAATCAACTGATCCACGACACTTTTGTGCTCTAGCTTTTGTTCTAGCCTTTTCTCCAAATAGGTTTCACTGGCATAAACCCCATGAGACAGCGGCACGACTTTACGCCCTATTAATTGCTCTGGCGGTTTAGGGCTTAATCGAAGAGCAATATCCGCCTGACGACTTCCCAAATCTACAAGCCCAGTGGACGAAACCAGCTCCAGCTCAATTCTTGGATACTTGTCCGTAAATAGGTGTAATTTTGGTGTAATTAGACGCGTAAAAACATCATAAGATGCGGCTAACTTTAGCGATCCACTTAACTCGGCATCCATTCCGAATACTTCTCGATCAGCAGCATTTACCAGCTCTTCGACCCCCAAAGCATGGGGCATTAGGTTCTCCCCCACTTGAGTCATGGCATAACCTGAAGACATACGGTCAAATAACCGACTTCCCAATTGCTCTTCAAGCCCAGCAATTCTCCGTGCCACCGTCGTATGCTTTACCTCTAGCACCCTTCCCGCACCACTCACAGTGCCTTCTCTGGCTAGCGCTAGAAAAAAACGTAGATCATCCCAATTCATACCTTCCCCCTTTCTTAATATCGCCTCTGAATACCCCTCCCCAAATTTACCATGTGCGTTTATGCACATCAATAGCCATTTATAACGCATTTACGCCAATCATTGCACTACATATTATGAACTCACCTTCAGCGACAAACAGAAACAACGTCATGAAGAACAACCATTGTCATCACCCGTTATCCAGGAGAAACACCATGCCATTAATTCGTGTAACTGCCCAAGAAGGCACATTCGATAAAGCGACTCAAAACAAATTCATGAAAGAAATAACCGATGCAGTACTCACCGCAGAAGGCGCATCTCCTGAAGATCCAGCCGCTCAATCACTAGCTTGGGCTTACTACACAGAGCAGGGAAAAGGTGACCTCTATATCGGAAAACAGAATATAGACAGCGCTCCCGTACTAGTACGTGTAACCACACCTAAAGGCGCACTTAACCAAGAAGCCAACAGCGCGCTGGCAATAAGCATCAATGCCATTGTTAATGACTTTATCGGAACCTATGAGAATCGCTTGAATCACTGGTTATTAATGGACGAAATCCCTGCAACCGGCTGGGCAAGTAACGGGGTTGTATTCAGTATTAATGACGTTAAGTCAGCCATGAATATTCCGAATTAAAAACCGGCCCAACTTCAACGTTAAACATCCATAAAAAATCGGAGATTATAATGAGTAATATTATACTGATACACGGAGCTTGGGGTGGCGCATGGGAATTCTTAGACGTTGTTAATTTACTATCCAACAATAGCAATAAAGTCACGGCTCTGGATTTACCTGGGCACGGAAAAAACACACGACCTATCGTCGATGTAACAATGGCGACTTATGTTAAAACAGTAATCGATGCCATTAATGTGCAAGATGAGAAAGTAATCCTAGTCGGCCACTCACTGGCCGGGGCAATAATATCCCAAGTAGCTGAAGAGATTCCTGAAAAGATTGATCGTTTGATATATGTAGCCGCGGTCTTGCCTGCAAGTGGTGAAACAGCGCTTGGCTTAATGCAAAGCGATGAACGCGGTCAACTACTACCGAACACAATATTCTCTGATGATCAAACCTACGCTACGGTCACCGAAAAAACGGTTCGAACAGTATTACTCAATGACATTAGCGATCAGGAGCACTTAGATCGGTTAGTGCCACACTTTCTGTTTAAGCAGGCGACTGAGCCTTTTATGGCAGAAGCCCGATTATCAGAAGAAAAATTTGGCTCCGTTAAAAAATTCTATATTAGAGCAAGCGCTGATAAAGTATTAACGCCTGAACTTCAAGGTAGGATGCTTAACAGCTGGAAAATGGACAAGATATTTACGTTAGAATCTGGGCACTTCCCCCTTAATTCAATACCACAGGCGTTAGTTGATGTGATCAACGAGGCGTCAAACTGATACCTTGTTAATATAAAGCCCCTTTCAAGGGGGCTTTATATTAATTTCTTAGATCTATCTACTTCTTGACGCTATTTATTTTTTAGGAGAAATTCGCATAGTGATATCCGCATGAAAAACTTCCACATCGTTCGTGTCATAAACACAAACAGGCATAATCACATTCTGCTTTCCTTGCCAATCATAACTATCAACTTTGCACACAGCTCGCAGCTTCGTTTTTGCCATTTTTAAATACTGCACATTCATTCCTGCTGGAATCCAACGATGACCAGAATCGAGGGACACATCCAAACATAAACCACCCGCCAATTCAGCAGCATTACACATCGCAATAGCATGAACGGTATTAATATGGTTTGTCACGCTCCAACGCTTTTTAAATTCCAACTCGACATGGCCAGGCTCAACTCGCGTTAACGTTGGTTGAATTGACAGAAAATATGGCGCTTTAAAACAAACCGCTTTCGTGGCTAACCAGCGCCCCGGCGCTGAACCTTTTAAAGGTTTCCACAATTTTAATACAGGACTCTTTGATGGGTTATAGGTCATACTTTTAACTCCTATAGATGGATTAGAATGGATCGATGGATTTAACTGAATTAGCTTGGTTACTAAATCAGGTTTTTGGTATCACTAACATGGCTGAGAAAACGAATTACTGTCTCAATCTCATCATCACTAAAACCCTGCTGTAGCTTAAGATTTTGAGCTTTAATGATGGGTTTGGCTTTTTGCAGAATATCTTTACCCTTCTCACTAATTAATAGTCGAGAAGCACGACCATCGTTTTCATCAGGTACCTTTTTTAGAAGGTCATTTTTTTCCATACGGTCAGTCAGGCCAGTGATACCCGACTTGTTAAGGTTAAGAAAATACCCTAATTCCTTTGGCTGACAACCATCCCTAACACCCAAAGCCAATAACGCCGTAATTTGCGCAACAGGCACCCCGAGAGATTCAGACATCACCTCTTCCATGTGTTTGTATAAACTGTGTCGGGCTTTGTTTACCAAAAAGAAAAGTCGTTTATCCATGGGTGGTTTCAACATCAAGTGCATTACATTAACAATCACATTGGTTCGCATGCGTACTATCATAATACATGTCCACACCATCTGCAACATCAGCACTCATACATACTACTTATAACTTAACACGATAAGGGAAAGCCTATACTACCGAGCACGTTTGCTAGACTAATAGTAAACCGCCGCCATTCTACTGCTATATTCAATGACCTTACTTTATAGAGCTCTACTAATATTCCTTCTAATGGGAACCTCTCTACCTAGCGTCGCCGTCACACAACCTTCACAGGTCATTACATCAACAGAATTGTCTAACGATGTTGTTACCCCAATCGTTTGGTATTATGCAGACAACACTTATACTTTGAAACTTTCCGGCGCTCAGGATCTATTTGCAAAAAGAAAATTTATAAGGACTGACGCTGATTTCAATTTTGGTTACTCCGAAGCCCTATATTGGGTAACTTTTTCATTCTCAATCAGCGAATCATCAGCCAGTGAAACTCGCAAAGATATTGCTCTTATTTTTGATTACCCTCACCTTGATGACATACAGATATTCCGAAGCAAAAATGGGAAGCCACCGACTCACTGGCTCACCCTCGGAGATCGCTACCCCTTTGACGATAGAGTAGTGAAAAGTCGCGCCTTTGTTGCACCAGAGACAATTCACGTTAATACCCCTTATCGTTACTGGATCCGAATAGACACAAAAAGCTCGACACAGCTACATCCCGCCATTTGGGATAAAGAGCGTTTTTTGGAAAAAGAACTTAACCAAACCGTAGTGTACGGTATGTTCTACGGCATATTGTTGGTGATGGCTCTTTACAACATGTTTATTGGGTATTCAATTAAAGACAAGGCCTACGGTTATTATGTTGTGTATATTTTGTCCTTCCTTTTACTCCAGTGCTCAATTAACGGAGATGCTTTCAAATACCTATGGCCAACATTCCCCTGGATTAATACTTACGCTATCCCCGTTTCCGTTTTTCTATCAATAGCTTTCTCTTCGGCATTCTCTCGTAACTTCCTACAATTAGAAAAACAAACAACGTCCCTTCTCTGTATTTCATTATTTTTATTTTTTGAATACCAAACAGTTATCTATATCGCTATATCGCTGGCGCTTATAAATACAATACTAATTTTAACGGCAGCCGCTTTTAGCTTGAAGCATGGATTTCGCTATGCAAAATTATTCTTGATTGCCTGGGTTACGCTGCTAATTTCTGCCGTAATTTCGGCACTCACTCCCGCCGGAGTATTTCCATCCAACTGGTTTACACGTCACTCTTCTCAAATCGGATCTACGTTAGAAGTTGTCTTATTGTCGCTGGCATTAGCCCACAGAATAAACCGTATAAAAGCAGAAGCCCGATCCTTCGAATTACGCTCAAAATTATTGCTTGAGAAAAAAAATGTAGAACTACGCCAAGCACTAAAACTAATAACAAAAAACAATAACTTGAAAGATAGCTTTCTCGCCACGATTAGCCATGAACTAAGAACACCAATGAACGGCATCGAAGGGTCACTACAGGTAATTCGTGATGAAATTAGTGAGAAAGGAATACGTAATCATGTGGATGACGCGGCCAACAGCGCCATCCACATGACTCAACTCGTCGATAGCTTATTAGAATATTCTGAATTACAGTCTGGTAACTGGACGCTTCAAGAAAGCCCATTTGAACTCAAAACAACGCTTTCAAAAATAATCCCTGTCATTGAAAATGAGTGTAAACGTAAAGGCATATCCTTTAGTTTAACCCAAAATATTGAATTGAATCACTTACTAATCGGTGATGCGCCCCGAATCAACCACATACTATTTCAACTTTTGGATAATGCGGTAAAATTCACCCACCAAGGTGGAATAGTTCTAGAAGCATCATCTCGTGAAGACAGTGATCATTACACGTTACACTTCTCAATAAGTGATTCAGGAATTGGAATCGAGAACCAACAACTAAGCGAAATTTTTGATGGATTCAAACAGATTGATGCTTCATTTTCTCGCCAGTACGGCGGGCTTGGACTTGGCCTGTCATTATGCAAAGCAATCACAGACCGAATGGGAGGTGATATTTCGATCTCATCAACACCAGAAAAAGGGACAAACGCCAACATTTCCATCCAACTAAAAAAGGGAGCCGAGCGTCACTTAGAAAAAGTAACAAAACAACAACAAAAACTACCAGGAAACCCCATAGTACTCATAGTAGAGGACAACCCAGTAAACCAAGTCATGCTTACCGCTATCATAAAGAAATTTGGATGCACTGCAGATCAAGCAAATAACGGTGAAGAAGCCGTTATAATGGCAAAAGAAAGGCATTACAACTGCATATTAATGGATTGTCAGATGCCAATCCTTGATGGTTTCGAAGCAACTAAGAGCATACGTTCAAATGGTTGCAAAAATAAAAACACACCTATCATCGCTGTAACAGCTAACGCTATGAGCGGTGACAGAGAAAGGTGCATAAAGGCGGGTATGAATGACTATATTCGAAAGCCAATCAAAAAAGATATTGTTTTCGAACACATGAATTACTGGTTATCAAAAGAGCTAGAAAGCGATAATAGTACTACCTGAATAATTCCCCTCCCCCCTCCGCCATTCCCCCTCTCCGCCCCGCTAAATACAGTAGCTAGTCTACATGCACTCTCTTACGGGATTTCATTCAACCCTCTTAGTACGGCTTCCTCAACTTTAGGGAACTACAACCTAGCAAGCGCCCCTAAGAAAAAATTGGAATTTTCATTTTGCGCTGCAAATATAGAAAACGTTAATTACAAACCACCCCAAAAACACCCAAAAACCACATTAACCCATTGAAAAACATAAATAATTCAACACTGGCACAACGACTGCATTAACACCTTCACACGATACAAAACATTCCTAAATAACCTGCAAGGAACTTATATGCCCTCCCCGCTCAAAGCAATACTTAAACTTGGCGGCCTATCTGCCTCACTTTTTATCACGACAGTATCAGCACAACCTTTTGGTCATTGTCCTACAAAAGCATACATAGTCCAGACACCTGGATCTGTTCCTATTACCTACGGTGTTGATCTCTCCATAGGAAGTTACTCAGTTTTATCACCTGATATGGGAACAACAAAAGTAAACGGTGTGGGTTTTAGTTTTCACGACAATTACATGTATGGGTGGGATTATGGAGCACAAACTCTTGCTCAAATTGGTAGCGATTATCAAACAGTTCCACTTAATGTTTCAGGGCTTATTGGAAAACCTTTTTACGTAGGAGATGTATCTATATTGGATAATGCCTGGTATGGATACCGACCAAACAAAGGACTATATAAAATTGATTTAACTGACCCAACTGCTGCATTGGTTATGTCGCAAATTGCTACAAGCAGTGAAATGGGAAACCCAAAAATCACAGATTTTGCATTTCACCCTGCCGACGGCCTTATTTATGCTGTCGATAACAATGGGTATTTAATGAGTTTTTCCCCAGATACAGGGGAGAAAATCGTACTCACCCAGGTTCTTAGTGAAAGTGAGCTGGGGTTTAACTTCACTTTCGGGGCTCAGTATTTTGATGTTAAAGGTCAACTCTATCTGAGTAATAACGGTAATGGTCATATATATCGAATCAAAATTGAAGGAGTAAATTCCCAAGCCGTTTTTTTTTCTTATGGCCCTTCCAGCAATTCTAATGACGGTGCACGATGTGCATACGCGCAAATAGAAATTGGCGACTCTATCGATTTTGGTGATGCTCCAGATAGTTATGGATCAACCATAAATTCATCCGGTGCACGCCATGGCATTACAGATTTATATCTAGGCAGCGTAGTTGATGCGGAAACCGACGCCTATACACACCCTTTGAGTGACGACCTAAGTGACTCCAGTGATGATGATGATGGAGTCAGTTTTCCGACAGGTTTTGAAATTGGAGAAAGTTCCATTATCAGCGTCAATGTTACAGGTGAAAGTGGCTTTCTAAATGCGTGGGCTGACTGGGATCTAGATGGTGAATTTGATGAGGATGAAAAAATCGTTGATCAGGTAGCCATGTCAAGCGGCACAACCAACCTTGCCGTTAACGTACCATCTTGGGCTATTCCGGGAGATACATGGATGCGCTATAGGATAAGTTCGCTGGAAGATATTGCACCCACAGGGGGAGTCAGTGATGGTGAGGTAGAAGATTACCCTGTCACTGTCACTGAGAACGGCGTTTCTATGACTTATTACCCTAGTGCAACCTCTTATACAACGTTTGCCTACGAAGACAGGTATCCCAACTTGGGCGACTTCGATATGAACGATGTATTAATGAATGTACGCATTACCGAATATGTAAAAGACGACAATGTAATTCGGATAAAAATTGAAGGTAAACTTGCCGCATTAGGTGCCAGCCTCAGTAACGGCTTCGCATTTCAGTTGCCAGGTGTTCCTACCAGTGCAATTAAAGGAGACTCCATAGCATTAACCATTAACAATGCTAGTGCAACTCACACCGTACTAGAATCCAACCAGACAAATGCAGTGTTAGTCGTAAATAATGACCTATGGAGTATGACTCAAGCAGGAGAGGGAGATTGTAATTATTTTCGTACTGAAGAAGGTTGTGGTACATCACACAGGCCCGATTGGAGTATGATTATTCCTTTCGCCACCCCCGTTTCGACGGGCAGTATGGCAGAATTGCCTTACGACCCATTCATTTTTGCAAAACCTCATGCCTATCACGGTGGTACTGTCGATGCAATTACCGGCATACACCCAGGAAGAAAGTATGAGGTCCATCTAAAAAACAAAGCCCCTACCGATACATTTAGTACAGCCATTTTTGGTATTGCAGATGACGCATCAGATTTTGGCCTTTCTTACTTTTTTCAAAATATCAGCGGACTACCTTGGGCTCTAGAAATCCCCTATGACTGGAAACACCCAAAAGAGTTTGCCAGCATTTTACTAGCCTATCCACAGTTCGGGGGATTCGCATCGGATAGCAGTGGCACAACAAATCCGAATTGGTATTTAGAAGAAAATGCCAACCCAAGCTACTTATTCACAGATTAAGGAAATAAACATGAAAATCATTTTATCGACAGCCAAAACAGCCTTGCTATTCAGCGCTATCACTTTCCTTTGTGCCTGTGGCCCTGCTAAAGATGGCGAAGACGAAGCCAGCCAAGCGAGCACGCCCTCCCCTAGCGAACCTGAGCCAACCATAAATAGTTTATCTATTGAGCCAAGTAACAATCTAGAGTCAATCTATGAATTAACCATTGATGCAACGCCTCTCACTCCAGAAGGAAAACGGGCATATCTATCCATTTGTGATGTAGATATCACCACAAAAAACGTTCTATCTATGAATTACGACAATTGTCTGTTGCGATCCCCTGTTAATGAGAATACAGATACATTTTCACTATCACTTCCGAATCACATCGATAAGTTAGTCGCTATCGCATGGTTTTATGATTTAACAAAAGAACCGCTCATTGTTCAATGGGATAAGTCACTAGCAAAGGGGATGGTATGGGCATTACAGTAATTTTCTTCTATTAATAAGCTCCCACTACCTATTGGCCTGCACCCTAGTTATGGCCAATAGGTATTTTTCATTTTATCCCTATATATAATTTTTTAAATATCCGACAGAATAATCCCACAATTTATCAGCAAGTTCTTTGTTACTACCATAATATGAAGTTTTCCCCTCTTTGTTATCAGAAAAATACTTACCGCCCACCCCTTTCAATGTCGGGTGCGTTGCTACATAACACTGCGTGGATGCACCCTGTGGTATTGTTTTTCCGAATACTCGATCCATCAATAATCCAGCAAAAGGTAATTTAAAGAATGCACCCAAAACACCATCAAGGCTTCGTGTTAAATTCGTATTAATCACCCCTGGGTGAACTGCATTCGCACGAACACCGACACCTTTCAGCCTCTCATCAAATGCATTTGCTGTCAGTAAGTTGGCCAATTTTGATTGACCGTAAAACTTCCAACCTTTGTAACCCTGAGAACCGTCCAAATTATCAAAGTTAATGCCCCCTTTAACCGTCATTTGGTGGCCCATGCTAGAGAGCATAACAATACGGCCTTCTTTGGCTTGTTTAACCTTCTCTTGTAGTAGGTAAACCAACAAGAAGTGCCCCATATGGTTGGTTAGAAACTGCATTTCCAAACCGTCTTTTAAGGTCAATTCCGGCAACGCCATAATACCCGCATTACAAATCACCACATCAATAGGGGTATCCATAGCGATGATCTGTTCTGCACAATGCTTAACTGAATCCAAGTCACTTAATTCGCAACTCAGAGGTGTTGTCACCCCCTCCACCTCCGCACAAGCCTTTGTTGCTTTCTCAAGCGATCTGGCCAAACCAATCACGTGAGCCCCTTTAGCGGCCAACACACGCATAGCTTCATTCCCTAAACCAGAATTAACGCCTGTCATTACAATGGTTTTACCGGTCAGGTCGACATCATTTGTCACTTGTTCTGCTGTTGATCTCTTTGTGAACATTGGATTTTCCTGTATACATTTCTTGAAATATCAAAAAAATTGCCTTTGTATACTAAATGGAAACCCTATTATCTACAATCTGATTTAAGGTTCTCTGAGGCACCGAGCCTGTGGGGTTATTTTCTTGCGCCTAAAGATGGTCTTCGGCTCGGTACTTTTACAGTCTTTCAAGCAAGGTTTTCAACGAGGCAGTGGCCCTTTCAAAGTCATAGTTATTGATCGAATTGTTAAGCGCCTCCAGAACAGGTAACGTTACCTGGTTGCTCGGAATTTTGTGTGCAATGCCTTCAAATAACTTTTTCGCCTCGGTGTTACCTTCAGACAATAATTGCATGAGCTGTCCTAATTCAGTTTCCAATCCCTTTAGCTCAGTTGGAACTTTCAATACCTCCGTTTTTTGGAAGCTCGTTACGAACGGTGCTAGCTCAGCCATTACGGCCCCCAAAACCTGTCCAACGAACGTTAGCTTTTCTTCAATTTTTTCTTTGTTTGCACGTTGGCCACTTACTTGAGAACAAATCAACTCAAGTTCGTTAGCAGCCTCCGCCACGGTCTCATGACCAATAGTACCCGCCACACCCTTGAGTGTATGTGCCACACGAATCGCTGACGAATTATCCTGGCTTGCCAGAGCTGCTCGAAAATCATCAACGAAATATTTTTGATTTTCGTAAAATAAGATTAACAACCTTCTGTAAAGGGCTCGATTTCCCTCAGCACGCTCTAATCCAGCATTGATATCAATACCTACAATATCGGGCAGTGCCACTACCTCATCTTCTTCCAATTGATTTTGAGAAGGATCAATGTCAGACATCTGTATAGGGTGAGAACTAGTGATCCATTGCCCCATGGTAGAAAACATATCCATCACCTGAATAGGTTTGGATATGTAGGCATTCATTCCCGCCTTCAAACATTTTTCTTGGTCACCAACCATAGCATTAGCCGTCATCGCAATTACCGGTAAGTTTTTGAAACGCTTATCACGACGTAAAATCCTAGTAGCTTCATAGCCATCCATGACAGGCATCTGCACGTCCATCAACACTCCGTCATAACTTCTTTCATCAAGCATACGTAACGCCTCCTTGCCGTTAGCTGCAACATCCACGTGAACATGCTCATTGACTAAAAGTTCACGGGCTACTTCTTGATTGAATTCATTGTCTTCAACTAACAATACCCGAGCACCGCATAACTTTTCTGCCACCTCTGATCGTGTTATTTGATTCTGATCCACTCCTTTATACTGTTTCTTGTAGCCAGCCCCCTCTATTATCGTATCGTACAACGTGGAAGGTGTGACCGGCTTGTTAAGAAACCCATCTACAATAACTTGACCTTTTTCACCGAAAATTTCTAACTGTTGATAAGCACTGACCATGATAATATTGGTTGATCTGGCGATACTCTTATCGGACCGAATATGAGTAGCTAGTTGAACGCCGTTCAAACCAGGCATCTCATAATCAAGAAGCAGTAGCTTAAATGGCGAACCCTTTTTATTTGCAGCCTGAATCATAATAAGGGCTTGCTCTCCATTCTCTGCAGTACACACATCACACCCGAAAGTGGCAGTCATTTCACTCAAAACCTGTCTGGCGGCGGCATTGTCATCAACCACTAATACCGACATACCTTGTACACGCTCTATGGCCTTAGTTCGCAAACCATCATCTCTTGCTGGTGTAACCATTGAGTTCGCCGATTCAAACCAGGCGTTAAACACAAATATACTACCTGTATTCAGATCACTGCGAACACTGATATCCCCTCCCATTAACTGTACTAACTGTTTACATATCGCCAACCCTAACCCTGTCCCCCCGTATTCTCGTGTAGTGGAACTATCGGCTTGCACAAAGGGCTTAAACAAATCGGTTTGCTGTGCTTGAGTCAAACCAATACCAGTGTCACGCAGTGAAAACTCTAGCTCAACCCTCTCATTTGAGCCGGTGTCATGTTGAAGTGAGTTACGTGCCTCGGTCTGTTTTTTGTCAACAGGTAACGCTTTTACCGATATTTCAATTTCTCCCAGCTCTGTGAATTTGATGGCATTTCCAGCCAGATTAATGAGTACCTGACTTAAACGCGACGGATCACCGATCAGTGAAGTTGGCGTCTGAGGGTCAACCATAAATAGAAATTCCAAGCCCTTTTGTTGAGCCTTAACACTGACAATATTGGCCACATTATTTAACACCGATTCCAATTGGAAGGGAATAGATTCCATTTCCAATTCCCCTGCTTCGACTTTCGAGAAATCAAGAATATCGTTAATGATGTTAAGTAAAGACTGTGCAGAGCTATCTATTTTATCGAGATAATTGACTTGTTTTCCCGTCAACCCGGTTTGCTTCATCAAGTGAGCCATACCAATAACGGCATTCATCGGAGTGCGGATCTCATGAGACATATTTGCCAGAAAAGTACTTTTGGCCTGATTAGCAGCATCTGATTTCTTCTCCGAACTTGCCGCTTGTTCACGCGACACCTCCGCATTACGCTGTGATTCTTCAGCATTTATTTTTGCTTTTTCTTTTTCAGAAATTTCGACTTCCAGGCTTTCATTTAGCGCAATAAGTTCGTCCGTACTTGGTATCCCAAGTGCTTTCGGTACCAATGGCCAAACAACCACAGCAGTAGCAAAAGAGGCCAAGGCGGTAATTGCCTTAATTACACCACTCAGCCAATAAGCTCCATTCCAGACGTTGTAGATAGATATCGCATGTGTCGCACTACAAGCAAGGATAAACACGCCAAAAAGAAGAATAACTTGGCTAAACGCCATATCCTTACGTTTGTGAACGAAATAAATCAGCGCAATAGGGATTGAAAGATATGATAGTGAAATAACGGTATCACTGATAACGTGAAGATAAACAAGACCATCATTCCAAAGATAACAATGCCCATGAGGGGGCATAGACTTATCGAACAATGAATTAAACAAGCCTCCAATTATTTCCATAATCTTATTTGCCTCATTCGTAACTAGATATTGATAAATTAAGGAAGGTATTCTCACTTCTATTTTTCTGTTGATTTCTCCCTAAAAATCCTGCCCCGTAACGCTAAACTTCTCCATAATTCTTTTTAATTTCCAGTATTTTCGGTAAGCATTGTATAAATGATTTAACCAGATCAGGATCAAAATGCTTACCTGCCCCCTCCTCTATAAACGTCACTGCTTTTTCAATATCCCACGCTTGCTTGTACGGGCGCGTAGAAGTTAGAGCATCAAATACGTCGGAGATCGCAACAATCCGACCCGCTAGCGGAATATTTTCACCCACAAGAGCGTTAGGATAACCGCTCCCGTCGAATTTCTCGTGATGTGTTTCTGCAATGACCTTTGCCATTTGTAAAACTTCTGACTCATGGCCATCTAGAATTTCCACTCCATACTCCACATGTTTCTTCATGATCTCCATCTCATCCGTATCGAGTTTTCCGGGTTTCAACAGAATACAATCAGGGATCCCAATTTTCCCAATATCATGCATCGGTGCGGCGTTATACAACATATCAACCCATTGACTATTAATATTAAGTGACTCTGCAATGATTCGACTGTAATAACTCATTCGAATAACGTGCATGCCTGTTTCATTGTCCTTAAATTCTGCAGCACGCCCAAGGCAACTTATCACCTCAAGCTTTGACTCCTTCAGCTGTTGAGTGCGCATATTAACTTTTCTTTCTAATTCGCGATTTTGGTTATATAAGGCTAAGTGGGTTTTGACACGTGCACGAACAATTGGCGGGCTAATCGGTTTTGTAATATAGTCAACAGCTCCAAGGCTCAGCCCTTTTGCTTCGTCAGAAACGCTTGATTTACCGGTCACAAAAATCACCGGAATATTGACAGTAGCGGGGTTGGACTGTAATCGACGGATAACTTCATATCCATCCATCCCTTGCATCGCGATATCTAACAGAATCATATCTGGTCTAGGGTGGGACTCGGCTAGCTCAAGGGCCCTCTCACCACTCAGTGCAATCTTCACACAATATTCTGGGCTCAAAACACTATCGAGCACTTCAATATTCGCAGATGTATCATCCACAAGAAGAACCGTTACCCTTACTGGGTTATCGTTTGTTGATTTGACGCATTCCATATAGGTTTACCTCACTTCAGCCCCCCTTTCCTTTTACATCATAAGCCAGAGTCTCAGATGTCGCCACTAGATACATCGTGAGTACTATTGGGCAGCTATAACTGTGATCGGTATATTCCCTCCCCCCTACTGACAGATGGTGTCAGTAGGGGTCTGTTACGCTGCGTTACATCAACCAATCAACTCACTCAAAAGGTAGGTAAATATGACAACCCTGTATCACTTTCCTGTGTCACAACATTCTCGTCGCGTCGTGTCATTGTTAGAGGAGGCCCAAATCCCCTATACCGGCAAGCTAGTTGACCTCATGTCCGGCGAGCATATGTCAGCCGAGTTTCTCGCGATTAACCCCAACCACCAAGTACCTACATTGGTTGATGGCGATGTGATATTACATGAGTCTAATGCCATTCTTCGTTACTTATGCAATCAACATAACCTAGAGCAATGGTACCCAACTGCAGCAGCCCATCGTGCCCAAGTAGACCAGTGGCTGGACTGGAATCAATGCCGGTTCTCTCCAACTATTGTTTCTATCATACTCAACAAAGTTTTTCTAAAAGAAAACGGTGATCAGGCGGCCATCAAAAAAGGGCTGGCGGCATTACCGGAATTACTCGACATATTAGAATTGGGTCTCGCCGACATGCCATATCTAGCAGGAGACGCTCCTACTATTGCCGACCTTTCGGTCGCCTCGAACATTTTTCATCTAGGCTTTGCTGATCTTTTACCGAACAGCAGCAATATCGAAACCTGGTATGGTAAAATTTCAGCATTAAGCGGATTTCAGAAATCCCTACCACCACACATGTAAAACAGCTTTAGGATACAACCCATGCTTCCAACCAATCGACTATTCAGTATCATCCAGATACTGCGTAGCGCCAGACAACCGGTAAAGGCACAACAACTGGCAGAAGAAATGGAAGTATCGGTTCGTACCATCTATCGCGATATTGCGGAACTACAAAATCAATACATACCTATTGTTGGTGAAGCTGGTATTGGGTATGTATTAAAACCTGGATTTGATATGCCTCCTCTCATGCTTACCGCTAATGAATTGGAAGCAGCATTACTCGGTGCGCACTGGGTATCACAGCGAGGAGACGCTACGTTAGCCAACGGCGCACGCGACTTAATCGCAAAAATTAAATCCGTCGTACCAGAACATCTACAAAGTGTTATTTTGGATTCCCCAACCATAGCACCCACGCTTTCTACGGTTATCCCTGATGACATGGATATGAATCAAATCCGTGAAGCAATAAGAGAACAACGAAAAATACGTATTAATTACACCGACAAAAACGATAAACATTCACAGCGTACCTTGTGGCCTTTTATGGTTGCTTATTTTGAGACAGTCCGGGTGATTGTTGCGTGGTGTGAAGAGAGAGATGCATTCAGACATTTTCGTACCGACCGAATTACCCATATCGATATTTTAGACAATACATTTTCAACCTCCTGTGCAGACCTAAGAAAAGCGTGGGAAATACAAAAAAAGATTAGCAAATAGTGTCAACAGCGTCAGGAAAAATACTTTCTGCTCCATTAAGACACTCTAACCTTTTACTTACTTAACTAAATTTAACTGAACGTAATTTGGATATTTTATGACAAAAACAAATATAGGCCGCGGTATTTTTGCGCTCATCGCTTTATTCTTTATTGGAAATGGCTTGATAGTGATATTTAATCCAACCCTCATACTTGATCACATGTTGCTTGGGTCTCTGGAATCCGTGGCCGCGCTCTCAAGTGCCCGGGCTCTATTGGGAGGAGCAATATTTGCGATTTGGGCAAGTGTACTGCTAGGCGCTATCAAAGCCAACTTTGACTACATTCGCGTCGGCGTCATAAATTTGCTGGCGGTCATTTTTGCACGTCTAGTGGGCTATTTTGTCGACGGATCATTTCCAGAGTTTATCCCTATGATCATGCCGCCAGTTGTCATACTTGTTCTCATGTTGATTGCTTACAAACTCATGGCGGGTTCGGCAGGCAAAGTTGAATCCCACTAAGCCGTCACTCTGACACTTACCGGTTATCGACCTTGGTCGTTAACCGGCTAAAATTAACCCAATTGCCAAACAGCATCAACACACCACCAATCAAAAGGTAAAGTTCGAACGCCTCGTTGTATAACAACACACCTAACACGCCTATTAATGGCAAGCGTAAAAAATCCAATGTAATCACCGTTGTCACCTCTGCATACCTCATCGCTTTTACCAAGCAAAAATGTGCCGATAATGCAGTAACCCCAATAACAACAAGCCACAACCACTGAATGCCTGCTGGCCATGTCCAAACTGACATGGAAAGAAAGAAGCTAACCGGTAACTGAACCAAACACATATAGAACAAAATAGTTAACGGCGATTCAGAAGATGAAAGGGACTTAGTTGCTGTGTATGACACTGCGTAACAAATAGCGGCTCCCAGTACAATCAAGGACGCCGCGTCTACAATCTCAACTCCAGGCCTAACAATAACAACCACTCCAAGTGCCCCGAGAGAGATTGAAACAGCTTTACGTGGCGTAATTTTTTCTCTTAGGAATAATGCAGCAATAATTGCTGTCCATATTGGCACAGTGAATTCAAGGGCAAATACCTCTGCCAATGGAAGTAAACCTATACCAACAAACCAACCATACTGCCCGAAAAAATGAAACGTATTTCTAAACGTATGTAAGGCAACTCGCTCAGATCGAAATACCTGTTTTTTATCCAATAACAATATCAGCAAAGATATCAAAATCAGGCCAATGGCACTTCGAAAGAATAACGTCTGAAAAACAGGTATATCTCCGCTTAATTCCCTAGCGCCAAGCGCCATTAAGCAGAATGACATCAACGTTCCCGACATCCAAGCTAGTACTACCATTTATCACCCCACATCAAGAAAACTGACTATTAGGCCAGGTCAGTACAGCATCAAATGTGTCATAACCATTGTATTGGCTGTATTCACCTTGAGGGGTAACGCTAATATATACCCACGATTCTTGAGACTCTTTTAACCTATTCATATCGACTTGATAAGTGTCCGTGGATGAAACCTCAAGTAACAACGCATTAATCTCTCTTGCAATGCTATGAGACACACCAACCTCTCCCTGCGTTAGGCTACGCAGCCTTGTTGAAAGGTTCAGCTCCATGCTGTCTAATGGAGGGTCATTTGATACAGGAACAAATAGGCCTTCTGCTTTTTTTTGCAAACAAGCAGTACCACCAGCCTGATTAAAATAAACAACACCCGTGCTATCAAGAATGATTACGCCAGCCTGCTCTAAATTGTATAAACAAATCTCTTTCATTTGATATAAGCCATTAAATATCGCACGTTATCTCATCTTGAAGTTTTTCTAGGTCATCCAGTATTCGAGTAAACTTTTCCCCAAACGGTGTGACTTTATACTCGACTCTTGGTGGAATTTCGTTATAGGCAATTCGCTCAACGATACCAAAATCCACATTTTTTTTAAGGCAAGCATTTAATACTTTGGTACTCAAACCTTCCACATTTCGCACCATTTCTCCTGGTCGATTAATACCACTTTCAAGTAACTGGTATACCGTTAACGACCATTTACACCCATAAATAGTCTCTACCAT
>MAAC01011383.1_pt1 | contig 26412 bp, 19 predicted proteins | sample 1115981 | NCBI WGS metagenome assembly MAAC01 (sample SAMN04961126, study PRJNA320927) | seawater metagenome | isolation source: sample BD02T64 sea water enriched with oil for 64 days | place: USA:Gulf of Mexico | collected 2013-07-27
CCCAACACTTTCGTGTTGGGCTTTAGTCTTGCGGAGAGAGAGGGATTCGAACCCCCGGTACCTTGCAGTACAATGGTTTTCAAGACCACCGCATTCGACCACTCTGCCATCTCTCCTGATGCGGATGCAAAAGTACATTTGTTTTTAAACCTTCCAAATATTTTAGCTGATAAAATTCAAAAAAAATGCCGCACTAAAGCTAATTACAAGATATTCATGGCAGTAGATTAAAAACAATATTCGAGTAGATTTCAATCAATTCCTTCTTTACAGAAAATCCAGCAAAAATATGCCCTTCATATCCGAGAAATTTTCAAGAAAAATGATTAATTTTGCCGTTTAAAGCTAACTAAAAATCCGTGATGTTAACATTTTACAAAGGTGCTGAAGGGCAAGTATATGCCTTACAAACGAGTGAAAAGATTGCAAACGAAAGCCTTGAGAAGCTGAGTTGGCTATTTGGTAATGCAGATTTGCAAACCGATAGCTCTATCTCTGGAACCTTTGTAGGTCCAAGAAAAGAGATGATTTCTCCTTGGAGTACCAACGCTGTTGAGATCACACAAAATATGGGAATTATCGGTATCGAAAGAATCGAATTGTATATCCCATTGGCCGAAGGAGAGAGTTATGACCCTATGTTACAGGTGAAATACTCTGAACTAGGTCAAGACCTTTTCAAGGTTGAAGTTAATCCTGAAGCAATTGTTGAAGTTCAAGATATCGCGGCATACAATGCCAAAGAAGGATTGGCGCTTAGCGATGATGAAGTTAACTACCTGGAAGAGGTAAGCGAAAAAATCGGAAGAAAACTTACGGACTCTGAAGTATTTGGTTTCTCACAAATCAATTCAGAACACTGTCGTCACAAAATCTTCAACGGTACATTTATCATAGATGGTGAAGAGAAACCTGTGTCGCTTTTCAAACTTATCCGTAATACATCTGAAGAAAACCCGAATTATATCGTTTCTGCTTATAAAGACAATGTAGCTTTTGTAGCAGGCTCTAAAATAGAACAATTCGCTCCAGAGACTGGTGAAAAAGCAGATTTCTACAAAAAGAAAGAAATCGATGCTGTCCTTTCTTTGAAAGCAGAAACACATAACTTCCCTACCACTGTTGAACCATTCAATGGTGCTGCAACTGGAGCAGGTGGAGAAATTCGTGACCGTCTAGCAGGAGGTAAAGGGTCTTTACCTTTGGCAGGTACTGCTGTATATATGACTTCTTATTCTCGTCTTGAAGAAGGTAGAACCTGGGAAGAAGGTACAGAAGAAAGAGATTGGCTATACCAAACACCTTTAGATATCCTAATCAAAGCTTCAAATGGAGCTTCTGACTTTGGAAATAAATTTGGACAACCATTAATTACCGGTTCCCTATTGACTTTCGAGCACAAAGAAGGTGATCAACAATATGGATTCGACAAAGTAATCATGTTGGCTGGTGGTATTGGAACTGGTAAAAAAGCCGAAGCCCTAAAAGACGTGCCTGAAAAAGGAGATAAAATCGTTGTAATGGGTGGTGACAATTACCGTATTGGAATGGGAGGAAGTTCTGTTTCTTCTGTAGATACCGGAGAATTGTCGAATGCCATTGAGTTGAATGCTATTCAGCGTTCTAACCCGGAAATGCAAAAACGTGTTGCCAATGCTATTCGTAGTATGGTAGAACAAGATATCAATCCTATTGTTTCTATTCACGATCACGGTGCAGGTGGACACTTAAACTGTCTTTCTGAACTAGTGGAAGAAACAGGTGGTAAAATCGACTTAAGCAAATTGCCAGTAGGTGACCCTACCCTATCTGCTAAGGAGATTGTTGGAAACGAGTCTCAGGAAAGAATGGGATTGATCCTAAAGGCAAAAGATGTTGCCAAAATGGAACAAATCTCAAGAAGAGAAAGAGCTCCTTTCTACGTGGTTGGAGAGATTACTGAAGACAACAGATTCACCTTCGAATCTTCGAAAAATGGTGAGACTCCTATGGATCTTGCTTTGGAAGATATGTTTGGTAACCCACCAAAGACTATCATGGAAGATAAAACTGTAGAGACTAACTTTGCAGCTATCAAGTATGATGAAAACAAAATTGAAGACTACGTAAAGCAAGTGCTTCAAATAGAGGCTGTAGCTTGTAAAGACTGGTTAACGAACAAAGTTGACCGTTGTGTATCTGGACGTGTTGCTAAACAGCAAAATACAGGTCCATTACACATCCCATTGAACAATGTTGGTGTTGTCGCCTTAGATTATACTAGCCGTAAAGGTATCGCTACCTCTATTGGACATTCTCCGGTAAGTGCTATTATCGATCCAGTAGCAGGTTCCAGAAACTCTATTGCCGAGGCTTTAACCAACTTGATCTGGGCTCCCCTATCAAACGATCTTAAAAGTGTTTCACTTAGTGCTAACTGGATGTGGCCAGCACGTAATGAAGGTGAAGATGCTAGATTATATAAAGCTGTTGAAGCTATCAGTGAATTTGCCATAGAATTAGGAATCAACGTACCAACAGGTAAAGATTCCATGTCCATGACACAAAAATACCCTGACGGTAAAAAAGTTGTTTCACCAGGTACAGTAATTATCTCAGCAATTGGAGAATGTTCTGATGTAAAAAATGTTATCAGTCCGGTATTGAAGAAAAACAAACAACAACCACTATGGTATGTTGACTTGAGTAAAGATAGCTTTAAATTAGGAGGTTCTTCTTTTGCACAAATCATGCAAAAACTAGGAAACGAAAGCCCTACTATTGAAGATGCTGCTTACTTCAAAACTGCTTTCAATACAATTCAAAAGCTAATCAAAGAAAAATTAGTTGTTGCAGGTCATGATATCTCTTCTGGTGGTTTGATCACTGCTGCATTGGAAATGTGTTTTGCGGATAACAACTTAGGTTTGGATCTTGATCTTTCAGCTCTGGGTAACCAGGCAGTAGAAACATTATTTGCAGAGAATGCTGGTCTATTGATTCAGGTTCAAGATGCTGATAAAGCTGCTACCATCTTAAACGAGGCAGGAATTGACTTTAAAGCAATTGGTACTGTTCGTGAAGACGATACAATGAACCTTACAGTTGCAGGTAAAAACTTCAATTGGAGCATCGCAGATATGCGTGATACCTGGTACAGAAGTTCATACCTATTAGATAGAAATCAATCAGGAGCTGTAAAAGCAAAAGAGCGTTTCGAAAACTATAAAAACCATGAATTGAACTTTAAGTTCCCAGCGAACTTTACAGGACAATTTGCACAATGGAGTCTGGATCGTCACCGTACAATATCTACTGGCCTTAAGGCAGCAGTTATCCGTGAAAAAGGATCGAACTCAGAACGTGAAATGGCACATGCTCTTCACCTTGCAGGATTTGATGTTAAAGATATCCACATGACAGACCTTATGTCTGGTAAGGAAGACTTAACAGATGTTCACTTCATTGCTGCTGTTGGTGGATTCTCAAATTCAGATGTTCTTGGTTCAGCTAAAGGTTGGGCAGGTGTATTTAAATACAATGAGAATGCTAAACGATCGCTTGAGAACTTCATGAAGCGTGAGGATACATTAAGTTTAGGTATTTGTAATGGTTGTCAATTGTTCATGGAACTTGGAGTGGTTTATCCGGAAATGGGAGAAAGTCACCCTACTATGCACCACAACGATTCGCATAAATTTGAATCAGGATTTGTTTCAGTAGATATTCCTGAAAACAACTCTATTATGTTTAAAACCCTTGCAGGATCTAAATTAGGTGCATGGGTAGCAAACGGGGAAGGGAAATTCATCTTACCAGGTGATAAATCTCAATACGAAATTGCTGGAACGTATACTTACGATACCTATCCTGCAAATCCTAACAATTCTGACTATAGCACAATGGCAATGACATCTAAAGATGGTCGTGTATTAGTTATGATGCCTCACCTGGAGCGTTCTATCCTTACCTGGAACTGGGCACACTACCCGGACAACAGACAAGGAGATGAAGTTACCCCATGGATCGAAGCATTTGTAAATGCAAAGGAATGGATCCTTAGTAAGAAATAATTTTAATTGCCTAGCGCAATATCAAGCCTCCTGAATGTATTCAGGAGGCTTTTTTTTTGATTATGATAACGAGAAGGATAAAATGTGGTGGTTCAAGTTCATAACATCTTTTCATTTATATAGTATTGACTTTCTTAATAAATTATTATATTCTTATTCCAAATTAAACATCCCATTGGATATACCTCCGGGAATCTACCTGCTAGAAATACCAATAGGAAACAAAGAAAGGTCTATTTTTAAAATTAGTAAAAGAGTAAACTATAACTTGTACTATTCACTGGTAGCAAGTATTTAATTAACCACATATTTTTTATATATTTAACCCTATATATATATTTCTTATAATATCTTGAATCAATTCGGCCTGTAAGAAATTTCATTTGAATACCATTTAATATAAATTTTATGCAAAAGAAGAACCCTCTGTTTTCATTTTTTTTACTTTTTTCTATTCTTTTCCTTCCCTCTGCAAAAGGTCAAATGCCATCATTAGATTGGGCATATGAAATGGAAATAGCTCATCATTTGACAGACAATGAAGCTAACATCTTTTCTGTAGGTCGATTTTGGGGTTCATCCATAGATATGGACCCTGGTGCCGGAACTTTTTTTCTATACAACAATGGATCAAGTTCAATGTACATCAGAAAGTTGGATGAAAATAAAAACTTTTTATGGGCAAAAAAAATTGGCGGTAATTCAAACTCTTCTCTTTCGAATATCACTTTTTCAATGGACGATTCGCACAACCTTTACATCTATGGTTACATAAATGGGCTAGTAGATTTTGATCCGGGTCCAAGCACCCAAAATGTATCCAGCAATATTAACAACCATAATTTTATTTGCAAGATAGACTCCGATGGTAATTTTAAATGGGCAAAGTTAATGAACACTTCGGCCAACTTAATGAAAGTGGATGACTTAGGAAATATTTATTTTGCAGGCTCCTTCACTGGAACGAGAGATTTCGACTATGGTGTGGGTATTCATGCTTTAACCACTAGTCCAATCAACACTACCAATACCTTCATTTCTAAATATGATTCCGATTTCAATTATAAATGGGTAAAACAAATAAAATCATCTGCCATTAATATAGGAACATCCATAGCTCTGGACTCATGGGCTAATATTTATATTTCCGGAACCTTTATCGACAGCGCTGATTTCGATCCAGGTTCATCCAACCATATTTTACATCAGGACACCTCTATTGGTATCAACTCGCATGCAGATCTTTACACCTGTAAATTAGATTCCTCTGGTAACTTCACATGGGCCAGACATTTTTATGGCTCCCTTGCGACACAGTTGGAAGTAAATTCTATGTGCATAGACGACCAGAACAATATATACTCTTTTGGAAGGTTTGATGGATTGGTTGGTTTCGATTCTGAAAGTCCATATTCGATTATTTCCCTAATAGATGGTCCCGCAATGTATATCAATAAAATGAATTCGAGTGGAACACATCAATGGACAAAAACAATAAACGCAAATCATTTCCAATATTGTTTTCCAAAAACAATTTTAGTTGATCAGGATGAGGACCTATATTTATATGGAGAATATCAAGGAGAAATGGATTTCGACCCGGGAACTAACGAATACCCCTTAGATGTCAATTCATTTCAAATAAGTACATTTCTAACAAAATGGAATGGCAGTGGTAATTTCATTTGGGCAAAGAATTTAACCTCAAGTACAGTTCGTGCAACACAATTACAAATCGACTCGGATAAAAATCTATTTTTCACTGGTAATTGCTATGGACAAATTGAAGTAGACCCCTCCATAAGCGATTATTTTTTTAATAATTCTACTTCATTGAAATATTTTATGCTTAAGTGGAATCAATGCGTTACAACAAACAGCCTAGATGTCTTTGGATGCCTAAGCTACACAAACCCCAGTGGTACTCATACTTATTACGATACGGGAGTCTACATGGATACCCTCTCAAATAGCGTTGAATGTGATAGTGTTTTGACTTTGAATCTTACCATAGGAATAGATGAATCTATCAGTATTTCAAACGATACACTCCGTTCGAATTTAGACAATGCAAACTATAAATGGCTGAACTGCGGTAATATTACTGAGCCAATCCCAGGGGAAACAAATCAAATTTTTATCCCAACTCAAAATGGAAATTACGCCGTTGAGGTATCTAAAAATGGCTGTGTCGAATATTCTCCTTGTGTAATATTTTCTCTAGCGGTTAATGATATTGAGTTTGGAAATGACATTTTACTCTTTCCTAATCCAGTAAAAAATGAACTATATATCGATTTAGGTAAAAACTACGACCTCATTCATATGACGATTAGAAATCCATTGGGTCAAATTGTAGTTCAAGAAAGCTTCAAACATACCGCTGTTCTTAGTACCACGTTGGATAAAGAACCTGGAATATACTTAGTGGAACTCAAAACACCGGAAGGCTACTCAAGTATATATAAAGTTATTAAACAGTAATAGATTTTATCATTAGTGAATTAAAGGTCAATTTAAAGCCTCTTGATATATTCAAGGGGCTTTTTTATTTAACTGTTTATACTGTATGAATTAGGTCAAACGATAACTAAGCAAAATTTCGAATTTAATCCCACATACAGATGGATTTCGAAGCAGGACCTGGATTGTATTTTGTGAGAATTGAAACCAATACAGACAATAACACAGTTATTAAAATCATAAAAAAGACAACTAAAACCATTCAATATTAAGCCTTTCTACTAACTATTTTCATACTAAAAGAGTAGGTAATTCTAAAAAACAGAAAAACAGCACCTAAAGATAATTAATTCATTAATTTCCAATAGATTAAGAGAATTAATTAAAGTATTAAATATAGGATATTTGCCTCTCAAATCATATTCAAAAGCGATATATATCGTATCTATTCAGGGGTTAGTGTCAAGTGTCAAGTGTCAAGTGTCAAGTGTCAAGTGTCAAGTGTCAAGTGTCAAGTGTCAAACTTAAATAATGAACAACAACTAATTCCCAGTTCTTAATTTAATGCAGCACTTTTTAAACTTTTTACCACTTCCACAAGGACAAGGTTCATTCCTTCCGATGGAAGAATTCGGTAGGACTATTGGCTGATTATGCACTCCTGAAACATAGTACCACTGTTCTCCTTCTTTTCTAAAAGTAGAGTTTTCCTGTAATAGCTCTGGTTGACCATTTTGAATATAATGTGCTTTAAAATGAACAGTACCTGTGACATCCTGTTGTTTCCCTTTTTCAGTAGTCAATATCTCCAAACCTGTCCATTGAACGCTATCTGCCCATTGGGCAATATCCGAATAGCTGTCCGTTCTAGTTTTGGGATCATGTGTCGCGAGGATATAATCAATTTCCTTAGTACAATACGCGGAATACCTGGACCTCATCAACTCTTCTGCCGTAATAGCTGGTCTAAGACCTGAAATAATGACTTTACAGCAATTTTCATAGTCTTTTGAGCTACCACAAGGACATTTTGTCTTGGATTCTCTATTCATCGCCGTAAAAGCCTTCAAAGAATTGAGTAAGCTCTTCAAAATCCTGCTCCCCTATCAAATCCATGAATTTGGCATAATTGGGCGTGGCTTCTCTCAATTTATCTTTCAACCTAAACAAAGTATTGAACTCATGGGTAAATTCCTCCCTCAACTCAAACAAGAAGCCTATGGTGGTATTAAATAATTTGAACAAAGATTGATCTGTCGTCAAACTTTCATCATCAATAGAAATACAACGAATCATTTTAACCAAAAGACTCACATCTTCCGTCTCAATAGCTACTGCCAACCCTTTATGGATATGTGAAAAGAAATCTACTAAATCATTTTTATCATTTACCCGTGATAAAGGCACCGGTTCAAATACAATATCCTCATAGACTTCTGAAGCTGCTTGAACATCTCCTTGCTGAAGTAACATAAATGCCTTTACATTGGCTATAGTCATTTGTCCATAGATATCATCTTCTCCCATTTCCCAGGTTGCCTTCTCCAACAGAACGATACCTTTTGACATAGCATCCACTCGATGAGCTTCTCCCCTTCCTATGGAAAGTTCTGCTAAAAAGATGAGAGCCCAATCCAAAAGAAATTTTGCCCTGTCTGCATCTTCATCTAGAAAATCGAATGCCATAGCGTATTCCTCAGAAGCCATATCCAGCTCTCCGAAAAGGGTAAAAGCGGTAGCTCTTAATTGCAGACCTTTGATATAATACTCTGGTACTGACCTCAATGACTCCACCACTGGATTATTTAATATCGCCTGAATGGATGCCCCATCCTGGTTGTTTAAAGCCAATTGATATTCCTGCTCTAATGCCTCAAAAATTTCTCTTTCTCTCATCCCTTGAATAAATGAAAATACAATTCTACAAACTAGCGCAAATATAGGTCAAATTATGCCGTATTATCCAAAAAAAATATTCGATCAATACCTTCCAAACCCTATTTAATAACCAGGGTTTAAAATAATATATATCATTTAATGACATATAACATAAAACGCTGTAAAACAGTTATTTTCAACCAAAATTAGCTAGGTTAATTCTGTTTTTTTTGGTATCTTACATAGATAGAAATGAAAAGGCCATGAAGCTTATTGTAAAGCTAAATAAATGGGCGAATGCCCGCACAAATTTGCCATTAGATATTCTAAGAATTCTTTTGGGCGGATTCCTATTTTACAAAGGAGTGGATTTTATAGGGCATACCGATTACCTGATGGAGATACTCTCTCCCGTGAAAACTTATGGTGCTGCAATTGTCATTGTACATTACGTTGCAATGACCCATCTTATGGGCGGCTTAATGATTATGTTTGGTCTATTGACCAGATTAGCTGTAATTACTCAGATACCAATCATCATGGGAGCAGTGGCCATCAACTTTGTAGGTAACATGGATGTCAACAATGTCATACTTGCCACGACAGTATTATTGGTCGCCGGTTTTTTCCTTATTTACGGATCAGGGAAACACTCAGCAGATTATGAGCTGCAAATGAACGCTTAGTCTTTTCACTAAAGAACCCAACTGTTGAATTAATTTCTTTGTTGCAACAAAGGAGGTTCAGGAACAGAAGGGGTAATAGCTCAATAATATTCCAAGGTCAACTTAGTATTCCTAACTTGATTCTATTTTCATTTCAACCATTGGAAGATTATTTATTGAGCAAATAGAGTGAGAGAAGCTGTCTTAAATATTAAGGCAGCTTCTCTATTTATAGGCGAAAAAATAAAATCGCTTGGTAGTGGAATAGAAAGCTTAGGGGGAGTAACAACAAATCTGATACACTCCCTAAATCACAGTAGTTTTTGACAAGTAAAGAGTTCTATTAAAAAATAGGAAAAGTTCTAAATCATCACTCTTGAATTAGCTTGAAATGAAATTTATTCGTTTGGGTACGGATTTCAAGAAATAAAATTCCTTTAACATCATTTAGTTTAATTGGATGAATGGATTCATTAATTATTTTCTTGTTATAAATCAATTGGTTAATCGAATTATATATCCTGATGGATACTTCTTCTTCTTCCAGACCTTTTAAATTGACTTGGATTAAACCTTGATTTGGATTTGGAAAAATATAAACGGGATTTATCAAGGTGTTATCATCCAATCCTATTGTAGAAATAGCAAAACATATTGAGGTATCTACACATCCATTTTCTGTTACTTCAACGGCATAATTTCCAATTGCTATAGCTGTGAAACTTTGCTCAATTTCTCCTTCAAGAATAGCATAGTCATTGTTACAATCCAACCATTGATAGGAAGCTCCAACTGCATTTGCTGAAATGGTTAAATTGGTAGAAGTAATGGAGACATCAGTCGTATTTATAGTTAAGTTTATAGTAAGTATAGAATCTCCTCCTTGGGCATTGGCACCAACCAGGGTGTCCAAATACGTCCCTGTTGTTGTCCAGGTATTGTTTCCACTTGGAGAAGTATAACTATCGCAGTTAGTAACTGTAATAGTTGAATCGGTAGACATTGTGGTACAGTTAGACGAACCTAAAAGGCCCCCATCCCAAAAAGCATTAAAATCAACACAATGAATAGTGACATAGTCATAATCATCAATAGCTGTACTTCCGGGAACAATATAAGATTGTGAACCGGAATTGCTGGAAAGTGCAGCTACTTGTATGTTTGTATTTCCCGGAACTGTTGGCGCCTGATCATTTATGGATAAATACAGATACAAATCTGGTCCTGAATCAGTAAAGAAATCACTGGAGAGCGTTAAAGTCAGCATCCCAGCTGAGTCTACTAAAGTTGCCGATCCCGTTATTGTATAGGAACCAGAACTCGTTCCAAAATCGGCAACTGTTCTTGTGCAAACCGTCTGAGCTAAAACCTGTTGGAAAGAGATCAAACTTAGTAGGATGAATAGATATTTAAACATTTCGGTTTATTTTATTTTAATATTTTGAACTGTAATAACTAATACTAAGGTTAAGTTACTAGTAATTTGACTTCTAAAACGTCTTATTACTGACATTTAACTTATTTTAAATCTAGAATTAACCACCAATCAACATATTTGATACACTATCTGAATCTTTGATACACTTATGTGACATTTGTATTGAAAAGGATATTCCTTATCCAACAAAAAGAGGATTCAATAAAAATATTGAATCCTCTTTTTCAGATAATTACCTTTACCTAAAGGTAAAAGACCTAGTTTGACCCATTACCAATAAAATATAAGGAACTATCAAAAAAAAGCCGCTTCTCTCGAAGCGGCTTTTTCAACAATTGATTCTTTTGGTATTAACCTAAGAATGGATATCTATAATCTGTTGCTGGAACAAATGTTTCTTTGATTGTCTTTGCAGACACCCAACGCAATAAGTTCATAGCAGAACCTGCTTTATCATTGGTACCTGAAGCTCTTGCTCCACCAAATGGTTGTTGAGATACAACAGCTCCAGTTGGCTTATCGTTGATATAGTAGTTACCACATGCATTTTCCAAGACCTTACTAGCCATATCGATAATATAACGATCTGTAGAGAATAAAGCACCTGTCAAAGCGTATGGAGATGTTTCATCAACAATCTTCAATGTTTCTTCAAACTTATCTGCATCGTATACATAAATAGTCACTACAGGCCCGAACAATTCTTGCGCCATAGTTTCGTAATATGGGTTGGAAGTAACGATAACTGTAGGCTCAATAAAGTACCCTTTGGATTTATCGTAATTACCACCGGCAATAATTTCAGCATCTGAAGCAGCCTTAGCACGGTCGATATAACTAGCTAGCTTGTCGAAAGAACCTTCGTGGATAACTGCATTGATGAAGTTAGAGAAATCACCAGGATCACCCATCTTCATAGTAGCCATATCCGTAACCAAAACTTCTTTGATATCTGCCCAAAGTGTGTTTGGAGCATATACTCTGGAAGCAGCAGAACATTTTTGTCCCTGGTATTCGAATGAACCTCTCATAATAGCTGTAGCAGCTGATCTAGCTTCAGCAGACTCATGTATAACAATAAAGTCTTTACCACCTGTCTCTCCAACTATTCTTGGGTACGAGTTGTAATTATCTATATTGTTTCCAATTTGCTTCCAAAGGTGTTTGAATACATGCGTAGAACCTGTAAAATGAAGACCTGCAAATTCTTTATGAGAAATTAAAACATCAGAAATTTCTTTTGGATCACCGTATATTACGTTAATAACACCGTCTGGTAAACCAGCCTCCTTAAATAGGTCAACTATTACCTGAGCAGAGTAAACCTGACTATCAGATGGTTTCCAAACTACTACATTCCCCATCAATGCTGGAGCAGCACATAAGTTAGCTGCAATAGAAGTAAAGTTAAATGGAGTAATTGCATAAATAAAACCTTCCAAAGGTCTCAACTCCATTCTGTTCCACATTCCTGGATCAGATTGTGGTTGATCTTTATACAATTGCGTTAGATACAATACATTGAATCTAAAAAAGTCGATCAACTCACAAGAAGCATCGATTTCTGCTTGAAATATATTTTTTGATTGCCCTATCATCGTAGCGGCATTCATTCTATTTCTATAAGGACCAGCCAATAGATCTGCAGCTTTCAAAAAGATAGCAGCTCTATGCTCCCATGGCATTTGAGACCAACTTTTTCTTGCTTCTAGCGCAACTTCTATTGCTTGTTTGGCATGTTCAGCTCCACCACGGTGGTACTGCCCTACTACATGCTGATGATCGTGAGGTGGTGTAATTTGAACAGTATTACCTGTTCTTACTTCCTCTGATCCGATATACATCGGGATATCCAATTGTTCGGACATCATTTTGTTGTATAGTGCCTGAACAGCTTCACGTTGTTCACACCCGGGAGCATAAGGCTTAACCGGCTCACACGATGGTTGAGGCACATTAAAGAATGCATTTGCCATAACTATATTTTCTTCTTTGGATAAACAAATTTTGAGCGAAGTTACGAAAAATGAAATAGTTTTTCGATACGAATTAGAACATCAACTAAAGCCTTTTTTTTATGAAAGAAATAAACAATTTATTACCTTCCTATATTAAGCTGTATTCTCAATATAACCGAGCCATCAATCAATAATTTTGTAACTTTGTTGCATCAATTATCGCGATGTCAAAATCTCAATATAATAGAAATGAACGAAACTATAAGAGCTTTAGAATGGCGCTACGCTGTAAAAGCATTCGATCCAGATCATAAATTATCTGAACTACAAATAGAAGGAATAAAAAAGGTTCTTAACCTTACAGCAAGTTCTTATGGGCTTCAACCATTCACATTCATTTTTGTAGATGATGTGGATAAAAGAGAACAACTGCTGGCATTTTCTTTTAAACAAAGACAAGTCATAGATGCCTCTCATCTTCTGATTATGGCTATAGAAACAAATGTAGATGACGCCTTTGTAGAAGGTTATTTAGATAATATTTCCGAGGTAAGAAAAGTTGAGCGAGGAAACTTAGAGCAATTTGGAGATATGATGAAAGGTAGTATTGGAAACCTGGATCAAGAAGCCAAAGAATCCTGGGCAAAAAACCAAGCCTATATTGCTCTGGGTAACTTACTAACTTACTGCGCCGTTGAAGGAATTGACACCTGTCCAATGGAAGGATTTGTTAGCGATGCCTACGATGATATTTTAGGATTAAATAAAATGGGGTTAAAATCCGTCTTGGTAGTACCAATAGGAATTCGATCTTCTGATGACCACCATCAAAACCTTCCGAAAGTGAGAAGAAATACAGGTGATATAATTAAACATATTTAAGAATATTTCAACCTTTAGATAATATTTTTACATTGTAATGGATTATTGTATTATATTATGGATCACAACGCCTATTAAAAAGTATTCAAATTGCTTTTTAATAGGCCATAAGATGACTTAATGGCTTCGATAGAAAAAGAAATTAATCAAACTAAAAGCTTTGGCGACATCCGTATTAAGGCATTTATAAATGTTGTCTTCACCTATAACTTTTTACTAAAGGAAAATAAATTTTTACAGAAAAAATTCGATAGCTCCATACAACAATTCAATGTGCTCAAAATTATCAAGGGTAAACACCCTGAACCTATAAATCCAGGCAAGATTAAGGAGGTAATGTTCGAAAAAGCTCCTGACCTAACACGACTCATTGATAGACTAGTAAAAAAAGGGCTTGTAAAAAGATGGAAATCGGAAGACAACCGAAGGCAGATAAATATCAATCTGACAGAAAAAGGGCTAGAACTTGTAGAAGAAATGGCACCTCAGGTTGCTAATCACTTTATGGAAAAATTTTCAAATCTTAATGATGAAGAGGCAGAGCAACTAAGTAACTTATTAGATAAAATAAGATATTAATTCAATTCACAAGGCACACGTAACTGAAACCTTGGGATATCTACCCAAAATTCTTCACCATCTAAAATACCCACAAATTTGTATGAGCCACACATGGCTCCAAATGAAGATTTTAAATGACAAGCAGAACTATATTCATGAGCCTCTCCTGGCAACAGTATAGGCTGTTTTCCTATAACACCTTCACCTTTTACTTCCGAATCCTTATCTAAACTATCCGAAATTCGCCAGAGCCTTTCAAGTAGCTGAACGGTTCTATTAGATTGGTTAACAATCTTAACCTTATAGGTGAAAATGAAAAATACAACATCCTTTCGTAAATACCTCCCTTCATACTGAGGTTCAACTTTTACCTGAATGCCATTACTTATTTTTACGTACATAATTAGATAATGAATGACACAAAATTACATTAATTTTATTGACTGTGGATATTTCACTTCTTTCAAATTTATGAAAAAAAAAGAGGTATAAAAATAGTCAATTATAAAATAGGCCATTTATTGATCCTTTTTTCCATAAAAATAGCGTCTCTATTTATCTTTTTTTTAGTTAAAGACTAATCTTCACTTCCCTAGCATCTCAGAATTGATTAAATTGCGCCACTATTTCAAAGCCATTCCATGACAGCAAATAATAGAAAGTATATTTCAATAGAAGGAGCTCGGTTACATAACCTAAAAAATATAGACCTGAAAATACCAAGAAATAAATTGGTTGTCATTACAGGGCTATCTGGTTCCGGAAAATCTTCACTAGCCTTCGATACATTATATGCGGAAGGTCAACGAAGGTATGTGGAAAGTCTTTCCTCCTATGCTAGACAATTCATGGGAAAATTGGAAAAGCCAGACGTGGACAATATCCGTGGCTTATCCCCCACCATTGCCATTCAACAGAAAGTAAATACAAATAATCCAAGATCGACAGTGGGTAGTTCTACTGAAATCTACGATTATCTAAAATTACTTTTTTCAAGGATAGGTAAAACCATTTCTCCTATTTCCGGTAAGCAAGTGCAAAAGCATACCGTAACCAACGTGGTTGATGCAATTACAACCATGAACGAAGGAAACAAATTCTTGATCTGTGCCCCTTTTGAAACAGACAGAGAATTTGAAATGTTTAAAAACAGCCTTCTCAGTCAGGGATATGCGAGATTATGGCTCGATGGAGACATTGTTAGCTCAGATGATCTTACTGAAGAAGATTTAAAGAAAAAGAACAAATACATCATCGTCGATCGTTTGGTGGTTGCTATAGATACCACCTTTAAAAAACGACTGGCCGATTCTATCCAACAGGCTTTTCACGAAGGAAAAGGTCTATTGGAAATTAAAAATACCAGCACTGGTGAAAGACATACCTTCTCCAATAAATTTGAATTGGACGGAATGCTATTTCAAGAACCTAATATCCATTTTTTTAGCTTTAACAGTCCATTTGGAGCCTGCCCGACCTGTGAAGGATTTGGAAAAACCATTGGTCTGGATAACAGCTTAATAGTCCCTATACACAGCAAATCTTTATTTGATGATGCTATCGTGTGTTGGAAAACGGAGTCTGGGAAAGAATGGAAAGATGCTCTTTTTAATACAGGATTACCTATCCACCGGGCGTATGAAGACCTTACAGAAGAGGAAAAAGATATAGTTTGGAATGGATCAGGAGCTTTTAAAGGAATCTATACCTATTTTGAAGAATTAGAAAGCAGTAGTTATAAAATTCAAAATAGAGTAATTCTATCCAGATACAGAGGAAAAACTACCTGTCCGGACTGTCAAGGAAAAAAACTTAGAAAAGAAACTGAATACGTTCAGGTAGGCGGGAAAAGTCTCGGTACTCTTAGTGAATTACCACTGGATGAATTAGCTGAATTTTTTGATAAAATCATATTAGATTCATACAGTCAAGAAGTAGCCAAACGATTGTTGTACGAGATAAAATCAAGATTAGGTTTCCTAATAGATGTTGGTCTTTCCTATTTGACTTTAAGTAGACTTTCTAATAGCTTATCAGGAGGTGAGTCTCAACGAATAAACTTAGCCACTTCATTGGGTAGTAGCCTTGTTGGCTCTGTTTATATTTTAGATGAGCCAAGTATTGGACTGCACTCCAAGGATACAGAAAAACTTATTTCTGTTCTAAAGAAGCTACGAGACATAGGAAATACTGTAATTGTGGTAGAACATGACGAAGACATCATGATAGCTGCAGATTACATCATAGATATTGGACCGGAAGCAGGAACCCATGGAGGGGAAATAGTATTTACCGGCACTTATGATGAATTACATACCAGTGAAAGAAGTTATACAGCCAAATACCTAACTGGGAAAGAGACTATTGCAGTACCTGAAATTCGTAGACAAGCTATCGATTATATTTATGTTAAAGGAGCTAAAGAAAACAACCTTAAAAACGTGGACATCACCATTCCTATGGGATGTTTTACGGCAGTTTCCGGGGTGAGTGGATCTGGAAAAAGTTCCTTAATAAAAGATGTTCTCTACCCTGCTATCCACAGACAACTGGGGGGATATGGACATAGGATTGGAAAACATGAATCAGTTCATGGAGCAATATCCCGTATTCAAAATATCGAATTTGTAGATCAAAACCCAATAGGGAAATCGAGCAGATCCAACCCTGTTACCTATATAAAAGCCTTCGATGACATCAGAAGTTTGCTTGCATCTCAGAGTCTAGCGGTACAAAGAGCCTACAAAGCCAAACATTTTTCATTTAATGTTCCTGGAGGTCGTTGTGAAAATTGTCAGGGGGAAGGTATTGTAACTATTGAAATGCAATTCATGGCCGACCTTCACATTACCTGTGAACATTGTAAAGGACACCGTTACCAAGACCAGATTTTAGATATCAAATTTGAAGGAAAAAATATTTTTGAAATTCTGGAATTAACGGTGGAAGATGCCTACGAGTTCTTTGAGAAACACGGTCAAAAGAAAATCACCAACAAACTGTACCCACTTCTACAGGTAGGATTGGGATATGTTAAATTAGGACAACCTTCCAGTACGTTAAGTGGTGGTGAAGCACAAAGAATAAAATTGGCCTCATTCCTTAGTAAATCCGGAAGTCACGATCATACCTTATTTATTTTTGATGAACCTACTACTGGTCTTCATTTTCATGATGTAAAGAAGCTATTAAAATCCTTTGATGCCTTATTAGAAAAAGGACACAGTTTGATCGTCATAGAACACAATCTGGATGTATTAAAATGTGCAGACTGGATCATTGACCTGGGACCAGAAGGAGGAAAAAAAGGTGGAGAGCTACTTTTCCAGGGTGTGCCTGAAAAACTAGCCGAAGTAAAGCAATCACAAACTGCCCATTATCTTAAAGAGAAGTTATAATCGCAATAATAAAAAAAGCCATCCCGTTCCGAAAATTCGGGATCAGGATGGCGTTTTTTATGCAAACTTTATTTCAAATTCTTAATACTTCACAATTCTTTCCACAACAGTTCCTTTCTCAGTTACAAATTCAACGAAATAAATTCCAATTGGTAAATCTGTAATAGAAATCGAAGATTCCGTAGGTAAAATATCCTTAACCTGCTTCCCGGATAGGTCGACCAATCGAATTTTCTCAATTTGAATGTTTTCAAGAACTTTTATATTAAATTCATCCGTAGTCGGATTCGGAAACAAACTCACGAATGAATTACTAATTGTAAACTCATCGAGACCAAGCACCCCTCCATTCTGAGTATATAAAACAGTATTAGCGCTAATGGCTATTCCATTATTTTCATCTAGAAAAGAAATAGCATACACTGGATCGGTAGTGGGTGTTGTTTGCTCGATCCATGTTTGTGAGCTATTATCTAAATAAAAAATTTGTCCATATAGAGAAGATGCGAATATCTTAGAACTATTAAAATCCATATCAAATACTGGTAATACACCAAATCCATCCAGATCTATTGGAAAGAAAAATCCACCTGCATTCCATGTCCTCGAAGGATTAGATTGACTTCCCCAATCTCCAAATAAATAACCATTTTGCAAATCAGTATAGTGGAATTTACTTTCTAGAGATATGGGGCCGGTAGTAATATCAGTTGTATCAATTGTAAGAAATCCATCCGTAGTTTTATATACTTGTTCCAACTCCAATGGATTTATAAAAAATCCTGTTAACGTATCTATAAAAGAATACAAAAATGGCTGCGCTCCAGATTCTACATGTTCAAAAATGGGTAGAAAACTATTTCCAAAATCAATAGACTTAACTAGGAATACAGTATCATCATTTACATAAGTTCCAAAAAGAATTTCATCAATAATTTTAATACTTGAAATTGGCAAACTATTATCTTGTCCCCAACTTGAAGTTATCAATTCCCATGATGCCCCTCCATCAAACGTTCGTTGAATACCAGCATTAGCATGAACGAATCCCGTATCTGCAGAAATAAAATTTGGTCCTCTAAGATTCGAGAAAGGCCCAAAGTCATAATGGTTATCCCAACTAACTCCTCCATCAACACTTTTATAAAGTATACCCATACCTCCCGTTATATATGCTGCATTCTCAGAAGGAAAATCTAAACCTGCCCCAAAAAAACTTCCTATATAAAAAGAAGAATCAGATGTTAGCCACTGAGCATTAGTTGGGACACTAATAAGACTTACCATTACCACCAACACCTTAATTAAATAATTCAATTTTTTTAACCTACTTTTCATAGTGCTCATTTTTTATTAAACGTTATTACAAATTTATTTTATAAAAAATAAGGCACGTTGTACAATTTGTTGTATTACTTGTACATATCCGTTCATTTCAATTGAAAGAACCATAAACGCCCATCTAAAACAACCAATCAATAGGTATTATTCTATAATTAGCATTGAAATAATTTCACACCAATATTAGTCGTGCTAATAGATGTAATCCGCATATTTTACTGATTATACAGGGGGATATTTAAATGGTAGCCAGGATTCTTCGCCCTGCTGCCATTTTATGATATTAAATTAGTTACTTTTCTTTTTCCTCGGCAAAATATTATACAACAATTGTCCAACTAATCCTTTTGGAAAATCCTCCACGGCCTTAAATCCTAATTTTATATCTCTTCCATTTCCTGGGATATGAGCCGTTCCAAAAATATAATCCCAAAGACTAAGCGAAATTCCATAATTCGAACCATGTTTTCTACCTTCAGGTAATGCATAAGCATGATGCCAGATATGCATTCGGGGATTGTTCAATATATATTTCAAAGGCCCATAAGACAAATCTATATTGGCATGATTTAAATGACCTATAGCAATTGAAATATAATAGACAATATAAGCCTGTTCAGGATCAAAATTCCCAATTAGCATCATACCAATAAACTTCATCGGTGTATAAATGACATTTTCCATCCAATGAAAACGAAAATGAGCAGCAAAGCCCAATTGTTCCACCGAATGATGGACCTTATGGAATCGCCAAAGAAATTTTATTCTGTGTAACATAAGATGGGTAAACCACTGAATAAAATCCAAGGCAGTGAAAAATACCAGCAATTGCATACCCAGGCCTAACTTTTTGGTATCGAATAAAATAAATTTATCTAAACTACCTACCGAATTGGTAAACCATGCTTCCACCACATTAGAAAAAGCAAAGAATATGATGATCTTAAATAGGTAAAAGTTGAAAAATATATAAAATGCATCCAACCAAAAGTCCTTCCGAAAAATGGCTTGTTTTTTTCGCCATGGAAATACTACTTCTACTCCCCAGACAAACAAGGAAAGAAATACCAACATCCAAAAATAATTAACATACCAAGGACTAACATTTCCTATTATCTCATTCCAGGTATATTGGATAAATGTCCTAAAAGAATTCAAATAAATTTCTATCAAATCATTCATTCACTTTCCTTTACCACTATTCCACCTCTGTAAAATAATTAAAAATAATAATTTCAAACTATAAAGAAAAACACAATTACTTAATCGTAGTATACTTTAAAATAACCTCCACTAATTCATCTATTTGGCAGGGTTTTGTAACAATCTCCTCCATTCCTGATGCTAGAATATTTTGTAGTATTTCATCATTCACATCAGCAGTCAAACAAACTATCGGAGTTTCAATCGCAAACATTTTGATCATTTTTGAAGACTGTATACCATTTATATTAGGCATATTCAAATCCATCAAAATGATATCGTAGAGTTCTAGTTTCGCTTTTTGGAAAGCTTCTTTACCATCATTCGCAACAGATACCATTGCCCCATGAGTTTCAAGCATCATAGTAAGCAATCGTTGATTAATAAGATAATCCTCAGCTAGTAAAACACGAATTCCGTCTAATTGCTTTCCATTGGAATTTTCTGATTCTATAATTCGTCCATTGGATAGGTTTCCCTTTCCATCTCCTGCCACACCTGAAGATCCTTTTTCAGAAAAATCCTCTGCCTCCTTTCCTTCTCCTTGCATAATAATATAATGATATAATAAATTGGGACCAATTCAATGACTATTTACACATAAAGGGGTATTCTACGAATTCTCTACATGTTCTAAGTTTGAATTAATTTCACATTTTATGAAATTTAATCCCCCCTAACAAACCTAATTATCATCCATCTATTGGTAAAACAATAATCTCACAAAAAGTAACGAATGATTAAATTACAATAATCTGCTTTGCATGACATTATAATTTTTAACAAAAATTAGATTTTACTTAGAAATATACAAATAAAATTAATACATAGTATAATAATAAAAGATAAACTACCCTCTTTTTACAAAACCAAATTAATCTTCAACAACATAGGACAGAGCCAATCTTATTTTAGCATAGGAATACTTCATATCCAAATCCTCGAAAATTACCTTCATAGCTTTTGGCTTTTCAAGTCGAATATAAGAATTGGCAATTATTTCTTTTTCCTCATCAGAAACTAAATGTCTCACATCTAAGACTATTCCTTTTTGAATTCCTGCAGCCAAATGAGATATTACAGTGACTTCCTTTATATTTCGAATTTTTGAAATTTCATCCACCAATTTTCCTTCTTGATACAATGTGCAACTGTGCTTAAAGGAATCACCTTTTCCTTTTAATTCTTTATAATAGGCTTGAATGACCTCTATAAATTCTATTCCGTATTTTTCCAATTTCACGGTACCTACACCAGAAATATTAGACAAATCATCCATAGAAGTGGGCATGGCTGTTTCCATATCCTTTAAAGTCGCATCGCCAAAAACCATATAAGCAGGAATACCTTCTTTTTTGGCAAATACCAATCTCCTTGCCCGTAATAGATCAAATAATGTCTTCTTTTCCGGTTTTCTATTCTGCTTTTTAACAACTTCCTTTCTTTCCTTCTCTTCGTAGGTAACGAAATTGATTTTTTTATTCTTAAATAATACCTGACTACCCAAGTCACACACTTTTAAATTATTCCTATCCTTGTAATTAGGCTCTATTAAACCCAATTGAATCATTTGTAATAGGTAGTGTTGCCATTGGTAAAAGGATAAATCTTTTCCCATTCCAAAGGTTGGAATTTCGTGTAATCCCCTATCCATAACCTCAGAATTATAGGAACCTCTCAAAACTTGAATTAGCACATTACCTCCAATGGACTCTTTGGACCTCTTTATGGCCGACATTGCTTTTTGACTTAATAATGTTCCATCAAAAATTCGTGGAGGATTTTCACAAACATCACAATTGCCACAATCTGATTCCGAACTTTCATTGAAATAGTTCAGTAAAATTCGCCTCCTACAAATAGAAGCTTCAGCATAGTCAAATATCCTGTTGAGTTTTGCATCCAACAACTCCTTCTGACTAGACTCCTCATTAATTTTTTTCCAAAGAAGGACATCAGAATAGGAATATAAAAGTAGTGCCTCAGACTCCAATCCATCTCTTCCGGCCCTTCCCACCTCCTGAAAGTAATTCTCAATATTTTTAGGTAAATTATGGTGTATCACCCATCGGACATTTGGCTTGTCGATACCCATTCCGAATGCAATGGTTGCACAAATTATTTGACATTTATCGGTAATAAAATCATCTTGAATTTTATCTTTAACATCGAAACTCATCCCAGCATGAAAGGCTTTTGCATCGATTCCTGACCCTTGCAATTTATTGGCTAATCTTTCTGTTTCTTTTCTACTTAGACAATATATAATACCTGAAGTGTCTGGTCTCTCGTCGATAAATGCCTTTATCCTTCGAAATTTTTGTTGTCCGGGCTCAACCGAAAAATGGATGTTTGGACGATCGAAAGAAGCCAAAAATACACTCTCCTTATTTTTGAAATGAAGTTTTTCCAGAATATCATCCCTGGTGATTTCATCAGCCGTAGCAGTAAGAGCAATAATTGGAAGATCGGGCTTATGCTTTTTTATACGACCTAAACTGGCATATTCCGGTCTGAAGTCATGTCCCCAAACAGAAATACAGTGGGCTTCATCAATAGCCAACAAATTAATATTTCCATTGAATATTAGGTCGTGAATATCAGATTGGATGAACCTTTCGGGGGACATATATAATAATTTACACTTCCCTTGCCTTGCATTATTCAATATGACCTGCTGTGTTGCAAAGTCCAGACCTCCATGAATAAATTCTGCTGCAACACCACAAGCTTTCAAACTCCCCACCTGATCTTTCATCAGGGAAATTAGAGGAGATACTACAATACACACCCCATCCATAACAAGGGCTGGTATTTGGAAACACATAGATTTACCTCCACCTGTTGGCATTAAAACCAAGGCATCTTCTCCATTTAAAACATGTGATATAATATCTTGCTGTAGTGGTCTAAAATCGGTGTAACCAAAGATCTCCTTCAGCACCCGACGACAATCCTGCATCCTTTCTTCCATACTGCGAATATATTTATTCTATTATTAATTTAATCTTGTATTCTATTCAATTTATTAAGATATATTTCCTTTCATTCTATTCTAATAAAAATAAAAAATCCATGCGTTCTAATAAAATAAATTAGCTCACATGGACTTATTATACGTTTATTGATTTTTCCTTTTACTTAGATCGATCTATAATAGTACCATCTTCCATATATAATAACCGGTCACCATATTTTGCCAATTCTTCATTGTGTGTAACAATCACAAATGTTTGATTGTATTCATCTCTTAATTTAAGAAAAAGCTCATGCATTTCTCGGGCATTCACAGAGTCTAAATTTCCTGAAGGCTCATCCGCTAAGATCACTTTTGGTTTATTCATAAGCGCTCTGGCTATAGCCACTCTTTGCTGCTCTCCCCCACTTAATTCATTCGGTTTATGATTTAATCGATGACCAAGACCAAGACGATTCAAAAGCTCCGTAGCCCTTTCTTCTGCAACTTTTTTATTACCATCTGCAATATACCCAGGCATAGCAACATTTTCTACAGCTGTAAACTCAGGTAGCAAATGATGAAATTGAAAGATGAAACCGATATTTTCATTTCTGAATTTAGATAGTTCCTTTTTTGATAAGCTGGTAATATCCACATCATCAAAAAACACTTCTCCGGTATCTGGAACCTCTAAAGTCCCCATCATCTGTAATAAGGTCGATTTACCAGCACCTGAAGCTCCCATAATACTTGTAATACTACCTGCCTCAATTACTAAGTCAATCCCCTTTATTACTTCAAGGTCATTAAAGGATTTATGGATATTATTTAATCGTATCATGACTTTAAAAAGGTATTTCTAATTTTTTTGTAATCTAAGAAATATAGCACTTTCAATGAAAACAAATTATTCAAATCAGAACTCAATACATCTTTGGTACTTTCAAAATAGTTATTTTCTGAATAATCGAAACTATCTAAGTAGGATGTCCGCAACAACAAACTCATCTCACTTCCAGGAGCAAATCGCCAAACACAACCTAAATCTGCATTTAAACTATTAAATACTAAATCGTGCTTTTGACGGTTATTTTCATCCCGTCCATCATACGTCGTTTCTTCCAAATAGCCATCTTCCAGAGAATGGAAAGAAGTATTTCGGAGGTCTCTCCAATAGTGACGTATTCGAAGGCTCAAGGATAATTTTGAATTAATATGATATTGTCCTGTTAATTCATGAACAAAGGTTTTCAGCTCTCTTTTCGCAAAAATAATTTCGGAGACTTTAGAAGAATAACTAGTGTTGGTTAATCCATCATTTTCCAGGAAAGTAGTCCAACCAACATGATTTCTGTCAAAATTATGGCGCATACCTAACACAAAGGAAATGTTATTATTCACTCGAATCCGTGGAGCTAAACGATAACCTATACTTTGGTGTCCATGATCTGACCTATTATACACACTAAAATTGGCATCTACCGCAATCCTTTTACGATAATCCGGTGACACCCAATATTGGAAATATTGAGAAGGCCCTGTGATAAACTTATTATCAAAACCTCCTGTTCTGGCCTCATAGTAATTGTTTTTCGACAGTATTCGGAAATTTGTATTGATTCCATGACTTAGGAATTTATGCGTGGTTTCCATTGCCGAAAAATTCAAATCCCAGCTTACAAACAAATTAGGTTCGTAAATATAATTCAGGCTTGACCTGGCCTCAACACTTCCATTTACCCTTTTTTTATTGGCTGTAAGTTCTTTGAGTTTTACCGATCCACTGAAATTGTACTTATTGTTAATATCCAAATATCCCAAATCGTTAATATCATAGCTATCAGAAGTCGTCTCCTGTCCAAAGCTATAATTCAATTTTCCAGCAATTTTTTCAAATAGAAGACTAGAATTAAAACCTGAGGAATTCCCTGATTCTTCAAAAATATAAGACTGTTTCCAAGCCCCTTCAAGGCGGTATTGATCCTTTTTCAAAAACATATTTCCCATAAGAGCATACGTATAGGCGTCTCTTGCTGAACCATCACGTCCAACATAGGTATTAACCATTGCTATACTAGATCCGTCCTTAAAGGCTTTATCTACAACAAATACTGAATAATTGGTTAAAGGATTTAAGGTTATTTCTCTTTCAATACCAGTCAAAGTATCTATTACACCAACATTATTTTCTAAAGAAACAGCATTAAAAAAACCAGTTCCAAGACCATCATCTGATCTCCCAGACAACTTAAAAGCATTGAACAATTTTGGTTTTTTGATTTCAGCATCTATTACCTCATCCTCCTGAAGTTCTGAAGCGTAATTGACATAGTTACTATTGGCAATTCTTCTTGAGTAAAAAAGATTCCCTTTATTGAAAAGTTCTGTTCCTTCCGTAAAAAAGTCCCTATTTTCATCCAATCGAACTTCAAATGGCGAAATATTATGCACTTCATTTACAAAATCCGATTGTCCAAAATCGGGCACCAAGGTCATATCCAAAGTATAACTGTTGGATAAACCGTACTTCAAGTCCATTCCACCTACAGTATTCGGATTAGAAGATGAACTTTCATCGTGAGAAATGATCATATAAGGAAAAAGAGAAAGCCTAATTGGCGTCTGTAATCCTTGAATTCCTTTTAGCATTCCTGTTTGTTGATCTTCATTCCCCAAAGCAGCATCCATAAATTGCCAAGAACTTGTTTCTCTGGTTCTTCTTTTATGTCTTACTACATTCATACCCCAAGATTGGACATCCGTATCGGGGAACCTTAGGGAGGAAAAAGGAATTTCAATTTCTGCAATCCAGCCCTCTTCCATAATACGAACTTTAGAATCCCAAACGGCATTCCAGGAAACATCTCCATTTTTCATATCTATTTGGATATTTCCAGCCGATAAATTGAAGACAAACTTATTCTGTGCATCATCATAGGGAAACAAACGCAATTCTATCCAATCATTGTTCTTTCCAAATTCGTCGCGAAAACCCAATTCCTTCAATATAGAATCTGGCTTCGAATCCTTCATCAATAATCCAAAATAGATTGAATTATCAGAATAACTCACTTTTATCTCTGTTTGAAACTCCTCAGAAATTTTTGACCCATTATTCGGTGCTTGTTCTATAAATCCGGTACCAATACCAGCTGTGTTCCAAACTGTTTCATTTAAAACTCCATCAATTTTAACTCGATCTACTGAACGAATAGCAGAAAGTTGCTTTCTCCCTTGACCAAAAGCAACTGTAAAACATCCTAAAACAAGAATAAAAACCCAATTTTTCACTTAAACCTGCACTTTTAAATTAGGTTTCAAAAGTATCCAATAATTCTTACTCAACCTATTTATACCCCTATTCAAATCTAATTTATTGTTAACGAAAATGCATGACTCAATAAGGCCAACAATAAATTAAATTTTATGCCTATTGAAGTAAATAATTATCCAATAATATTTTTTCTAATTCGATACAATAGTCTATTTTTGCCATGCTTACATAAATCTTAAGACAAAGATGAATTTACACGAATATCAAGGAAAAGAAATATTAGCTAGCTTCGGAGTAGGAATACAAAGAGGTATTGTAGCTACAACTCCTGAAGAGGCTG
>MAAC01012173.1_pt1 | contig 26389 bp, 26 predicted proteins | sample 1115981 | NCBI WGS metagenome assembly MAAC01 (sample SAMN04961126, study PRJNA320927) | seawater metagenome | isolation source: sample BD02T64 sea water enriched with oil for 64 days | place: USA:Gulf of Mexico | collected 2013-07-27
TTTAGACGGCTAAGACAATTTTATTTTTGTTAATCAAAGACTCAAAAATTTGTTATAGTAGTGAATAAGAATCATCTAACCTTATTGAATTTAATGGATTTATTTCTACTAAAAAAAATTATCTCAGCTTTTATTATGCCTATTAATATAGTACTGATTTTATTAATATTATCGGTGGTTTTTTTTAAAAAACGTCCCCGTACAAGTTTTAAATGCCTAATATCTGCCTTCTTGTTATTATTTATTTCCTCGATGCCAATCATTTCAGATACCTTTATGGTCAGCATTGAAAATGATTATGAAGCTTTTACCCGCGCTAGTAAGCCCGTTGATTACATCATTGTTTTGGGGAACGGTCATTACAGCAATGATACTTTACCTGTGACCGACCAATTGAAAGTGGCATCGTTACAACGCTTGGTTGAAGCATTACGCATTTATTATATCCACCCTGAAGCAAGAATTATCACCTCTGGCTTTGCTGGTGAAGATCCCGTTTCAAATGCTGAAAAAGTCAAACAATCTTTAGTGTTATTAGGTATTCCTGCACAGAAGATTATCAGTGAAAACTATCCCAAAGATACCGAAGAAGAAGCCATGCTGATTAGCCCAAGAGTACAAGGGGCAACAGTGGTGTTAATCACTAATGCCGATCACATGCCCAGAGCCATGAAGTATTTTCAAGCACAAGGTGTTTATCCTATTACCGCCCCAACAGGCCATTGGGTGAAAAATCAATATAATAAAAAAAGCTGGGGCTATTATGTTCCCAGCAGCAAAAAACTAGAGCAAACCACTGTTGCTTGGTATGAAAGTTTAGGGCGTTTAGTGCAGTGGCTTAAAGCGCTATTGAGTTAAATAGTGATCATTAGAAATATTAACTAAAAGTATGAGTAGGGAGCCATCACTTAGTAATAACATAGCAATAACCCAGCCATTATACGGGGTTATCAATGTCAACAAACACCACCTCTACACCTTGCTCCTTGGCAACATATTCGCCTAGTGCCTTAACACCATAACGCTCAGTGGCGTGATGGCCTGCAGCAAAAAAATGAATATCCATTTCATGGGAAATATGGGTGGTTTTTTCTGAAATTTCACCAGATATAAATGCGTCAATACCCTGCTCTGCCGCCAGTTCAATATAATCTTGTCCACCACCTGTACACCAAGCAATAGTTTTAATCGTTTTATTGGATGGCGGAGCAATATGTAAGCATGCTCGGTTAAGCTTACCATCTATCAATTGTGCTAACTGTAACCCGGTATGTACTTCAGGTAACTCCCCTTGCATAGCAACACTGATTGGATTTCCTAGCTCTAAAGGTCCCGTGACATTAATATTGAGTAATTTTGCTAGCTGGGCATTATTTCCTAACGTTGGGTGAATATCTAACGGCAAGTGATAAGCAAATAAATTAATATCGTGAGCAAGCAAGGCTTTAATGCGTTTATGTTTCATGCCGCGAATAACATAAGACTCATTTTTCCAAAAGTAACCATGATGAACAATTATCGTATCCACTTTTTCTGCAATCGCTTTATCAATCAAAGCCTGTGATGCCGTCACACCTGTCATTATTTTATTGATTTTTTCCACGCCTTGAATTTGCAAACCATTGGGTGCGTAATCTTTAATTTGAGCAGGTTTTAATAGCTGTTCTAAATATTTTTCTAGTTCAATACGTTGCATAACGGGTACTTCTTGTTAGATTAGATAAAGTGTTAAATTTGCTAAAGTGCTTATTTAGATTTTATTGAAAGCTTATTTTTATTGCTCGAATGAGCATTCATAGCTGGTACTTTTACGGGGTTAAACTTAGCTCTTATCTGCCATTTAGGTTTTATCGGCGTTAAAGGCAGCACGCGTTTTCGAGCAATAATAATATAAACTGAGCCTAAACTGGTTAAGTAATTGTTGGCAAATTTTCGCCAATAGTTTGCCATGCCATGCTCACTCATTTTTCCAACCAATGAGCTGTGTAAAAACCGCTCATCGTTAAGTATTTCAAAGCCCATTAAATGTAACCAGTCTTTAACCCGCATAGGTGAAAAAAAATGCTCATTCCATGGTGTTTGCTTTTTTCTATAGGGAATGGCGCGATTCACCCCTGCCAACGACAAAGGGTTAAAACCCGTAATAATCAAATAACCATTGGGGATCAGCACCCTATTAGCTTCACGAATAACGTGATGGGGATCGAGTGAAAATTCTAATGCATGACTAAGTAAACAAACATCAACACTATGCTCAAGTAATGGTAAATCATCTAATTCACCAATAATACAGGCCTTTTGATGACGAAAACCATGTTTTTCAACTGTATTTTGAGTCGCGCAACTTTTGCTAAGGCAACAGGTTACTTGATTTTTAATCGGGCTGTCACTGGTGTTAACACTGTGACTTAATGCGCCTACTTTTAATAAATGATAGCCAAAAAACTTTTGCCACCAAGGTTGTAACTTTTCTTCAATAGCCGACAAAATTGCATCGCCATTGGGCAACTCTTGCCAAGACTTAGGATAATGAGGCTGTCTGAATGCTAAAGCAGGTTTCATAAATTATGTTATTAAAAACTAAAATGAGTATAATTAAGTATATACCTAAGCAAGTTGGAAATTCCAGATGTGTTCAATTAAAACAAGCAGTGTTACTCGCAATATTATGCCTATCAACGCTTTTTTTGATAATTATATCTGGGCCATTACTAGTATAGAGAGCAGTATAGAGAGCAATAGAGAGAGTAATATAAAAAGTAATACCGAGGCAAATAAAAACACTGCGGCCTTAGTTGATCCCGGTGATGCTGCTGTTTGTATTGCTTTTTTAGAGAAAAACCACTTATCGCTTAGCACAATATTAATTACCCATCATCACCCCGATCATACTGGTGGTATAAAGGAGTTAATGGCTTATTGTCAGCAAAAACAATGGCCATTAACCATTTATGGCCCTGCTAATGAAAACATTCCCCATTGTGATGTTAAATTAGCTGAAAATGATGTGGTTAACCTAGCGACGCTTAATGTTAACTTCCAAGTGATAGATTTACCGGGTCATACTGCTGGGCACATTGCCTATTTTGCTAATGACAGCATTGAGCCGGTGCTATTTTGTGGTGACACTCTATTTTCAGGAGGCTGTGGTCGATTATTTGAAGGTAGTGCCGAGCAAATGCTTAACTCACTCACTAAACTCACCAACTTACCTGAAAATACTAAAGTGTACTGCGCTCATGAATACACGCAAGCCAATCTAAAGTTTGCCTTAGCGGTTGAGCCAAAAAATGAAGCATTAAAAAATTATAGTAACAAGGTGAATGAGTTACGAAGAAAAAAGCTGGCGACAATTCCAACATCAATAAAAGTTGAGCAACAAATCAACCCGTTTTTACGTAGTGATAAATCCGCCGTACAAACCAGTGCCGCGCAATTTGATAGCAACACGCAAACAACGGCGCTTGCTACTTTTACCACTATTAGGCGCTGGAAAGACCAGTTTTAACGTGGTAGTCTTGAGGTGGTTTTTCGACAACAAAAATTAACACTTCCCATAGTTACTTTGCTTTGTTGTCGTTATTATTTTTTAAATTATCGTTTTAAATTATCATTGGTTATTCATGAAATACTTTCTTTTTCCTGCATTCATACTGCTTAGTGGCTGTCAAAGCACGGGCTTATCTTCAACTAACTCAAGTAATAGCAATTTAGCTCCCCAAAACATTGCCAGTACCATTGAAATAAATCAAGCGCTACTCGTTGATGAAAATATTGATATTACCCACCCTGTTGAAGATGTTGCTTTTTCGTTAAACGACAGCACATTGCCAAACAGCAATGATGTTTGGCAGCGTATTCGTAGCCAAATAAGCTTCGACATTCCTGAAAATAACCGCCTTGTAATGCAGCGTAATTGGTATGTAAAGCATCCCAGTTACTTAAATCGAGTTGCTAAGCGTGCTGAACCCTTTTTGTACTATATTGTTACAGAGTTAGAAAAAAACAATGTGCCAGTAGAGCTTGCTCTATTGCCTATTGTTGAAAGCGCTTTTGATCCCTTTGCTTATTCTCATGGCCGAGCCTCAGGTATGTGGCAATTTGTACCCGGCACTGGCAAACGTTTTGGCATGAAGCAAAATTGGTGGTATGACGGTCGACGGGATGTCGTTGCTTCGACTCAAGGCGCTATCGCGTACATGAAGTATTTGCATAAGTTTTTCGATGGCGATTGGCTATTAGCCTTAGCGGCTTATAATTCAGGGGAAGGACGTGTACAACGTGCGGTTAGAAAAAACAAAAAACAAGGCAAAAACACAGACTTTTGGTCACTAGACTTACCCAAAGAAACCCGTGCTTACGTACCTAAACTACTAGCACTAGCTGATATAATAAAGCGCCCTGAGCATTTCAATTTATCATTATATGAAATAGTCAATAAAGAAGTGATCACGCAAGTTGATATTAAATCTCAACTTGATTTGGCCAAAGCAGCAAGCTTAGCGGACTTATCCCTTGCCGAGCTGCAACGTTTAAATCCTGGGTTCAATCGTTGGTCTACCGATCCCGATGGCCCACATCGCTTAGTATTGCCTAAGCATAAAGTTGCCAATTTTGAACAAAGCTTAGCCAAACTCAATAAGGCTGACCGTTTAGCATGGCAGCGTTATAAAATAAAAAATGGTGACAACTTAGGCTATATTGCCAACAAGTTTCATACTCACATTGATTTAATACGCCAAGTAAATAACATTCAAGGTAATCAAATTCGCGCGGGTAAGTATTTATTAATTCCTGTTGCGGCAAAATCCCTCGACAGCTACATTTTATCGCAACAGCAACGCATCGCTAAAAAACAAGCTAAACCTCAACAAGGTTTTAAAGTAATGCATACTGTTGTTTCAGGTGACAACCTTTGGGATCTTAGTCAACATTATAAAGTGAGCAGCCGCAACATTGCCAAATGGAATGGTTTTGCGCCTCGCGATACACTAAAGTTGGGTCAAAAGCTGGTTATTTGGCAAAAACCAACGTCATCAAGCAAAGTAGCTAAAGCAAATTCAGGGCTTGAACAGGCCATTATGCGAAATATTACTTATAAGGTGCGTCGTGGAGATTCCTTCGCCCGTATCGCGGATAAATTCAATGTTCGCATTAGCGATATTGAGCGCTGGAATAGTTTAAGTCGAAATAAATATTTACAGCCAGGACAAAGGTTAAAACTATCGGTTGATGTAACTAACAATATATAACGCTTAGTGGCGAGTGAATGAGTTACCAGTAGCGAAAAACAAGTGAACTTGTAACTTATCACTTCGAAACTTATCTCGAAACTATTAAACTCGCTACTCGTCACTTTTTCATAACCGTTTGCTATCAAAGTCTATAAAGAAACTTTGCTGTGTAACTGCAGCGCTTGTTGTTATTTCTATGGTTAACCATAGTCGCCAAGTCATCACTTCTTCACTACAACTAGCCAGCAAGGTTTCAGCTTTCGCGTTATTTTTTATCGCACCTTGCTCAAAAAATACCGGAACCTTGCCCATAAACATGGTTTTACCTTCAAGGTAACTTTCAATAGCCATTAATTGGTGATTTTTATCACGTGGCTCAAATTGCAGTTGAATTTGAAAAGGTAGCTCAGTTTTCAGTTTCCCCTGCTCTGTTAAGCCCGAAAACTCAACACTAAATTGGCCTAATTCGGTATCAAACAAGCAATTACTTTGCGATGATAAACAAGAAAATGGATAGGTCTGCTTATTTTCTAACGACTTTTCTTCAACAGGTTTACACGCTAATATATTGAAAACACAAACAAGAATGAGAACAGCTTTAATCATTTTTAATTTTTCCAGTACAGGGAATTGTTATTATCATAATACTCCCTTAAACTAACCAGCCTTTTTTATTGAATAATATGCTAACAAATAAGTAATGACTGTGCCTAGTAAATCGCTAACAAATCCTACTCGAGTAAATACCACTTCGGTAAAAAAAAGCAGCAAGAATAAATTTGTTGAATGTGATGATTGTTCAATGAACTCAATATGCCAGCCAGTTAGCACGGCAAAGCAATCTTTAAACTTAGCTGACAGTTATTTACAAAAAAGAATATCCAATAGAAATAGCTACGTTCTTTTTCATCAATCAACACCACTTACTGATATTTACGCGGTTAGCTCAGGTACGTTTAAATTATGTCAAAAAACCGATGACGGTGAAGAAAACATTATCGGCTTACGCTTTCCTGGCGAACTCATTGGCGAAGATGCTTTATATTTAAAAAGCTATAATTATACTGCCATTGCCATTGGTGATAGCTCAGTATGTAAAGTTTCTGTTGAACAGATGACTTCATGTGGCAAATTAGTACCTGAAATACAGCAAAACCTTATTGAATTATTAAGTAGACAAAGTTATGTACGCCAACGCAACTTTCAAGCTTATATAGGTAAAAAATCAGCAGATAGCCTATTAGCCGCATTTCTTTTAAATATTATCGAAAGAAATGCTGATTATACCCAAAGTAATGACAGCATAGAATTACCACTCAGTCGCAATGATGTCGCCAACTTCTTAGGTTTACGCCGTGAAACCTTAAGCCGCGTTTTTTCAAAATTCCAAAAAGAGCAACTAATTCAAGTAGAAGCAAAAAAAATCCAACTTCTTGAAATAGAAAAACTGACTAAACTGGCTGATTTTTAAAAATTAGTCTACCTTGTTAATTAACCATTCAGGTTTAGTTTTACTCATTTTCAACTGAGTTAAGTTCAACCAAAGTCTAAGCAATATTTCTTATATCCACATAGTGTTTATGGGCAATAGCGTTAAAACTTGATCCATGTCAAATTTAAACAGCCGTGCTGGTTGATTTATATCATAAGCAAAGGGTAAAATTGCTTTGTATATGACGCCTTTAGCTCGATTTTGTGACATATATCAATGCCGTTTGGCAAACAAACAAAAATAGTATAAATATTGTTCGCTTTTTGCTTAAGTCTAAATAAAACGATACTAACTATTATTATTAATAATAACACTGCGGAATCCATAACATGACCATTAGTAATACGTCAGCAGTAGACTACAACTTTGATGTTGTTCGTCAATTTACTGTGATGACTGTAATCTGGGGGATCGTTGGTACACTCGTAGGTGTACTTATCGCGGCTCAATTAATTTGGCCTGCGTTAAACTTTGATACACCTTGGTTAACCTATTCTCGTCTTCGCCCACTACACACCAATGCGGTAATTTTCGCTTTTGGTACAAGTGCCTTATTTGCTACTTCATATTATGTTGTACAGCGAACCTGCCAAACCCGATTATTCGGTGGCAAATTAGCTGCTTTCACATTTTGGGGTTGGCAAGCGATTATCTTATCGGCAGCTATTTCTTTACCTTTGGGTTACACCACATCAAAAGAATATGCTGAATTAGAATGGCCAATTGATATTCTTATTGCCGTTGTTTGGGTTTCGTATGCCATTGTTTTCTTTGGCACATTAATCAAACGTAAAACTTCACACATCTATGTAGCTAACTGGTTCTTTGGTGGCTTCATCATTACTGTTGCTGTTTTACATATTGGTAATTCAATGGCTATTCCTGTTTCAGCCATGAAATCATACTCTATTTACTCTGGCGCAATTGATGCCATGATGCAGTGGTGGTATGGCCATAATGCCGTTGGTTTCTTATTAACTGCTGGTTTCTTAGGTATGATGTACTACTTTGTGCCTAAACAAGCTGAACGCCCTGTCTACTCTTACCGTTTATCTATTGTTCATTTCTGGGCATTGGTGTCTTTATATATTTGGGCTGGTCCGCACCATTTACATTACACGGCTCTACCAGATTGGGCTCAATCAGTGGGTATGGTAATGTCTATCGTATTATTCCTTCCTTCTTGGGGTGGTATGATTAACGGTATTATGACCCTTTCAGGCGCTTGGCATAAACTTCGCACTGACCCTATTTTACGTTTCTTAATTGTTTCGCTTTCTTTCTACGGTATGTCTACCTTTGAAGGACCAATGATGGCGATTAAATCAGTAAACGCACTATCTCATTACACTGACTGGACTGTTGGTCATGTTCACTCTGGTGCTTTAGGTTGGGTTGCTATGGTATCAATTGGTGCTTTATACCACCTAATTCCAGTGTTATTTAATCAAGGTCGTATGTACAGCATTCGTTTAATTAACGTACACTTCTGGTTGCATACTGCGGGTATTATTCTTTATATTGTTGCTATGTGGATTTCAGGCGTAATGCAAGGGTTAATGTGGAGAGCAGTAAATACTGACGGTACGTTAACGTACAGTTTTGTAGAAAGCTTAACCGCATCTTACCCATTCTACTTTATCCGCTTCTTAGGTGGTGTTCTTGTTGTTGCTGGTTTCTTATTGATGGCTTACAACATGTTTAAAACAATCGGCGCTAAAGACGGAAGTCTTAAAGCAGCTGAAACGGCTTAAGGAGAGCAAACATGAAAAACAATTCTCAGAATAAGCATGAAAAAGTTGAAAAGAATGTTGGTTTGTTCTTTCTTATCACTGTTTTAGCAATCAGTATTGGTGGCTTAGTAGAAATTACTCCACTCTTCTTTCAAAAAGAGTTATCTCAACCCGTTGATAATTTAAAGCCTTACACCGCTTTACAAATGGAAGGTCGTGATATCTATATTCGTGAAGGTTGTAGTAACTGTCATAGCCAGATGATCCGCCCATTTAGAGCAGAAACAGAACGTTATGGTCACTACAGCGTTGCTGGTGAACATGTTTGGGAACACCCTTTTTTATGGGGTTCAAAACGAACTGGTCCTGATTTAGCTCGTGTTGGTGGTCGTTACAGTGATGATTGGCATATTGCTCATTTAACTGATCCTCGTTCAGTGGTACCTGAATCAAATATGCCTGCATATAACTGGTTAAATGAAAACACCCTTGATGGTGAAAATACTGGTAACAAACTTGAAACCTTTAACTGGTTAACACGCAATCGCAGCCATAAAGATGAAAATGGCAACGCTATTCCGCTTTATACACAAGCAGAAATAGATGGCGCTAAAGGCGCGGTTGAAGGTAAAACTGAAATGAGTGCCTTGATTGCTTACTTGCAATCACTTGGTCATGCATTGAAATAGTTATTTATTAGGAACACCTGATGGATTACGGAACACTTAGAGGGTTTTTTGCCCTCCTTATATTGGCTTTATTTATCATTATTGTTGTTTGGTCTTATTCAAAAAAACGTAAGTCTTCATTTGATGATGTAGCAAATTCTATTTTTGAAGAAGATAAACTTAATAAAGAAAATAAACAAAGCCATCCTAAAACAGATAGCAAACAGGAGACTAATAATAATGTCTAGCTTCTGGAATATATGGGTTTGGGTTCTTACCCTAGGCTCACTAGTAGGTTGCTTTTTACTACTACGTTGGTGCTTAAAGAACTTTGCAGGCGTTGAAGAAGGTGAGTCAATGGGACACTCTTTCGACGGCATAGAAGAATTAAATAATCCACTGCCTAAATGGTGGAGCACCTTTTTCTTACTAACGATCATTTGGGCCTTTGGTTATATTGCCATGTATGGTTTAGGCAACTGGACTGGCCTTTTAGGCTGGAAAAGCTCTAACCAAGGCATCTTAAACTTAGCTGAGTCTAAAGCTAAAACTTTAGAGTATTTAAATAAAGACTCTGGTGTATTAGTTCAATATGACCGTGAAGTTGCACAAGCTGATGAAAAGTATGGTCCTATTTTCGAAGCTTACGCCGCACGTACTATCGAAGATTTAGCCACAGACGCTGAAGCGTTGAAAGTAGGTCAACGTTTATTCCTTCATAACTGTTCTCAGTGTCATGGCTCTGATGCACGTGGTACAACAGGTTTTCCTAACCTAACCAACGTAGACTGGTTATATGGTGGTACTCCAGATGCAATTGAGGCTACTATTCTACATGGCCGTAAGGCTGTTGGTATGATGGCTTGGGCTGGTGCAGTTGGCGGTGAACAAGGCGTTAAAGAAGTTGCCGCTTACGTTATTAGTTTAAGTGGTCGCTCTGTCAATGCCGATCTTGCTAAAGCAGGTAAAGCTAAATTTGGTATTTGTGCTGGTTGCCATGGCCCTGAAGGTCAAGGTAGCTTAGCGCTTGGTTTGCCAATGGGTGCACCAAATTTATCAGATAATGTTTGGTTGTATGGCGGCTCACAACGTGCCATTGAGGAGTCTATTCGCAACGGACGCTCAGGGGTGATGCCTGCTTGGAGTGAAATTCTAGGTAAAGAAAAAGTACACGTGATAAGTGCTTATGTTTACTCTCTTTCTCAAGAGTAAAGAATAAATCATATAGTAAAATCACGTTTACAAAAAATAAAACACCAAGGCTAGTTAACGTATTGTTAACTAGCCTTTTTTATTACCTTGCCGTCCGCGACAAAACTAGCCCCTAACAAAGAAAAACGCTATAATAGCCGCCAGTTTTTCACAATCTATATACTATTTACACTATGAAATCATCTTGGTATCGCGAGCCTTGGGCTTGGTTAGTTTTTATTCTTCCTTTTACTGCGGTCGTTGCAGGAATTGCAACTTACATCATCGCAAATACCGACCCTGACACACTTGTGGTTGGTGATTATTATAAAACAGGGAAAACAATCAATTTAGAAGTATCTAAAGTTAAACATGCACAAAAGTTAGGTATGCGTTTCGCTTTACAATTAGCAAATAATGAACTTGTGGTAAAACCCACTGGTATTGAAAAAACCTTTCCGTTACTTAATATTAATTTTTTCCACCCTACCCTAGAAGAAAAAGATTTTTATCTGGCATTAACACCTGATGGCAATGGTTATTTTAGACAAAAATTTGATCATGAAATAGCAGGAAAATGGAAAATCACCATTACGCCATTTGACAATTCGTGGAAAATTCAAGAAACCATTAGCTTACCGCAAAGTGCCTTTATAGATATCATTCCAAACCCAACTAAAGCGCAATAGGTATTACTTATTTAACAAATGATTTACTCAACAAAAGCTTACATAGCATAAGTTTTTCTACAAAAACCAATACAACTAGAATCAACTCAACCAGAATATCCTATGTCGTTAGTGTCAAATAATTGCTTTCATTGTGATGAGTTAATACCCAAAGGTATTAAGCTTAATGTCAAAATCAATAATAAAATACAGCAGATGTGCTGTATTGGCTGCCAAGCAGTGGCACAAACTATTGTTGATAATAATTTAACTCAATATTATGCCGTTAGAACAGAGCCTGCGCATAAAGGCGCAGAACTTGTACCTGAACAACTACAAAAAAACCAACTACTTGATGAAGAAGTGCTGCAAAATGAGTTTATTTATCAAGACAAAGATACCAAAGAAGCCATTCTAACCATTGAAGGTATTAGTTGTGCGGCCTGTGCTTGGTTGATTGAAATGCAATTGGGTAAGCAAAAAGGCATTAAAAGCATCAATGTCAATGCCACTACACAAAGAGCAACTGTTAAATGGCAAGACAATCAACTCGTGCTAAGCGAAATCTTAAATGCCATAGAAAAAATTGGTTATCAAGCATTACCCTTTAAAGCGAATGAAGTTGAACTACGCAATAGAATACAAAGTAAAACCTTCATTAAAAGGCTAGGTATTAGCGGTATTTTAATGATGCAAATCATGATGATTGCCGTAGGTTTATATTTTGGCGCCTTTGCTGATATGGCCGAGCACAATAAAATTTATTTACGTTGGGTTAGTTTTATTTTAGCGCTACCTATTGTGACTTATGGGGCGCTGCCCTTTTATATTGGCGCAATAAATGCGTTAAAGCTTAAACATTTGTCCATGGATGTGCCTGTTACTATTGCTATTATTCTGGCATTTACCGCCAGTGCATGGGCAACGATTACTGAGCAAGGTGAAGTTTATTTTGAATCAGTGTCTATGTTTACCTTTTTGTTACTTATTGGTAAGTTTTTAGAATTTAGAGCGCGCTCTCATGCGGCGCAAGTTTCTGCTAATTTATTAAAACTGATGCCCATGACAGCAACAAGGATAAAGAGCAGGGGCGAGTGCTTAGTTACGAGTGACGAAGAGATAAAGAGTAGTGGCGAAGAGCTAATAGCCGCTAAATTACTTGCCGTAGGTGATCTCGTGCTAATTAAGCCTGGCGAAACTATTCCCGCAGATGGCATCATCACGCAAGGCCGTTCGCAAATAAATGAAGCCATGCTGTCAGGTGAGCAATTACCCGTAAATAAAAACCTTGATGACCATGTTTTTGCTGGCACTATCAATGGTGACGGTAACTTAATCGTAAAAGTAAAACAGCCAAATAATCAATCATTTTTAAGCCAATTAATTCGCTTAAGTGAGCAATCTCAGACTCATAAACCTAAACTTGCCCGGCTATCTGACAAAATAGCTCAATATTTTGTGGCTATCATTTTATTTACCGCAATTGCCACTGCCCTCTATTGGCAGCAGCACTTGCCCGAAGAAGCTTTTTGGATCACCTTATCAGTATTAGTTGCCACCTGCCCTTGTGCACTTTCTTTAGCAACACCAACAGCATTAACTTGTGCAACAACACGCCTCAATCGTGATGGCATAATGATAAAATCGGCCCACGTTATGGAAACCATGCCAAAGATAAATTGCTTTGCCTTTGACAAAACGGGCACATTGACCACGGGTGAGTTTGCTATAGAGCAGGTAAATGTCAGCGATAAAAGTGATTACACAAAAACACAAATATTAGCCATTGCTGCCGCATTAGAAGCACACTCTGAACATCCTTTAGCTAAACCTTTTAGCCAATACAGAGATTACAGTATTGTCGCTAATGAAGTAAAAGTTGAGTCAGGTAAAGGTGTCACTGGCAAAATAGGTAATAAACACTTTAGTATTGGCAAACCCGCATGGCTGTTGAATAACCTTGATGAAAAAACAGCATCGGTTGCTTGTGTTTTACTTTGCGATAACAAACTTATAGCGACTTTTCATCTAGTTGATCAAGTCAGAAATGATGCCCAAGCATTAATAGACTTGCTAAATAATAACAAACAAACCCTGATGCTTTCTGGAGATAGCCAAATAGCCTGTGATAAAATAGCCGAGCAGTTAGCAATTAACAACTGTTATGGTGATCTCTCAGCCACGGATAAAATGGATAGATTGATAAAATTACAAAAGCAGCATGACACCAAGGTTGCCATGATAGGCGATGGTGTTAATGACTCACCCGTATTTGGTGCCGCTCATGTTTCTATTGCAATGGGCTGTGGCACCGATATCGCTAAAAGTGGTGCTGATGTAATTTTATTAAATAATCAGCTCATGAGCGTCGCAACCTTAAGCAAGGTATCGTTAAAAACTCGACGCATTATTTTTCAAAATTATTTATGGGCCTTTGGTTATAATGCTATTGTATTACCGTTAGCCGTTACGGGATTTATTACCCCTTATATGGCGGTTATCGGTATGTCAGCTAGCTCAATTTTAGTGATCACTAACTCACTACGCTTGCTAAAAAAGTAGCTGACTAACAATAAAGGGGTAAACATGAGCATCATTTATATTTTAATTCCTATAGCTGTTTTACTCACCTCTCTGGGTATTTATTTATTTTTTTGGGCCGTGAAAACTGAACAATTTGATGATCTTGAAAAACAAGGCATGAGTATTTTGTTCGATGAATACGACAAAAATAATGAGTCTCGAGTAGCGAGTGACGAAAAAACTAAAACAGAAAGTGAGCTGCGAGCTGCAAGTAGCGAAGAAACTAAGACAGAAAATGAGTTGCGAGTGACGAGTGACGAAGAAATTTCAACAAAAAATGAGCCGACGAGTAAATGAGCTTAGATTTATTTTCTGCTTTTATTATTGGCTTACTTGGCTCAGGGCACTGTATTGCTATGTGTGGCGGCATCACCACTATGCTAACCTCAGCACTTCCTAATAACAAATATCAAAGTAATCAACAAATTCCGGTTAACGACCAAAATAAAAAAAGTAAACCAAGTGAAAAAAATTCCCAAGCAAGCAAGCTGACATTAGTCGTTTTCTATAATATTGGTCGTATTGCTTCATACTGCGTTATTGGCGCTATTGTTGGCTTTACTGGTTCCATAGCCGCTAAAAACATAGGTATGCCACTGGCAGGTTTACGCATGTTTTCTGCTATTTTCATCGTGCTCTTAGGGCTCTACTTAGGTCAATGGCTAATGTGGTTAAATCGCATTGAAGCTTTAGGTAAAGGGTTATGGCAATACATATCCCCTTTAGCACAAAAAGTTATTCCAGTGAGTAGTCCAGCAAAAGCATTTTCTTTAGGGGCAATATGGGGCTGGTTACCTTGCGGCCTTGTTTATTCAACCCTTACTTGGGCGCTAGCCAGCGGTAGCCTAATTACGGGTGCAAGTATCATGTTATTTTTTGGTTTAGGTACCTTGCCCGCCCTGCTGACTTTATCGCTAAGTTATGCTAGTATAAATAACCTACTAGTCAAGCCAGCTTTACGAAAATTAATGGCATTAACGCTAATAACCTTCGGTATTTACAGTTTTATTGTTGCATATCAACAACTGTTCTAATACCATAGTCTAGTCCTGAAAATTAGAGTAAATACCTTAATTTAAAGAAGCTAAAAAATCAAAGAATTACCCTAAAAAATCGAGTAGCACATGCCGAACAAAAGTTGCCCAACCGCACAGCATATAAAATGTCAAAACTGTAGTATTAGTGAGCTTTGTTTACCTTTTACTTTAAATGATCAAGAGCTTACTACGTTAGACGATATTATTGACCGTAAACGGCCCATTCATAAAGGTGATAAAATATTTACCGATGGTCAAGAAATGCATGCTCTTTTTGCTATTCGCAGCGGTACTTTTAAAACCTTTACGGTAAATGAACAAGGTGAAGAACAAATCACGGGCTTTCACTTAGCGGGTGATTTATTAGGCTTTGATGCTATTGCCGATACTGAGCATAAAAGCTTTGCTCAAGCACTTGAAACCTCAATGGTTTGTGAAATTCCTTACGATAACTTAGATACCTTATCTAACACTATGCCGAAACTTAAAAAGCAAGTGTTACGCTTAATGAGTAATGAAATTCGTACCGATCAAGAAATGCTAACGTTATTAAACCGTAAAAATGCCGAGCAACGTGTCGCCACTTTTTTAGTCAGTTTAAGTGACCGCTACCATGCTCGTGGTTTATCTGCTACAGAATTTCGCTTAACCATGACGCGTAGCGATATTGGTAACTATATCGGCTTAACGGTTGAAACCATCAGTAGACTGTTAAACCGCTTTCATAAAAATGGCTTAATTAAGGTTGATGGTAAACTTATCACTATTTTAGCTATTGATAAATTAATTGATTGCGCAGAGTCATAACCCCCTATAAATATACCGCTAACGCTGAAAAAGTCATAGTTAGCTTATACTTACCTCTATTAGAGCCTAAAACAATTTAGGTTCATAAACCTCAAATAAATTGATTTAAAACAAGCATTAATTTCACAGTTTTGCTATAAATTAACTAAACTATATACTTATATAGTTTAGTTTTAAATTAATTAAAGTGAGATTTATCATGGAAACTTATCAAAATATCCTCGCCGTTATTGATCCATCAACAGATGAGCAAAAAGCATTAAAAAGAGCCATCGAATTAGCCGTTAGTATTAAAGCGAATGGCAGCAGTAATATTAAGGTTACTGCCTTTTTAACTATCTTTGATTTTTCTTATGAAATGACGACTATCCTTTCCAGCAATGAACGTAATGTCATGCGCCAATCGGTCATCAAAGACAAAACCTTATGGCTCGAAAGTATTGTTAATGAGCTAAAAAGCAATATCGACATAGAATGCCAAGTGGTATGGCACAACCGTCCTTTTGAAGCCATCATTGAGCAAGTAATTAAGCATAATTACGATATTGTCATTAAAGGTACGCATCAACATGACAAGCTTAAATCTGTGATATTTACCCCTACTGACTGGCATATTCTCCGTAAATGTCCTTGCCCTGTGTTATTGGTTAAAGAGCATGCATGGCCTGAAAATGGTAATATTATTGCTTCACTCAATGTCGGCAGTGACGAAGAAGAGCACGACTCTCTTAATGTCAAAATCACCGAGCAAGCTAAGCAACTCGCGTCATTAGTTCAAGGCAATGTGCACCTTGTTAATTCATTTCCGGGTACCCCCGTTAATATTGCCATTGAAATACCTGAATTTAATTCAACTGAGTATAACGACACCATGTTAAAACACCATCAACAGGCCATGATTGCTCATGCCAATAAGTTTGATATTAGTGTTATTAATACCCATGTGGAAGAAGGTTTACCTGAGACAGTAATAGAGCAAGTGGCAGATAAAATTGATGCCGAATTAGTGATACTGGGCACTGTCGGCAGAACGGGCATTTCAGCAGCCTTAATAGGTAATACTGCCGAGCATGTAATTGACCAACTTAATTGTGATGTGTTAGCGTTAAAGCCTGAAGGTTATATATCTCCTTTAGCAGACGAATAATCATCTGCTAAAACATACTGACAAGAAAATTGAGCGAGTATAATACTTTACTATATTCGCTCTCATATTAAGTCGTGGTTTTTGCTAACGTCGTTCTTCCACCAAGCTAATTAGACCATTATCATCAACAACGGCCAAATAAGAGCGGCCAAAATCGCCTGTACATAAATCTATTTCATTGTCTTCTATGACTAGTCCGCTGCATTTTTCGACACTAAAATAATCAGTTACATAACCAACTTTCGTTGTTAAAAATTTACTATCACTGCCATCTAAATAGATATCGAGTTTGTCGTTAGCAAAAATTCTAACACGATATATACCATCACGATCAGAAGATGATTTTCTTAACAGCGATAATTTATAATCCCTACCATTTAACCAAGCAACTAACCAATAATCACGATCATCTTTAAGCAACTCCTTAATGCTAACTTGCTCATCTCGACTGTTAGTGTCTTCTGCAGCAAAGCGGCTCATTTCTAAACCAAACCACTTGTGCCTTATGTTATCGCTAGAATCACCACGCATTAACGATACAGTTTTATGCTTATTATCGTAAACGCTAGCTGAAACAGAGCTTTTTTTCACATAAAAAGTTGCTTGTTCATCTAGGGCATTGATATAGCTAATAGTCGCATCATTATTCGTGATAGAATCATCGTCACAGCCAGTTATGAATAACGTAGCTGCTGTTGTCAGTATCATGCCCGCCATATTGCTCTTTGAAAGCTTCATGTTCTTCCTTAATTGAAATAGTAAAGCAATTACACCTAATAGCGTGAATTACTCAAAACTTGATCTGCCATGAGTATCACTTTTTAACAATTAATTATCCGTTGATAAAATGTGATCTAACTGTAAGATTATGTAAAATCACGACATACACGCCTATTTTATAAATGCGACTCTAGCTCATAGTACTTATTGTTGATAACAAGTATAATGCGCAGCTATAAATACCTGCTCAATGAAAGTACCCTTAAAATGCCCCCAACGACATTATCCAACGAACAAATCAGCCCTATTCAAAAAACTCAATTATCTAAGCTAGAAAAGCGTCTTAGACGTCATGTGGGTCAGGCTATCGCTGAGTACAACATGATTGAAGATGGTGACAAAATTATGGTGTGTTTATCTGGCGGCAAAGACAGTTATGCACTGTTAAGCATTTTAATGCTGCTTAAAGAGTCTGCCCCCATTCACTTTGATATTATCGCGGTTAATTTAGATCAAAAACAACCGGGTTTTCCTGAGCATATATTGCCTAGTTACCTAGACACTTTAGGTATTGAATATCACATAGTTGAAGAAAATACTTACGCCATAGTAAAAGATAAAATTCCTGAAGGTAAAACCACTTGTAGCCTATGTTCAAGGCTAAGACGAGCGGTGCTTTACAAAGCCGCTAAAAACTTAGGCGCCACTAAAATTGCTTTAGGGCATCATCGTGATGATATGGTTGAAACCCTCATGTTAAACATGTTTTACGGCGGCAAAATAAAAGCCATGCCAGCCAAACTTGTTTCTGATAATGGCGAGCATGTGGTTATTCGCCCACTTGCCTTTTGCAAAGAGGCTGAGTTGATTCAATATGCTGAATTAAAACAATTCCCTATCATTCCTTGTAATTTATGTGGCTCTCAACCTAATTTGCAACGTCAAAATATTAAACGCATGCTACAAGACTGGCATGAGCAATCACCGGGTAGAATTGAGTCTATGTTTACCGCAATGCGCAATATTGTGCCATCACATTTATGTGATAATAATTTGTTTGATTTTAAAGCCATTAACAGCACATCTGGAATAATCAACGGTGGCGATACCGCTTTTGATGAACCGATACTTGAGGGGATTACAAAAGACACTATTGATGAAAAAACGGATGAAAGAGCTAACGATATAAATGAAAAGGCAAGCCAGCCATCAAAGGCTCACTTGCATGAAATAAATGTTATAGAAGTAAAGTAAGCTAGTCTGCAGCTATAACCTCTACTTTAGCTGAGTCATTTTTAAAATATTGCTGATTTTGTCTTAACATTTTGGTGATATCAATAACATAGTCCGCCCCACGCTCAGAATAAGGTAACAATCCTGTGGCTAATATTTCAGGGTTTAACGGCTGACTTTGTGAGCGTAACTCAAAACGAATAGTTCTAAAAACACGATAAGCGTTATGTGAATTAAGGTTATGAAAATAGCGAGCTACCGCCGCATCAACACTTTTAAAAGCGGCAACTTCGTGTTTTGCCCCCGTATTTCTGCCTCCTGGTACCATGCCACACCCTTGGCGATAACACCAAATACCGAAAAAGTTAAGACCTATTCTAGAAAACCTTGAGGTTCCCCAAGCTGACTCATTAGCCGCCTGTACTAGCACCAATGAAGTAGGCACTATATCAATACGCACTAAAAGGTCGTTTACTTGCTGTAATACCGAGGCCTTTTTATTCACTCGATATTTTTTAACTAGCCCAGCTAAAGTAGTTAACTCTTCATCAGATAAAGACAAGCCTAACGAAATGCTTTCTAACCAAGACTCAAGCTTAGCCCTTTTCGTTAATAATTTAGCATTTTCCCCTGTTACTGAGGGCCTAATGAAATTAAAAAAATGTTGTTTCTTGGTTTTAATATCTTTTATGGCAGCAAAATCAGGTAAGTTGACCTGATGTAACGGCTTCTCAACCATTTTTTTAACTATCGGTTTTACTTTTTGCTCTTGAACATTGCTTGGTGTTTCTTTAACCGCTTCAACCACTGGCTTTGGTTTTAAAAAAGTAAATGGCGCGAGTAAAAATGCAACTAACGCCAATAACAAAGTACTTTTAATCCATATTGTACTACTCATTTTTATCCCTTATCCTTAATAAAAATTAACATTAGGCTGAGAATGTATCATCTGAGCCTGAATCAGAGTTAGACTTAGCGCCAGTTGAGTTGGTGGTATGTGTCAGTGCTTCAGTGCTTTTATCGGTAGCTAAATGAATACCAAATATTTCACGGTATAAAATACCTTTGGTATTATAAAATAATGGCGCTAAATATGAGATACCAAAAATAAAAATCATAAAGCCTATCGGTGCCAGCGATGACTCTAGCAATAATGCCAAAGGAAAAAACAACATAACTAAAGACAGTAATAAAATAAAATAAATAGCAAATAAAGGTAGAAACTTAAAGCGCAATGCTTGTATAGAAAGTATTATCGCTTTCATCGGGGTCATTTTTTTCTCAATAACCAGTGGCACGGTTAAAGACAGCGTAATAGCCAAAAATATCCCCGGTAATATAAACAGCTGAAAACCCAAACTAATAAGCACCGAAGTAAACAAGGCACATAACACTACCCAACTTGCTCGTTGCAAAAAGCCAAAGGTCATTTTGGGGTGAGTTTTCATCCCTACCGCATGCAGTACCCCCATCATCTCAACACCCGCAATAAAAGGCCATACCGCAATCGTGACCACAATATTTAGCAACATGCTCGCTTGTGGATCTTCAAGTACCGCCTCAATGCCACCAAGGTAGTTGCTGACAAGTAATGAAACCGACATACCTAATAATATTGAAAATAAAATACCCACATTAATAGCCAAACGAGACTTTACGGTTAACTGCCAAGCCTCGGTTAAAATAGCTTTAACATTAATTTGATAGTCGCCTTGTAATGCACTTTCAACATTACCCCCCACTTGTACAATAGAAATTTTTTCAGGCAAAGTAATAACCCTTTTGAAGAAATAAATAGCAAATCTAAATAATAATAGTTCAGTATTATACCTGAATATTAAAATGATTTCCTTTCAGAATAGAAACGGATAAATACGTTTAATTTAAATCACTTAACACCAATTGAATAGCTAACAACAATAGTACAGCTCCCATAACCCTATCGAGTAAATAGCCTTTTATTTGCAAATAATACCGTACTCTAGGGTGAGTGAGTAAATAAGATAAAAAGACAAACCAAACAGCCGTTGCTAATGTCATGTATAAGCCATAACTAAGCTTTATAGAAAAAGGGGTTTCAGGCGCAATGATCACTGAAAACAAACTAACAAAAAATAAGGTTGCTTTTACATTTAAACCATTAACCAAAAAACCAGTAAAAAAGGCTTTTTTGGCTGATGGTACAGGCTCGTTATTGCTTACGTTATTCGCAACTCGTATTTCGCTATCGTTTTTTTTCTCTTCGTTACCCGAAACTCGCAACTCGTCACTGTCTTCTGTATCTTCGCTACTCGAAGCTCGCAATTCATTACTGTTTTTGTCTGGTTTTTTAGCCCTTAAACCATGCCATGCAATATAACAAAAATAGCTGGCGGCTATATATTTAAGCGCGGTAAACAAACGCTCATCACTGGCAATGATTAAACCAATGCCAACTAAAGAATAGGTTACATGCAGCAAAATACCTGTTGCGATACCAAAACTAGTAATAATGGCCGTGCGGCGATCATAACGAATACTCTGTTTTAATATTATCGCAAAATCAGGCCCTGGACTTGCCACCGCAAGTAAATGCACAACGGCAATAAGGAAGAATTGTTCAACATAAGACATAAAAATAGCGCTTTAAAGAAAACGCTATTCTACCTGAGACATTTTATTTAGCAAAAAAACACGAAAAATTAAGTTAATAAGGTGTAATTTAGCGTGTTAAATGGTTTTTATGAATAGATTTAAGTAACTGTTGAAAGAAATTAGCCCCTTTTTCATTAGCGACAACAATATTATTTTCAGGGATTTTTTCTGGTTCATTATACACTGACAAAACCCGCGCCATGCTGGCTTCACGAATAATGTGAATAATAGGATATGGCGATCGGTTAGTAAAATTACTGGCGTCATCATAATCTTCACCATCAAAGCAATATTCAGGATGCATGCTCGCTAACTGAAATACACCTTCAAAACCAGAATCAACCAATAAATCATTACCATAATCAACAAGGTCTAAATAACGTTCAAAACCTCGAAAACCGTCACGGTAAATTATAAGTGTTGTTTCTAATTCATCATGTGCCTGCAAATAACGGCATTGCTCTATTAATTCATGTAAGGCTACTTTTATTTGATCCGCTTTAGACTCATGGTAACAAATGGTGTTGTTGACAAATTCTTTTTTGGCAAACGGACAAAAGTTAAGGCCGATAATCACCGCTTCTAGCCATTGTTTAGTCGCTAAAACCACGCTACTTTCATCAACACTGGGCGTATTACACTCGCTACTATTTTCTTTATTGCTCATAGGTAAGTTTTCTTCTCTTATTACTGACTTTATTACGAATTTTATTAGTGAGTTTGCTACTGCTCTTGTTATTTTGTTGCTTGCTGTAACTGCCACATTTTACTGTATTCACCCTGCAAGGCTAATAATTGTTGATGATTACCTTGCTCAATTATTTCTCCTTCACTCATGACAATAATGTTATCACTATCGGTAATGGTTGATAATCGATGTGCAATCACTAAACTGGTGCGATTTTTTGCTACTTCATTAATCGCTGTTAAAATCGCTTGTTCAGAGTGACTATCTAGTGACGATGTTGCTTCATCAAAAACCAATATTTGTGGGTCTTTTAAAATAGTTCGGGCAATAGCCACTCGCTGCTTTTCTCCACCCGACAGCTTTAACCCCCGTTCACCTACCACAGTTTCAATCCCCTCAGGCAAGCTATTTACAAACTTAGTTAAATGAGCTAACTCAATAGCTTGCATGACTTTTTCTTTACTGGCAGCAGGATTGCCATAATTAACATTAGCAAATAAGGTGTCGTTAAATAGCACGGTATCTTGTGGCACTATACCAATATGTTGGCGCAGTGAGTGTTGTGTTACTTGGCTAGTATTTTGGTTATCAATGCTAATACTGCCTGAGTCAACATCATAAAAACGGAATAATAATTTTACCAAGGTTGATTTACCCGAGCCACTTGTCCCAACCACCGCCACTTTTTCACCGCCATTAACCTTAAAAGAGATGCCTTTAATGATGGCTCTTTTTTTATGATAAGCAAAGTGCACATTTTCAAAACTGATATCGGCTTGTGTTATGGCTAGCTCGCTAGCACCGTCAACATCTTCCACCTTTGGCGCTTTATCTAGCAAAGCAAATAAGTTTTCAATGTTCGCTAATGAGCCTTTTATTTCTCGATAAACAAACCCTAAAAAATTAAGCGGCATAAAGAGCTGCATCATAAAGGCGTTAATCAAGACAAAATCCCCCAACGTCATTTTGCCTTCACTAACATTTAACGCGGCCAGTGCTAACATTGCAGTCATCGCCATAGCAATAATAAATGCTTGTCCGCCATTTAAAGCAAACAATGATAAACGATTTTTAATCTTCGCCTGCTCCCATGTCGCTAACTGCTTATCGTAAGCCTGAGACTCATAATCTTCGTTGGTAAAATATTTAACCGTTTCATAATTAAGCAGGCTATCAATAGCGCGAGTATTGCTAGAAGAGTCGGCTACATTGGCCTCTCGAACATAACGAGTGCGTAATTCGGTGGCGTAAACAGAATAAGCGATATAAGTTAAAATGGAGCCTAAGGTGATAAACGCGAACCAAATTCCATAATTAACATATAAAATAGTCACCACCATCACTATCTCAAGCAAAGTAGGTACAATATTAAAAACCATAAAACGCATTAAAAAACTAATACCAGAAGTGCCTCGGTCAATATCACGTGACAAGCCCCCAGTCTGACGATTTAAATGAAAATCCAAATCAAGCTGGTGCAAATGACGAAATACTTTCAAACCAATGCGGCGTATTGCCCGCTCAGTCACCCGACCAAATAAAGTATCGCGAACTTCAGCAAACACCACAATAGACAGGCGCACTAGGCCATACGCCATAACCAAGCCAAAGGGCACGACTAAAGCTTGCATATTTTCAGGCACTTTCGCGTCTAAGCTATCAACAATATCTTTTAAGATAAAAGGCAAATAAACACTGGCAACCTTAGTCAATATTAAACACAGCATGGCAAACGCAATGCGGTTTTTAAATTCAAATAGGTAGGGTAAAATAAGCTTAAAAGCTTGCCAGTTTATCGAGGTTACTTCATTGTCGGGGTAGCTTGATCGGCGCATAATTTATTACTTGTATTTATTTAGCTTAACAATATCCACCGCAGCGATCACCGCATTACAGCGAGAATAACAAAACCTCTGTGCAGACTCGAAGAGTCCTCGGTGGTGAACAGTTCCTATTACTTTATCTTTGTTTTATCTATTGCTAAGGTTCAATGATAAAAAGCGTTGCTGTAACTATCGTAATAAATAGCTTATTGAATTCTGTAGCCTTAATTAATCCAAATGGTATTATACCATGCAAACTCATTGAAGCATTTACCGTTTCACTCTTTTTATTAATGTAGCACTAATTATAAAATTGCCTTTATTAGCTAGGATAAAATAATCAAAACACTGGTCTTGATAGTCAATTTATTGCTTTTCTCTTTACCATTAGCTGCTGCCGATTTTGTTGGTAGTGCTCAGTGTGTGAATTGCCATCAGAGCGAATACAATGCATGGCAAGGCTCTCATCATGAACGAGCCATGCAACATGCCAATAATGAATCGGTACTCGGGGATTTTAATCAAGTTAGCCTACAAGCAAATACTTTTTTTAAAAAAGGCGCTGTTACCCCTGAATTTTGGGTCACCATTAAAGGTGAAGACGGAAAATTTCACGATTATCAAATTAAATACACTTTTGGCTACACCCCTCTTCAACAATACATGGTGGAGTTTGCTGATGGCCGAGTACAACTTATTCCTTTTGCTTGGGATTCCCGCAATAAAGAGGATGGCGGTCAACGTTGGTTTAACCTTTACCCCGACCAAACCGAAAAGCATCAAGAGTTTTTCTGGACTAATACCGGGCAAAACTGGAATTACATGTGTGCCGATTGCCATTCAACTAACGTTAGCAAAAACTTTGATGTCGACAGCAATAGCTACAACACCCAATTCAGTGAAATTAACGTTGCTTGTGAAAGTTGTCATGGCGGTGCAAGTGAGCACCTGTTATGGCTGAATAATAAAAACATTGCCAATGCTGGTTTTACTCGCGATTTATCAAAGTCAGTAAAGCGTTGGCAAACTAAAAGTACTCGCAACACCTTAGCACCACAAAAAATTGCACGCAGCCAACAAGTATTAACCTGTGCGCAATGCCATAGCCGACGCAGCCAAATTAGCGCAAAGGATCATGTCGCCAGCAATGCCTTTGGTGAGCGTTATTTACTCGATTTAATTACCAGCACTAATTACCATGCTGACGGCCAAGTTTATAACGAGAACTTTGTTTATGGCTCGTTTTTACAATCTAAAATGTACCAAAAAGGTGTTGTTTGTAGTAATTGTCATGATCCCCACTCAGCAAAATTAAAATTACCCATTGAAACCTTATGTCTGCAATGTCATCAGGCCAGTACCTACGCACAAAAATCTCATCATCAACACAGTGATAATTCAACAGGCGCGCAATGTGTAAACTGTCACATGAGCGAAACCACCTACATGCAAATTGATGCCAGACGCGATCATGGCTTTCATATTCCACGCCCCGATCTTGCTTTGCAATTAGGCACACCAGACACGTGTTTAAGTTGTCATGAAGATCAAGACAGTAACTGGTCATTAGCCAAAGTGAATACTTGGTTTCCAAATACCGAGCAGCGACAGGTAAAAAAACAAGCAAAAGATTTTGCCGCGATATTCTCGGCTGCCAACTTGTCATTATCAAACCAACAATGGCAAAGTGTCAGCGCAGAATTATCACGTATTGCGCAAACATTAACCTATGCGCCTATTATTCGCGCCTCTGCTCTTGCTAAAATGTCAGCAACATCAAACAAAAACACCGTAACGGCCATCACTAGCGCATTAAAAAGCGATAATGAATATATTCGCTTGGGCGCGGTACTTGCCCTGCAAGGCCGTGGAGCACAAACCATGCAAACGCAGAAGTGGCAGCTGTTGTCGCCACTTTTAACGGATAAAGTATTAGCGGTACGCATATCTGCCGCTTTTACTGTGGCAAGCCTTTGGCAACAATTAAGCGCAGAGTAACAAAAACAGCTAATGCCTGCGCTCAATGAATACTTAGTTAGCCAAGACTTTAATAACGATCGTAGCTTCGCTCACTCCAACAAAGGTATTATTTATAGTTACCAAGGTAAGTTTGAACAAGCAATAGCGGCGTTTAAGTTAGGCATTAGCATTGAGCCTAACTTTACTCAAGCGTATATAAACCTAAGCCAAGTATACCGCCAGCGAGGGCAAGAAGAACAAACGGTCAAGGTGCTAAAACAAGGCATAAAGACTAATCCAGAAGCTGCGCAAATACCTTTTGAACTGGCGATGGCCTATATTCGAGCAAAAGATAAAATGACGGCTGCTAGTTATTTATCAACAGCAACAAAACTAGCACCACAAAACAGCCATTACTTTTATGTGTTGGGGTTAGCCTTAGAGCAGCAAAATAAAACTCAGGCATACAAAGCAATTACCCAGGCTTATAATCTTAGCCAAAACCCTCAACATTGGTATGCCTTGTGTGAGATGCAGGTTCGCCATCAGGCCTTTCAAGCCAAGCAATGTTTAGATAAGTTAGCCGAGTTTGCCCCAGCTAATATCGTTGAGCAATTAAAAGCGCAGCTTAAAAATTGATGGCAAATAAGTAGTAACAGACATTGATCAGCCAAAAATGAAAAATTTCTATTAAAATTGGTGACTAATTATCCTCCTAGTTACTCATCAGTTTGATATAATACCACCTAGGAATTTAGGTGAGTATAAATAT
>MAAC01018664.1_pt1 | contig 26378 bp, 21 predicted proteins | sample 1115981 | NCBI WGS metagenome assembly MAAC01 (sample SAMN04961126, study PRJNA320927) | seawater metagenome | isolation source: sample BD02T64 sea water enriched with oil for 64 days | place: USA:Gulf of Mexico | collected 2013-07-27
TACATGGTACTTGAATATTGTTCTTCCACTTTTGGACACTCGCTCTCTTTTTTACAGCCCATAAAAAAAATTGTATTGGCTACAAGAGTTATAATTAACGTGATTTCCTTCATAAGAATCTATTATTGTTTAACAACCTTAAATACCCTTCTTTCATTCTCTGTATTTCTAATCTCTAACAAATAAATACCCGCTGGAAATTCCGAAATATCAAAACTCACAGGAGGTAGGTTCCCACTAGACAAATCTCTTTCTCTACTCATTAAGATACCTCCATCCAATTTCATAAGATTAATTATGTAAAAACCTGTCTCCTCTATTAATCCCAATCCAACAACGAACTTACCTGTAGAAGGGTTTGGATAGATTTCCAACGGTAAACCTACTGTTTTATTACTTTCATAATCAACACCAGAAGATTTTTTATAATCAACCTTCTCAAAATCCTGCTTGCCACATAAGTCAACAAATGCCTCAAATTCGCTTTCTAAATGTGTCTCAAAACCAGCACGAAGTTCCACAGAATGACCTGCTCTAAATACAAAATTTCGCCCCCATTGTATGACCACAATTCCATTCGTAACTAATTCACCATCACTATAAAATGTTTTAGCCCAATTATTACCTGATACATCCGAATTACTTATTGTAATTAATTGATTTGATGTATTCAAATACATCATTCTGTCGAAATTTTCTTGAATAACTTTGACATTATCAGCAGTAGAATAATTCCCTGAAAAATGGGTTGGGTTATTTAATGGGTATCCTGTATTTGGTCCAGACCACAATTATTTGGATAAGCCATAATTGTTCTCATGGATTCATCTGCTGCAACAAACCCATGACCGTATGCATAAGGCAATACTTTTGGGTCTATATCATGCCTAGCACCAAAAAGATGTCCAATTTCATGAACCATAGTGAATGCTGGTGCTGTAATAGAGCTTTCTTTAAACCAAACCAATTTTCAGTTACTACGGACAAAGTCGGTTTCATAAATATTCTAATTCAGAATTAAAACGTGAGGAGGCGAGCTTGACCAAAAATATTCCACTATTCTTTTTTCACAAAATCATTTTCACAAAAAAAAAAGGAGCTAAATAGCTCCCTTTTTTTAAATTATTTTTCTAAACCTGCGCGATGCAATAAGGCATCTACTTTGGGTTGACGACCTCTAAATCTTTCATACAGGACCGATGGATGTTCACTTCCCCCTGCACTTAAAACATGATCGTAAAAACTTTGAGCCACTTCTTGATTAAAGATGCCTTTTTCTTTAAACAATTCAAATGCATCGGCATCTAGTACCTCTGCCCATTTGTAACTGTAATACCCGGAAGAATATCCGCCTTTAAAAATATGCGCAAACTGACAACTGGTACTAGCCCCTTCTATTTTGGGCAATAAGGAAGTTTTATCCAATACCGATTTTTCAAAATCAAAAACAGATTCTGTCACCTCACTATTTAATGTATGCCATCCCATATCCAAATACCCAAAGCTCATTTGGCGCATGGTATTATATCCTTCCAAGAACTGTTGCGATTTCACAATTTTTTCAATTTCTTGATCTGGAATTAACTCTTTAGAATTGTGGTGACGTGCAAAGAATTCTAACGCTTCTTTTTCGTAACACCAGTTCTCTAAGATTTGAGAAGGTAACTCCACAAAATCCCAAAAAACACTTGTTCCACTTACACTTGGATACGTACATTCCGAAGACATTCCATGTAATGCATGACCAAACTCATGAAACAAAGTGGTCACCTCGTTAAAGGTTAGTAATGTAGGTTGTAAGGCAGTTGGTTTGGAGAAATTACACACAATTGAAATATGTGGACGATAGTTCTTCCCAGCACGTTTATGCTGCCCTTTGAATGAAGTCATCCAGGCACCTTGACGTTTTCCTGTACGAGGAAAGAAATCGGCATAGAAATATGCTTTATGGTTGCCATCGCGATCTTTCACCTCATAGGTTAAAACATCCTCGTGGTAAACTTCAATATCATCTCGTAGTTCAAAATCGTATCCGTAGAGAATTCGAGCTACATTAAACACCCCATTAATCGTGTTATTTAACTCAAAGTAAGGCTTAATTTTTTCTTCGTCTAAATTGAGTTCTTTCTTCTTTAATTTTTCGGCATAATAATTAAAATCCCAAGCTTTCAATTCTTCAATTCCATCTTCTTTTGCTAAATCAGCGACCCGCTTTACATCTGCTTCAGCAGCCGGCTTGGCCTTTTGAAGCATATCATCCATAAAGTCAGTGACTACTGTTGCACTTTGCGCCATTCTACGTTCCAATACATAATCCGCATGCGAGTTGTACCCCAATAAATTGGCTCGTTTCAAACGTAAATGGGCAATTTCTTTAACGATATCCTGGTTATCAAACTCATCCCCTTTACATGCTTTGGTAGCTGATGCCATGTAAAGCGTTTCACGCAAATCTCTTCTTGAAGAATATTTCATAAAGGGCAAAAAGCTGGGGTATTGTAAATTGATGACCCACTTATCTTCATCCCCAGTCTCTATAGCTGTTTGAGCGGCATAATCTATGGCACTTTGAGGTAAACCCTCTAGGTCTGTTTCTCCATGAAGTACCATTTTATAACTATTGGTTTCGGCCAAAACATTCTCTCCAAATTGAAGCGAAGTACTGGATAACTTCTCATCAATAGCTCTCAATTCTGTTTTCTGCGCCTCCTCTAATAAGGCACCATTTCGAGCAAAACCTAAATACGTTTTCTCTAAAACGGTGCGTTGTTCTTCCGTTAAGCTTTCAGAGTCTTTTGAATCCCATACGTTCTTTACCCGTTCAAACAAAGCCGGGTTCATGGCCACATCATTTCCGTAAGCGGTGAGCTTAGCCGAAAACTCAGGAGCCATCGCTTGAATTTCATCCGTGGTTTCTGCCGAATTCAGATTAAAAAAGATACTAGATAACTCATTTATATCCGACCCAACAAACTCCAATTTTTCAATGGTATTGTCAAAATTAGGCCTTTCGGATTGCGCTAAAATTTCTTCTAATTCTGCGTTAGCTATTTTAATGCCCTTTTCAAGCTGCACTATAAACGTACTGATATCCAGTGAATTAAATTTAATCAATTCTTGTTCAGTGACTTTAGTTACATGTAAACTCATACAAATATCATTTTTTAGTCCTTTTGCTCCATGTAGTTTTACATCGTTGAAAAGGAAGAATACAAAGAAATCAATCTTTCACCAAAAAACTTAGTATCCTAGGAAATAAAAAGCACCCTAGTGTAATTATTGGAAGAGGAACCGGAGGAATCATGGTAGCAGCCCAATTAAAACGTGCCAATAGCAGTTTAGACATTGCCATTATTGACCCGCCCACACTCCTTTTTACCCACCAACGAATACTTTGGTAGGGGCAGGTTTAATGGAATATGAAGACACTCTAAAAGCAGAAAAAAAATTAATTCCAAGGGGAGTGACTTGGATCCAAGAAAAAGTGAATACTATTGAAACGCAAAGGTGAGTTACCCGATGTGGATTTTAAAACGCAACAGGTTTCGATTTCGGAGCCTTTTTCATGATCTATTGAAATAGTTTCCATTAACCATTTTCATCAGGACCATTTTTGTATACAACTCTACCCTAACAATACCCAATACAGAATCTACCTTTCCATAATAATTTCGACTTTCGAAAACGAAAATCATCCACATTCGTATTCCTGTATTTCTAAGGTCGAACTTACCGTTTTTACGAGATTTGGACTGGCTACAATTATGATTGTAGCCAGTCCATTTTATTCTTCTCAATAATAATAGCCCTGGTATTTTAGGCTCTATACAAATCCATCAACCACCCGTCCAACGACCCAACTCCTTAGTAAGTATAAATACCTGATTTGCAAACACCTACTTAATACCCTCTTGTATTTAGATATGGTTTTAGTATATATTTGATATTAGTAGATAATTGAAAGCGAATACTTTAAAGTAATGACTGCGCAGTCCTGAACCTCGTAATCCGTTATTTAATCATATAATAATTTTTTAAGAACTTTTTTATGAATTTAAATGTAATGACTCGTGTCATGAGCAAGGGCTTGGCTATGGGAATAATTCTCTCTAGCTCCGCAGTATTTGGGCAGAGTTTCATTGAAAAAATCAATGAAGACAATATCGATTTTTATCAAGTAAGAACAGCAACAGAAGCCTATTTCGATACCGTAGGACGCGGACAAGGAACAGGCTATAAATTATTCAAACGATGGGAACACCATGCATTCACCCGTCTTCAATCCGATGGAAAGGTACAAAACATACAAACGACCTCCGCGGCTTTAACTACTAGCCGAACATCTGGAAGAGCATTTAGCGGAAGCTGGTCAGAAATGGGCCCCATGGCATGGACCAACACCGCAGGTTATAATCCTGGAGTGGGTCGGGTCACAGCTATCTCTGTTGAGGCGACCAGTCAAAATATCATTTATGTCGGGTCACCAGGTGGTGGATTGTGGAAATCAACCAATGCAGGGAGTTCCTGGACTCCGAAAGGGGATTTATTTGACAACATGACCATTTGGGGAGTCACTATAGACCCGAGTAACTCCAACACGGTATACGTTGGAAATGATGCCGGAGATTTATATAAAAGCACCGATGGCGGGACTACCTTTTCCATTATTATGAATCAATCTTCTGGAAGGGTCTTTAATATACTGGTGCATCCCACAAATTCTAACATCATGCATGTGGCCGTTCGGGGTAACGGTCTTTTCCGAACTACGGATGGCGGATCTACCTGGTCGGAAGTGATCACGGTGGATGTGGAAGATGTTATTTACAAACCGGGAAGTACCTCAACGATGTACGCTTGTGGAGGTAGATTCTATAAATCTACGGATAGCGGAGCTTCATGGACGGAAATAACCAGTGGATTCAGCTCCACTGAACGGATGAAGTTGGCGGTTAGTTCTGCCAACAGCAGCTATGTATACGTGGTTCAAAAAATGGGTGGAAACTTTGGTTATTTGTATCGCTCTACCGACAGTGGAACTAATTTTTCTATTCGTATAGATCATACTACAGCTCCTGAATACATTGGAAACCAAGCGTCACGTGACATGGCCATTGCGGTGAGTCATACCAATGCAGAAGAAGTTCATATTGGTGGTTTTAATATGTACAAATCCACCAATGGTGGAACTGCCTTTACCCAAGAATGTGATTGGTATTTCCCAAATACGACTGGTGGGGGTGGAAGCTACGCCTATGTGCATGCGGATATTGAAGTGATGTTTTATTTAAATGGAAACATCTACGTAGGTTCTGATGGTGGTATATTTAAAAGTAGCAATGCGGGTAGTTCATTTTCTGATCTATCTACCGGACTTGGTGTGCATCAATTTTACAGAATTAACTGTTCATTGACCGACAAGAATCGGGTGATTGGTGGTGCCCAAGATAATGGCACCAATGTGATGAGTACATCAGCACATTCATGGGTTCATATGATGGGTGCTGATGGAATGGATTGTGCGGTACATCCGACCAATTCAAACATTGTATTTGGATGTACGCAATATGGCGGCATGGTAAAATCCACCAATGGAGGAACCACCCGTACTTCAATGGTTACTCCGCCAGAAAATGGAAGTGGCAATTGGGTGACGCCCATTGCGATTGATGCCAACAATGGGAACCGAATTTATGCCGGATACCAGGAATTGTACCGACACGATAACTTAGCCTCCAGTGGTAGCTGGGTTACTGTTTCTTCCGGAATTACGTTTAACGCAAAACTGAGAAACATTGAATTGGCTCCTTCAAACAGCAATGTTATTTACGTATCGACTACTTCGGGTTTATATAAATCTTCGAATATTTTAGATGCAACTCCTACTTGGACCACCTTAACAGGTATTAGTGGAACCATGAATGATATTGCGGTAGATCCGTACGATGAAGATCGTGTGGTGGTGGTTACCTCTTTTGGAAATGTGTATGAGTCTACCGATGGTGGTGCTTCTTGGACTAACATCAATACCGGTTTACCAAGTGGCGCCAAAACTTCGTGTGCCTTGGATCGTTCCGCCAACAAAGGAATCTATGTTTCTATTGATGGAGCAGTATATTTCACCAACAATACGACCTCTGGTTGGGAGCCATTTTCAACGAGTTTACCGATGGTAGACACCGAAGAATTGGAGCTTTTTTATGGGGCGGCTGGTGAAAATCGTTTACGCATAGGAACCTATGGTCGTGGTCTGTGGGAGTCCACTTTATTTGATGACGCAGAAGATGGCGGATCTAGTAGTGGATTAGCGTGTAGCAGTACGTTTACCACATTCCCATACACCGAAAGTTTTGAATCAGGAACGGGCATGTGGAGCCAAGGCTCCGGAGATGATGCCGAATGGACCCGGCAAACGGGAATCACGGGATCAACCGGTACTGGACCAACCAGTGCCGTTGACGGAAGCTATTACATGTACTTTGAAGTTTCCTCTCCCAATTACCCATCAAAAACAACTTTATTGGAGTCGGATTGTTTCTATTTAAGCAGTCTACCCAATCCTGTATTGACCTTCCAGTACCATATGCTTGGTGCTACAGTAGGTTCATTGGATTTGGAAGTAACCCAAGATGACATAACGTGGACCAGTCTATGGAGCATCTCTGCTGATCAAGGAAGCGCGTGGACAGAAGCATCTATTAATTTAAGTGCCTATACCTCTGGTAAAGTGAAGTTTCGTTTTAGAGCCGTTTCAGGATCCAGTTTTACGGGTGATATTGCGATTGATAAACTGAACATCGATAGTGATGGAATTACGTGTAGTACCACGGTTAGTTCCTATCCATACAATGAAAGTTTTGAATCTGGATTAGGAGGCTGGAATAACGTATCCGGTGACGATGCCGATTGGACCCGACATACTGGATCCACAGGATCTACCAATACAGGACCTACCGCTGCATCTGACGGGTCGTATTACATGTATTTTGAAGTTTCCTCACCTAACTTCCCGACCAAAAGAACCTTTTTGGAATCCAACTGTTTTAATTTAAACAGTGTGAGTAATCCTGAGTTGAGTTTTGATTACAACATGTATGGAGCTACGGTAGGGAGCTTAGATTTGGAAGTGAGCTATAATGGGGTGACATGGACTTCGATATGGAATGCATCTGCCGATCAAGGCACCGATTGGTTAAGCGCTTCTGTAAATATAAATGCCTACAGCTCCTCCACCGTGAAGTTCCGTTTTAATGCCCTTTCCGGATCCAGTTATACGGGTGATATTGCGATTGATAAACTGAATATATCTCAGGGAAGTGCGCTTGCTTGTGCTTCTACCATCAATTCATTCCCCTATTCTGAGGGCTTTGAATCAGGAATAGGCACATGGAACCAAGTAAGCGGTGATGATGCGGACTGGACCAACAAAACCGGCACTACTCCATCTTCTGGAACCGGCCCAACGGCTGCAGCCGAGGGTTCATATTATATGTATTATGAAGTTTCTTCACCGAACTACCCGACCAAGACGACCTATATGGAGTCGGCATGTTTTGATCTCTCTACGGTTTCCAATCCGCTGCTCACTTTCCAATATCATATGTTGGGTACAAGTATAGGCACGTTGGCTTTGGAAGCATCCACAGACGGAACGACATGGACTTCCCTATGGACTCTTTCAGGAGATCAAGGAACTGCATGGTTGTCGGCAAGTGTCAGTTTAAACGCCTATACTTCAACAACGGTTAAACTTCGATTTACAGGAACTTCGTCCACGAGTTGGGCAGGAGATTTATGTGTGGATGACCTCCTGATTGCAACAGCTCCAATTACTTCATCCTCACAAATGTGCATGAGTTTAGACATTGATTTTGATCAAAATCCGGGAGAAATTTCTTGGGAAATCAGACAAGATGGAAAAGTGATTCAGGCCAGTGGAGATTACTCCAGTTTACCCAGAGGAAGTTCGATTCAGGAAGAAATTTGTGTACCAACCGATTGTTTTGAATTCCTCATTATGGATAGTCAAGGAAATGGTTTGTGTTGTCATAACGGAATTGGGAACTATTCTTTACGCAATATGAACCAAGAAATAATTCTGGAAGGAAGTGATTTCACCTCTTCTAGAAGTTATCAAATTTGTGAAGGTGAACAAACGGAAACACTGAGCTCCAATGGTGATACGCCAATAGTAAAAGCGAATATTTCTATTTTCCCGAATCCGGCAAATTCCATCATCCACGTACAAATGCCGACCAAGGGCGAAACGATTGGATTGGATTTGTATGATTTGAGTGGAAGAAAGGTTTTATCCCAATCCTTTGATACTGCGGAAGGTTTAAACCTCTTCAAATTGAATGTGGAACATCTTGCTGCAGGAACGTATGTTCTTCAAATAACACAAGACAAAGCGCAAACAACAGAACGCATTGTATTGCAACATTAGGTTTCAATAACTCCATGAATGTAAAAGCCACTTCCAAATATTTGGAAGTGGCTTTTTATTTGCACCTCCTGACGCCCCCTACAAATTCACAAATTTGTTATTTCAAAAACATCAAATTTTAGGTTCTTAGAATAAGAGAAATTCGCCATCCCCATTATACTCTCACATCACCCAAAGTAAAACCAATAGAAAATCAATTCCCAAGCACACCTCGTCAATTCATCCTTGTCATTCTGAAGTTCATCGGAAATCCATTTTAATCGCCTCTTTTTAGGTGGAAATTTGTCCTTCACAAAAACGAAAAAACATGATTTTAAAATGTCTCCCTCTTTTTATTGGTTTATCTTTCAGTTTAACCAGCTTTTCACAATGTTTAATACCCAATGGCACATTCGAAAACTTTGATACCATAAACGCACGTGGATTATCTGGGCCGGTTACCTACTTACTTCCGCAAGAATGGCTGGAGAGCCCAATAGCGAATATCTTTTCCAGATTTGTCACGGGAACAGGGTTCTTTAATAAGTATACCGGAAATGATGCGAATGGAAATGCATTACTAATCACACGATCTCACCCCGGAGAATTTCTAAACCAAAATAATGGGTATATCCGTTTTGAATGTAATCAGGTACCGGATAAACTCACCGGAAGAATTAAGTTCTCCGGTTCCAGTAACCGCCATCTTGGCCAAGAGGATAATTTTACAATGGGTGTCTTTTTCTCCACCGTAATGGATACGCTCACCAAACAAGAACTTCAGACAAGTACATTTCCAGCTAGAACCCACTATTTTTCAACCGATGTCCCGATGGAAACATTTACCCATTTTGAGATTGATTTATCCGACTTTCAAACCACGGGAGATACCTATTCCTATTTTAGCATCCTGATCCAAATGGAACAAACCAACAACCTTAGTTTTCAACCAGAATACGCCACTGCGGTGTTAGACGATCTTCAATTTGAATACAGTACGGTATCTATAGAAGAGGATATAGAACCAACAAATTTGGTTCGAATTTACCCAAACCCAGTTCAAAATGAACTTTTCATTGAAAATTACCTGGGTAAAAAAATGACCACAATAGAAATAATAGATCAAACCGGAAGAACAGTCATTCAACCCTATACATTCCCAATAAACACGAACAGTCTATCCACTGGCGTGTATTTTTTGAGAATATCAACAGAAAGAGGTGAAATACACACCCATAAATTTATTAAGGATTAATACCCATTATTATTTTACGGGAGCAAGATATTCCTAAGAAATTGGATTTTCTTTGCCCCGTATTTTTTTTTAAAAATAAAAAGATAAAGGACATTGGAAAAGTTGACATTAAAACAGTTTTTAAGTTGGAGATTACTAGGTATCATTGGCCTCTATGCCATCGTACATCAGTTCAATGAAAAGATTGGGCACTGGTACTATTCTTCGGTTCCTGTATCCTACAATTTGGAGTCTATTTCATTACTTTTTCTAAATTTCATCGATATTCTTATTATTGTATGCTTTGCATTTTACATTATTAGATGGCTAAATTCCATTTTATCATGGTCTGCTAAAGATCTTTTTTTTCGGCTCATCGTTGAAATCATACTTTTCACCCTAGTTAGTACCACGTGGCTTGTTTTTTCTAACGGTATACATACTTACCTAAAAGTGGGTTATATTCTCCGGCTTCGTGACGTTATTATGGTAGGTGCCACGGGCACCATCGTCAATTTTATAATGGTGCCTATTGTGGAGTTATCCTTTATGTTACATTCTAAACACCATGCTGAAATCAGTACCAAACAACTTCAAATTAGCAATGAAAAGTTTAAGTACGAAATTCTAAAGAATCAAATCAATCCACATTTTCTATTCAATAGTTTGAGCGTACTCAATTCGCTTATCACCATTGATGCCGTAAGGGCCAAGGAATTCACCTACAATTTTTCAAATGTACTTCGGCATGTGTTAGAGTTTAGAGATACGGATTCCATTACTTTAGAAGACGAGAAAATTTTTCTTGACCAATATATTTTCTTACTCAAAACAAGATTTGGGTCTGCATTTAAAGTGGACCTTGACATTCCCAACGCTCTGGCTCAAAAACAAATTCTGCCAATGGTGTTGCAATTACTCCTAGAAAACGTAATAAAACACAACGAAATTTTGGAAGCAAACCCTATGATTGTCCAGATTAAAGCTCAGGAAAGTGGCATCTCCATTTCCAACCCTATTCAATTAAAATCCAGCATTTCTTCTTGGGGTATTGGACTTGAAAACATACGTAAAAGATATGCGAGTATGGGGCTGAGCGTTTCTGTACAAAAGGATCAGGGCACCTTCCATATTTTCATTCCATACATTCAACACTAATGAGAATTGTCATTATAGAAGATGAGAAATTATTACAAGATGAACTCATTTGTCAATTAAAAAAATTGGAACAAATGGAAATACTTCATTGTATTCCATCGGTAAGCGAAAGTGTGGCCTGGCTACCCCAAAATACGGACCGTATTGATTTAATCTTTATGGATATTGAGCTGGCGGATGGCGTATGCTTTGAAATATTTGAAAGCCTTACGATTACCACGCCCATTATTTTTCTAACGGCCTATAGCCAATACGCGATTCAAGCTTTTAAGGTGAACAGTATAGATTACTTACTTAAGCCCATTAACCCCAAAGACCTCTCCTTTGCCATGGATAAATTCAAGGCACAGAAAAAGCGTGAAACCACCATAGATAGAAATTTACTTAAGGACCTTTACCTAGGCACTAAAGGGCAGGAATCGCAACGTATTTTGGTTCAAACAGGTGATCATTTTAGACATATTGAAACCCAACAAATCGCCTATTTTATAGCCGAAGATAAATACACTACGGTGGTTACCATCGAGAACAAAAAGCACCTCATCAACGAGAGCCTCACTACTTTGGAGCAAACCTTACCTACTTCCATTTTTCACCGTCCTACCCGCCAACATATTGTGAATATTAATGCCATTGTTAAGGCTTCCAAATACTTTAATAGCCGATTAAAACTACAACTTGCTCCCTCCCCAGAGAATGACATTATTATTAGCCGAAATAAAGTCAAAGATTTTTTGAATTGGATGGGAGCATAAGCTACTGTTAAATGTAGCCGACTCCGCTAAATCCGAAGTATTAAAACCATTGATAAAATTGGAATTAAGGAGTCCTTTGGTTCCATACAAAAACCGTACATTAGTAGTATTAGAACAATTTGGAGCTCCCCATCCCACTTATTTTGATATTACATGTGAAAATGCGTTTTTTGGGAATTACAAAAGGGAATAAAATACCTTCCTCTATATAAACTAAATGCCATTGACCAATAGAACTAAAACCAGAAACAACTAATAAGTAGTGAGGTGAAACAAAACAACGACATTATAGATCATATCCTTCAATTCTTGAACTCCATTCAAATTCAGGTAGTGGAACAAAAAGGGACGGATGATACTTTTTTACCGGGTTTACACATAAAATCAAATACCTTGTTCCTAGATCGAGATAAACTAAAGTACCCAGGCGATCTATTACATGAAGCGGGGCATATGGCAGTGGCTGAAGAAAAAAATAGAATTCTTATTGGCACAGAAGATCAAGATAAAAACTGGCCAACAGATGGAGAGGAGATCGCCACGCTATTATGGTCCTATGCCGCTTCCTGTCATTTAAAAATAAATCCAAAAATTGTTTTTCATGAAAATGGATACAAAGGAGATTCCAATTGGTTGGTAGCACAATACACTGGCCAGAATTACATTGGTTTGCCCTTATTGGAATGGATGGGTTTATCCAGTCCGAAAGATTTTCCAAGAATGAAAAAGTGGGTACGATAAACTTAAATCCAGGTGACACCCACCTACTTTCATTAAACGAATTTTGGGAAAAAGATTCTACCCATTCTGAATTTGATCAATTCACTAAATACCTGATTGACAAAAACCAATAGACGTGCATTAATCCCACCAATTCCGAAGGATGTCTACCTTTGCAATACCTTAGGAAACCATTCTTTCAGAATAGTATTGAAAGCTATTCTTATGTTAGTTTTGAGGATCAAAAACGAAACCGATAAAACGGGCAAATAAAAATTCATTCAAAATGAAAACTCTCCTTTTCACAGCTATTATTCTATTTAACATTGTTAGTGTTTCCGCTCAAGAGAATCTCGTTAATCACACCGAAATCAGAGCTGACTTGAACGAAATCATTCATAACATTTCGAATAATTATGTCTACCTAAACGACAAAAATATTGATTTAAACTGCATCCAAGAATATTACAACACCCAAATACCAAGCATCCAGACGGAGGAAGAGACCGTTTTATTTTTTGAATATCTATTGGATGAATTTTATGACAACCATCTTATGGTACGTACCAATAGAAACTCTTCTTTTCGTCTATTTTCGCCTATTCATTTAACCATAGAAAACCATAAGCCACTTATCACCAATGTTTGGCAAACCCAAATACAAAATTTAACGATGGATATTATTGGTGCCGAAATAACTCATTTTAACGGGGTAGAATTCGATAAAGTCATTTCTAATTTCCCTACTCATTGTCATGACAAATCAGATCAGGCAACCCGAGAATGGATCGCAAATAAAATAGTTGCCGGTCGATACAATGAGCCAAGAATACTATCCTTGGAATTGGCTAACGGAGAAATCGTTGCACTTGATCTTGATTCATTGCTATTAATAAAAAACGAAACATTGTTAAGCACCTCGATCATTGATGAGATTGGGGTGATCCGAATTAACAACTCCCTGGGATATGATGAATTGGTAAATGAATTTGATCAAGCGTTGATCGAATTATCCGATACTAAAGGGTTAATTATTGATTTAAGAAACACCATTTTTGGAGGAGATTCGTATGAAGCCCGTGGAATTATGAGTCGATTCATTAATGAACCAAGACCCTACCAAAAGCACTCCTTTACTGCAAAATCTCCAAACAATCCTGACATTGAAAGAAGTTGGGTAGAATATGTGAGTCCACGAGGAACAACGTACAAAAAGCCGGTTGTGGTATTAGTAGGCCGTTGGACCGGGAGTATGGGAGAAGGGCTGGCCATTGGCTTTGAAGGAATGGGACGTGCAGAAGTTGTGGGTTCTGAAATGAGAAAATTAGCAGGTGAAGTTTATGATTTTGGTTTCATTCATCAAAATTATGGTTACAAACTTTCAACAGCCAAATTATTTCATGTAAACGGGACCCTTAGAGAAGATTACATTCCAACTTATTTTGTAAAACAAACCACCAACAAAAAAGACGAGACCCTGATAAAAGGAATGGAACTCATTCATAAAATGGACGAGTAAAAACACAAAAAAGATTAATACTCTTTTCGTCTAGGGGAAAAACAATTATCAACAAACCACTCCCATTCCAAGTATTTACATCTGGCTGCAAGCACTTAACGGGTCCCCCTGGGCTTGATCTCCACACGTCAAAACCAAATTAAAAAAAAGAAAAGAATAAAAGTGTAACATTTCTAATCTCTTGGTATCTAAAAGAAAATTAAGAGAAAAAAAATGAAAAACACATTCGCACTTTTTACGCTATTATTAACTGCTTTAGTGGTTAATTCACAAACCATGTATTCCAAAGCTTTTGGAAACCCAGAAAATCCGGTCCTGCTATTTTTACATGGTGGCCCTGGATACAACTCGGTAGGATTTGAAGCATCCACCGCTCAAGTCCTTTCCGACAATGGCTTTTATGTTATCACCTACGATAGACGAGGAGAAGGCAGATCGGCCGAATTGCCAGCTGATTTTACCTTTGACCAAACCTTTAACGATCTCCACGCCCTTTATGCCAAATACCACTTGAAATCGGCTACTTTGATCGGCCATAGTTTTGGTGGAATTGTGGCTACTTTGTTTGCCGAAAAATACCCGGAGAAAACAAAATCAGTTATTCTTGTAGGCGCACCCCTATCTATGCAAGCAACATTAACAACCATACTCGTATCTTCAAAAAGCATATATGAAACAAATAACGACAGTGTTAATCTCCATTATATACAGCTGTTAGAACAAATGGATAAAAGTACTTTACCATACAGTTCTTACTGTTTTAGTCATGCGATGCAGAATGGATTTTATTACCCCAGCCATCCTTCGTCCGAAGCACTCATTATATATTCAAAGTTCCGATCTAACCCAGAATTAGCGAAAGCCTCTTCGCTAATGAGTTATGAAGCCCCCACCGGATTTTGGACAAACGAAAATTACACCACTTTAGACCTTACAGATCACTTAATAAACGTACTGGCTGCAACTACTCCGGTATTCGGGTTATATGGGCAAGAAGATGGGTTATTCTCGGTCAGTCAGGTATTAAACATAGAACAGCTACTGGGAAAAGAAAACATATCTTATTTCACGAACTGTTCGCACAATGTATTTATGGATCAACAAACACAATTTATCCAAGCGATCAAAACCTGGGTTCAATAATGGAGTTTGAACAAATTTACGCCACGTATTGGCAAAAGGTATATCGGATTTCATTAGGCTATGTAAATAGCCCTGATCTAGCGAAAGATTTGGCACAAGAAACCTTTATTACTATTTGGAAACAATTGCCCAATTTCAGGAATGAATCGACCATTGGAACCTGGATATTCCGAATCGCATCCAATACTTGTTTACGCCAAATCCAGAAAGATAAACGGATGCCTACATCGGAGTTACCGTTAGAATTGAAAGAGGAAAATACGGAAACCACCATGGAGAGTGATTTAGAATTTCTGTACCAATGTATTTCAGAATTACCTGAAATGGAACGGATTATAATTTCACTCGAATTGGAGGATATCAACCAAAAGGAGATCTCAAAAATTGTGGGGATATCGGAAGGGAACGTGCGTGTAAAGATTCATAGAATCAAAGAAAAACTAACTCAAAAATTCAAGAATAATGAACACTAATATAGACTTCAAACAGATCTGGAATAAGCAAGAGGCAACTGTTCCAGAAATTAAAGAATTACTAAAAAAAGCAACTATCTATAAAAGAAAAAGTTTGATAAAGCTCCTCCTTTTGAATACCACCATGATATTAACTAGTGTATTTATTGGTTTAATTTGGTATTACTTTCAACCGGAATTAGTGAGTACAAAACTAGGAATTGTCCTCGTTATTTTAGCTATGATGATTCAACTAGCGACCTCCAACAGGATGTTACCCAATTTGTTTAAGAGCAATGCCGAAACTACCAGTAAGCAATACCTACAACAACTCATTGAATTACAGAAAAAACAACTATTTCAACAAACCACGGTGATGAGTATTTACTTCATTTTATTATCCATTGGATTGGCATTGTATATGTACGAATACACCTTAAGAATGACCCTTACTTGGGCATTAGTTGCTTACGGAATCACTACCTTATGGATCGCCATAAATTGGTTTTATTTCCGACCTAAAGCAATAAAAAAACAGAATAAAAAGATGAATATTTTATTAGATAAATTCAAAGAAATGACCACGCAACTTTCGGAAGATTAATAGGTGGTACAAAATTCGAATTTCACGATCAAAAAACGTAAATTAGTATCCTCAAAACAACCTAGAACACTTTGGCTCTTTTATTTTGATACAAACCAATAAAGCGGATTAAATTTAGGATCAAGAAATAATATCAATTCAGATACAAATCATATAGGAGAAAAGTAGACCACTTCTCCAAGTAATAAAAAACAGTACGGAATTCAATGAACAGTGGGTTTCCTGAAAAAATCAACAAAGAATAATAAATAGAAGGATAGAACCCGTTTGGTGCATAGGTTCGTGTACTTTTCGCATCCTTTTATTTGCTTTTATTTCCATTAAACTAAAAATAAATCATGCCTCATTTTGTAATTGATTGTTCCGAGAATATCATTCAACTAAAATCGCCAAAGGCAGTGATGCAGAAAGTATTTGACACTGCTGAATCTACTCATCTTTTTGACCAAAAAGATATAAAAGTTCGAATGAACCCTTTTACACATTACAACAACGGAAATACATCCGATGATTTCATACATATTTTCGCTAATATAATGGAAGGCCGAACGACTTCTCAAAAAAGGGATCTATCTGAGAAAATGGTAAGGGAGTTGAAAAAATTATTCCCTAACGTCCCCATTATTTCCATCAATATTAGAGATTTCGAAAAAGCCACCTATTGCAATAAATCAATGGTGTAATACCCATTATAATTCCAAACAATAAACACACTCCATGACAGATCAAGAAAAACTATACGAAACCTTAGGCGAATTACTTTTTTGCGTAGCTAAGGCAGATGGAATTATTCAAGACGAGGAAAAAGAGTCCCTAAAAGAACTATTAAAAAATCACCCTTGGGGATCTGAAATCCAATGGTCATTTAATTATGAAGAGTCCAAAAATGCCTCCTTGGAAGAAACTTACCAGAAGGTCATTAACTTTTGCAAACACTATGGTCCAGCTCAGGAGTATACGGAGTTTATTGACGCCATGAATGTAATTGCGCAATCTTCGAATGGAATAGATGCCAACGAGTCCAAAGTGATTAATTCGTTTTCCAAAGATTTAATGGAACGCTTCCATAAAGATATTGAAAAACTGAATTAAGCTTAAAATGGATTCACCTTTGTATTATCTTCGTTAGTAATTCAATATACCATACGAGATGTCCATCTATTCTTTTCCATTAACACCGTTACCCAATTTTGTTGAATTTCTAAATGTGGCTCAGGCAAATTCGCCTACGGAAATTCAAAACATACTAGATAACTGGAAGGATGAATGGAATCAAGAAGCGGTTTTGGAAGGCGACACTTTATCCGATTATTCATTAAGAAAATCGGTTGTTGTCCCCCTAGAGTATAGTGACGAAAAACGTTGGCTTTTTGATCGTCTTACGAGTATTATTGCTCAGGCTAACACCTACTATCATTTTGATTTAAACGGATTTTACGAACCCTTGCAATTGGCTCAATATGGGGTAGGCGATTTTTTTGATTGGCATTTAGATTTTGGTACTGGAGATTCCTCCAATAGAAAACTAAGTATGAGCATTCAGCTTTCCGACCCAGATACCTATGAGGGAGGGGATTTAGAGTTTCACATCAATAACACTATTGTAAAAGCCCCAAGAACATTAGGTTCAGCGGTTATCTTTCCTTCCTTTATTCGACATCGAGTTTCTGAAATAACCCAGGGAGAAAGACGTTCTATTGTAGGTTGGGTTTCCGGACCACCCTTTAAATAAGCAGGAGTTACTCCTACCTAATTGTCTGACATAGCCCCAGAAAACCTTTTTCCATACCAGTTTCTGATACAATTTTCAATTTCTTTAGGCGTATAGGGTTTGGCAATATAATCGTCCATTCCTTCTTTTAAATAACTCTCTCTTTCCGCTCCCATGGCATTGGCCGTGAGGGCCACAATGACTGGTTTTTTAGCCCCATATTTTTTCACAATCTCACGGGTCGCAGCAACCCCATCCATAACGGGCATTTGAATATCCATAAATACCAAATCAACGGGTGTTTCCGCCATTATGTTTAGTGCTTCTTGCCCATTCTCGGCCAATACCGCATTAAAGCCCATATTCTTTAAATTCACATCCAATAGCTTTTTGTTAATGGGATTATCTTCTACAATCAGTATTTGTAAAGGACAGGTTTCTCCTAAAAAGGGATCCACTTTAGTACTTTCCCCCATTTTTATTTCTTCGGGCGTTATTTCCGTTGGCAGAACCAACTTAATGGCAAACCAAAACGAAGACCCGCCCCCTTCGGTACTACTCAACTCAATTCTAGATTGCATCTGTTGTACTATTCGACTAGAAACCGACAAACCGATTCCAGCACCTTCAAATCGTCTATTATTACTTGAATCTAATTGATTAAATGCCGTGAAAATATCGTATTGTTTTTCCTGTGGAATCCCAATTCCAGAATCACTTACTTTAAACTGAACAGCAGTTTCACCATTTCTTAATCCGAGCACCTCAACCTCCATTTTCACCCATCCCTTCGAGGTAAACTTCAAAGCATTATCCAATAGGTTAAACAATACTTGTTTTACTCTAGGTACATCCATGACAATCATTTCGGGTAAATCTGGACTCACCGAAACGTAAAAATCCAAACCCTTTTCTTGGGCTAAAGAATGGTAAATAGCTGCAATGGAGTCTATTTCCTCTTTAATCAATGCAGGCCCTTTCTTAATTTGGAATTTGTTGGATTCCAACCTCGAAAAATCAAGAATATCATTCACCAAGACTAATAAATTCCGCCCACTGGTTTGAATGCTATTTATATACCCTTTCTGAATCCTTTCTAAGCCTGTATCCAGTACCAAAGAGGTCAACCCCAAAATCGCATTTAAGGGGGTCCGTACCTCATGTGAAATAGTCGCAATAAACTCAGACTTCACTCTAAGGCCTTCTCGGGCCTGACTATTTGCCTCAATTAGTTCTGCCGTTTTTGTTTCATTTTCAAAAACCTGCTGCTGTAGTTTTTTTGATTGTACATATCTCAGTTTCGATTGCCATGCAAAGGTTAAAGCCACCCCAATAGCAATCACCAATAAGAGGCAAACTAAAGCAAAGTAATAGGAAGTCCTTACTTTGTCTTCTTCACGCATCTTATGTAATTCAATAAGATTGTCTAATGCTTTCTTATTGTTCTCTGTATTGTACTTTATTTTTATTTCGGCCATTTGATCGGCCTTTTCGATAACCGCCATAGAATCAGAAAAGGTAATGGAACGCTCAAAATAACTGGCTGCTTGTTCAAAATCGCCCTTCTCTACTTGAATCCTTGCGAGTAAATAATTGGCTTTTTTTAGATACCCAGGTGATAATTTCTTCTCCGAATCCAAGCCCACTTTCACAACCCTTTCGGCCCCTTCAACATCCTGAACTTCCAGATAAACAATACCCAAAGTCAAATAAAACTTAGGATTTATCACTGCTTCGTTCACCAATGAAGTATTATTTATCACCTCCTCAAGAAGCCGTTTGGCTTGGTTCATTTCCCCAATCCCAATCAAATACTGCGCATAAGTATGACTTATAGTAACCACTTGAGAATAAGCCCTTAATTCCCTAAGTATAGTAATTGACTTTTGAAAGGCCCTCTGTGTCATGCTATCGTTACGCCCCGCCCATATTTCAGAAGAGGAATAGATAATAACGGCCTCCAAAAACTTCTCCTTCCTACGATGGGCAATTTCCAAAGCTCTATTAGAGTATTCTAATGCTTTGTCAAAATCTCCTAGGCTTTTATAGGTCACAGAAATTCCCTGCATCAGTCGACAAGTTTCCAATTCATCGGGTGCAATTTTTCGAAGAGCCAACGACTTTTGATAATATACTAAAGCCTCTTGATATTCATTTTCGATAGTACTTATTAGAGCCAGTTTTTGCAACACCTTGGCCATATGGTTGGTGTCATACAGAGTTTCTGCCAATTCTAGTGAACGCAAAAAACTAGACCTACTTTCCATTTTCCGTTCCAAAACATGGTACCCCACTCCAAGGGAACAACCGATTTCCATCATACCCACAGAGTCATTACGGTTTTTCGCAATTTCCAGCGCTTCTATTAAATTGGTCAACGCCAATTCCTCCTTATGATTACGAGTATATACCTGTCCTAAAAGGAAATAGGATCTTTGTAGGGTAGCAGAACCCTGTTGATCCAGAGCGTACTGATGGTATAGTTGCGCATATTTTTCGGAACGTAGTAGAGACGAATTAATACTCCCGTTTACAGCCGACTCAAACGCCTCCGATTGATGCGCAATACTTAATGTCTTATCGTAAAAAGAAAGGGTATCATAGGACGATTGAGAATGACCCGACTTAAGCAAGCAAAACACCAAAAAAAGAATAATTTTCATCTGCTTTAACAAAATCTTCATAGTACGAAAGTATGTTCTTGATTTTACGAATTGTATTATTTGGAGAGAAATAAATTTAATCAAATTCGCCTTTCATTTAACTAAAAAATCAAAGCCGCATACAGCCAAATAAATCCGTATTCAATTGGCCATTTTTCACTAACTGGAATTCAACAGTTCCGTCACAAATCCTCGCGTTTATGTACCATTATAGGCCCTGTTTTTTAGGGCGACACACCCATTTTGTTAGAGGAAACAATCTCAAATATGATCCTAAAAATAGCCATTATTTTTTTATTGACTGACCCTGCCCCGATTTTATTTAGTTAAAAATAATAGAGTCCGTATGAATTGCCTCATAGCAAGGAAGAAAACAAAATCCTTCCCTCCATAGTTTCACCCTGTATAGAACTTACGATTTCCCATGGGTTGTACGGACTCACTCCGTTTAGTACATAGGGCCTTTTCTATGGCTATGCACTTAAATACCGATAACCACCGAAAAAACAAAAAATATATTTCAAACAAAAAGAGCGAACAGTATATGTTCGCTCTTTTTGAAAATTTAGTATATTAGGTTCTTCGGATTACTCTCCTGTTTTGACAGCCGTTACAGGTACATCTTCTATGTTATTATTACCGTAAGTAAATCCACCTTTACCATCCCAAGCATTGTTCAGTGCCATATGAGCTTCAAATCTAGCTAAATAAGAGCCGATTGCCGGTGGCGGAAATGAAACTACATATTCCCCTTTCAAGGCTACAATTTGTGTAATATCTCCGTATCCTGTTTTACGAATAGATCCAGAAACTTGTACCGTAATACTACTTTCGGGCCCTTCAATGGCTTGGGTAATTATTACTGTTCCCGATACATGATTAGTGCTAGGGGTTACTATTAGGTTGAAATGACATATTGGCGCACCAGGCATCCCCATGTTCCCCATGGTTCCTTTGGCTAAGTAAGTTCCAATAATTACACTTTCTTGTGTTGCAGTACTCATAATTTTTATTTTGATTCTTTCCCTACTCTTTTAGGTTTTTCGGTTTCACCTAAATCATTTTCCCAACGATTCCAAACAAACTTACGGGAGTGACGATAATTATATCCACTCAACATTACCCCATTGAACCAAACACGAACTTGTACTTAATTTCACGTGTTTTCACGTGCTTCAACTCCATACTACCCGCAACATTTAAAAACCATTTGTCAGATGATAGATAGATAGATAGATAGATAGATGATGGGTGATGGGTGATGGACACGAAGTCGTCTTTTATGGTTATTTCAGATTACCTCATCACTCCATTAAAGAAGAACTTAACTGACACAGACAACCCGAGGATTGAAGTTACCCATTCATGTGGTTTTAAGGATGATTCTCCATTGCTCAAGTTCTTATAAAAAGACATTGGCATAAAACACTTAATTCGGACCGAAAGGATACCCATTAAATACTATTATTTTTTTCATTCACACCATCCGATTATCGTATTATGGTAGATATTTGCAGCAACAACATTTCGAGAAATGTCACCCATTGGATAAACAACAAGTATGGATTTACAAAAAGTAAAAGAAGTCTTCTTCGTATTCTTAAAATTAGGTTGTATTGCCTTTGGAGGCCCTGCAGCTCATATCGCTATGATGGAGAAGGAGGTGGTAGAAAAACGAAAGTGGATGAGTCACCAATATTTCTTAGATATGGTAGGAGCGACCAATCTGATCCCGGGCCCTAACTCCACCCAAATGACCATGCATGTAGGTCATGTAAGAGCCGGATGGGCCGGTTTAATTGCCGGAGGTGTAGGTTTTATTTTTCCGGCCGTTGTATTCACTCTTTTATTAGCCATGCTCTATGGGACCTATGGCGAAGTACCCGCTATTGCGCCATTATTTTACGGTATCAAACCTGCAGTAGTAGGTATCATTTTAAATGCCACTTATAAACTGGGTAAAAAAGCCGTTAAAACATGGCAATTAGCGGTTATCGGAGTCATTTCTCTAGCCGCCTCTATGTTCGGAATTGATGAATTTCTAGTCATTATTGGATTAGGTGTTATGGGTGCTTTGGGGATGAACTTTGCGCATAATCGTTCTTTAAATAGTATTCTACCTCTACTGGGAATCAAAACATTGATTTTATCGAACACTTCCATTTTCTGGGTTTTCTTTAAAATAGCCATGGTTCTATTTGGAAGCGGATATGTATTGATTGCCTATATGGATGCCGAATTAGTGGAGAAACTAGGATGGTTAACCAAACCTCAATTATTGGATGCCATTGCTATGGGCCAATTTACTCCAGGGCCGGTGTTAACCACCGCCACCTTCGTAGGATACCAACTCAACGGAATTTCAGGAGCTCTGTACGCCAGTTTAGGAATGTTCTTACCTTCATTTTTCTTAGTAGGCTTACTCGTGAAAATCATTCCATGGTTACGTAAATCAAAAGCATTGTCTTATTTCTTGGATTCCGTAAATGTAGCTGCCGTAGGAATTATGGCAGCGGTCACCCTAAAAATTGGTTACGATGTAGGAGAAGACTGGAAAGCATGGATGTTAATGGCTCTAAGTATAATTGTAGCCTTCAAGTTTCCTAAAGTGAGTTCCATTTGGGTAATTTTAGGAGGGGCTGTTATAGGCTACGGATTAATGATGATCTAAAATTGCTTTCAAAGCATAAAAGCCCCCATTCAACCAAAATGAATGGGGGCTTTTTATTTAATTATTTCTGAACTGCTAACGTTAAAAACGAACCTATCCCATGGCTGAAATCAATAAATCCAAATCCTTAAAAGGGATATTATAGGTATCACTTAAAAATTTGTTGGTTAACATCCCTTTGTAGAGATATACCCCTTTTCGGATCCCTTGATCTTGTTTAATCAAATTATCCACACCAGCTTCTCTACCTATATTAAGCATGATGGGCATAAAAATATTATTCAATGCAATAGAAGCCGTTTGAGATACCCTGGAGGCAATATTAGGTACACAATAATGAATCACCCCATACTTTTCGAATACCGGAAACTCATGATTAGTTACTTCTGAAGTTTCAAAACACCCACCTTGGTCAATGCTTACATCAATAATGACCGATCCTTTTTTCATGCATTGCACCATGGCATCATTAACCATACATGGCGTTCGGCCATGAGGCGCACGAACAGCTCCAATAGCTACATCTGCGGTTACCAAAGCTTCACTTAACACATCGGGCTGAATCACAGAAGTAAAAAGGTTCTGTCCGATTTGATTTTGTAATCTACGCAACTTATACGTGTTTTCATCAAAAACTTTCACCGTTGCTCCTAAACCAATAGCTGCCCGAGCTGCATATTCACCGACACTACCGGCACCAATAATAACCACTTCACTAGGTTTCACACCTGGGATCCCACCAAGCATTGCACCTAATCCGTTATTCATTTTACTTAGGTATTCCGCTGCGATTAACACCGAAGTATTCCCTGCAATCTCTCCCATTGCCGTAACTAATGGGAAGCTATCGTCTGCCCCTCTGAGGTAGTCCCAAGCAATAGCCGTAATTTTTTTATCGATCAGTTTATTTAAAAAATCTTCGGGCTGGATAGATAACTGTAGCGCAGAAATCAATAAGGATTTACGTGTCATCATTTGGATTTCACCCATAGAAGGTGGTTCCACTTTCAAAACCAATTGGGCTTGAAAAACTTCTTTAGCCGATGCGACAATTCGAGCACCAGACTCACTGTAGTCATGATCTGGAAAACCAGCAGAAACACCAGCGCCCTTCTCCACCCACACTTCATGACCGTTATGGGTTAACACCATCACTCCTGAAGGAGTTAAAGCCACACGATTTTCTTGAAATGACGTTTCTTTAGGAATCCCAATAAACAACCGTCTATCCGCATTTTTTATCGCAAAAAGTTGTTCTTTGGGCATTCTAGATGCCTGCTGACTTAAACTCTTTAATGGATTTTCTTCTTCATTCATTACCAAATAATTTTAATATCTCGTTTGTCACCCAACCCATTAATATGAAACTCCACTGCGTCTTCAGGAATAAGAGAAGCAATTTTCTCTGGCCATTCTAACAAACACACATTTCCGCTATAAAGGTAATCTTCGTATCCTAAATCAAACGCTTCCACCTCAGATTTAAGTCGGTAAAAGTCAAAATGATACACCGTTTCCTTTTGATCCGTTAAATACTCATTTACAATAGAAAAAGTAGGACTACTTGTATCATCTATTACCCCCAAGGATTTGCACAACAAATTGATGAATGTGGTTTTACCCGCACCCATATGTCCAAAAAACAAAATAACTTTATGCGTTTTCAAAATATCAACCACATCACTTATCACCTCATCCAGTTGAAATAATGACAATTGAGAATACTGTTTTTCCATGCGAACAAATTTCGGTAACAAAAATATTTATTTCTTCTAGGCTGCATGTGTGAAAATGAATTCAATCCGATCGAAATAACAACCTCCTAAAAACAGGTAAAATAAGAAATAGTACTCGAATAGAATAGAAACAATAAAACTGAATTTTGAGAGCTTTCCGTTTTTAATTAAAGTCAATTAAGCTTTTGGCAAGTAAAATTTTCTCTATTCCTGTGTATTTTCGTCCCAACTAAAAAAAGGTCCAATCTCAATACCAAATATTATGGCAAATAAGAAAAAAATTGCTCCCTCATTACTCTCAGCCGACTTTAGCAAATTGCAAGAAGACATTACCTTAATGGAAGAAGGCGGGGCAGATTTACACCACGTAGATGTAATGGACGGTCATTTTGTTCCAAATATCACATTTGGTCCATTTATCGTTAAAGCCATTAAAAAATGCGCCTCTATTCCGCTAGATGTACACTTAATGATTGAAAACCCCGAATTATATATTGAAGATTTTGCAAATGCAGGGTCCGATTATATAACGGTACATGTAGAAGCCTGTCCTCATATTCATCGTACTATTCAACAAATTAAAGCTACAGGTGCTAAGGCAGGTGTTTCGTTAAATCCAGGTACACCCCTTAGTAGTATTGAAGATATTTTGGGTGATGTAGATTTAATTTTAATTATGTCGGTCAACCCCGGATTTGGAGGACAATCCTTTATTGAATCCTCTTTAGATAAAATAAAACGTTTACGTGCCCTACTTACTGAAAGAGGATTGGACCACGTAGAAATTGAAATTGACGGGGGAGTGAAACTAGACAACATTGACCGTGTAGCTGAAGCAGGAGTGGATATATTTGTTTCTGGTTCAGGAATTTTTAAAGCGGCAGACCCTAAGAAAATGATTGCCGATATGAAGGCCGTTATCGAATAAAAAAACTAAAAAAGCCTCATTCCCATTGGAGTGGGGCTTTATACTACCTGGTCAACACCACATAATCTTTCAACAGCTGGGTTAAAAACTTAATTGGATCATCCGTTTTTTCGGTAATATTTAATTCTGTTTTCAACTTCAGTACCAATTCGGAAACAACGGTTCGATACGCTTTTGTTTTAGTGGTCTGATACCGGAATATGGTATTTTTCACCAAAAGCATATGTACATCGGTTAACATTTCTACCTGAGGAAAGTGAGGCGAGTAATCCTTTTTGGTTTTCATCTCCAAAATATCTGAAAGCAATATTTTTTCTTTTTTATCAAATTTGATAATGGTGGTACCCGCTAACACATCCCCTAATCGCTGTCCATAGGGAGAAGTAATATTAAACCCCGCAGCCACGGCTCCCAAACTCATCCATATATCTAACCATCGAAATACCCAACGAATAACATAATCTAAAATCGAAGCCGGTGAACCACTAAATTTCAATACACGTAACCCAATAGCCAATTTACCGGGTGTACTTCCTCCGGAAAATATTTCAAAAGCAAGGGTGTAAAACAAGAACATAAAAAACAACAAGTACCCCATAACATCGCCCACCCAATCCAATGAAATACATAGCATTAAAACAACGGTCATAGCTCCCCCG
>MAAC01017911.1_pt1 | contig 26357 bp, 26 predicted proteins | sample 1115981 | NCBI WGS metagenome assembly MAAC01 (sample SAMN04961126, study PRJNA320927) | seawater metagenome | isolation source: sample BD02T64 sea water enriched with oil for 64 days | place: USA:Gulf of Mexico | collected 2013-07-27
TCGATAAGTGTGTTCCTTTCAATTTTCATACCTTTAATGTCCTTCTAACTAACTAATTAAAAATATTGACATTTTGAAACAGATTTATTGCTCCATATTTGGTCATGATTACGCGATTACAAAACATGTTACTTTACATGTAAAAGAATATCGATGTAAACAGTGTAAAGAACAAGTTACTACAAATGGAAATGGCGACTTAATTAGACTTACTTCTAAATATAAAGAAATAAATATTGAATTGGAAAACATTCACACGAAACGTATTCGAAAAAAAAGAAAAGTGTCTATAGTCTAACAGAAAAATCTACATTTCAATTTACAGATTAACCTCCTCCCCTTTTTTTTCAAGGTTTTTTCTCTACAAATTTTAACACCACAAAATCTAGAATAAAAATTGACTTCAAAATCTAAGTTGGTATTATTTATTAAGAGCATTCCAACCTTGAGCCTGTATCGGTATTTTAGTTTCGGCCCTAGTAACCAAATGCATCCCTGCAGCTTTTTCTGTTATAAATCCGATTACCGTTAAACTTGGATTGGCCTTTATCTTTGGAAAATCTTCTTGAGAAATAGTCATTAGTAATTCATAGTCCTCTCCTCCGTTAAGTGCAATTGTTGTGCTGTCTATATTAAACTCTTCACAGGTAGAAATCACTTCAGGATCAAGTGGAATTTTATTTTCATATAAATCACAACCCACATTAGATTGTGTACACAAATGCATAATCTCTGAAGATAATCCATCGCTTATATCTATCATAGCGGTTGGTTTTACTTCCAAATCATTCAAAAGCTTAATAATATCTTTACGAGCTTCTGGTTTTAACTGACGCTCTATGATATAGGTATATTTATCTAGATCGGGTTGACTATTTGGGTTGACTTTAAAAACCTCTTTCTCTCTTTCTAATACCTGAAGCCCCATATATGCCCCACCAATATCTCCTGAAACTACAAGTAAATCATTAGGTTTAGCACCATTTCTATACACTGCATTCTCCGAGTTTATCTCACCAATAGCAGTAACCGAAATTAGAAGTCCTGATTTTGAAGAGGTCGTATCTCCTCCAACGACATCAATGTCATAAACTTTGGCCGCAGTTTCAATTCCTGCGTACAACTCTTCCAATGCTTCTAATGGAAACCTATTTGATACCGCTATTGAAACGGTTATTTGTGTTGCATGAGCATTCATTGCATACACATCAGACAGATTAACAACAACTGCCTTATACCCCAGATGTTTTAAAGGCATATAACTTAAATCAAAATGAACACCTTCTACCAACAAGTCTGTTGTAACAACAACATTTTTTTTTCCAAAATTTAGTACCGCAGCATCATCACCGATACCCTTTATTGTGCTTTTTTTACTAATCTTAAAGTTTTTAGTGAGGTGGTCAATGAGTCCAAATTCTCCTAATTCGCTCAATGGAGTGCGCTGTTGATTTTTATCTTCTATCATACTGCAAAGATATATCAAATCCTTTTATTTTTTCACACCAATTAAATGTAAAAAAAAGCACCTGTAATTAGAGATGCTTTTTTTTATTTAACCAATGTTTATTCCCAAGATTCGTCAAATGTATCTCTTAATTTAGGATGCAATGGAAAGGCTGCATCTGTTGAATTTAATAGGACAACAACCTGAATCCCGTTTGGGTAATTCATAAACATACAATCCAGCCCTTTTTTTGGAGCCCCACCATATCGCAATCCGCCTCCCTTAGCTTGGTAAAATCCATGTTCACCATTATCTACTGATTCTGACAGGCCTAACAGGGAATTGTTCATTTGGTATCGCATTTCTTCTGAAATTAAAACTTCACTATGCCATACATATGCAATTAAATTCGCCAATTGAAATGCAGACATATACCAACCACCAGCTCCAGAGATCAATGTCCAGTCACCAGGATTTTTACCTGTACTATTATCATAAGGAAATCGATATAACAAAGCATCAAAATCTTCTTGTTTCACACTAGCTCCAGATATCCCAATAGGATTGAGAACTTGATTTTGAATATAATTTTCATATGCAATAGCATAGTCCATTTCATCATTCAAATTACCTGCATTGATCATTTTTGGAATTAACACTCTAAAAAAAGCAAAGTTTATATTCACATAATCATAACTTTTAGAACCCACTGGAGTGTTTTGAACTACTGATTTCAAATTATCAAATAACTGTCCATCCTCCCCGTCGTTTACATTAATATGAAGTCCACTAGTATGGTTCATTAATTGTCTAAAGGTAATTTCCTGAACATCATTTGTTGGATTCCAATCATTTGGTAAGTATGATCCAATTGGATCGTCCAAATCTATTTGCGGGTCTTCTTCAATAATTTTTAAAGCAGCAATAGTTGTTACAAACTTGCTAATGCTGGCAATATTCATTCGTGAGTTTTCAGACATTTGGATGTTTCTGTCTGCCGAAGTCTGAGCCATTCCCATTCCTCCTTTTCGTTTCCATTGTCCATTTAAAGAAATTACATATGAAAAACCTACGGATAGGGTTCCAATTTCATTAATTAATTTTTCTTCAAACGTATTGATATTGAACTGGGGCGCTCCTGATTGTATATCAGTAATAGGGTCGGGTGTACAAGATGTAATTATTAATATTACTACCACTTGTACAATTGAATGTTTTAAAATTGTTTTCAAATTTTTCATCTTATTATTGTTTTACCGTTTACAATAGATAAATGAAATGCGGAATTTGTTACCCTTTAAATACAAAAACCCCAATGAATTTGTTAAACACATTGGGGCTTTTGTTATGGTTATAATGTCTTATTTTAGTTTATAATACTTAAAGACTGGGTAATTAACCGGTTTTTTATCAATACCCTGCACCTTAAAATAAGCATCAAAAAAGTTCCAGGTCACTAAACCATCATCAGATTGTGGTTCCAACATATAAAAGATTAAGTTAGATAATGGCTGTGCCATGTCGATCCAGTAATCTCCTTTTTTAAAAGTTTTGGTTTTTGAAGTGAACTCCCCTTCTAGAGTTGCCATATAATGTCCTTCAAACTTTCGTTGAGCATTTTTCAGGACATTAGCAGTAAATACATCTCCTGTAGCTCTTTTAGATTTTTTTAATTGAACAACTTCAACTCCTTGCTTTTCTAGATGATCAACAATATCCTTCATTGATTTTGGTAAAAAATAACCCCTTGGCAATGTACTACTGACTTGGGCTTCAAATTTTGAGTAATTTTCTACATTAGGAATTTCAATAATCCGCCCTGAACGGCTATGTTTTGTTTCTCCAGCTTCATTTTCATAAGCCGTATAGTCATAAGTTCTTAACGTAAATTTCTCTTCTAAAGCCACCTTTTTAAAACGCACCCCTTTTTCAACCTTGCCTGCATTTTGTTTTACATTAGCAATAGCATCCTCTGTTGCCTTGGCATTAATTTCCGCCATTTTTCTACCATTTTTATTGGTAAATTCGAGTATTTCAGCAACAAATCCATAAGTTCCATTCATCCTTTTATAAAAGCGATCATGTGCAAAAGCTTCGCTTAAAATACCTACCTTATTTCGTAATCCCATTTGATTTACTATATATCTTGGATGATGGTTATAGGTATATATTGCTTTTGCCGGCCAACCTTGTCTCAAAGAATAGCCTCCATAAGGCCCTAGCTTAACACCATAATTTTCATCGATAGACTTTACGATACTTGGAAGCATTGTATTCCATGTAAAATCATATGGTGCCTGTTCTCCTGCATAATGATAACTAGGCGCATACGTAACTCCATAACCGTGCCATGTGCCATTGGTTGTGTGCAAATCTACCAACATTTCCGGATCCCATTTCAACAACACATTTTGTATTAATCCTTGAGTTTCCAACCCTTCCATCTTGATCCCATCTCTGTTTAAATCCAAACCTTGAGAGTTGGCTCTAATCCCGACTTCTATAGGACTATCTTCCTGCGAAGGGCGCCTGCCAGCTTCCATTTTGTCATTCGAATCTGAATTATAAATAGGTGCAAATACTATAATTTGGTTTTTTAATAAGTGTTTTTTATCGCCTAATAAGATATCACGCATCATTTGTTGCAAAATTTCTTTGCCTTCAACCTCTCCCGAATGTATATTCCCTTGAATATACATTACTGGTTTCCCTGAAGCTTTTGCCTCTTCTGGCGTAGAAACTTTAGGGTTTGCCATGACAACTACAGGAATCCCTTTCCCCTCCAAACTGGTTGCCATATATTCTAAATGAACCAAGTCTGACTTACTCTGAATTGTATTTATAAAACTCATGACCTCAGCATAAGTTGATGTTTTTTGGTAATTCGATTTTTCTGGAGTTGTCAATAAATTTTCACTCCACGGTATATTTTGTGCACTTAACTGTACACATAAAAACAGGATAGTTATTCTAATTATATATTTCATTGAATGGTTATTGGTTGGACGTTTTCTAACTAAGAATAAATGTAGTTTTTAGTTGATTAGCACCTAAACATTATAAATAAAATTAACATAGAGTTAACTTTTATCAAAAATTACTTTACCTCATTAGTATTCTCTTATATTTAACCTTCGTAATTATAGCTTATAATATTTATCTTTAAGGATACGTTTTACTAATAACTGCATTCTATGAGGTATCCCTTTTAAAATTGTATATAATGAAAAAGAAAAGAAAAACCCCAAAACTATTCCTAATTATTATATGCGGACTTTTAATGACTGTTTATCAAAGCTGTTCTGATGAAGACACATCATTAGCGCCTATAGTTGTAATTGACACAGATATTGACGGTATTGCTGACGATTTAGATAATTGTCCTTTAACTCCTAATAGTGATCAAGTAGACTTCGATCAAGACGGCATCGGCGATGTTTGTGATGACGATTTGGACAATGATGGTGTTTTAAACGCCGACGACAACTGCCCATTGATCGCAAACGCTAACCAGGAAGACGCAGATTATGATGGAGTAGGAGATGTTTGTGACGATGATTTGTCAACTGGAGTATTGTCCCCCTGTGAAAATGGTATGGCTGGTATTTACCCTTGTAATGATTACGATTTAATGGCACATATGAGCTTGACTGATTTAGGCGCTGCTGGTTTATCAGGGAATGACTCGTGGGGCTGGACCGATGCTACTTCTGGCAAAGAATTTGCTTTAGTTGGCGTGACTTCCGGAGTTGCTTTTGTTGATATCTCAAATCCGTTAGCCCCAATATTAGTTGGCAAACTTCCAACGGCAACTAATAATAGCTCGTGGAGGGATATTAAAGTATATAATGATCATGCTTTTATCGTTAGTGAAGCCTCTAATCATGGCATGCAAGTCTTTGATTTAAGGCGATTAAGAAATGTAACAAATGTACCCGAGACTTTTACACCTGATGCTCATTTTACAGGCTTTGGTAGCGCTCACAACATTGTTATTAATGAAACAACGGGATATGCTTATATCGTTGGTACAAGCAGAACCGGAACCTATGCCGGAGGCCCACTTTTTATAAATATTCAAAATCCAACAAGTCCAGTTGATGAAGGTGGATTTGGAGGCTATGCTCATGATGCACAAGTCATCACCTATAATGGGCCTGATTCAGATTATACCGGAAAAGAAATATTAGTTGGAAGTAATGAAGATGAAGTTGTAATCGTTGATGTTACAAACAAATCAAACCCCGTTCAAATAGCAACGATTACATATAGTAATATAAAATACACACACCAAGGATGGTTTACTGAGGATCATAAATATTTTATAGTTGGTGATGAACTTGACGAAATAAATTTTGGTAATAATACCAGAACAATAGTCCTTGACTTTACTGATTTAGACAACCCTGCACAACACATGCAATATTCTGGACCTTCGCCAGCGATAGACCATAATGGGTATGTGAATGGGGACCTATATTATCTGGCAAACTACAAGGCCGGGGTAAGAATAATAGATATTACAAACATTGGTGATAGCACTATGTCTGAAATTGGATATTTTGACACCTATCCTTCAAGTGACACCGTTGGTTTTAGTGGCGCTTGGAATGTCTATCCCTATTTTCCAAGTGGTAATATTATAATTAGTGATATGCAAAGCGGGTTATTTATTGTCCGAAAAAGTGGCACATAATTAAGTAACAATGGAGAAAAATAAATACTTTGTTTTAATAGCAATCCTGTTTTTGTTTCTGTTTAATTGCACTTCAAATAATGATTCCTCCTCAGTAAAGGACATTGATTTGACAATTAAAACATATGGAGGGACAAATAATGAAAGTGCTCAAGCCCTAACAAAAACTATGGATGGCGGATATGCTATTCTTGGCTATACACAAAGTAGTGATCAAGACATTACTGATAAAGCCGAAATAGGATTTGACTTTTGGGTCCTTAAGTTTGATTCAGAGCATGACTTGCAGTGGTCAAAAACCTATGGCGGGAGTGATGATGATAGAGGCAGTGATATTATTAATACCTCTGATGGCGGATTTGCAATAATAGGCTCCAGCCAAAGCAGTAATGAAGATATCGATAATAATGCGGGCTCTCAAGATTATTGGATTGCTAAATTAGATGTGTCTGGAAATATCTCCTGGCAAAAATCATTTGGCTTTTCTGGTTTGGATAACGGCATTTCTTTGCTTCAAACTAGCGACAACGGCTATCTATTAACTGGGGTTTTGGATGTTACTGCCTCTGGTGGATTAGGGAATAGTCGTACGAGTTCAACCGAGCATGCTGGTGGTGATTATTGGGTAATTAAACTCAGTGCCAATGGAGAAAAACAATGGAGCAAATTTTATGGAGGAACATTTACAGATACACCTTATGATAGTATACAAACAGATGATGGATATCTTATTGTTGGTTCATCGGATAGTAATGATGTAGATATTAATAACAATAGGGGATCTTATGATTTTTGGATCATAAAAATAGCTTTTACAGGAGAACTAATCTGGGAAAAATCATTTGGGGGCACAGAAATTGATGAAGCTCGTGCCATCGTTAATTCTGGTGATGGAAACTATATTATTGTTGGAGACTCAAGAAGCAACGATTTAGATATCTCTAAAAACATGGGAGCTGCCGATTTATGGCTTATTAAAATGTCTCCCTCGGGAGAATTAATCTGGGAAAAATCATTCGGTGGCAGCAGTTTTGATGTAGGTCGTTCTATTGATAGAACTTTAGATAATGGTTTTATAATTGGCGGGAGTTCTAGGAGCTCAGATGGTGATGTTTCTTCAAACCAAGGACAAAATGATGCCTGGATATTAAAAGTTGACGGAGCGGCAAATATACAGTGGCAAAAAACCATTGGAGGGTCGGATATTGATTTTGTTTACGATGCTATCCAGCTTAATAACGGTACAATTGTTGCCGCTGGCGAATCAAACAGCTCTGATAACAATATCATGATAAACAAAGGGTTTACAGATCTATTGTTAATTCAATTAATTGAAAATTAACTCATGAAAAAAATAGTGTCAATATTTTTAATTTGCATGTTATTTGTGTCTTGCAATTCAGACAATGATGATCCACCTACCTCTGTCTCTTTCAATTTTACTCATAACTGGGATGGTACAAATGTTACCAATTCAGAATTTAACACTATTCAATATACCAATGCAAATGGCCAAGCGCTCAGCATTGAAAAACTAAGGTATTTAATTTCGAATATTACATTTAGAAAAGTTAATGGAGAAACAACGGTAATTAACGCGTATAATTTAATTGATGTTACAAATAACACTAACCTAATTTATACACTCCCAAATGAAATGCTAACTGGGCATTATATTAACGTATCGTTCACTTTTGGATTTAATAATGACGATAATTATCAAAATTACACCGATTTAAACTCTGCCTCATGGAATGTTCCTGCACAGTTAGGTGGTGGTTATCATTTTATGCAATTGGAAGGGAAATTTATTGACAATGCATCTGCCCAAACAGGCTACGCATATCACTGCATTAGAGCCGTCGACAATTCAGGAGCCCAACAGGTATTTCAAGACACTTTTTTTACCGTTGATTTGGGTGAAGTTGAGCTTAAAAACAACGCCTCTATTGTCATTAATATGAATATTGCCGAGTGGTTTAAAAATCCTAATCAATGGGATTTAAACCTATTAGGGAACATGCTTATGCCAAATTTCAATGCTCAAGTTATGATGCATGATAACGGTCAAAATGTTTTTAGCTTAGGTGAATTAATTCCATAGGAACGTTTTTATGAACAAATACTTCCCATATATAGCTTCCATTGTTTTCATTTGCACATCATGTACAGATGAAAATGTAACCGAATATGTACCAACCCCAATTGCTTTAGAAATTCCTCAGTTATTTGAAGATAACATTATAGCTCCAGTCATTCCTTTAGACAACCCTCAAACCATTGAAGGAATTGCACTGGGAAAGAAGTTGTTTTTTGATCCAATATTATCAGGTGATAATACACAGGCTTGCGCAGATTGTCATACTCCTGAAAATGCATTTTCAGATGCTTCAAGATTTAGTGATGGAATTGATGGCCGTTTAGGAAATCGGAATTCTATGCCATTATTTAATTTAGCTTGGAATTACAATGAAAGATTTTTTTGGGATGGCCGCGCTTTTAGTTTGGAACATCAAGCATTTCAGCCGGTAACTAATCCAATTGAAATGAAAGCAACTTGGGTGGATGTAAGCTCAAAATTACAACAAGACCAGGACTATCCATCCCTTTTTGATCAAGCCTTTGGAACGTCAACCATTGATTCAATATTAGTAACAAAAGCCATTGCACAGTTTGAGCGCACCTTAATTTCAGCCAATTCAAGATTTGACCAATATTTATTAGGGCAAATAAACCTCACGTCTGAAGAATTAGAAGGATTCAATGTTTTTATGGACGAAACCCGTGGTGATTGCTTTCATTGTCATGGTAATGCGAATAATCCTTTATGGACGGATAATATCTTTCACAACAATGGGCTAGACGCCATAATCACCGATTTAGGACTGGGGAAAATTTCAGGAGACCCTGCCAATAACGGTAAATTTAAATCGCCATCATTAAGAAACCTGGCCTTTACAGCGCCTTATATGCATGACGGCAGGTTTAATTCACTAGATGAAGTTATAAATCATTATAGTGAAGGGCTTCAAAATTCAACCACAATAGACCCCTTAATGAAAAAAGTGGCTCAAGGTGGTGTACATCTTTCAGCTCAAGATAAATCCAACCTAAAGGCATTTTTATTATCGCTTTCTGATGAATCCTTTATAAACAATCCAAACTTTAAAAACCCATAGGAAAAACCTATAAAACGATATACTAATATAATGTTAGGTATAATCATTAAACACTACTTAAGTTGTATATTTGTATCCTATTTAGAAACCGTCTTAATAAAATTATTTTTTAAATTAAGAAAGAATACTGGTATTACAGACAAAAGTTTCAGAGGACCTCTTTAATAAAAAGAGAAAATAACACTTGAATAAATCGAATTGACGCCTATGATTAAAGTATCTGAAACAGCAAAGAAGAAAGTCGTTGAGCTTATGCAAGACGAAGGCTACAACACCGCAACAGATTATGTTAGAGTTGGTGTAAAAAGTGGTGGTTGTTCTGGACTGTCCTATGACCTTAATTTTGACAAACAGCAACAAGATGGTGATAAAATGTTTGAAGATAATGGTGTAAAAATCATCGTCGATAAAAAAAGTTTTTTATACCTCATTGGAACAACGCTGGAGTATTCAGGAGGGTTAAACGGAACAGGATTTGTTTTTAATAATCCAAATGCCAATCGTACTTGCGGTTGTGGCGAAAGTTTCTCTTTATAATTTATTACAATGAACAAATATACTGAAGACGATTTAAGAGAAGAGCTTAAAACCAAGGAATATGAATATGGTTTTTACACAGATATTGAATCTGAAACATTTCCTGTTGGTTTAAACGAAGCTATTGTTCGTGCAATATCTCAAAAGAAAGAAGAGCCAGAATGGATGACTGAATGGCGCTTAGAAGCATATAGAGCATGGGAAAAAATGGAAGAACCTGAGTGGGCTAATGTAAATTATAAAAAACCAGATTTCCAAGCCATTTCATATTATTCAGCTCCAAATAAAAAGCCAAAATACGATAGTATTGATGAGGTTGATCCAGAATTATTGGCGACTTTTGAAAAACTAGGCATCTCTCTTGACGAACAAAAAAAATTAGCCGGTGTTGCAATAGACATTGTTGTAGACTCTGTTTCTGTCGCTACTACTTTTAAGAAAACACTAGCCGAAAAAGGAATTATTTTCTGTTCAATAAGTGAAGCTATTAGAGAGCATCCTGAGTTAGTAAAAAAACATCTTGGAACCATAGTCCCTCAAAAAGACAACTTTTATGCCGCTCTAAATAGTGCTGTATTTAGTGATGGTAGTTTCTGTTATATTCCAAAAGGTGTGAGATGCCCAATGGAATTATCTACTTATTTCCGAATCAACCAAGCTGGTACTGGACAATTTGAACGCACATTAGTTATTGCCGACCAAGGCAGTTATGTGAGTTATCTTGAAGGTTGTACCGCCCCCAGTAGAGACGAGAATCAATTGCATGCCGCTGTTGTAGAATTGATTGCATTAGATGATGCTGAAATTAAGTATAGTACCGTTCAAAACTGGTATCCTGGAAATGCCAAAGGTATTGGTGGCGTATATAATTTTGTTACTAAACGAGGCCTATGTGAAACTAACGCTAAAATTTCCTGGACACAAGTAGAAACGGGTAGTGCAGTGACATGGAAATACCCATCTTGTATTTTGAAAGGTGATAATTCAATCGGTGAATTTTATTCTATTGCAGTAACAAACAATTACCAACAAGCCGATACTGGAACAAAAATGATTCATTTAGGTAAAAACACCAAATCAACCATTATTAGTAAAGGAATTTCAGCTGGAAAATCACAAAACAGTTATCGCGGATTAGTTCAAATTAATTCCCGTGCAGATAATGCTCGTAATTTTTCTCAATGTGATAGTTTATTAATGGGGAATGAATGTGGTGCACACACCTTTCCATATATAGAAGTTAAAAATAAATCGGCTCAAATAGAGCATGAAGCCACCACAAGTAAAATTGGTGAAGATCAAATATTTTATTGCAACCAAAGGGGTATAGAAACCGAAAAAGCAATTGCCTTAATTGTTAATGGTTTTTCTAAGGAAGTATTAAACAAGCTTCCTATGGAGTTTGCTGTAGAAGCCCAAAAATTATTAGAAATAAGCTTGGAAGGCTCAGTAGGTTAAAAAACATAATCAATATGAAAAAAACATTTTTATTAGTATTTGCATTAATAGCACTAGGCAGCTGCAAAAATGAAACTAAGGCTGAAGACAAAAATAACACTATTGACAACTCTGAAAAAATAGAGGTTGAAAATAATGAGTTAACCCTTATAAAAGGGGTGTTTATTTATATTGACGACGCCGCTGTATTACAAACTACAGAGGAAGTTTATACTGTTATTGTAGATGCTAAAATGCACGAACTAAACGCAGAAGTACAAAAGTATAAAACTGAATCTACTGATATGATTCCTGTAGAGGTAAAAGGAAAAATTATTCCTAGACCTGAAAATGAAGAAGGTTGGCCTTTTCGTGTAGAAATTAAAGAAATAATAACCGTAAGCGAACCAAATCCAGCTGACGGTGAAATGATAACAATAGGTAAGGAATAATATGTTAAAAATAGAAAACCTACACGCAAGTGTTGAAGACAAGAGCATTTTAAAAGGCATTAATCTAGAAATTAAAGCCGGGGAAGTACATGCTATTATGGGGCCAAATGGTTCTGGAAAAAGCACCCTAGCTTCGGTTATTGCTGGTAAAGAAGAATATGAGGTTAGTCAAGGAAATGTTTTTCTTGAAACAGAGAATATCGAAGAGTTATCGGCTGAAGAACGCGCTCACAAAGGGATCTTTTTATCTTTTCAATATCCTGTAGAAATTCCTGGAGTGTCGGTAACTAACTTCATAAAAACAGCGATAAATGAAACACGAAAAGCTAGAGGTTTGGAAGATATGCCTGCAGGGCAAATGCTAAAATTAATTCGTGAAAAAGCAGAACTCTTGGAAATAGACAGAAAGTTTTTGTCTCGATCATTAAATCAAGGCTTTTCCGGAGGTGAAAAAAAGCGTAATGAAATTTTTCAAATGGCAATGCTTGAACCCAAATTAGCTATACTTGACGAAACGGACTCAGGATTGGATATTGATGCGCTTCGTATTGTTGCCAATGGTGTAAATAAATTAAAAAGCAAAGACAATGCTGTTATTGTAATAACACATTATCAACGCCTATTAGACTACATCGTTCCTGATTTTGTACATGTAATTTACAATGGTAAAATTGTAAAGTCTGGCACTAAGGAATTAGCCCATGAACTTGAAGAAAAAGGATACGATTGGATAAAAGACGAAATCAACGCATAGCAATTAGTTTATAGTACAAGAAAACAAGATTTCACTTTAAATAATTGAAATCCTGAAAACTGAGTACCAACGACTGAACATTGAAAAAACATGGATTTAAAAGAAAAACTCATATCATCATTTCTTGCGTTCGAAGATCAAGTTGATGTGGATGCTTATGTACACGACATTAGAAGTGAAGCTATAAAAACATTTGAAAACAAAGGCTTCCCATCCAAAAAAGAAGAAGCCTGGAAATACACCTCATTAAATGCAATCTTAAAACATGACTACAGTGTATTCCCAAAACAAGAAAACGCCTTAGAATATCGCGATATAAAAAAATATTTTATTCACGACATCGATACTTTTAAAATTATCTTTATTGATGGTACATATTCATCTCATCTATCGCAAACTACTCATGATGGAATGGATATTTGTTTAATGTCTGCTGCGCTTTCAAAACCAAAATATCGTTTGGTTATTGAAAACTATTTTAACAAAGCCGCAACTGGCGATAGCCTGTCCTCATTAAATACTGCCTTTTCTAGCGAAGGTGCCTTTATTCATATTCCAAAAAATAAATTGGTAGAAAAACCAATTCAAATTATACACTTTTCAACAGGAAATGAATCCGCAGTGATGTTACACCCGCGTAATATGATTGTTGTTGAAGAAAACTCATACGTTCAAATTATAGAGCGCCATCAAAGTTTATCCAATAACCCAGTTTTAACAAACTCTGTTACTGAGGTCTTTGCTAAGAAAAGGGCTATTGTTGATTATTATAAAATTCAAAATGATAATAAAAATGCTTCATTAATAGACAACACCTTTATTAAACAAAAACAAGAAAGTCACTGTTCTGTACATACCTTTTCATTTGGAGGTAAATTAACACGTAACAATCTTAATTTTTACCAACATGGAGAGCGCATTGATTCTACGCTTAAAGGCATTACAATTATTGGAGACAAACAACATGTAGATCACAATACACTGGTACATCATATTGAACCTAATTGTGAAAGTCATCAAGATTACAAAGGTGTTTTTGGAGATAGCTCCACTGGCGTCTTTAATGGAAAAGTTGTTGTTGAAAAAGAAGCGCAAAAAACCAATGCCTTTCAAGCCAATAATAATATTCTAATTAGTGATAAAGCAAGTATAAACACAAAGCCTCAGCTTGAAATTTTCGCTGATGACGTAAAATGTTCACATGGGTGTACAATTGGGCAATTGGATGATGACGCTATGTTTTATTTACGCTCAAGAGGGATTCCCGAAAAAGAAGCCAAGGCGTTACTAATGTATGCCTTTAGTAATAATGTATTGGACTCAGTAAAGATTCCAGAACTCAAAAAACGCATTAACAAGCTCATTGCCAATAAATTAGGCGTAAATATTGGCTTTGATTTGTAAATGAAAAACAAAATCGAACATAGCAAATTTGATGTTGAAAATATTCGGAAGGATTTTCCAATACTTTCTCGTAAGGTTAACGAAAAACAACTCGTTTATTTTGATAATGCTGCAACATCACAAACACCACAAGTGGTTATAGACGCTATTGTAGACTATTACTCCAACTACAATGCCAACATACACCGTGGTGTACATACCTTAAGTCAGGAAGCAACTGATAAATACGAAACTGCACGACAAAAAATTCAAGAGCATTTCAATGCTAAAGAACGGCATGAAATTATTTTTACTTCAGGAACAACGCATAGTATTAATTTAGTTGCAAATGGATTTGCTTCAATTTTAAAACCAGAAGATGAGATTATTGTTTCAGCATTAGAGCACCATAGCAATATTGTACCTTGGCAAATGCTTTGTGAAAAAACAGGAGCCAAACTTAAAGTTATCCCAATGAATCAATCGGGAGAATTAGTTATGGCCGATTTTGAATCAATCCTTTCAAACCAAACGAAGCTCGTTTTTGTAAATCATATTTCCAATGCATTAGGAACTATAAATCCTATTGAAACCATTATTGAAATGGCACATCAAGTTGGAGCAGCCGTCTTAATTGATGGTGCACAAGCTTGTCCGCATATTAAACCAGACGTTCAGGCATTAAATGTCGATTTTTATGTTGCCTCAGCACATAAAATGTGTGGCCCTACCGGCGTTGGTATGTTATATGGCAAAGAAGAATGGCTTAATAAACTACCCCCTTACCAAGGAGGAGGTGAAATGATTGCTGAAGTTACTTTCGAAAAAACTACATACGCTAATCTGCCACATAAATTTGAAGCAGGAACACCAAATATTTGTGGAGGTATCGCTTTTGGGACTGCCATAGATTATATGAACACCATAGGGTTTGACACCATAGCCACTTATGAAGAGGAATTGTTAGTATATGCTACTCATAAATTACTTGAAATTGAGGGTTTAAAAATTTACGGTACTTCTAAGTACAAAACTTCAGTGATTTCATTCAATATAGAGAACATACATCCTTATGATATTGGAACCATAGTTGACAAACTAGGAATTGCGGTTAGAACGGGACACCATTGCGCCCAACCCATTATGGATTTTTATAATATCCCTGGAACTGTTAGAGCCTCATTTTCATTTTACAATACCAAAGAAGAAATAGATACGTTTGTCAATGCGGTTAAGAGAGCTGCAAAAATGTTGACATAGCGAAAAATAAACATTCACTTTTTATAAAATCGCTTTCTTTTTAAATTCTCAATCCCCTTACTCTTAAAAAAGGATGCAGAAGAAGATAGCAAAACAAATGAAGTGAAATTGACTCTCAATTACAAAGTGCACAAATTAACTGTCAAATATATTTTGGCTTCATTTTTGTATATTATACATCATAAGTCTAAAACATAATACTGTGAAATTTATAATAAGCATATTAGCAATTGCTTTATTCACAAGGGATTGCAACAACAAAGATGTGTCCGGATTAACTCTTCCGAATACGCAACAAGAGACTATTGCTATAATCTACCAAGCTTCATCAAGAGGTTTTTTTAAAGAAATTATAGTGACTGAGAATAACATTACTATTAGCAATGACAGAGATAATCAGCAACTTAATTCTTTCAAAAATAATAACAAGATATGGAATGAATATTTAGACTTATTGGCACAAATTGATATTAATAAATTACCAAATATTAAAGCGCCAACTGCAATGCGAGATTATGATGGTGCAGCTCATGCTACATTAACTATCAAAGAAGAAAATAAAGAAATAAAATCTAGAATCTTTGATCACGAATACCCTCCTGCCGAAATTAAAACACTAGTAGAAAAGCTCTTATCTTTTAAAAAAAACAGTTCAAAACAATAAAGGAATCGTATTTTTGTACAAAATAAACACCTGTGATTATTCAAGATATACAAAACGAAATTATTGATGAGTTCGCTCTGTTTGATGACTGGATGGAACGCTATGAATATATGATTGATCTCGGTAAGTCTTTGCCATTAATTAACGACCAATTCAAAACTGAAGACAACCTTATAAAAGGCTGTCAAAGTAAAGTTTGGGTTCATGCAGAAATGAAAGATGATCTGGTTATTTTCACAGCCGATAGTGATGCAATTATTACCAAAGGAATCATCGCTATTTTAATAAGAGTGTTTTCAAATCAGCATCCAAAATCTATTATTGAGGCCAATACCGATTTTATTGATGAAATCGGATTAAAAGAACACTTATCGCCTACACGAGCAAACGGACTTGTGAGCATGATTAAGCAATTAAAAATGTATGCACTAGCATACCAAACACAATTAAACTAATGAGTACAACAGAAATAGACACCAATGCGCTTGGAGAAAAAATAGTTCGTGTAATAAAAACAATATTTGATCCAGAAATCCCTGTAGATATTTATGAACTAGGGTTGATTTATGATGTTTTTGTAAATGAAGATTTTGATGTCAAAGTTTTAATGACCTTAACGACTCCAAACTGTCCTGTGGCAGAAACTTTACCAATGGAAGTTGAAGAAAAAATTAGATCTATTGACGAAGTTAAAAGTGCCGAAGTTGAAATCACTTTCGATCCACCATGGACTCAGGAATTAATGAGTGAAGAAGCAAAACTGGAACTTGGAATGCTATAACCCAGCACTATTTAAGTAAAAATATCCTATGGCCAACGAAATTATCAATAGAGTTTCTAATAGCAAATTAGTTACTATTGACCTTGAAGATTATTATCCTGAAGGCAAGCGTATATTGTTTGATATTAAAGACTGGTTGTACGAAGGATTAATTCTTCGAGAAAAAGAGTTCAGACAATCAGTAAAAAATTATGACTGGTCGCAACACCAAGATGATTTTGTCGCCCTTTTCTGTTCTACAGACGCCATAATTCCTGCCTGGGCTTTCATGTTACTCAGTACACATTTAGAACCCTTTGCTAACAACATCGTGATTGGCAATCTTGAGTCCTTAGAAACTTCTATATACCAAGATATTATCAATACTTTAGATGTCTCAAAATTTAGTGATGCATCGATCATAATTAAAGGCTGTTCTAAGAAAGCCATTCCTCCAAATGCCTATGTAATGCTCACGAGCAAACTAAGGCCTATCGCAAAATCTATCATGTACGGAGAAGCATGTTCTTCGGTTCCGCTTTATAAAAAAGCAAAATAATACGATTCAAATAGTGTTTGAACAATTGTGACCTAGCCCTCATAATAGTATCTAACAATTAAATCAATTCATAAATACTATTTATTATGTTTTTGATTTACACATACTTAAGCTAATTTTTCCTAAATTCAAAGCGAGAAGTTTTTGGAATAGGTATTAATTACGGCTTCTAAAGTAGAATTTAATAGTAATAAAAAAAGCGCCAACAGGCGCTTTTTTTAGGCGTGATTTTCATCATAATCTGGATACAGAAAATGATTATAAGGAAATCGTGTAATATGAATTTCTCTTACTTCATCATAAATACGCTTTTTAAAATCTTCTAAATTACTTTTATTGATTGCCGAAATAAACAATGTGTTATTTCCTATTTTATTCATCCATGTATTTCTCCATTCCTCAAGACTATAGTTTGCTTTTGTTCTAACAGCAATTAAATCTTCATCATCAAAAGGCTCCGGCTCATAGGCATCAATCTTATTAAAGACCATTATCGTAGGTTTATCTGAGCTATGTATTTCTCCTAGAATTTTATTTACAGATTCTATTTGATCTTCAAAACTAGGATGCGAAATATCAACAACGTGTAATAACAGGTCGGCCTCTCTTACCTCATCTAGGGTGCTTTTAAATGAATCTACTAATTGTGTCGGTAGTTTTCTAATAAATCCAACTGTATCACTCATTAAAAATGGAAGGTTTTTAATAACTACTTTCCTCACAGTTGTATCCAACGTAGCAAAAAGTTTATTCTCGGCAAAAACCTTTGATTTACTAATAACATTCATCAATGTAGATTTACCAACGTTAGTATATCCAACAAGGGCAACTCTAACCATTTTGCCTCTGTTACCACGCTGAACCGACATTTGTTTATCGATGGTTTTTATTTTTTCCTTTAATAATGCTATTTTATCACGTACAATACGTCTGTCCGTTTCAATCTCTGTTTCACCGGGACCACGCATTCCAATACCCCCTTTTTGCCGCTCAAGGTGGGTCCACATACCTTTCAATCGTGGTAACAAATATTGACATTGCGCCAATTCCACCTGAGTTCTAGCATAACTCGTTTGAGCACGTTGTGCAAAAATATCTAGAATCAAGTTTGTTCGATCCAGAACTTTACATTCAAGAATAGCACTAATATTACGCTCCTGAGCTGGCGTTAATTCATCATCAAATATAGCCGTACTAATATCATTGGCAACAATAAATTGACGCACATCCTCTATTTTACCTGTTCCAATAAAGGTCTTAGGATTTGGCATGTCTATTTTTTGAGTAAATCGTTTTATAACTTCTCCTCCTGCTGTGTAAGTTAAAAACTCTAGCTCATCTAAATATTCCTTAGAGGAGTCTTCATCTTGTTCTCTAGTTATTACACCTATTAAAACGGCTTTTTCCAAAGCGATGTCTTTCTTTTCAATCATACTATAATTTGAGCTGCAAATGTACAAATAGTAAATTTCATCTGTTAAAAAACAGTGCATTACATTTAATGTTTTATATGAAAAACATTAAAGATTTATACTAAAACTGTTTCGAGTTGCTTGTTTTTAGTAATTTAGAACCTCAATAGCAAAACTTCTTCTTGAGTTGTGCTATATCAAGTAAGTTTATGGCGTTTCAAAAATTTAAAAAAGATCAAGCAACTGCATATTATACTATAGCCTTCTATAACCTCGAAAATTTGTTTGATACTTTTGATGATAAATTTACTTATGACAATGATTTTTTACCAAAATCAGAAAAACAATGGACTCAAAAACGCTATAGAAAGAAGCTCACAAAATTGGGACGTGTCATTTCACAAATAGGCACAAAAACTTCAGGAAATGTTCCTGTCATTGTTGGGTTAGCCGAAGTAGAAAATCGATTGGTGGTCTCCGATTTAATACATTCTAAATCTCTAAAAGATAAACCCTTAGATCTCGTTCATTTTGATTCTCCAGATGACCGGGGTATTGATGTAGCTCTTATTTATAATACCGACTATTTTAAAGTAGAAGACACCACGGTTTTTCCATTACAGCTATTTGATGAAAATGATAAACGCGACTATACCAGGGATATTTTATTGGTTGAGGGATTTCTAAATGATGAAAAAATATATGTGATTGTTAATCATTGGCCTTCCCGGCGAGAAGGTGTTGAAGTTTCAGAACCTAAACGGCTAACAGCATCATCAAAAGTGATAGAAATAATGGATTTGATTAAGGAAAAAGACGCCGATGCAAAAATTATTATTATGGGCGATTTTAATGATAATCCTTCAGATAAAAGCATTAAACAACTTTCCCAATCTCACGATTTACATAACCCCATGGAAACCTTACTTTCATATTCTAGAGGGACTTTAAATTATCGCTTTGACTGGAATATATTCGATCAAATTTTATTTACGACAAACTTTTTCGCGTTTAACCCAAAGGGGCATAGTTTCTCAAAAGCTAATATTTTTGACAATGACTTTTTAAAACAATTTAAAGGAAAATATAAAGGGCTTCCGTTTAGGACTTATGTTGGACGAAAATACAAAGGTGGGTTTAGTGATCATTTCCCAGTTTATATTCATCTCAAGAAAAAATCTTAAAGCATTTTATACAATAACCATGAAAGTGCAATACATCCTAGTGGTAATAACCAGAGCACCAATACGCTATATTGCTGAGACTTTCGTTTGGTGTTTTTTGCATTTAATATATTCCTTTTTTTACCGGTATAACTCATCCAGTTTTTAAAGTAAACAAATAGCGAAACTATTATAAATATAGTCCAGGCTTTACTAGAGGACATTGTTTCTACATGCATTTGCTTAAAGAATACGGCAAAAAACACCCCTAATACTAATAGTAATGCTATTTGCAAAACCGATATGTAAAATACGGCAATAGCATTCGCCTTACGTTTAAACCTAGCCTTGTAGTAATTAAATATACTTAAAACAAATTGATCAAATATGGTCATGCGGCAAATGTATATAAAAAAATAGGTTATCGCCTATCTTTTTTAAAAGCGATATCTTGTCCCTCCTTTAGCTTAGGTTTGGACAATAAATGTTGAAGGACTTTATAAATCTCTTGAAATTGTTCATTGTTTTGCAATTCCATTTTTTGTATTTTTTGCATTAAACCGGCATAATTATTAGCCATTTTCCGAAGCTGAACAAAAGTTTCTATAATATGCACACTCATTTTTATAGCTAAGTCACTGTTTAAAACACTTGATAGCATTAATATACCATGCTCAGTAAATACAAATGGGAGATATTTGGAATGCCCGCCTTTCTTTAAGGTCGCAAATTGCGACCTTAAAGAATTATACTCTTCTATTGTAAGTTCAAACATAAAGACTTCTGGAAAACGATGAAAATTACGCCTCACTTGTTCTTTTAACCGCTTGGTTTCAACCCCATATAAAACGGCTAAATCCTTATCTAGCATTACCTTTTGTTTGCAGATAATATGAATTTTATCAATAATTACCTCTTTACAGTTTTTTATTAGTCATTATTCAACACTTAAAATTCTAAAGTCATCAATATGATAGGCGCCATCTAATAATGCATTTACCCCTGATCCCTTTACTTTAAATGCTACATATAAAACCCCGGTATTACTGGAAATTTCAATTAAGCCTGAATCAACAAAGGAATACCAGGAGTCACTCAGGGTTACCAAGTTTGCATTAATAGGCTCCCAATTTGCGGCCAAAACATCTATCCCATTATAATTAGTAGACAACAAGACCTCCAATGTATTCTCAACCGATTCCAAATGATGTTGTGCGGTATTAAAGTTTAAAAATACGTTGGAGTCCGCATCTATATTTATTCCTGGAGAAATAAGCCAAGCCACGTTTATAGCATCTCCAGTATTATATCCACTAAACTCTGTATATCCATTTGTTCCATACATCTGTTCTGTCCAGAATTCCGACCCCTCTTCGGCGAAGTTGGTCCATTCGTTAATGTCAAGACGAGTATTATCAGTAGCAGAATTAAACTCTTCTTCAAAAATTATATTAAAGTCTGCAAGATCCAATGGTATACATTTTGAGTCTGAAATATTAACATCGTCTAGACTATTCAATACTAAAACAAAAGCGCTTCCATTATAGGTTTTGTTTACTATTCCGGAAATTACACCTCCTCCCTCCGTTGGTATAATTTCATTTTTAAATTTCGCAAAAGCACTGGTTTCCAGTGGGAAAGACACATAGCCAAAGCCCTCACAGCTTTCGAGCATCCTAACAGTATCATAGTCATCCTGAGGATCAACATAAGATTTACCAGTTAAATGAACTGGGAACTGTACCGCTTCAATGCCGACAAACATTCCAACATGGTATCTATTAATTTGAGAAAGTTTGAGAATTAGTGGCGTCATTATATCTGTAATTTCCGATCGAAATATATGCTCTGATATTTGATGTTTTGTTAAAACTTCTACTTCGTCCCCATCATTATTTTTTTTCCCTCCAATTGCAAATACGCCATCTCCCGAACGGGTTTCTCCAATATATAATCCTTGTAATTTAATATAGACTTCTCGTCCTATATTAAACTGGTTATAGGTATCTGTTTGATTCAGCACCACTTTAAGTCCTGCTGTTGGGCCTGAAGGATTGTCTTGAATAAAAAATTCCTTATAAAAATTCCCTGTAGCATCGGAAGACGACACATAGCCTTTCACATAAAGATCAGATATAATTTGTGTTGCTTCACCATATACAAATTGATTTTTTAAATCAGAAATTGAAATTGATGCCGCTGATCCAGATAATAAATCGCTAAGTCGTTTATTATTTTCTTCTCCTAAAGAAACAGGAGTTTTATAATCGTTGTCTTGCACACAAGAAGTGAAAGCCAAGCAAAGCAGACATCCCAAAACTAAGTCGGTTATTTTAATTGTTTTTATCATAATATTATATATTCTCAAATACACACCACGAATAATTAGTCTTAAAAACTTAAATAAAGGTTCACAAAATAAGTCGTTCCTCGGCCATACCAATACTTAGGTCCAAACAGCCTTTTAGGCCTTGTATTATCGTCTCTCAAAGCCCTATAATTAGCATTTCTAGCTTGCTCAAACCCTCCAGTTTTATACTGCCGATCTAAGATATTATTTACACTCGCAAAAAAACCAACATAGTAAGCTCCAATACGCCATGATTTTCCACCCACCGCATTTACAACTATATAATTATCAAAAATTTCTTGTTTAAGAAGTGTTTTGGCGGTGTTTGGTTCGTAATCATTAAAAGGCAAGTCATCATTATCTAAATAAAAATTTTTGGTTCTTGTGATCGGACTTATATCTAAGTAGGCATTTGTAAAGCAATTAGTATTCACTCCAAACCACCAATAATCTGGATCTCGATATTCAAACCCTACTGAATAAGCTCGATGAGGCCCTCCAGCGATTTTGTAATTTTTCAAATTAGCACTTCCAAAATCTTGAAACCCATTTACAAAATCATCAGAAGTTAAAATAAGATTTGGGTTGTTTTCATATGTAAATTCCCCAACTGCTCCTACAGCTTTAAGTTTAATTGAAGGAGTTACTTCTGCCTCTATACCAAGCTCCACTCCTAGGTTTTTTTTGTTTATCCCTTGCAATATTTCTTGTACAAAAGCTCTGTGATCTCCACCTAGACCATCCGCAAAATAAAATGAAATATCGTTTGTAGCTTCAGTTGAGGTGTAGTACCCTGTTAATCTAGCCTTAACTATTGGAGATCGATAGATATAACTCGCATCGATTGCCGCTATTTTTTCTTCGGTAATGGCCTTGCCACTTTTATCCCCTACCACATTGTGATTTTCTCTTGGGTTGGAATAAGAGTTTTGAAGTGATGGTGCCTTCCTTATATAAGCTGTATTTAAATCAAACAAATGCTTTCCAGAGTGTTTAAATGTAACCCCTGCCTTAGCACCAATACCGGTAAATTTAAGTTCTTTCCCCTTTCCCATAGAATTATCTGGATAGGCCTCATGTTGATAAATCCCTTCTCTTTGATAAGTGGAATTAGTAAAATTTCCAGCGATATAAAAATCAACTTTGTTGTATTTAAATACGGTCTGAGCGTGTACACTTAATTTTCGAGCAATTAAATTATAATGATACCTAAATTTTTCGCCTTTACGAATTGTTCTATTGGGGTTTAATAAATCATATTGATAGCCATCAAAAGCATCGATATTCAAATATCCAGAGCCCCCCAAAACATCAATTATTTCAGCAAAATTTTCTGAATTTAACGTCTTATAATTGATGGAACCATTGAGTGTAATATGATCTGCTAGTTCAGTATTTAAAATTGTATTTAGTGTCAATTGTTTATCATCATTTCTATCTTCATATAATGTATAGGCATTAGTAATCTCATTGCTGTTATTCGTCATATTAGCATCATAAATTCTATTCCAACTAATTTGACCATTGTTTATAAAATCTTGCTCCGACTGGTAAGCACTTTCGTAGTCAGGATTATCATTATCTGATAAAAAATAACTTGGTAATTTTTGATAATATGCTGGACTTGGGTTTGCACCACCAGCATAATCCAATCGGCTATTTCCTAGTACACCAAATTGATAAGCTATATTTGTATTTAATGTTGTTTTATCACTTACATCCCAATAATGATTTAGCATGAGTATTGGTTCCACAACGCGTTTTACTCTTGAATTTCGTTTTTTTTTATCATGATAGCCCCAATATTCATTGTATTTTATACCCTTTAAATCATAGACCTCTTGAGTGTTCGCAGAAGATTTCCCTCTTCGGTTAGGCGCATACATCCCAATAAAATTAATACTATGTTTGTCAGTTAATTTTTTTTCTATGGAAGTAAAAAAGGAATTGGCATCATAAAATGTCGCTTTTTGATAGCCTTCATTTCCCCAACGTCTTCCTATTGTTAGAGCGTATGACCATCCCTTTTTAACTACTCCAGACGCATATGAAACAATCAAACGGTTGGTATAACTTTTATTGGAAGACGAATATGTTATACGCCCGCCTTGCTTCTGTTGAGATGCCCTAATACTAATATTTGTAGTTCCCAATATACTTCCAAAACTGGAGGCAGAAGGTAAGGTCCCATTTGTAAAATTCTGATTCCTCATTACATCGTTCAAACCTCCCCAATTACCCCATTGTGGCCTTCCATTCAATATTTTATTCATTTTCACACCATTAATAAGCACGATCCCATATTGAGACCCTAGACCACGTACCTTAAAAAATGAGGCCCCAAACTGGAATGCAGCCGTTTTTAAAAACACATCTTTAGACGATTGTAATAACCCAGAGATATTATCGGCATCGCTGATGTCGTTGCTTAATTCATCATCAGTTAAGGTTACTGTGTAAAGACCAGTACTAACCAGCACATCTACTTTCAAAAACATATCAGTGATATCTATTGTTCGTGCTTTATAAATAACTACTGGATATCTAGCCGATAAATAACCCTGCTTAACCAACTTTAAAATCTGTTCACCCAATGGCACATTAACACTAAAGTTAAATTGACCATCAGCATCAGACTTGGTTACTAAAGCAGAACCTTCTATAGTAATAGTAACATTAGGAATAACTTGAAAAGTAGTCGCATCTTTAACACTTCCATTAATTATTGTTTGTTGTGCAAACATCATCTCTAAGGCAAAAGAAATGCATACTAAACTGAACATTATTTTCTTCATCTGCGATTCAAAATTGATTTAGATCATTCACAATTTTATCTGCAGATAGGTTTTACTAAATTACATAATTATATTTAATTACTTACTGTATTTGTAGGATTTTTATTGTATTTTTGGGTTTATGGTTCTAAGCCTCTTCAAAAAAAAACATTGGTTTGTTATGCTGTTCCTGCTTGCTGCCTTTAGATTAGCAGCCCAGAAAGCACGTGTTTTTAAAATTCATACGGTCGCATTTTATAATGTAGAAAATTTATTTGACAGCATTAATGACCCCGCGAAATTTGATGAGGCTAGTCCCATCATGGCGCTTAAATATAATCGTGGACACGTGTATAAAAAGAAGGTTCAAAATATGTCCAAAGTAATTGCCGAAATTGGCGCTGTACGCTCCAAAAACCCACCCATAATTATTGGTCTTGCCGAGATTGAAAACAGACAGGTATTAGAAGACTTAGCAAATGACCCCGCTCTAAAAAATTACGATTACGGAATAGCCCATTTTAACTCTCCAGACATAAGGGGAATAGATGTGGCTTTGCTTTATCAAAAGGCTTTTTTTGTAGCACAACATATTAGCAAGCATACTCTTAAAATATATGATGACAGTAATAGCAAACGGATATATACACGTGATCAATTATTGGTTAGTGGCAAGCTGGACGGCGAAATGATCCATGTCATTGTTAACCATTGGCCTTCCCGAAGAGGTGGTGTTGTTAAAAGTCAACCAAAACGATTAGCAGCAGCACGATTAAACAAAAGAATTATAGACTCACTACAAGCGATTAATCCTTATGCCAAAATATTCTCAATGGGCGATTTCAATGACAATCCAACAAATGGGAGTTTAACAAATATATTAAAGGCAAAAAGAAATAAAGCCGATGTATCATTAAAAGGTATTTATAACCCTATGGCAGCTTTATTCAGAAAAGGACTAGGCACTAATGCCTTTAGAGATTCATGGAGCTTATTTGATCAAATATTAATCACAAAACCCTTATTAGAAAATGACTATTCTTCGTTTCGGTTTTATAAAGCCGGTATTTTTAATCCTACATATTTAACAACTAAAAAAGGTCGTTATAAGGGCTATCCATTCAGGAGTTTTGCAAATAGTGAATTTACAAACGGCTACAGTGATCATTTCCCTGTTTATGTACATATTATAAAAGCGCTTGAGTAAAAAATATGAATTGCAAATAAAATATGATGGTCTCTACTTCTTCGCCATAAAAATTCAATCTCCTATTGAGCAAATTCGAGTATAAATCTCATGGAAATACCACACATAGAATAGGTTATATAAAAATTAATAAAATAAGCGGCTGCCGTATATTTTTTCTTAAATAGTGACTTTTTAAGATTTCATGTGTCTCAAAATTAGAACAGCATAAGTTTTAATCTAAATACATGAAATTGATTATGAAAACATTATCAAAAAAGATCATTAAAGTAATTCTACTTTTTTTATCACTTAGCTTAATTAATTGTCAAAATGAAGATGAT
>MAAC01015431.1_pt1 | contig 26330 bp, 22 predicted proteins | sample 1115981 | NCBI WGS metagenome assembly MAAC01 (sample SAMN04961126, study PRJNA320927) | seawater metagenome | isolation source: sample BD02T64 sea water enriched with oil for 64 days | place: USA:Gulf of Mexico | collected 2013-07-27
CACGCTTCGAGAAAAATTTGATGACTTAAATTCAATCGCTACACGAAAAGGAGATAAAATATTACATAGCATTTTAACAAAAGCCGTTAACTCTTCAGATAAAAATGAAATCAATAATATTTTCAATCAAAAATTCAGTAAAACTAAAACCAAAGTGAAATTGACACAAGTAGAGAAGAAGCTTCTTAGTTCCAGAAAATTTGTGATTTGTAATACGGATAATGCTGTTTCTTGGTCAGCATTAATGTCATTATTTACTAAGAACACCGATATCAAATTTATTAGTAGCAGTAAAATGTCTTGGAATGATGCTCTTAAAAATTTAGCTTCTGGAAAATGTGATATTTTACCCGAAGCAACAGAGACTCAAAAGAGGAAGGAGACAATGCATTTCACTCCTCCTTTTCATCAAGAAGAAAGAATTATAGTAACCTTAGAAACACAAAGCTTCATCGCAAATATTGAAGATCATTTAGATAAAGTTTTTGCCACAAGAAAAGGAGATATATTGGTTGAACAATTACAAAGAGAGTATCCACAAATTAAACTAAGACTTGTCAACGTCCAAATTGAAGGGCTAAACTTAGTGCAGAATAAAAAAGTCTTTGGTTATATTAGCAGTATTTCTGATGCCAGTACCGCTATCAACAAATACTCGATGAAAGATCTTAAGATAGTAGGAAAATTATCTGACAAATTTAATGATATTTGGTCTTTAGCAACAAGAAAAGAAGAAATTGTCTTACATAATATTTTATCAAAATTAATAATCGCTGCTGATAAAAAGGAGATCAGAAAATTAATTTTGAATCAATTTTCAGTCAAATATGAAAATGCCTTCGATTATAAGTTGTTCTGGCAATTCTTATCAGCCACCTTAGTTATATTAATCGCTATCATTTTTTGGAATCGTCGTTTAGCGAAACTTAACGCTCAATTAGAGACAGCTAAAAGAACCGCTGAACAAGCACAACTAACCGCTTCAGAAGCCCACAAAACTATCATTATTCAAGAAAAAATGGCCTCATTAGGTACGCTTACGGCTGGAGTTGCTCATGAAATAAATAACCCGGTTAATTTCACCTATGCCGCTATTTATATGATGAAAGAAGAAATTAGTAAGATAAAAGCTTTTTTAAAACAACTTGCTGGTGGCGATAAAGCCGATACTGCTGTTTTACAATCATTTGAGCAGGAATTTGCCAAACTCATCGAATTAACAGAAACCGCGACGCATGGCAGTAACCGCATTAAAACGATTGTTAATGATTTGCAGGCCTTTTCAAGATTAGATAGCACGCAACAAACAGAAGCGAAACTTGGAAAAATTATCGCGTCGACAATACATTTAGTAAAAACTCAATATCACGATATTAATATCAACATTAATATTCATGCTGACCCTACTATATTTTGCTTTCCGGCGAAACTTAACCAAGTATTTATGAATATTGCCGTCAATGCCTGTCAAGCTATAGAAACAAGGAAAAGTGCCAATGACCAACATGAGGGGCAAATTAATATTACATTACAAGAAAAAGCCCAGCAATTATTAATTACTTTTGAAGATAATGGTTGCGGCATGACTGACAAAACCCTGAGTAAAATATTTGACCCATTTTTTACCACGAAGGAAGTTGGTAGTGGCACAGGCCTTGGCATGGCCATTTCTTTTGGCATAATTGAAGATCATGTAGGTAATATTGATATAGAATCTTCAGTGGATAATGGTTCGAAGTTAACGATAACATTACCAATAAACCAAGAAATACAAGAGTAAAAATTTGAACTTAATCCTAACCGTCAATGCTCCAAAACGGCGTGGATTTAGTTAAATACAAATTTCATCTTTACTTTTATTATTGATATCCCTATAACATCACTATCTTTTACTATTCCGACATTTCTTTTGACTGTTAGCAATCATCATTATTTAAATAATCAAGCCATTGGCATTTTTGACTCAGGGGTGGGTGGGTTATCGATCGCTCAACAAATTAGCAAACAATTACCCAATGAACAGCTGATCTATGTTGCTGACTCAGATTATGCGCCTTATGGTGATATTTCAAATGACAAAATTATCCAACGCGTCAATATCATTGCTGACTGGTTAGTGCAAAAACAATGTAAGGCCATTGTACTTGCGTGCAATACTGCGACAGTGAATGCTATTGATCAATTAAGGAAGCGTTTATCCATCCCTATCATTGGAGTTGAACCGGCAATTAAACCGGCCGCCTTGAAAAGCAATACAAAGAAGATTGGCATTTTAGTGACACAAGCAACCGCAAACAATAAGCGTTTTTTAGCGTTAGTTGAACGCTATAAAAATGGCGCTGAAGTCTATGTTCAGCCCTGCTTAGGTTTGGTTGAGCTAATTGAAAATGGTCAGCAAACGTCCTTCAAATGCCAGCAGTTATTAAGGAAGTATTTAGCACCACTTATTGAAAAAAATGTTGATACCCTTGTTTTAGGTTGTACCCACTATCCATTTGCAACTCAGTTAATCAAAGACATTATGACTAGTAAAGTCACGCTGATGGAAACCGCAGCACCGGTCAGTGAACAGCTTGAACGTCAACTAATAAAACACCAGCTTTTAAGTAATACCCCTCAGTCCGTCGTCCATAAATTCTACAGTTCATCGGAAAATGACAAACAAAATGAAATTTTTTCACAGCTATGGGGAGAAAAAATAAATCTTGAGTTATTCAATAAAACCAATAAGTTAAACAAATAACCTCAAATATATTTACTTGTCTTGAACATAAAGACCCAAAGACGTTTAGACGTCTAGGCGTAAAAAGGTAGATAAATTTAAAAACTAGCGTTACAATTCACCTAATTGAATGAAATACCATTTTACTTGTGACACTTTTCGAGGATTTATGTCTAAACATTATTTTACTTCAGAGTCTGTTTCTGAAGGTCATCCGGATAAAATTGCTGATCAAATTTCTGATGCAGTTTTAGATGCCATTATTGCTAAAGATAAATACGCACGTGTTGCCTGTGAAACCATGGTTAAAACCGGTGTCGCAATCATTTCAGGGGAAGTTTCTACAACAGCATGGGTAGATTTAGAAGATTTAACTCGTAAAGTTATCACTGATATTGGTTATACCTCTTCGGATGTTGGTTTTGACGGTGATACCTGTGGCATTATGAATTTAATCGGCCAACAATCACCTGAGATCGCTCAAGGTGTCGACCGTGTTAAACCAGAAGATCAAGGTGCTGGTGACCAAGGTTTAATGTTTGGTTATGCAACCAACGAAACCGATACCTTAATGCCTGCGCCATTATTTTATTCTCATCGTTTAGTTGAGCGCCAAGCTGAAATGCGTAAATCAGGTATTTTACCTTGGTTACGCCCAGACGCTAAATCTCAAGTAACGTTTATCTATGAAGACAATAAACCTGTTGCGATTGACGCGATAGTTTTATCTACACAACATAACCCTGATATCTCACAAGAAGATTTACATTCCGCGGTGATGGAAAACATTATCAAAGCGGTTATCCCAGCACATTTATTAACTGCTGATACTAAATACTTCATTAATCCAACCGGACGATTTGTTATTGGTGGACCTGTAGGAGATTGTGGCTTAACAGGACGTAAAATTATTGTTGATACCTATGGCGGCATGGCACGTCATGGTGGTGGGGCTTTCTCTGGTAAAGATCCATCAAAAGTAGATCGTAGTGCTGCTTATGCAGGTCGTTATGTCGCTAAGAATATTGTTGCTGCTGGACTAGCTGACCGTTGTGAAATACAAATTTCATACGCGATAGGTGTGGCGGAGCCAACATCTATCTCAGTTGAAACCTTTGGTAGTGGTAAAGTATCAGAAGAGCGTTTGGTTGAATTGGTACGTGAACATTTTGACCTTCGTCCTTATGGCATTACCAAGATGTTAGATTTATTACATCCAATGTATCGTCAAACTGCGGCATACGGCCATTTTGGTCGTGAGCCATTTGAAATGACGGTAGGTGATGATACTTTTACTGCGTTTTCTTGGGAGAAGACCGATAAAGCCGAAGCATTAAGAACATCTGCTGGTTTATAGTATTGGAATAGAATTTTCTTTCAGACAAAAAAATAGCAGTATTTATACTGCTATTTTTTTTGCCTATAAAAACGACTTAAAGGCAAAAGTTATTTTGCTGATTGCGCTTTTTTATTGGCTTTCTTTTCCGCTCGACGCTGTTGCATTACCGCTTGAAGATCACCACCAATATGGCTTTCACCACGTGTTTTTGCCAGGTTTATTTGGCGTTCACGTTCAGCAAAGCTACTGCGTTGTTCATCTGAGTATTTATCATGACAACGGTGGCAGCTAACACCTTTAACATAATGCTCACTTTGCTTTTCTTCTTCGGTAATAGGGAAGCGACAAGCAAAACATTGATCATATTGACCTTGCTCTAAACCGTGCTTAACCGCAACTCGACTATCAAAAACAAAACATTCCCCTTGCCACTTAGATTCTTCTTGTTCAACTTCTTCTAAATACTTAAGCACGCCACCTTCAAGATGATAAACCTCTTCAAAACCTTGCTCTTTTAAATAGGCGGTCGATTTTTCACAACGAATACCACCGGTGCAAAACATTGCCACTTTTTTATGTTTAGTTTTATCTAAATTTTCTTCGACATATTGAGGAAATTCACGGAAGGTTTCAGTATTAGGGTTAATGGCATTTTCAAATGTACCAATTTCTACCTCATAATCATTACGAGTATCTACTAATACCACTTCAGGATCTGAAATTAATGCATTCCAATCTTTTGGTTTAACGTACGTACCTACCGTTAATAAAGGATCAATACCTTCAACCCCCATGGTGACAATTTCTTTTTTCAGTTTAACTTTACTGCGCTGAAACGGGTTTTCATCGGCATAAGAGAACTTATGTGATATCTGCCCTAGTCTTTCATCAGTGGCCAGATGGGCTAAAACAGCCTCTATCCCTGTTTGAGAGCCTGCTATTGTGCCGTTAATGCCTTCATGCGCCAGCAGCAATGTGCCTTTAACGTCGTTATCAAGCATAGTGGTTAATAAAGGAGATTTGAGTTGTTCGAAGTTTTCTACGCGCACAAATTTATAGAGTGCACAAACGGTGATGTTTTGCATTTAAATACCCATTGAGCCAGCCAGAGCGTAATTCTGGAGCTGTAGATTAAAATATAGCCTTAACAGAATAATCTATTAAAGCGATGAAAGGCGCGCAGTTTAACAAAAAATTCTCTAAATTAAAATATAGAGTGAAACGTCCCATTAAAATAAGCGCCCTTAGTTATTAACAAATTAAAATGATTAATAACAAAGTAAACCATTGAAAAGCCGCTCATCAACCCCTATCTTCATTGATATCATTACTAAAATTTATAGCTTATGCGTAACCCTCGTATTTATCAAAATGAACCATGGTCTATCGGTGAAACCATTACCTTAAGTGACGATGCTTTTGGCCATACTGTTCGTGTTTTAAGATTAAAGAATGGTGACAATATCACCTTATTTAATGGCATAACTAATCAAGGTGAGCTGGGCGAATACCAAGCAGAATTGGTCAATGTCAGTAAAAAAAGTGCCCAAGCTGTTATTAACAGCTTTCAGAAAGTGGTAAATGAGTCACCGGTTAATATTCATTTAGGCCAAGCAATATCACGTGGCGACCGAATGGACTTTACCTTACAAAAATCGGTTGAATTAGGCGTAAATACCATCACGCCATTATTTACCGAACGTTGTGGTGTGAAAATATCCGCTGAACGATTACAAAAGAAAGTCGACCAATGGCAAAAAATAGTCATTAGTGCGTGTGAACAAAGTGGCCGTTGCTCGGTACCTAAAGTAAACACTACCTGTTCACTAGATGATTGGTTAGCTCAACAGACTTCAGCTTTAAAATTGAATTTGCATCCTAAAGCTCAACATTCAATTATGAATTTACCCAATGAGAATGAGCGCATTCGATTATTGATTGGTCCAGAAGGTGGCCTTAGCGATAGTGAAATTGAACAAGCAAATAATCAAGAATTTATTGACGTATTACTCGGTCCTAGAGTATTAAGAACAGAAACAGCAGCATTAACGGCAATAACCGCCCTGCAATGTCGTTTTGGCGATATAAAATAATAACAGAACCAAATTAGGAAAAAAAATGACAATTAAACTCGGTATCGTCATGGATCCCATTTCAGAAGTCAAAGTGGCAAAAGACTCTTCAATGGCAATGATGTTAGAAGCGCAAAAACGTGGCTATGAAATTCATTACATGGAAATGCAAGACTTGTATCTTTATCAAGGGCAATGTCGGGCAAGCACACAAAAAATCAAAGTATTTGACGACCCTGAACATTGGTATGAGTTAGATGAAGCAGAAGATATCGCCGTAGAATCGCTTGACGCGGTACTGATGCGTAAAGATCCGCCTTTTGATACTGAATATATTTACGCGACATATATGTTGGAGCGCGCAGAAGTAGCAGGTACTTTGATTGTAAATAAACCACAAAGTTTACGCGATTGTAATGAAAAGCTATTTACTGCCTGGTTTCCTGAACTGACCGCTAAAACGTTAGTAACCCGTAAAAGCGAACAAATACGTGCTTTTCATAAAGAAGAAAAAGACGTCATTATCAAACCACTTGATGGCATGGGTGGCTCATCAATTTTTCGTATTAACGAAAAAGATCCTAACGTTGGTGTGATCATTGAAACATTAACGAACTACGGTAGCCAATATGCCATGGTCCAAGAGTTTATGCCGTCGATAAAAGACGGTGATAAGCGGATATTAATTGTTAATGGTGAACCTATGCCTTACTGCTTGGCTCGCATCCCAGCCCAAGGTGAAACTCGCGGTAATTTAGCCGCTGGTGGCACAGGTAGAGCACAGCCACTTTCTGCGTCAGATAAGATGATTGCCGAAACAATTGCCCCCGAATTAAGAAAACGTGGGCTATACTTTGTAGGGTTAGATGTGATCGGAGACAAAGTGACTGAAATCAATGTCACTAGCCCAACCTGTATAAGAGAAATAGAAGCTGCTTATCCCATTAATATCAGTGGAAAATTAATGGATGCCATTGAGCAAAACATACAAAAATAGTTTTGAGGTGTTGATATGGAAAGCTTAGAGAATCACTTATTAATTGCAATGCCAACCTTAAAAGATTCATATTTTGACAAAACAGTGACTTATATTTGTGAACATAATGATGAAGGAGCAATGGGCTTGATCATTAATTTACCGGTAAATGTTACTGTTAATGAATTACTTACTCAGCTCGATGAGGGCTTACCGAGTAAGCCTGAACTTGCTCAGCAAGTATTAACCGGCGGCCCTGTTTCTACAGACCGAGGTTTTGTTTTGCACAGTCCACAAACGGGCTGGAGCAGTTCACTAGCGTTAAGTGATGACTTTATGATCACCACATCAAAAGACATATTATTAGCACTTGGTAGTGATAAAGCGCCTGAACAATATGTGATCACGCTTGGTTATGCGGGTTGGGGGCCAGGTCAATTAGAGGTAGAGATACAATCTAATTCTTGGTTAACAACGCCTGCTGATGCCGACATAATCTTTAATACTCCCATTGAGCAACGCTGGAAAAAAGCGACTGAAAGACTTGGTATTGACCTTGCGCATCTATCTACTGATGTGGGTCATGCTTAATGGCTAAAACAGCAAAAAACGTCGGTGAACGTACCGTTTTAGGTTTTGATTTTGGTAAAAAGTATATTGGTGTTGCTGTCGGACAAGAGATCACCGGCAGTGCCACTCCTTTAGGGTCGATTAAAGCGAAAGATGGTATTCCCAATCAAGAGCAACTGATTAAATTCGTTGACCAGTGGCAACCCGATTTTATTGTCGTAGGTCTACCTCTTAATATGGATGGCAGTTCACAAGAAGTCACCTTTGCCGCCAAAAAATTTGGCAATCGACTCGCCAATCAATTTAAATTAACCGTAGAATTTCAAGACGAACGCCTGACAACAGCGGATGCCAAAGAACAGCTGTTCTCTCAAGGTGGCTATCGAAATTTATCAAAAGATAATATTGATGCAGAATCAGCGCGGTTGATTATTGAAAGTTATTTTGAAAACCAATATCAATAATTATCACCTTTGCAAGGTTGAAACCTTGCCTACAAACAAGGTTGAAACCTTGCCTACAAACAAGGATTTAACCTTGGCTTAATCTTTAGGTTCTAAACCGTGCAATGTCACCCCAGAAAGCGAACCTGAACCACCTTGATCATTACTACGAAGTTTAATCATCAAGCGTAAATCATTGGGTGAATCCGCATGATGAATGGCATCAGCGTAGTTAATTTGGCCGCGTTGATATAAATTAAATAACGCTTGATCAAAGGTTTGCATGCCCAGTTCAGTGGACTTGGTCATAACTTCTTTTACACCACCAATATCACCTTTCTTGATTAACTCAGCCAAATAAGGTGAGTTAAGTAAGATCTCAATTGCCGCGACTCGGCCATTACCATCACGGGTAGGAACAAGTTGTTGAGCAATAATGCCACGCAAATTCAAAGCTAAATCGAATAACAACTTATCATGTTGATCTGCTGGTACTAAATGCATAATTCGGTCAATCGCTTGGTTGGCGTTATTGGCATGTAAAGTCGCGATACATAAATGCCCTGTTTCGGCAAAACTCAAGGCATGTTCCATAATCTCTTGGCTACGGATCTCACCAATGAGAATAACATCAGGTGCTTGTCGTAATGAACTTTTTAATGCCGCATCAAAACTTTCAGTATCTAATCCTACTTCACGTTGAGTGATCATAGATTTGCCATGTTCATGAACAAATTCAACAGGATCTTCAATAGTTAAAATATGGCCACGTGAATTTTGATTCCGATAGCCAATTAACGATGCCATTGAAGTAGATTTACCTGTTCCTGTGCCACCAACAAACAGCACTAACCCACGTTTTGACATAACAACATCTTTCAAAACAGACGGTAGACCTAATTCATCTACTGAAGGAATTTCAGTAACGATACGGCGGACAACCATACCTGCCATATCTCGTTGCCAAAAGGCTGAAACACGAAAACGACCAATACCATCAATCGAAATGGCAAAATTACACTCTTTATCGCTGTTAAATTCCAACCTTTGTTTATCGTTCATCGAACTTTCGACTAGTGCTAAAGCATCATCGGGTGATAATGGTTGCTCATCAATAGGAAGCAATTCACCGTTGATTTTGGCACTCACTGGCAACTTTGCTGTAACAAATAAATCTGAAGCTTCTTCTTGCACCATTTTTTCTAGATAATTATGAAATCTCATACACTTTAACCTTAATTAATACCCTTGAAATTGGCTTTTATCCGATGCTTTTTCCATGGCATCTTGTTTAGTGATCATGCCACGGTTTACCAAATTCTGTAGACATTGATCCATGGTTTGCATGCCATGCTGCATACCGGTTTGAATCGCTGAGTACATTTGTGCAACTTTGGCTTCACGAATCAAGTTACGAATAGCGGGTACACCAATCATGATCTCATGGGCCGCAACACGACCGCCACCGACTTTTTTAACTAAGGTTTGAGATATAACCGCCTGTAAAGATTCAGAAAGCATTGAACGAACCATAGATTTTTCTTCGGCAGGAAATACATCAATAATACGGTCAATGGTTTTAGGTGCAGAGGTAGTATGCAAGGTACCAAAGACCAAATGCCCTGTTTCCGCAGCGGTCATAGCCAAACGTATGGTTTCTAAATCACGCATCTCACCAACAAGAATGACATCAGGGTCTTCACGTAATGCTGAGCGAAGTGCATTATTAAAACTTAATGTATCGCGATGTACTTCACGTTGGTTAATCAAGCACATTTTGTTTTCATGAACAAATTCAATAGGATCTTCAATGGTTAAAATGTGATCATGTTTATTATCATTAATGTAATCAACCATCGCTGCTAAGGTCGTTGACTTACCCGAGCCAGTTGGGCCGGTAACTAACACTAAACCACGAGGGTTATCTGATATTTGACGAAAGATGTCTGGACAACCGAGATCATCAAGGGACAATATTTTACTTGGGATGGTACGAAATACCGCTGAAGGTCCCCTGTTTTGATTAAAGGCATTAACCCTAAAACGCGCTAAGTTTGGTACTTCAAAAGAAAAATCCACTTCCATGTTTTCTTCATACTCTTTTCGTTGTCTATCATTCATAATGTCATAGACCAACGCATTTACGTCTTTAGCATCAAAAGCTGGGATGTTAAGCTTACGAACGTCACCGTCAACACGGATCAAGGGTGGCACACCGGTAGAAAGATGTAAGTCTGATGCATTATTTTCTACGCTAAATGCGAGTAATTCGGTAATATCCATAAAAACCTCTTTGGTGATCTAACAGATGCGTTATCAATCAACGCAAAATTTTTAAATTAATGACTACTTATTTGAATAAATTATATGACCCATATTAAAGATAATCTGGCTAAGGTTGAACTGCAAATATCTAAAGCATGTCAACGTGCTAATAGAAGTATAGATGATGTTTGCCTGTTGGCTGTCAGTAAAACTAAACCAACAAGTTTGATTGAACAAGCTTACCTTGCCGGCCAACGCGCTTTTGGTGAAAGCTATATTCAAGAAGCCGTTGAAAAAATTCAGCAATTAATCCACCTTAAGGATATTGATTGGCATTTTATTGGTCCAATTCAATCAAACAAAACACGCCATGTCGCGGAAAATTTCTCTTGGGTACACAGCGTTGATCGAGCAAAAATCATCACTCGTTTAAATGAGCAAAGATCTGTTAAAGATACTCCGCTCAACGTTTGTTTACAAGTAAATATTAGTGATGAAATATCTAAATCTGGCATTAATGTCAATGAGTTAGCCGAATTAGCTCAGCTGGTTGATGACAGTGAACATCTTAACTTAAGAGGCATAATGGCTATCCCGAAAAAAAATGACTCTGTATCAAGTTTAAAGAAGATGTTTGATTTATACAGCCAGCTAAAACAGCAATATGCAACGGTTGATACACTTTCAATGGGCATGTCAGCAGATTTAACGGATGCCATTGCTAATGGTTCAACCGTAGTACGCATTGGCACAGCAATTTTTGGTGCTCGTGACAAGACAAATTAATATCAAGAAAGCAAAAATAAAACGCGACTTTCAATTGAAATTCAACGACAATTTACCCATAAACAGAAAATCAACACAGGCTTTTCTATGACAAATATTGCCTTTATTGGCGCTGGAAATATGAATAGCGCTATAATTTCAGGTCTGATCAAAACAGGTTATGCACCATCAAAGGTGATGGTTTCAAATCCATCGGCTGAAAAACGAAAATTATTGAGCGAAGAATTAGGCATACTGCACACCGCAGATAACCTTGAAGCAGCTAATTTTGCCGACACCATTGTATTGGGTGTAAAACCTCACCTTATTGCCGAAGTTTGCCAAAAAATTAGCGCAGCCATGGATGTTAGTAATAAATGCTTTATCTCTGTTGCCGCAGGCTGTTCAATGAATACCATTGAAAAAGCCTTGGACCAACCGTGTGCTATTGTTAGAACCATGCCAAATACTCCATCTCAGTTAGGATTAGGTGTAACAGGCTTGTTTGCTTCAAAACATGTTAATCAACAACAACATGATATCGCAGAACAGCTGATGGCAGCCGTTGGCATTACTAAGTGGTTAGCCAATGAAGCTGAGATAGATAATATTATTGCCGTGTCAGGCTCCGGCCCAGCGTATTTCTTTTTATTTATGGAAGCCATGGAAAAACATGCGCTTGCACTTGGCTTTTCAGCAGAAGAAAGTAGGCAGTTAGTTCAACAAACGGCATTAGGTGCCGCACAAATGGTTGTTGAAAATGACTTGCCTATCGGACAGTTACGTGAAAATGTCACTTCCAAAGGCGGCGCTACTCAAGCGGCATTAAATACCTTTGCAGAAGGTAATTTGGAACAACTTGTAACAAAGGCGATGAATTCAGCATTGCATCGCGCTCAAGAAATGGCGCAAAATAACAGTTAATGAAACTTGTTTTGATCTTAAAGATCATCGCTGGAATCTTTTTTATTTATAATTTTGCTTATTTGACCTAATAATCGTGAAATAAGTTTTTTTGGAGTATTCAATGGCCGCCGTAAATTATTTACTAAGCTTTGTTTTTGACGCCCTATTAATGGTGCTAATTATTCGAGTGTGGTTGCAGTTAGTTAGAGCTGATTTTTATAATCCGCTCAGCCAGTTTATCGTTAAAGTGAGCAATCCTTTAGTGATCCCTTTTCGCCGAATAATACCAGGCTTTGGTGGTATAGATTTAGCCACGTTAATCATCGCTTACCTCGTAGCAACTTCGAAGTTTATACTTATTCCATTAATAAATGGTGGTCCAGTAGATGTTATAACCTCTTTATTTTTAGGGCTACTCTATGTCGCTAAACAAACAGGTTTTTTATTGTTTGTCTTGATGTTAGTTATGGCAGTAATGAGCTGGGTAGTACAAGGCTATAACCCTACACAAATGATGCTTCATCAGTTAACCGATCCTGTATTACGCCCTATTCGTAACATAATCCCAAGTATAGGTGGTTTAGATTTATCTATTTTAGCGGCATTTTTATTACTCAATGTAATTAATATATTACTGTCTGGCTGGATCCCATATTGGGCAATGTTATAATACCAGTTTCATTAAGTTTGTGATCTTGTTGTGCGCAGAAAAAATAATTCAGGGCAAGGCGCTCGATTGACTAATAGCTGGCTATTGGGATTGAGAGCAACGCAGCCTTGGAGTATTTTAACCAGCACAAGTGGGCAATAACTTAATGAAATTGGTATAACTAGTTACTAGGAGAATTATCATATGAATGGTTTAATACGCTTTAGTTTATTGGTCTTGATGTTGACCGCTATGTTAAGCAGCATTTTCAGCACTAATGCGCAAGCGAACAATATGGAAAAGCTTGGTAATATGGATGTGCACTATATCGCTCTAAATGCGACATTTTTAACGCCAAAAATAGCCAAAGCTTATGGTATAGAGCGCAGTAGATATAACGGTCTAATCAATATTGCTGTGATGGATAATACTAAAGAAGGCCGCCCGGCAAAAACAGTTTCCATTACCGGCACTGCGCAAAATTTGGCAGGGCAAAATAAAAGCATCGAATTTGTTGAAGTTAAAGAAGGCGACGCAATTTATTACTTAGCTCAAGTAGGCTATCGCAATGAAGAAGTACTTAAATTTGATTTAAAGATTAATGATGGCATTGAAAGCCAGCAACTTAAATTTTCACAAAAATTTTATGTCGATTAGTTAACTATTTAACACGTTACTCTTTCTCTTCCTGTAAATAAAACCGTCAATATTATTGGCGGTTTTTTTATGTTCTTTTTACTGTTAAAGAAAGCTTAACTTTACTTAAGCTTTCTTTAACAAAAGGCGTTTAATCCACTTTCCATTGATGGTGTTAATAACCAATCCACACATTACAACAACTATGCCTATCGATTGTTGTGTATTAATCACTTCATTCAAAAACAATGAGGCACAAACAATGCCGACAACGGGTATGCCTAATGTTAAAGGAGCCACTTGCCCTGCAGGATAGCGACCTAATAAATAACTCCATAAGCTATAACCGATAATAGAAGCGCCAATAGCTAAATACCCCAACACCATAACAGTACTTAAGGTAATATTATTCAGTCCGGCAAGCATCACTTCGCTGCCTTCAAAAACTAAGCTAGAGAGAGTACAGGCAATAAAGGCGGGCCATGCCGACCATACCACTAATCCCAAGTTGGCTTTATAACCACGTTGATTAATCATCCTGTTAACAATATTTCCTGTTGCCCATGCAATGGCAGAAGCTATGGTTAATACAAAGCCAACTATCGTCATATCACTTTGCTGTCCAGACATGCCAATAATCAATAAACCTATTCCGGCAAATATCATCGCAATGATCTGATTAACTTTAATAACTTCTTTTAAAAATAACACCGAGAAAATCAGCGTAAATACCGCTTGAGATTGTATAACTAATGAGGCTAATCCCGCCGGCATGCCAAAAGCTACGGCAGAAAAAAGTAAAGAGAATTGGCCAAAACAAAGCGTCACTGCATATAGTGTCATCCATCGCCAAGGGATGTCGGGTTTTCTAACAAATAGCGCACCCAGTGTCGCTACCAAAAAAAACCTAAGCGCTACCATTAACAAAGGCGGTAGATCACTTACCCCCCAAGCAATCACAACAAAATTAAATCCCCAGATGAAAATAATCAACACAGCAATTAAGTTATCTTTAAACGACATAATCTTCCTTTTTACGTACAGAAATAACGATGAGACAAACCTCCCTCTTTGTTCAAGAATAAGGTATTATTCGCGCCATTCCTACGCAAATCTATTGAGAACTTAGTATGTCGACTATTGTTTTGGCCACAGGTAACCAAGGAAAGGTCAACGAACTTTCACAATTGCTTGCCAATTACGCGATTGAAATAGTGCCACAAAGTAATTTTAATGTCCCTGACGTGGCAGAAACAGGTACAACTTTTGTTGAAAATGCCATTATTAAAGCGCGGCATGCAGCGAAAATTACCGGTTTACCGGCAATAGCGGATGACTCGGGATTAGAAGTAGATGCTTTACAAGGTGCACCAGGTGTTTATTCCGCACGTTATGCCGGTGAAAACGCCAGCGATAATGACAACAATAACAAACTTGTCACCGCATTAACTGATGTTGAAAAAGATAAAAGAAGCGCACGTTTTCATTGTGTACTGGTTTATATGAAACATGAAAACGACCCAACCCCTATTATCTGTCACGGTAAATGGGAAGGCAGCATTTTAGCGGCACCACAAGGTGAGCAAGGTTTTGGTTATGATCCACTCTTTTGGCAAGAAGATTTATCACAGACTTCAGCACAATTACCGCGAGATATTAAAAATAAATTAAGTCATCGCGGCCAAGCATTAAAATTATTAGTTGAAAAGCTAGTGGTTGAAAAACTTATCGCCAGCCAACTTACTTAGTTAAGTTCAACTCATTAATAAATGATCTATAAATAATCTATGTTAACTATACCGCCGTTATCTTTATACATTCACATTCCATGGTGTGTTGAAAAATGCCCTTATTGTGACTTTAATTCACATGCCTTGAAAAGCGATCTTCCTGAACAAGCTTATATCGAGGAATTAATTAAAGATCTCGATAGCGATATCAAGCGTTTTGAATTGCAGCAGCGTAAGTTACACACTATTTTTATTGGCGGCGGCACCCCAAGCTTATTTTCTGCCGAGGGTATAGAGCACTTACTAGAGCAGGTACTTGCTCGCTTTGAACATGATGACAACATTGAAATCACCTTAGAAGCGAATCCTGGTACCGTTGAAGCAACTAAATTCATTGGTTTTTTTAACGGTGGCGTTTCTCGTTTATCGGTGGGAGTGCAAAGTTTTGAGTCTGATAAATTAATTAAACTCGGCCGTATTCACGACAGTCAACAAGCAAAGAACGCCGCAATGCTGGCCGACAGTTGTGGTGTTTCAAGTTTTAATCTAGATTTGATGCACGGTTTACCAAATCAATCATTAGACAATGCTTTAGATGATTTAAAAACAGCCATAGCACTTAATCCAAGTCATTTATCTTGGTATCAACTCACTATTGAGCCTAATACGCCTTTTTATTCAAAACCTCCTGTTTTACCAATAGATGAAACATTATGGGAAATTCAAGACCAAGGGGTAGCACTACTCGAAGCCGCGGGTTATCAACAGTATGAGATTTCCGCCTACAGTAAAGAAGATTATCAATGCCAACATAACCTTAACTATTGGAAGTTTGGCGATTATTTAGGCATAGGTTGTGGCGCACACGGTAAAATTACCGACGTTAAAAACAATGCTATTTACCGGACCATTAAAGTTAAACACCCTAAAGGCTACTTAGATATATCGAGAGAGCATCTCGATCACTTCAATGAAGTCAAACAAACTGAATTACCTTTTGAATATATGATGAACCGTTTAAGGTTATATTCACCGTTTACCCTAGACGAGTACCAACAAGCCACAGGGTTAAGTCGTGACTCTATATTACCTTTGCTAAACCAAGCGAAAGAAAAACAATTGATGGCTAACCAAGATGAACAATGGCAAGTGACAAAATTAGGTCATCGCTACTTAAACGACTTGTTAACGATGTTTTTGTAAAATGGATGATTTAATGACTGCAGAAAACCAATTGGCCATTGATGAAAAGTTTATGCTGGCGGCAATCGCACTGGCAAAAAAGGCAGAGCAACATGATGAAATTCCTGTCGGCGCGGTAGTGGTTGCCAATGGTGAGATTATTGGTGAAGGATTTAATCAGTCCATTATGAATAATGACCCGTCTGCTCATGCTGAAATGATTGCGATACGACAAGCGGGTGAAAAGATTCAAAACTATCGCTTAATTGATTGCACCTTATATGTAACGTTGGAGCCTTGCCCGATGTGCTCTGGGCTATTGGTGCATAGTAGAATCAATCGTTTAGTGTATGGTGCTGCCGATTTAAAAACAGGAAGTGCCGGCAGTGTGTTTAATTTAACTCATTCAGATAAGTTAAATCATCAAATTAATGTTGTCGCTGGGGTACTTGAAAAACCTTGTAGTACTTTATTGTCAAATTTTTTCAAACGCCGACGCGCAGAAAAAAAGGCAAAAAAGCAAAGTTTAAAAAATAACGACTAAAAACCTTTCCAGTTAAAGTAACAAATCAATTAACTGGAAAGGTTTTCTTGAGTGTCTTGGTTGTCTTGAATAAACTGTAGATGTCGACGCCCGTTGATTTTATTTTTATTGCGAGCCATCAAACGTCGACGTTGAATTGAATGAAAGCTCTTTTTATTTTTCACCATAATTAGTACCTCTTTATAAAAAATCATTAATGAATAATGCTACTACTTAACTAGTATGGCTTATAAAACTGAAATTTTTATAACAATAAAAAAATTAATTGTTTCAAAAGATTAAAATAGAACTAATCTGTGCTGGCTGCCACTACAACAGCTTCACTAATAACGGCTTGATCTATTTCTTGGAGCTTTAACTTTTCCAGCTCTAATACTTCTATTTCTTGTTGTTTTTTCAACGCTTCTTGTTGTTTGTCATCTATCCAAGTTAACGTATCGTAATAACGGCGAATATTTTCAACATAATGAATTGGCTCATCACCACGTGCGTAACCATACTTAGTTTTTTTATAAAATTTCTTTTGTTTTAATAATGGCAGACGATCTTTTACTTCAACCCAACGATCTGGATCACCGCCCTGTTGCTTAGTAATTTTTCGCGCATCATTCAAATGTCCTAAACCAACATTATAAGACGCTAAAGCAAACCAAAGTCTATCTGGATGTGGAACACGGTCAGGCATACGTTCAAACATTTGCTTGAAGTATTTTGCCCCGCCACGAATACTTTGTTCAGCGTCTAATCGGCTTTTAATGCCCATTTGTTTCGCAGTCGGCAGTGTTAGCATCATCATGCCTCTCACACCAGTATGAGAGCGTGCATGTGGTTCCCAATGAGATTCTTGATAACTTATCGCGGCTAACAAACGCCAATCAATGTCTTGACTATACTTTTCAAATATCGGCCGATATTTAGGCAGCTTTTTTTCTACCGCTTTAATAAACAATCGAGTATCAACGTAATTAAACTTTTCTACATGGCCATAATATTTATCATCTAAGGCTAACAAGGTGCCGTCATGATGCACTTGACCAAAAAACTCAATTAAACTGGCTAATATTGAATCATCATTTTTTTTGCTCAACAGCCACGCCATCGATTCTGGTTCTTTAATGGTAAAACCAATACTAATTTCGGGGTAATACCGACGATTTACCGCTAGCGCATTACTATCAATTACCGTGTAATCTATCTCTTCATTTAAAATACGAACTAATAATTCTTCACTATCTAATGTTAAATCTTCCTGCCAAGTCAAATCTGCGTGAGTTTCGAGTAATTTTTCTAAATTTTCCACATGGCTTGATTGAGCACTAACCACTAACTTACCAGTAAGATCTTTTACTGCTCTTGGTCTTACTTTACCCTGTTTAAAAACCAGCTTTTGCGTAATTTGATTATAACTAGGAGCAAAATTATATTTCTTTAAACGTTTTTCAGTAACGGTTAACCCTGCCGCTAAAAAATCGACTTCGCCACTTTCCAACTGTTCAAATAATTCATTTAAACTATAACTGGCAGAAACTTTTAACTTTACCCCCAATGAATCAGCATATTTTTTCGCTAATTCAAATTCAAAACCGGTATCGCCTTGTGCGCCAACGTAATAATTAGTAGGTCCATAAAGGGTACCTACTGTCACGAAACCTCGCGCCAATATTTTGGATAAACTAGAAGCTTCTTGCTCTGACTTACAACCTTGGAATAAAGATGTAAGAGAGAACAAAAGCAGAATTAAAACGTTTTTATTTAAAATATTAAATTTAAAAATCTTCATAAGACCTTATTGTGTCTTGATTTTATTTTTAGTGAAAGTGTTTTATTAAGTATATACCCATTCCACTACAATATGTATGTTTCAGAGTTTCCAGAGTAATTTCAATTAAAGGCGGCCTGATGCAGTCATAGCGTTATTGATTACAGCGTCATGCAAAAGCCTTGACTAATTAGCTTTTAATTCCCGATGAAAACAATAATTTTGAGCTGGATTGTTTTTTACCTAAACAAGTTGTTAATTTTTCTTATCATTGCCCGCTATTTCCACTATAATACGCGCGATTTTTTCCCTTATTAATTTACTAGTGAGTAAACAAATGGCGATGTTGATCCAAACACTTCGTGGTGCACCAGCACTTTCTGAATTTCGTATTAAAAAACTACTTTCATTATGTGCGGAAGCAAACCTTCCTATCAACAATATTTACGCAGAGTTTACTCACTTTGCTCACCTCAATGATGATTTATCAGACGATGAAACATCGATTCTGGCCAAATTATTGACCTATGGGCCAACCATTGAAGAGCATGAGCCTGTTGGTCAACTCCTATTAGTAACACCTCGTCCGGGTACGATTTCTCCTTGGTCTTCAAAATCTACTGATATCGCTCATAATTGTGGTTTAAGCAAAGTTGTTCGACTAGAGCGTGGCATTGCTTACTATGTTTCGGCTGAGTCTTTAACTGCAGAGCAGCAACAACAACTTAATCATCTTATTTCAGATCGCATGATGGAAGCAGTATTTACTGAAATGGCGCAAGCCACGTCTTTATTTGCTACCGCAGAGCCTAGTAAATTAACGGCGATTGATATTGAAAACGGTGGTAAACAAGCATTAACTAAAGCCAATATTGAGCTTGGACTAGCATTGGCCGACGACGAAGTTAATTACCTTTTTGAGAATTTCACTAAATTAGGCCGTAATCCTCACGACATTGAACTTTACATGTTTGCTCAAGCCAACTCAGAGCATTGTCGTCACAAAATATTTAACGCTGATTGGACTATCGACGGCGTTAAACAAGAAAAGTCATTATTTAAAATGATCCGTAATACCCATGAAATCAATGGTGATTATGTATTAAGTGCTTATAAAGATAACGCAGCCGTTATGGTGGGTAATGAGGGTGGACGTTTCTTCCCTGATCCAGAGACCAATGTTTATGGCTATAACCATGAAGATATTCAAATATTGATGAAGGTTGAAACCCATAACCACCCTACTGCAATCTCGCCATACCCTGGTGCTGCAACAGGCTCTGGTGGCGAAATTCGTGATGAAGGCGCTACCGGTATTGGTTCAAAACCAAAAGCAGGTTTAGTCGGCTTTTCAGTATCAAATTTACGCATTCCAAACTTTGAACAACCGTGGGAAACCGACTTTGGTAAGCCAAGTCGTATCGTCTCAGCGTTTGACATTATGATGGAAGGTCCGTTAGGTGGTGCTGCTTTTAACAACGAGTTTGGTCGACCGGCTATTTTAGGCTACTTCCGTACCTATGAAGAAGAAGTTAACTCTTTTAACGGCGTTGAAGTACGTGGTTACCACAAGCCAATCATGTTAGCGGGTGGTTTAGGGAATATTCGTGATTCACATGTGCAAAAAGGCGAGATTGTTGTTGGTGCAAACTTAATTGCGTTAGGTGGCCCAGCCATGAACATTGGTTTAGGTGGTGGTGCTGCTTCGTCAATGGCTTCAGGTCAATCGGCTGAAAACTTAGATTTTGCTTCAGTACAACGTGAAAACCCAGAAATGGAACGTCGTTGTCAGGAAGTTATCGATAAATGTTGGCAGTTAGGTGATGCGAACCCTATTTTATTTATTCATGATGTGGGTGCTGGTGGTTTATCAAATGCCTTTCCAGAGCTAGTTGCTGATGGCGGACGTGGTGGTGTTTTTGAATTACGTAATGTGCCAAATGATGAACGTAGCATGGCACCACATGAAATTTGGTGTAATGAATCACAAGAACGTTATGTATTAGCGGTTTCTGATGAGCAATTGGCTCAATTTACAAAAATTTGTCAACGCGAACGTGCGCCTTTTGCTGTTGTTGGTCGTGCTACTGAAGAAGAACACTTAACCGTTACTGATTCACACTTTGCCGGTAATGATAAACTCGATACACCTATTGATTTACCACTCGATGTATTATTAGGTAAAACCCCTAAAATCATCAAAAATGTAACCAGTGCAAGCGCTGTTGGTAATGAATTAACCTTAAACGATGTTAGCTTAGAAGATGCCGCTGAGCGCATTTTATCTTTACCTACTGTTGCCGAAAAAACCTTCTTGATCACCATTGGTGATCGTAGTGTTACTGGTATGGTTAATCGTGACCAAATGGTTGGTCCTTGGCAAGTACCAGTAGCTGACTGTGGTGTTACTGCTTCAGCGCTTGATTCATATCACGGCGAGGCGATGTCATTAGGTGAACGTACACCAGTCGCTTTATTAAACTTTGCCGCTTCTGCTCGTTTAGCTGTAGCTGAGTCATTAACCAATATTGCCGGCACTGATATCGGCGATTTAAACCGCATTAAACTTTCTGCCAACTGGATGTCACCTGCAGGTCACCCCGGTGAAGATGCTGGTTTATATGAAGCAGTTAAAGCCATTGGTGAAGAACTTTGTCCTGCCCTTGGTTTAACCATCCCGGTTGGTAAAGACTCGATGTCGATGAAAACTAAGTGGGACGAGAATGGGACTGAAAAATCAGTTACCTCACCATTGTCATTAGTGATCACTGCATTTGGCGCAGTTGAAGATATTCGCAAAACAGTAACTCCTCAATTAAGAACAGACCAAGGCAATAGCAGAATTGTTGCTATTGACTTATCTAAAGGTAAAAACCGTTTAGGTGGCTCTTGTTTAGCGCAAGTTTATAAACAATTGGGTAGTGAAACACCTGATGTTGATAGCCCAGAAACATTAAAAGACTTCTTCAATGCCATGCAAACTTTGGTTCGTGATGAAAAATTGATCGCTTATCATGATAGATCAGATGGTGGCTTATTCACGTCAGTGGTTGAAATGGCCTTTGCAGGTCACACCGGTGTTGATATTGATATTTCTAAACTTGCCGGTGATGATTTATCGGTATTATTTAATGAAGAACTTGGCGCAGTCATTCAAATTCGTGAAAGTGATGTTGATGCTATCCATGCGATTCTTGCTGAACATGGCATTTTAGATTGTTGCACCGATATCGGTCGTATCAACAACGAAGATACCATACGCTTTAGTCGTGACGGTAATGTAGTACTAGAGAATTCTCGTACTTATTACCGTACAACGTGGGCACAAACCACGTTTAAAATGCAGTCTCTTCGTGATAACCCTGACTGTGCTCAACAAGAGCATGATGTTAAGTTTGATACCGAAGATCCGGGCTTAAATACTGAGCTTACCTTTGATATCAACGAAGATATTGTTGCCGACTTAATTGCTAAAGATGCGCAAGCGGGTACTAATCCCAAAGTCGCTATTTTACGTGAGCAAGGTGTTAACTCTCATGTAGAAATGGCCGCAGCTTTTGACCGTGCAGGTTTTATTGCCATTGATGTGCATATGTCAGATATTTTATCTGGACGTACAGACTTAGCTGACTTTAATGGTTTAGTTGCTTGTGGTGGTTTCTCTTACGGTGATGTTTTAGGTGCTGGTGAAGGTTGGGCGAAGTCTATCCTATTTAACACCAATGCTCGTGCAATGTTCAAAACCTTTTTCCATCGTGAAGATACCTTTACTTTAGGTGTTTGTAATGGCTGTCAAATGCTTTCAAACTTAAAAGAGATCATCCCTGGTAGCGAAGCATGGCCACACTTTGTGCAAAACAAATCAGAACGTTTTGAAGCCCGTTTTTCATTGGTTGAAATCCAAGAAAGTCCTTCAGTATTATTTAAAGGCATGGAAGGCTCTCGTATGCCTATCGCCGTTTCACATGGTGAAGGCCATGCTGAATTTAAATCAGAAGATGCGATTGGCAATGCTAATGATTCAGGCACGGTTTCAATACGTTATGTTGATAACTATGGTCAAATAACTGAAACATACCCTGCAAATCCAAATGGCTCGCCTGATGGCATTACCGCATTAACAACCACTGACGGTCGTGTCACTATCATGATGCCACATCCTGAACGTGTCTTTAGAACGGTTGCCAACTCATGGCACCCTGATGAATGGCAAGAAGATTCACCTTGGGTTCGTATGTTCCGTAATGCGCGTAAATTTATTGGCTAATAAATAAAATGCTTAATATGTATTAAGCATTTTCCTGTAAGTTAAAGATAAAATCCGAGCATTAGTTTGGGTTATTAAATAAAAAGCGGCTATTCATGAAAATGAATAGCCGCTTTTGTTTCTGTAGCTTTTAATTAAATCGGTTAAAATTCATAATGACTTCAGGTGTTTTAGAGTCGACTTATTTAAACGGATGCTTTGGTCAATCACGTTTAGCGAAGTTAAATAACTCGTTGATTTCAAAATAAACTGCTCTAGCGGAGCAAGACTCGTTACGCTCTAATTGCCCGCGGAGTAGTGCGCTTTCGATAAAAATCCTGATCCAAAACCTCATTTCGACATCAATTCCTAATGTCAGCAATGTGGTTCATAGTTAGACGATGTTAATAATTAACATCGTCTAATTACTTGCAGGTAGAGTAATAATAATCGTAGTTTCATCTTGAACAGATGAATCTAATTCTATTGTTCCCAACTGAATTTCAGTCATTAATTTGGCCGAATAAGTGCCAATTCCAGAAGCTTCTTTTTTACCTGATGTAGAATATTTTTCAAAAAACACTTTGCTCATCTCTTGGGGAATGCCCCCACGGTTTGTTAACTTAAGATACTCAAGTTCAGCTTTTCTCTCTATACTAAGTAGAATTACAGACCCGTTGGGCGCTGCTTCAATTGCATTTTTTAAAATATTCGCAATGATAGGGGAAGTAAGAGCCTGCTCACCGATAACTTTATGTTTTCCATTAAACTCCTTCTTTATTTCAAGTTTTTTCCTTTCAATAAATAACGAATACTCTTCAATAACATCGATAACTAAAGTAGCAAAATCAAAAACTTCAGGTGATAATTGATAACTACCATCCTCTATTTTGTATAACACTCCCATATTGCTTACTTGTTGAGATAACGAAGAACAAGATAACTTTAAGTTCTGTGCAATCGTAGCAACAACATTGCTATTTTTCTTACTTTTTAATATATCTTCTATACCTGTTTGTAACTGAGAAATGGGGGTTTTCAGGTCATTTTGAATTATTCGGTCAAACTCATTTCTAAGACTAATATTTTCAATCATAGTATCAAGTTGTGAACGGAGTGATTTTTGATCTAAAATCGTATTGATGTGAGTTTTAACTCGAGCTTTGGTGATTTTTGGATTAATCGGTTTTGTAATATAATCAACCGCACCTAAACTTAGTCCTTCGACAACTTTCTCTGGTTGATTTACAGCAGTTAGAAAAATGATGGTGATATGGTGAGTTAATGGGTCAGTTTTAAGGATTTTACACAATTCAAGACCATCCATTCCTGGCATCATAATATCAAGTAGAATCAAGTCAGGTTGTGATTTTGACTGGCAAATTTTCAACGCTTTCTTAGCACTAACAGCGCCTTTAACTTTATAATCATTTCTTAAGACGCCGGCTATGACATGAATAATGTCTGGTACATCATCGACAACAAGAATTACAGGCTTTTCCTTTACTTTTTCAGGCTTAACTATCGATTTCTTTTTGTATGTATTTAGTAAACTCGCCGTTGACTTAATTGGGTTTTCCATAGAGCTTAGTAAATATTTTTGCAAAATCTTTATTGAAAAAGGTTTTACTACATACTCTGAGACTCCATGCTGAATGGCTAGCAATACTTCATTTTGTTCAATCGTTGAGGACAACATTACAAATGGTATTCTACTTGTTTTATGATTTGACCTGATATGTTTTAGTAATTCGATACCATTTACTTTAGGCAGGTGATAGTCAGAAATAATGATATTAATATCACCTTTATCCAATAACATCATTGCTTCAGCACCGTGTTTTGCTTGTATCACTTTTCCAAATGACAACTTCACCAACATTGCTGCTATCGTAACTCTCATGTTATCGACAGGTTCAATAATTAACACTGTTAGATCTTCAAAAAGACTCGTACCAAACATCATCATTTACCTTTAAACGATTATTTTTCTTGCTGCATTAAATTCTATTTGAAAAGACAAGAGCAAAGTTATATTAACGTATAGATGAAGAATAACTTGCTAAGTATGTCATTTCTATTTGCAATCAAATTAGACTCAAAGACCTGATAAAACTACTCATTATTTTTAACAGTCGCAGATGATTCAGCATATAATTCTTTGATATCGAGAATAGAAGGTAATACCTCATGAAAAATTGGTATTAAATTAGGATCAAAATGAGTTCCAGCCCCCCTGTCTATTTCCTTCACTGCATCTTCGACAGTCCAAGCTTTTTTATAAGGTCTTTCCGTTGTTAAAGCATCAAAAACATCTGCAATTGCAATTATTCTACCGGCGAGAGGAATTTCTTCTCCTTTAAGCTGAGAAGGGTATCCAGAGCCATCCCATTTTTCATGATGAGTCATAGCAATAATTCTGGATGTTTGTAGGATTTCTGAATCATGCTCACCTATAATATCAGCACCTATCTGAGGGTGTTTACGCATAAATTCCCATTCATCATCATCTAGCTTACCGGGTTTTAGAAGAATATGATCTGGGATGCCAATTTTACCAATGTCATGCATTGGCGCTGCATTAAATATTAATTCAGACCATTCATCTCCATATTCTAGAGCTTCAGCAATCAACCGTGAATAATGGCTCATACGAATGACATGTAGCCCTGTCTCATTATCCTTAAATTCGGCAGCACGACCGAGGCGATGGATAATTTTTAAACGAGTATCATTTAGTTCTTCAGTACGTTGCTGAACTTTATTTTCAAGAGCCATATTTTGATCATATAAAGCTAAGTGAGTATCAACTCGAGCTAGAACAATTGAAGGGTTAATAGGTTTAGTTATATAGTCTACGGCTCCCAACTCTAGTCCTTTTTTTTCATCCTTTTCTTCATTCTTCGCAGTTATAAATATGACTGGTATTTTTGCCGTCGCAGGATTACTTTTCAACTGTTGGCAGACTTCATATCCATCCATCTCAGGCATCATAATATCCAAGAGAATCATAGCGGGTGGAGGAGTACTGTTAGCAATTTTTATAGCTTTTTTACCATTTAGGGCCGCTTTAACTTTAAATTTGCCTCTCAATACTCCACTTAACACATCAATATTATCTGGAGTATCGTCAACAACAAGAATGGTTTGTTTTTCTTTGTTTATGCTCATAACTTTCCCTTTATGCTATACCAGTTCAATTTTTAAAACTTTTGAGTACATCAAGTGCACCTTCGAAGTCATACTTATCTATTGCTCTACTTAAGAGTGATAAAGCTTCTTCGTATTCAGAAATCCCCTCAAAATCATGCATCTCGTCTATCACACCCATTGCATCGGCATCGTCATCTTCTAACAATTCTTTTAATTTTTGAGTCAAAACAGCGAACTTTTCCTTATCCAGTACGCCTTCACTCAATTTATGATCCATATCATCTACGACTAACAATGACAGAGAAGTTAAAACCTCTGACAATAATGAGTACAATGTATTTCTAAGTAGAAAAATCTCTTGAGGTGTTAATTT
>MAAC01018994.1_pt1 | contig 26314 bp, 20 predicted proteins | sample 1115981 | NCBI WGS metagenome assembly MAAC01 (sample SAMN04961126, study PRJNA320927) | seawater metagenome | isolation source: sample BD02T64 sea water enriched with oil for 64 days | place: USA:Gulf of Mexico | collected 2013-07-27
TTGTAGATATTTATCTAGGGATGCAGTTTCACGATTGGTAACCTGCTTGGTAATTTTAAGTTGTCTCATCTAGTATATTTAAATTAAATAATTTTCTCGCCTATTGTGTTATACGTAATGTAGATGCAAAAAGTTACAAAAGGTTGATTATTTTTCTGAAATAATTAATATAGAATACAAAAAGGGAAGCAATTTGCTTCCCTTTTATAGTATTTCTAAATATAAAATTAATTTTTCTGAAAATATTCAGGCTTAATTAATCTCTTTTTCTATTATCTCTACTACGATTGTCTCTACCGCGATTATCTCTACCTCTGTCGTTTCTGTCATTACGTTCACGTGGTGGACGCTCAACAAATCCTTCAGGTTTTGGTAATATTGCTTTACGAGAAACTTTTTCTTTACGAGTACGTTTGTCTAAACCGAAATATTTTACATCGAAAACATCTCCCATATTAACCACATCTGAAACATTTTCAGTTCGTTCCCATGCTAATTCAGAAACGTGTAATAATACTTCGTTTCCTGGAGCTTCCATATATTCAACAACAGCACCAAAATCTAACATTTTGATTACTTTCACTTCATATATACTTCCAACTTCAGGTTTAAATAATATAGAATCGATTTTTGCCATAACAGCATCAATACCTTCTCTTCCAACACCTAAAATTTCAACAATACCTTCTTCAGTAACTGGATCTTCGTTAATAACGATAGTAGTCTCAGTCTCTTTTTGCATTTCTTGAATCACTTTTCCACCAGGTCCAATTAAGGCACCGATAAATTCGTTAGGTACACGTCTTGTAACCATAGTAGGCGCGTGATCTTTAACATCTGCATTTGGTGTAGCAATGGTATCTGTTAATTTCTCTAAAATATGAAGACGACCATCACGAGCTTGTTTTAGTGCATTCACTAAAATCTCGTAAGACAATCCTTTTACTTTAATATCCATTTGACAAGCTGTGATACCGTCTGCAGTACCCGTTACTTTAAAATCCATATCTCCTAAGTGATCTTCATCTCCTAAAATATCAGATAATACCGCATAGTTTCCAGATTCTGCATCAGAAATTAATCCCATTGCAATACCAGAAACTGGTTTAATCATTTGCACACCCGCATCCATCAATGCCATAGTACCAGAACAAACAGTTGCCATAGAAGACGAACCATTAGATTCTAATACTTCAGAAACAATCCTTACTGTATAAGGACAATCTGCAGGAATCATTCCCTTTAAAGCACGTTGCGCTAAGTTACCATGTCCAACTTCTCTACGAGAGGTTCCGCGAATTGGTCTAGCTTCTCCAGTACAAAAAGGAGGGAAGTTATAATGTAAATAGAAATTTTCTTCACCTTCATAAGATGGCATATCTATTTTGTTTGCATCTCTAGAAGTTCCTAAAGTTACCGTAGCTAAAGCTTGAGTTTCCCCACGTGTAAAAATGGAAGAACCGTGAGTAGATGGTAAATAATCAACTTCACACCAGATTGGTCTGATTTCGTCAGTCTTACGACCATCTAAACGTAAACCTTCATTTAAAGTTAAATCTCTAATCGCAGCTTTTTCTGCTTTGCGATAATAATCAGAAACTAATCCACCGTAATCTGCTAATTCTTCTTCAGAAAACGTTGCTTTAATATCTTCTTTTATTTGTTTAAAAGCAGCAGTTCTTTCATGTTTAGCAGATCCAGCATTTGCAATAGCATACACTTTATCATAAGTCATGTCATGAACTTTCTTCATTAAATCTTCTTCTACTCTTTCCCCTTCATATTCACGAACTTCTTTCTTCCCGAATGCCTCAGCTAATCTTAATTGAGCAGCACATTGTACTTTAATCGCCTCATGAGCAAACTTAATAGCATCCGCCATTTCGTCTTCAGAAATCTCATCCATTTCACCTTCTACCATCATTACTGAATCGGCAGAAGCACCAATCATCATATCTAAATCAGATTCTGCTAATTGAGCACGTGTTGGGTTGATTACAAATTCACCATTAATACGACCAACTCTTGCTTCAGAGATAGCGCATTCGAATGGGAAATCTGATAATTGAATTGCAGCAGAAGCAGCTAATCCTGCCATTGCATCTGGCATAACATCATCGTCATGAGACATTAATTGAATCATCACCTGAGTTTCTGCAGTATAATCTTTTGGGAATAATGGACGTAATACACGATCCACTAAACGCATCGTTAATACTTCACCGTCACTTGGTCTTGCTTCTCTTTTAAAGAAACCTCCTGGATAACGACCAGCAGCAGCAAATTTTTCTCTGTAATCTACTGTTAATGGTAGAAAACCAAGATCTTTTTGTTCGTAATTGGAAACTACTGTACATAATAACATACATTTTCCAGATTGCACTACAACGCTACCGTGAGCTTGTTTTGCTAATTTTCCAGTTTCGATAGAAATCTCTCTACCGTCACCTAGGTCTATGACCTCTTTAAATACTTTTGGAATCATAATTTTTAATTGCGTCCTTCAATGCTGTGGCATAGAAAGACAGTTAACAATGGTCAATATTCGAGTCTACGAATACAGTTGTTGTGTTGTATGTAGTTGACCAATGAAAAACCCAAATTGTAGCTTTTCTGATTGCACAAAAAATTAGTGCCTTTTATAGATTCCTACTTTCGCAGGAATTAAAAAAAAGGGAGCGTAATTACGCTCCCTAAAATAATTACTTACGTAATTGTAATTCTTTAACTATTGCACGATATCTTAAAATATCTTTTTTCATAAGATAGTTTAATAAAGATCGTCTTTTACCTACTAACATTACCAAAGAACGTTCTGTGTTGAAATCCTTGTGGTTTTGTTTAAGGTGTTTAGTTAAATGGTTGATTCGGTAAGTGAATAAAGCGATTTGCCCTTCAGCAGATCCAGAGTCTTTTTCAGACTTACCATGTTTTTTGAAAATTTTTCCTTTTTCTTCAGGTGATAAATACATGCCAATATTATTTTAAATGATTTTTATGTACAGATTACCGCTATGATAATCAGGCGGCAAAGATATTGATTTTATGCAATATAGAGTATGTATTAATGCTTTTATTTTTTACTGTATTTCTTTTGAAATTTTCTAGACCTGTCAGAGGTTAAACCATTTTAAAATATTAGGGTCATACTTAGGTAATTTTGTTTAAGATATACGAAATCATAAAATGAACTCGTTATACTCATCTGGAATAGAACTACCTAACTTTAAATCTTTTAATTATGAAAATCATCGCTCCCAAAGTGATTATGTTATGTTCCATGTTTTTATTTTTTTTAACTAGTTGTGAAGATAACGAAACTAGTGACACCGAAACCAATTATTCTGAAGTAGATAATACTAGAGCAGCAAAAGCAGATAATGCTATAGAAGGCACTCTTAATATTATGGAACAAGCTTTTGAAGAAAATGAAGGATTATCCAGATCAAATTCCTCCTCATTATTTCCTGACTGTACCACCATCACCATTATTTTAAATGGCAATACAGGTATTATTACCATAGATTTTGGAGATTCTTGTCAATTAAACAATGGCAGTATTGTTTCTGGAAAAATCATATTAGAATATGGTGCTTTTATTGGCGGAACCCGAACCATTAATTATACTTTCGAAAATTATTATTATAATTATAATGGTGTTGAAGGTGGAGGAGTAATTTTTAGAGAAATTGCCAATCAAAATGGGAATCCACAATCCACGGTTAATGAAACCATAGTAGTGAGTTTTCCGAATACCGATATCACAGCCACAAGAGTGGGATTAAGAATTTCTGAATGGGTGGAAGGAGTTTTTAGCGGCACTTGGACAGATAATGTATATCACGTTACAGGAAATTGGGATACTACTTTTAGTAGTGGATTCCACAGATCTGGAAATGTTTCAGAAAAACTAGTACGAAGACTATCTTGTGCATATATTGAAAGTGGTATTGTAGACTTTGAGCAACAAGGTTTCACTGCAGAATTAAACTTTGGTGATGGTACTTGTGATAATGAAGCGATACTCACCATTAATGGACAGGATATATTAATCTACCTTTAATATTAGATTCTTTTAAAAACTAAAAAAGCTACTCGAAAGAGTAGCTTTTTTTTCATGCTGTTTTTCCTCTAAGAGGTCGATTTAATATTAAATCTAAGTAGAGGTTTATTTTTTCCTTTACATCTTTTCGATGTGTAATAAAGTCTAAGAAACCATGTTCTAATACAAATTCAGCAGTTTGAAATCCTTCAGGCAATTCTTTTCCTGTAGTATCGCGAACTACTCTAGGTCCTGCAAAGCCAATTAAAGCACCAGGTTCACTAATATTTATATCCCCTAACATTGCAAAAGATGCTGTGGTTCCTCCAGTTGTTGGATCTGTACATAATGAAATATACGGAATTTTAGCATCAGCAAGTTGTGCTAATTTAGAAGAAGTTTTTGCTAATTGCATTAAAGAAAGTGCAGCTTCCATCATACGAGCTCCACCACTTTTAGATATAATTATAAAAGGTAATTTTTTGTTTAATGCATATCCTGCAGCACGAGCTATTTTTTCTCCTACAACACTACCCATAGACCCGCCTATAAAACTAAAGTCAAGAGCAGCAATAACTACATCTTCTCCCATAGATTTTCCAACGGCAGTACGGATAGCATCTTTAAGGCCAGTTTTTTCTTTGGCATCTTTTAATCTGTCTACATATTTTTTCTTATCAACAAATTTTAAAGGATCCTTAGAAATAAGGTTAGGATTTAATTCTTTGAAGGTATCATCAAATAAAATATCGAAATATTCTTTACTCCCAATGCGAACGTGATAACCATCTTCTGGGCTTACATAGTGATTCTTACTTAACTCTTCAGTATCGACTATTTTTCCAGTTGGTGATTTGTACCATAATCCTTTAGGGACATCTTTTTTAAGTTCTGTAGGAGTCTGAATTCCTTTTTTTGTTCTTTTAAACCAGCTCATATTGTAAGGTTTTATTAATTAAACTAAAAGCGTATTGGTTATAATGTATTTATATTGTTTAGGTCTTCAAAAGCTTGTTCTAACCTTTTCTTGAAAGTTAATTCGCCTTCTCGCAACCATTTTCTTGGATCGTAATATTTTTTATTTGGTACTTCTGGACCATCTGGATTTCCTATTTGAGTTCTTAAGTATTCTATTTTAGTATTCATATAATCCCGAACACCTTCACTATAGGCAAATTGTAAATCGGTGTCGATATTCATTTTAACAACACCATATCCTATTGCTTCTCTAATTTCACTTAGGGTAGAACCACTTCCGCCATGAAATACAAAATCAATTGGGTTTGCTTCTGTATTGTATTTATTCTGAATATATTCTTGAGAATTTTTTAGAATTATTGGAGTTAATTCTACATTTCCAGGTTTATAAACTCCGTGCACATTTCCGAATGCTGCAGCAATAGTAAATTGATCACTTACTTTCTTTAACTCTTCATAAGCATAAGCAACTTCTTCGGGTTGCGTATATAGTTTAGAAGAATCTACATCGCTATTGTCTACACCATCTTCTTCTCCTCCTGTAATTCCTAGCTCTATTTCTAGAGTCATACCCATTTTGGACATTCTTTCTAAATATCCTTTACAAATTTCAATATTTTCTTCGATAGGTTCCTCAGATAAGTCTATCATATGTGAACTATAAAGAGGTTTCCCAGTTTCTTTAAAGTACTTTTCACCGGCGTCTAATAATCCATCAATCCAAGGCAATAATTTTTTTGCACAATGGTCGGTATGCAAAATTACAGTAGCTCCATAAATCTTAGCTAATTCATGAACATGTTTTGCACCTGTAACACCGCCTGCAATAGCAGCTTTTTGATTTTCGTTAGAAAGACCTTTTCCTGCATTAAAATGCGCTCCTCCATTAGAAAATTGTATAATTACTGGCGAATTTAATGCTGCTGCAGTTTCTAAAACAGCGTTTACACTACTGGATCCTGTAACATTTACAGCAGGTAATGCAAATCCTTTTTCTTTAGCGTATTGATGTATTTTTTGAACTTCGGTGCCAGTTGCAACACCGGGTTTAATACTATGACTCATGTTTGTAAAAATTAGGTTACAAAAATAATAAAATTTAATGGTTTAAAAAGGATAGTTAATACCTATGTTATAGACAGCATGGCCAAAATTATAATCTTTAAACCATCTTTCTCCCGTAGGATAAGCAGGGTCGTATGTTTTAAACCCAATGTCTAATCGGAAAATGAAGAAACCAAAATCATAACGTAAACCAAAACCTGAAGAAACTGCAATATCTTTTAAATCTTCTATACTGGTAAAGGTGTAAGCTGGATCGGTAATATTATCTAAAGCATTCCAAATATTCCCTGCATCTACAAAAAATGCTCCTTTAAAACTGCCAAATAAATCGAAACGATGTTCTAGATTTAATGCTATTTTTAGATTGGCTTCATTATAGTCTAAAACGCCACCACTACTACCTGGCCCTAAATCATAAGCTTTCCACCCTCTATTGTCGTTAGAACCTCCTGCAAAATAACTTCTAGTAAAAGGAATGTTATTACTATTTCCATAAGGTATTGCCCAACCTACAAAAGATCTAAATGCCAAGACATTTTCATGTGTTAAATCCCAGTGTTTAATATATTCTACTTCTAATTTTACAAATTGAGAGTAGGCAACATCTCCAATTAGATAATTCCCAAGAGTATCCTTTTTAAAGTCTGATGCCTTAGCTAATTCATTAAGTATTAATCCTGCAGATTCCACTTTCCATCGTAATCTGTAAAAACCATTATCTCTAATGTTTTCCCTTGTGTCTCTTGTCCAAGTGTAATTTGATGCTATAATGAAATTGTTTTCTGTAAGTCTTTCTTGCCGTTCTGCAATTTCTAAAACTTCTTGTTCTTCTTCTGGACTTAATCCTAAATTATCATCACCGATTAATACTTCTTCAATAAAATCATCTGTTTCGTCTGGAATTCTTAATTTTAATGGATCTTCATCAGGATTGTAAAAATCCCAATTTGAATCTAAAGCGATATTATTAAGTTGGTCGTATGAGCTTTCGTATACATTAAAATAATTTTCAGGATTTAAATTTCTTACAAATTGTATGTTTAATAAATCAACTTGATTGATACGGGCTTTTTTAGGCTTCCATGAATAATTATAAATAAGATTGACGAATTCGCGGTCTAAACCAATATTATTTTGAACATTAAAACCTATAGATGCAGAAGTATAAGGAGACATGTATTTAGGAATAAACTTTTCTGTTTTAATAGGGAAAAGTATTCTTGGAAATGAGAGTTTCATATCTGCTCCAATATCTGAATTGTTGAAAAAACGATCATTTGTTGCGGCATCTTTAGAAGAACCAACACTCCCTTTACCAGAAATTTTTAAAATCTCTGCTCTTCTAAAGACATTTCTAATTAGAAAGTTTGCACTAAACCCTATACCAAACTGTTGAATGGTTGAGGTATATGCATCAAAGTCTATCCCTGTTGCATATTTTTTTCTTGGTGTAAGTAAAACCGTAGCGATAAGCCTATTTCCTGTACTATCTGTAGGGTCGTTTTCGTAGATTATTTTAGGGTATTTAAATATTTTTAAATCGTTTACTTGCCTATAGGTTAATGTACGTTCTGTATCTTTAAACAATCCATTAGGAGTTATTGCAATTGCATCTGTTAATGCTTTAGGTTTAAATTTTAATTGATCGTAACTGTATAATTTATAGCCGTTGTATACAACAGAATCCTTAAGAACTTTATCCTTGTTTTTAAAGTTGAAATCTGTAATTACTCTAACTTCAGATACATAATGAACTTTAAAAGGTTCGGTATGAGTGCTGTCTCCAACTTTAAATTTTCTATCTGGAATTTGATATATAATATTTGCCTTATGCCCTGTTTTTACAGTGTCTGCTTCAAACTCTATATAACTTTGGTCAAAGTGAAATAAGCCAGAATTTCTAAATTGAAAAGTTAGTCTATCTCGTTCATTATTAAAATCGTTTGCTGCATATTGCTTCCCTTCCTTAATAAAGGAATTGGTTTTGGATTCTTGATAAAGAGAGTCTACAACAAAAGAGCTAATATTTTCACCTATAGATCCTATAACGTAGGGTTTAGATCTTTTTATATTATAAGTAACGGTTGCTCTTTTGTTTTCTAAGGAATCTATTTTAAAATCTGCTTGAGTATTAAACCATCCAAAACTTGCATAATATCGTTCCAAACGATCTAAAGATTTTTTTAACTTTTGTTTTTCAACAATAACTGGTGCATTTCCTACATTTTGAATCCATTTGTTAAAGCCGATATAACTTTTTTCAATATTATCCACTTGTTTTTTTGAATAAAAATTGATCATTCTTTTTTCTCGGTTGGGTTTTATATGTAACCAATTTTGGAATGTAGAATCTGGTTTTGAATCTGCAAGATTGTAAATATGAAGGCTAAATGGAATAGTTAAAAGGCTCTTATTAGGTTGTTGGTATAATAAACTTTTAATTTTTGAGTCTTTATTTTCTAAGCTATCGACCGAAATATTGTTTTTGGTTAGTAGGTAATCTGCCTCTGGAACGTTTTTTACAGCATCACAAGAAATAATTAGTAATGCTAATCCTAAAAATAATGATATTTTTGTGAGGGTTTGGGTCAAGCTCTATAATTTACTCTTTCAAAAATACATGATTTTGGTAAGCAAAAGTCAAATAAAATTATAAAATTAATAACAAGTTTACAGCAAAAAAAGTACCGAAATAAATTAGGACTTTTTGTTGCCGAAGGACCAAAAGTAATCAATGAATTATTAACATCAGGTTTAAAGCTGCATTCTTTGTATTCAACAAAGGAGAAATTTTTTAATGATGAAGATGTTCAGATAATATCGGAACTTGAATTGAATAAAATTAGTTATTTAAAAAATGCTAATCATTCGGTGGCAGTATTTAAGATTCCGAGTTCAGAACTTTTGATAGAAAATACGTTGACAGTAGCTTTAGATGCTGTACGAGATCCAGGAAATTTAGGAACGATTATTCGTCTTTGCGATTGGTTTGGAATTCATCAATTAGTTTGTTCATTAGATACTGTAGATTGTTATAATCCAAAAGTAATACAAGCAACCATGGGTTCTATAGCAAGAGTAAATGTAGTATATGTTGAATTAGAGACGTATATTAAAAAAGCCAATATTCCTGTTTATGGAACTTGTATGAATGGGACTTCAATTTACCAACAACAACTGCCAGAAAATGCAATTATCATTTTAGGAAATGAGGCTAATGGAATTTCAGAAAAAATAAATACCTTACTTAATAAAGAAATAACAATACCACGGTTTGGTGTAAAAAAGGAAACTGAAAGTTTAAATGTAGCAACAGCTACAGCGATTGTTTTAAGTGAATTTAAACGATCTACTGAAAAGTAAAGTTAACAAATACACCCCTAGAAGACATTTTGGCGATATTTCCTGTCCAAGCACTATTTGGATCATCATCTCTTACTAATTCATCGTCTAATGAGAACACTCCTCTTATAGAAGGTGTGAACTTAAAGAAAAACAAGTATAAGTCTATTCCAAATCCTAACTCATAATTTAAATGGCTAGAAATTGAGCGAAACTGACCAGATGCATTGTCCTCTGGATGGTCTTCGTTACTAGAGAGGTTTAATGAAGTTGAAAAGCCACCAACGATAAAAGGTTTAAAATTATTTAACCGTTTTGTAGAAAACTTAACCAATAAAGGAATGTGTATATAGGTAGATTTTACTTCGCGTAAATAATCTCTTTCTTCTTCAAAACCTGGAAAAGTTAAATTTCGTTTGGTAAATGATAGCCCTGGTTCTAACCGTATATTTATATAATTATTAATACGTATATCTCCAATAAGACCAACATTAAAACCTGCTTCACCATTGACAATAACGTCAGTATTATCATCTTGATATTGTTCGTTATATTCAAACTTATAGTCGTAACTATTAAATCCTAAAAAATAACCCCAAGATAATTTTTTCTGATCAAAGTTTTCAATATTCGATAAGCGTTCTTTACTAAATAATTGAGCTTTTGCACTTTCTGCAAAAAATAAAATAGCTAAAACAACAATTAATTTTTTCATAGTTATTTTGAAGCGGTGTAAATTGTTGCTACACCAAAAGTTTGAGGTTTATGATCAACATTTATAAACCCAATTTTTTGTAAAATATTGTTAAGTTTTAATCCAAATGGAAAAATAGAAGCACTTTCACTTAAATAGGTGTATGCGACTTTGTCTTTAGAAAATAATTTACCTATAATTGGTAAGATTACTTTGGAATGAAAATAATATCCCTGTTTAAATGGAAATTTAGTGGGAACAGATGTTTCCAAAATAATAAATAAGCCTTTGGGTTTAAGTACTCGATATATTTCAGAAAGGCCTTTTTCTAAATTTTCAAAATTTCTAATTCCAAAGGAAACAGTAATGGCATCAAACATGTTGTCATTAAAAGGAAGTGCTTCTGAATCCCCTTTAATAAATTCGACTTTGTTTTCTAAGTGGGTGTTTTTCGTTTTTTTTCTGGCAACCGCTAGCATTCCCTCCGATAAATCTAATCCAATTATTTTTGAAGCGTTACTTTTTTCAGCAAATTTAATAGCAAGATCTCCAGTTCCAGTAGCAATGTCTAATATGCTGTTTGGATTGTGTTTTATGATTTTTGCAATAACTCTTTTTCGCCACTTAATATCTGTTCCAAATGAAATTATACGGTTGAGCCCATCGTAATTACCAGAAATGGTATCGAACATTTTTTCAACCTGCTCTTTTTTATTGAGGGAAGAATCTTTATAAGGTGTTACTTTTTTTTCTACAGCCATAACGGCTGCAAAACTACATATTTTTTGGTATTCATTGGTTAGGAATATCTTAAAATAGATTTACGATTTCTAAAGATTTAATATTTTTAATTTCAATACATTTGTATTACTTATTAAGCATACAATTAATATGAAAATAATTATTGCCGGATCTGGTGAAGTTGGGTTTCATTTGGCTAAGCTTCTTTCTTTCGAGTCGCAAGACATTACATTAATAGATACTAACAGAGAGTCTCTTGCCTATGCAAGTTCACATTTAGACATACGAGTTGTACGTGGAGATGCTACATCTATTAAGGTGCTGAAGGATGCTCAAGTTGATAAAACAGATTTATTAATTGGTGTAACCTCTAGTGAAACGACTAATATTACTACTTGTGTATTAGCAAAGCAATTGGGAGCAAAACATACCATAGCTAGAATATCTAATACAGAGTTTATTCATAATAGAGATGAGGTAGGATTTAATAAGATAGGTATAGATGAATTGATATCTCCAGAATCATTAGCGGCAAAAGAAATAGAATTATTGTTAAACCAGAGTGCTTTTAATGACACTTATGAGTTTGAGGATGGAGCATTATTAATGATTGGTCTTATATTGTCTAGAACAACTGCTTTTGTTGGAAAAACAGTAAAGGAAGTAGCGAAATTAAATCCCGACTTAAGGTATATGCCTATAGCAATACAACGCTATGCAACACAGTATACATTGATTCCAAGAGGAGATACTCAGTTTAAGGAAGGAGATCGAGTTTATTTTATTACTACTCAAAAAGGAGTAGATGAGATTTATAAACTTACTGGAAAAGTAAAGTTTGAAATTAAAAATGTAATGATTCTTGGTGGAAGTAAGATTGGTTATAAAGCAGCAAGAGATTTATGTGATCATAAATTTAATGTAAAACTTATTGAAAAAGGTAAAGAAAAAGCATTTGAAATTGCTGATGAAATATCAAGTTGTCTTGTTATTCAAGGTGATGGAAGGGATGTAGAGCTTTTAGAAGAAGAGCAAATTAGTGATATGGATGCTTTTATTGCGGTTACAGGAAATAGTGAAACCAATATCATGTCTTGTTTGGTTGCTAAGTCTAAAGGGGTTAAAAAAACGATTGCTTTGGTAGAAAATATGGATTATTTTCAACTGTCTCATTCCATAGGTATCGATACTTTAATAAACAAAAAGCTGCTTGCTGCAAACAATATATTTAGATATATAAGAAAAGGAGAGATTGTAGCAATGACTAAGCTTAATAATATGAATGCCGAGTTATTGGAGTTTATCGTTACACCAACTTCTGAAGTTTGTAATAAAGTTATTAAAAAAATAGATTTCCCTCGTTCAGCAATTATAGGAGGAGTTATAAGCGATGGCGAAGGTCAAATAACCCTTGGGGATTATAAAATTAAAAGTGGGGATAGGGTAGTGGTATGTTGTCTTCCACAATCGATTAAAAAAGTAGAAAAACTATTTGTGTAATGAGTTCTTACGTAAAACTCAATTATAAGATTATTTTTTATTTAATGGGCTTACTCATTCTTGTCAATGGTGGGTTTATGTTTTTGTCATCGATTGTTAGTTTCTATTATAATGACGGCGTTGGAGTACATATGCTAGAGGCAGGAATTTTAACTACATTTATTGGAGGTGTTTTTATGTTTTTAACTCGTAGTAAGCGAAAAGAACTTCAAAAAAGGGATGGTTATGTTATTGTAGCGTTTGGTTGGATTTTTATGTCACTAACAGGAACTTTACCTTATATTTTTACAGGCGCAATACCGAGTTTTACCAATGCATTTTTTGAAACCATGAGTGGTTATACTACTACTGGGGCTTCAATATTAAATGATATTGAAAGTATTCCCAAAGGTGTATTGTTTTGGCGAAGTATTACCCATTGGATTGGTGGTATGGGTATTATAGTTCTGGCAATTGCCATATTGCCTTTGTTGGGAATAGGGGGGATGGAGCTTTTTGCCGCAGAAGCACCAGGTCCAAGTGGGGATAAGTTACACCCTAGAATTACAGATACTGCCAAACGATTATGGATTATTTATGTGGGATATACCATAGCTGAAACTATTTTGCTAAACCTTGCAGGGATGAGTATGTTTGATGCTGTAAATCACTCCTTAAGTACATTGAGTACAGGTGGCTTTTCAACTAAAAACAATAGTATAGCTTATTGGAACAATCAACCCATCATTCAATATATCATTATGTTTTTTATGTTTCTGGCAGGAACAAATTTTGTTTTGAGTTATTTTATGTTCAAGAGAAAATTTCGAAAAATATTTCATGATGAGGAGTTCCGGTTTTATATAATCTCGATAGTAGCTATTTCAATAATGGCTTCCTTTGTGATTTATTTTAGATCAGACATTACACAGTCTACAATAGATCATCCGATGGTATGGGGAAGGTATGAAAGTGGATTTAGACATAGCTTTTTTCAGGTATTAGCAATTATTACAACAACTGGATTTGTGAGTGCTGATTACACTATGTGGACGCCGTTTTTAACCATACTGTTTTTCGGATTAATGTTTTTAGGAGGCTCTGCTGGATCTACAGCAGGTGGAGTAAAAATTGTTAGACATATACTCTTAATAAAAAATGGCTTGTTAGAATTTAGACGAACATTGCATCCAAGAGCTATATTGCCAGTACGCTATAATTCAAGAGCAATACAACAACCTATTGTTTTTAATATACTCGCTTTTTTTATCCTTTATATGCTATCTTTTATCATAGGGGTTTTGGTCTTCTCCTGGATGGGTTTAGATTTTAAAACTGCACTTGGTGGTGCTGCATCAACCCTAGGAAATGTAGGCCCAGCATTAGGAGATTTAGGGCCTGTTCATAATTATGCAGAATTGTCAAATCCTGCTAAATGGTGGGCAGCTTTTTTAATGTTGATTGGCCGATTGGAATTGTTTACAGTATTGATACTGTTAACTCCTTATTTTTGGAGAAATAGATAAAAGAATTTTAAAAGGACTAAATTAAGCTAAGGCCTCTTTTATTCTCTTCATCGCTTCTTTTATATCTTCATCTGAAGCTGCATAAGAAATACGAATACAGTTTGGGTCACCAAATGCTTCACCAGTAACTGTTGCTACATTGGCTTCTTCTAATAAATATAAAGAAAAATCGGATGCATTGTTTATGGTTTTATCTCGTAATGTTTTTCCGAAATAATAGGTGATATTTGGGAAAACATAAAATGCACCTTGTGGTTCGTTTGTTTTAAATCCTGGAATTTCAGAAAGTAAATTTAATATTAGTTTTCGACGCTCTTTAAAAGCATCTACCATATACTTAATTTTACTTGGTGGGTTTTCTAATGCGGTAATTGTAGCTCGTTGCGCAATACAATTTGCACCACTTGTTATTTGTCCCTGCATTTTATTACACGCTCTAGCAATCCAAACTGGAGCGCCAATATAGCCTATTCTCCAGCCTGTCATAGCAAATGCTTTTGAAACACCGTTAACAACCACCGTACGATCATACATGTCTTCGAATGCAGCTATAGATACATGATTCTCAGTAAAGTTGATGTGCTCGTAAATCTCATCACTAATAACAATAATATCTGGATAGTTAACCAAAACATCTGCAAGAGCTCTTAACTCACTTTCAGTATAAACAGATCCACTTGGGTTACAAGGAGAGCTGTAAATCATCATTTTTGTTTTTGTCGTAATCGCGGCCTCTAATGCTTTTGGAGTAATTTTAAAATCGGACTCTATGGATGTTTTAATTTCCACAGGTACTCCACCAGCAAGTTTACTAATGTCACTATAACTAACCCAATAAGGAGCAGGAAGTAAAACTTCGTCACCTTCATTTAGTAAAACCATTGCTAAATTTGCAAGAGATTGTTTCGCTCCTGTAGATACCACAATTTGAGAAGGAGTGTAGGTAAGCTTATTGTCTCGATCAAATTTTGTTATTATTGCTTGCTTTAAATCTCCATAACCATCCACAGGTGTATAAGCGTGATAATCTTCATTTACAGCGTTAATTGCTGAATCTTTAACAAATTCAGGCACTGTAAAATCTGGTTCTCCAAGACTTAAGCCAATAATGTCTTTTCCTTCTTCTCTAAGTTCTCTTGCTTTTGCTGCCATTGCTAATGTAGCAGAAGTTGCCATAGCATTGATACGATTGGATAATTTTGGGTTCATTATTTATACAGAAAGAATAGGCTCATTACCTAAAGTTTTTAATTGGTTGAAATGTTCGATTACTGCCCTACGCATAGTTTTGTATTCGTTATAAGGTAAATCGAATTCTAATGCAGTTTCTTTAACAATTTTTGCAATTTTTCCATAATGTATATGAGATATATGAGGAAAAACATGATGCTCCACTTGATGGTTTAGACCACCGGTATAATAGGAAACAATTTTGTTAGTAGGAGCAAAATTTGAAGTGGTGTAAAATTGATGTACCGCCCAAGAATGTTTCATAACCCCATCTTTATCTGGTAAGGGCATATCTGTTTTTGGAACCACATGAGCTAGTTGAAATACAACACTTAAAATCATTCCTGCTGTATAATGCATAACAAAAAAACCAATAAGTACTTTCCACCAAGCAATGTCCAATACTAATATTGGTAGTGCTACCCATACTGCATAATAAATTAATTTAGAAACAATTAATATAGTCCATTCTTTAGCAGGATTTGGAAACTTACCGTATGATAATTTTCTTTTTAAATAGCTACTCATTTGTTTAAAATCTGTAGTAATTGCCCAGTTTATAGTAAGCAGACCATACAGGAAAAAAGAATAATATTTTTGTAATTTATGTATTTTTAACCATTTAGAATGTTTAGAAAAACGAATGATTCTACCAGCATCAATATCTTCATCTTGCCCTTGTATGTTCGTAAATGTATGATGCAGTACATTGTGTTGTACTTTCCAGTTATATACATTTCCTGCTAAGATATATATACTACTTCCCATTAATTTATTCACCCATTTTTTACTAGAAAAAGAATCATGATTACTATCATGCATTACATTCATTCCTACACCAGCCATACCAATTCCAATGACAACTGTTAAAAGTAATAAGGCCCACTGTGGCATGGGAACCGTTAAGATTAAGACAAGAGGAATAAAAAATAGAGAAAACATCACTATTGCTTTACTATATAATTTCCAATTGCCCGTTTTAGCAATTTTATTTTCTTTAAAATATTGGTTTACACGTTTGTTTAACGTTTTAAAGAACGCTGCAGATTCTGTTCTAGAAAAAGTTACTTGCTTGTAATTCACCATAATTAATTTCTGTTAGGGATAAAACTAAATAATATCAGGTTTAAAAAATAAAGTCACAAAATTACATATCTTAAACGGATAACGGGTAATTCTTTATGTTATTTTTAACTAAGAAGGGTTACTTTTGCAAAAGATATAATTTATTTCCCTGACTTAAGGGAAACTCAAATAAAACAATTTGAACAATTAAAACTGTTATATCAAGATTGGAACCTAAAAATAAATGTAGTCTCTAGAAAAGATATAGAGGAATTATATCTACGCCATGTAATGCATTCATTGGGTATTGCAAAAGTACAATCTTTCCTTCCTGGAACTAAAATATTGGATGTTGGTACTGGTGGTGGATTTCCTGGAATACCATTAGCGATTTTATTTCCTGAAGTACAATTTCATTTGGTGGACAGTATTGGTAAAAAAATAAAAGTTGTAGAAGAAGTTTCTCAAGGTCTTCAATTACAAAATGTTAAAATTACTAACGCAAGAGCAGAGGTCATAACCGATCAATATGATTTTATTGTGAGTAGGGCAGTAGCTCAAATGGAAACTTTTGTGCGTTGGGTGAAGTATTCGGTTGCTAAAAAAAGTAAGCATGAGCTTAAAAACGGAATTCTATATTTAAAAGGAGGCGATTTAACCGAAGAACTTTCATTGTTTCCTAAAGCGACAATATATTCACTTCAGGATTATTTTGAAGAAGATTTTTACGAAACTAAAAGTGTAGTTCATCTGCCTTTAAAGTTTAAAAAAAGAAAGTAAATTATAAAAAAAAAACTCCGAATTTTCATTCGGAGTTTTTTTATGGATAAATTAAGTTTATCTGTTGATAATAAATTTATCGGTAATGACTTTATTATCATTTGAGATTCTAATTAAATATGTTCCTGAATTTAATGTAGAAACATTTAACTGTTCTTTTAAAGAAATATTGGTTCTAGATAAAATTACTCTACCTAATAAATCATATACTTCAATCGTAGAATTTTCTGCATTATCAATATTTAATATTGAACTTGCAGGGTTTGGATAGATAACTAAATTATTGAATACATTGTCATTAGTGCCTAAAATTCCATCTGAGATAAAAGAAACACCAACACCTGATCCATAATCTCCAGGTGAAGAATAAATAACAGTACTTTCACTATCATATAAAACAACAGAGCCACTACCATTTCCTCCAGCATCAAGAATTCTAAACTCATGACATCCTCCTTCTTGTAGGCTAAAGCTTTCATTTACCGATGTATTATCATCATAAGGTCCTCCACTGTAAATTACAGTTCCAGATGGATCTTTTAGTGTCCAAGTAGAATCACTACCATAATCATCTGTATTGAAAATCAATGTTAGGTAGTTAGTAGAAGTTGCATCTGTTTCTCCAAAAGTACTTGAAGTATCATTATTTGTATTATCATCATCGTTAACAACTGAAATATTAACAGTGTTTGAACTTTGAATGGTATATGGAATTCCTGGTAATTGAATTGTTTCTTCTTGATAAGATTCTATATTACCATTCCAAGTATAGTTTGCAGGAGTTCCAGAATTTACTGAATATTCAAAATCTAAAGATGTTATTGGATTGTTTCCATTATTTTGAACATTTACTCTTGGTCCGAAATCAAGACCACATTGGTCATTAATATCTTCTATGCTTTGTACATTTACATCATTATCAAGTGGTAAATTAATATATGAAGGGTAACAACCACTACCGCTAATTAATTCTTGATGGTCTTCAGTAACAAAAGCAACAATTTCAATATCTTCTAGTTTAACAGGAACGCCATTGTAATCAGCAGGCAAAGTGTAATTAAATGTTTCGTCAACAAACGAACCAGATGTTGTGGTTGTAATAGTCTCACCCCATTGTCCAGTCATCATATGTACTAGCCTGTGCATGTGATTGTAGTTATTACCAGAACCACCTCCGGTTTGTGGTCCTGTTGTGTTGTTTTGTAGAATAGCAATATTTAATAAATTAGTACTTTCTTGACTATCTCCTGTATAAAAAGCTTCTACATGAACAGTTAGATCTCCAGTAGAAACATCAATTTCTGCTTCAACACCAACGTTTACATATGAGCTTTCACTTAGAATTGTATTCGCTGCACTACCCCAATCTGTTCTACTCATTGCAGAGGAACCGCCAGAAAAAACATGACGATTAACACTACCAGCTGGATAAAATGAAACCCCAGCTTCATTTGCTATCGCTGTGCCAAAGGGGGTTCTAAAATCTGGTTCATTTCCACTAGGAACTGCATATCCACCAACATGAATATTTATAAGATAAACATCATTAGGATTACTGTCTTGAAGACTTTGCGCTATTTCATGCCCTGAAGGACACCAAGTACAGTGAATTCCGGTGTACTCCTCGAGAATAACTTTTTTGTTTTCTGGGGAAGTACTTACAATAGTTTGACTAAATGCATTTAATGCAAATAATGAGATTACTAGACTTAGTGATAATTTTTTAATCATTTTTCATTTTTTTTAATTGTTAATAAATACTAAAGTGTAAGTATTAAAGTAAAAGGTGTTGAACTTTATAATTGAAAAAAAACCCCGAAATTTCTTTCGGAGTTTTAATGAAGTTATATAAACCTATCTGTTGATGATAAATTTATCAGTGACTACTTTGTTTTCATTTGTAATTCTAATTAAATACGTCCCAGAATTTAAGGTAGAAACATTTAATTGTTCTTTTAAAGATATATTAGTTCTTGAGAATATTACTCTTCCTAATAAATCATATACTTCAATAGTAGAGTTTTCTGCATTATCAATATTTAAAATTGAACTTGCAGGATTAGGATAAATAACTAAATTATTTAAAACATTATCATTAGTTCCTAAAACACCATTTGTTGTAAAGTATGCAGATATTCCATCGTCATAATTTCCAGGACTACTTAAAATAACATTACTTTCAGAATCAAAAACAACTACAGATCCACCACCGTTTCCAGCAGAATCGTAAATATTAAAACTATAGCACTCTATTGGTAATTCGAAATTTTCTTGTATGTTTTGGTTATTTTCATAAGGACCTCCACTATTTACTATGGTTCCTGCAGAATTTGTAATGTCCCAAGTACATTGACTACCTGCATTATCTGTATTTAAAATCATTTTAATAGCACTTGTAGTAATCATTGCATTGTCAAAATTTGCAGTAGTAGTGTTATTAGAATTATTGTCATCATTCTCAATCGAGATGTTTATTGTATTTACATCTTCATTTGTGTAAGATATCTCTGGTAATTCAACAGATTCGTTTTGTAAGGGTGTCAATAAACCGTTCCAAGTGTAAGACTGTTCAGCTCCTCCATTAACCGAATAGTTAATTTCTAAAGATGTAAGGTTATCACTACCAAAATTCTGAATATTTACTGAAGGTGTAATATCGAATCCACATTGTGGTGCTACATCTTCTATATATCTTGCATATGCATCATTCGCATTTGCAAAACCAGTATAAGTTGGAATAGCTCTATTTCCTGTAGGAACATCTTGATTTGTTTCAGTAAGAAAAGCTACAACTTCCATTTCAGCGATATCAGCTGGAACACCATTATAATCAGCAGGAATAGTATAGGTATAGGTTTCGTCAATAAAAGTTCCTGTTGTAGTTGGAGAAATATCTTCCCCCCACTGTCCAGTAACCAACCATACTAATCTGTGCATATGGTTGTATTGATCTCCCATATCACCACCTGTTTGAACTCCTAAAGTATTATTTTGTAATAAAGCAACATTTAACTTATTTGAAGACTCTGGGCTATTACCAGTATAATATGCTTCTACATGAACTGTTAATTCATTAGTTGAAACATTTATAGATGCTTCAACTCCTAAATTTACATAAGAACTTTCGCCAAGAGTTTGATTTGCCTTTGAAGTCCATTGATCTCTACCCATAGCACTAGAACCACCAGAAAAAACAGTACGGTTAATACTGCCAGCCGGATAGAAAGCTACACCTGCAGCAGATGCAATAGAAGTTCCAAAAGGAGTTCTAAAATCAGGTTCTCCAGCACTAGGAGTTGCATATCCACCTACATGGATGTTTATAAGTGAAACGTCGTCTGGGTTGTTGTCTTGTATTGCTTTAGCGACAGCATGACCCTCTGGACACCATACGCAATGAATACCTGTATATTCTTCTAAAACAACATTTTTGTTTTCGGGAGAAGTACTTACGATTGTTTGACTAAATGCGCCAAACGCAATAAAAGTAAATACTAAGCTAAGGGATAATTTTTTAATCATTTCGCAATTTTTTTTAGTTGTGTGTAAATAATATTCTTAATCATCGACAAATATAGATTTTTTAATTAATATTGCACAATGTATTGTGAAAAAGAGATGGTAATTGTTTAGAAATTAGCCGCTTTTGTTTTTGATTTATTAAATATTTGGATGATTAATTGAATTTATCCAAAAAGAGAAAAAAATCAATACATACAATTAAAAAAAAATAACCTAAAAATTTATTAAAATGAAAAAGAAATTACTTTTATTAACACTCCTCTTAGTAGCTTTTGTAGTAAAAGCACAGTATGTAATTGTAGACCAAAACGGAGACGAAATTACGGATGGAATGGTTTATCAAACCAATAGTGTAGAATATGAATTTGCAGAATTACAATTTTACATAACAAATAATGGTTCAGAAAACATTAATATGAGAATTGAATTTGTTAGTGCTGTTAATGGTAACGGAAATGGATTTCAATTGTGTTTTGGACAATGTTATATTGATTTGGTGATTGGTCAAACTGTACCTCCAACACCAGGTTTTATTGCTATAGCTTCTGGAGATACTACTGGTGAAGGGAATCACTTTTACAATAGTAATGTTGGAGATGGTGAATCTGTTCAAGAATACGTTTTTAGATTTTATGAAACGGATGATGATGGTGTAGATATTGGAAACTCTTTAAGCATCACGTATCAATATGATCCTTTATTAGGAACAGATGATTTTAACCAATTAGATGTAAATATTTCTTCTACAATTATTGAAACTGAAATGATTGTTAATACCGTTGAAGAATTAGATATGGTAGTTTACGATTTACAAGGAAGATTAGTGAAAAATCAAAAATTAAATGTTGGACAACAGAATATTGATATGTCTGATTTAAGCACTCAATTATATATTGTAAAATTTAGCAATAGAGACGGAGCATCAAAAACAATGAAAATATTGGTTAAGTAATTAATAACTAACCCCAATTTTTTAAAAGCCTCGGAGGAAACTTCGAGGCTTTTTTTATTTGCCTATCCTAAAATAAGGTTAGTATATTAAAATACTAATTCCATTAAGATTGATCATTTAATTTAGGACTTCAATTAAATAAGAAATAGAACAAAGGTGTTGTTAGCGCAATGATGCTTTTAGTAGGTCTTTATAAATTCAAATACTAGGAGATTGTAATTAATGTGTCTCTTTCAATTGTTGTATCCAATTACAAGATATTTGAGCTTTATTAGTTTGCAGCTTAATAGAATTACTATTTGTCTATAAATAATCTATTATTAAGTATAAGTATTAACGGCAAACATGGTAATAATTGTGCAAAAAAAAAACTCCGAAGCTCTAGCTTCGGAGTTTTTTCTTTATTATAAATTAAATTAGAATGTCACAGTTAAGTTAGCTGTAAGACCAGTATTTTCTGGTACAAATCGACAAACACCTCCTATACAAATTAAACCACCTCTTTGGCGACCGTAATTCAATCCAAGACGTGTTCTACCTTTAGAGTAGCTTCCTCCAAGACTGTAGTAGTGTATTTCGTCTTCTCCTCCGTAATTCCAGGAATCTGCAACGTAAACTGCTAAACGAGAATTAAAATTGTATTCTAAAACACCAGCAGCCCAATTCTCACGATCTTCTTCAGTCCATAAGTGCTGTAAAACCATGCGTAGAGACTTTCCGCCATCAAATTTTCGAGTACCTTCAACAACAGCAATTGATGCTTGAATGTCTCCTTGTGATCCTAATGGTCCGCCGTGAACAATTCCTTCATCTACTATAGTGTTTTGGAAAGTTACCACAGAACTCCAGTCTTTATTCCAACGGTTTTTTACTTCTATACTATAATCTCTAAAAAGTCTAGGTCCTTTGCCAATAAATTCAGCTTCGTACCATCTATTATCTATGTCATATTCAGCTTCTAAACCAGCCCAATAAGAGAAGTTTGCTGCGACTTTTGTCTTGTATTTTCCAAGCCAAGAATCTTTATTAAACTTATAATACAAGTCAAATTGAGTACCTACTTCCCCAGCTCTTTGGTCATAAGATTCTATAATTAATCTTGGTTGTGCATTATAAACATAGATATTGGTAAGCATATAATCTTGTTGCTTAGTCAATGCTGGAGTATAATTTATAAGTTGTTGGTTATAAATGTTACCTTCTGCTAAACGATCTGAATAAAAAGCAAAGTTTTCTAAACGTCTAAATGTTCCATTAATACCTAAACCCTTTCTTGAATATCCTAAATCTACTTGCATGGAAGTACCATCGTACAATTTGTTAGAGGATAATTGACCTTCGTTTGCTATAACGTCTGGATCTTTTATGTTAGCTTCAATTCCTCCATAAAAATCACCAACTGTAAAATCTAATCTACCACCATAGGCATTTACGGTACTCGGAATCGTATCGTTAGTGCCTGTGCTTTGGTATCTTCCAACATAGCTTGCTCCAAAAGTTAAGCCGATGCTTTCCATATCTAAAGCATTACTAATATCAATGTTAGTGTCAATACCTTGAACAGTACCTTCAGATACTTCAAATCCATTACGTTGTTGTCCGTATACCCCTGTGATATCTAAATAATCTAAAGGAGTAAAAGCAACTCGAACACCTTTTAATGCGCTATTAATACCCAATTGGCGATCTTCCCAACTACGTAATAATAATCCACTTCCAAATTGTTCGTAAAAATATCCCCCAGTAACATCTAGGTCTTTAGTTTTGAAGTTTAGGTAGTAGGTTCCAATTCCATTTTCTCCATCATAAACAGGAGCATAGCCTAAAAGAGCAGAAGGAACATAAGCTTCGTATTGAACACCAGCAGTAAATTTACCTAAGTTGTAATCTAATCTAAAATAATTGTTGGCTCTAAATTGATCCTCTGGAGCATCAAAATTTAAACCCTCATCATCTAATAACCATTGGGAATTAGATTCAAATCCTCCAAAAAAGTAACCGTTGTCTTGTGCGAATGTGAGACCACTAAATAATATTGTGGCACATAAAATTAATTTTTTCATTAAAATAGTTTTGAAAAGTTTATGGATAAAATGGCTTATTTGGATAATTCTTTAACTTTTTCATAAAGCTCATCCTCAGCTCCAGGGCTATAGCCTGAGTGTCTAAGAACTATTTTATTATCCTTAATAACTAAAGTAAGAGGAACGGTTGAAGCTCCTAATGCTCTTTTTAAATCATTATTAGTGTCAAGTAGAACATTATAATCCCAACCTTTACCATTAACTAATGACTTTACACGTTTTACAGTACGGCTATCATCTACAGAAACAGCGATAAGTTGTACACCTGTTTCGTCTTGCCAATCATCATATACTTCGCTAATAGCGTCTAATTCTTTTATACACGGTACACACCAAGTAGCCCAAAGAGATATAATAACAACATTTTCTTGATTAGCTACCTCTTTAATATTAACGGTTTGACCATCTAATGTTTTTACATTAATGTTTGGTATTTCATTCTGTGAAAAGGAACTAAAGGATAGGATTAAGCATAAAATTAAAGCGATTTTTTTCATGTTTAGTTTTTTTTTTTTGATTAAGTGGCGAATGTAAATAAAATTCTATTAAAATTAATATTTTAACAAGATGAATGTAAGGTTTGTAATTTTTCGCTACTTATATTGGCTATTTTAGAATTTCTGTTACATTTGCAAGAAAATTAATAAATTAAAAGAAAATAAGCCTATGAAATTCACAAAAATTTTAATTCTAATTGTTGCTATAGCAACAATTGTTTCTTGTAGTAAAACAGAAGATAATGTGCCAATTATTAATATAGATGATTTAATTTTAACAAGTGACTCAAGTGATGATGCTTTAATAATAGGAGAATCTGTTAATTTCTTTACAACTGGAGATGATGGTGAAGATTATACCGCTGAAACAAACTTTTATGTAAATCAAGTTGAGATAGAAGGATCAAATTACATTTTTAATGAAGAAGGATCTTTTACTGTTAGTTCAAATTATGGAGGAGTTGCTAGTAATAATTTAGAATTTAATACAATTGATGCTTCAGAGGTAGCTTTGTTTGTAAATGAAAAAAAGGCGTTGAGAAATCAAACGGTTACTTTTTCCTTAATAGGCAATGGAGGAAATGATATTACAGAAACTGCAACATTTTACGTTAATGAAAGTAGTATAGCGGGTAGCACTTATTCTTCTGGAGATGAAGGTGTTTATAATGTGTATGCAGAATATGAAATAGCAGGTGATTCTTTTACTACGGAAAGCAAATCTTTTGAAGTATACATACCTAAAAGAAAAGTAGTGATTGAAGATTATACAGGTACTTGGTGTGGATTTTGTCCTAGAGTAGCTGCAGCTATTGAAGAAGCACATGAGGCAACACATGATATCGCTGTAGTAGCAATTCACGAAACAGCTAATAGTAATCCAGATCCAATGCATTTTCCACAAGTGGAAGATCTTAAAAATGAATTTGGGGTAGATGGACTTCCAGATGCTCGTATCAACAGAACTACAGTGTGGGCTCAACCACATGATTTGAATGATATTCTTGGTATGGCAGGGTCTGAAACAAACTTAGCTATAGCAATAAATTCAGAGTTAACAGGTGATAACTTGGTTGTTGAAGTGGAATTAATTTATGAAGAAGGTTCTCAAGAAGGAGATAAACTAATAGTCTATGTTGTTGAAAGTGGTGTTGTTTTTCCACAGACTAGTTATTTTAATTCTGATGCATCAAGTCCATATTATGGAATGGGAAATCCTATTCCAGAATTTGTACATAATGATGCTTTAAGAAATTCTCTTACTCAAATATTTGGAGATGATATCTCTAGTACCCCAGCATTTGAAAAATACTCTAGAAGCTTTACTTTAGAAATCCCATCTGATTATAGTGATAACTTGCGTATTGTAGCAATGGTTGTTAGTAGTGATAACACTGCTAGAAATGCTCAATTTGCGGATGTAAATGAAGAAAAGTTATTTGAATAAATAACCTTATTAAATTGAGTCGCCCTAAAATGGGTTGACAGTTTTAAATAATAAAAAAAAAATCCTAAGCTTAACTTAGGATTTTTTTTATACATTCAAATTATCTTTATATTATCCTAAGAAAGGATATCTATAATCTGTTGGTGTTACAAATGTTTCCTTAATCATTCTTGGAGATACCCAGCGATAAAGATTTAATCTACTTCCTGCTTTATCATTAGTTCCACTAGCTCTTGCTCCACCAAATGGTTGTTGTCCTACAACTGCACCGGTAGGTTTGTCATTTATGTAAAAGTTTCCAGCTGCATTTTCTAAGATTTTCATAGCTTGCTCTAAAGCATATCTATCTTCACTTAAAACTGCACCTGTTAATGCATATTCACTAGTTTCATCTACTAAATGTAAAGTTTCTTCCCAAGCTTCATCTTCATACACATAAATAGTTACTACGGGTCCAAATAATTCAGTACACATAGTGGTGTATTTTGGGTCATTAGCTAAAATTACGGTAGGCTCAATAAAATATCCTTTGCTTTTATCATAACCTCCACCAACAATAATTTCAGCATCGGTGTCCGCTTTAGCTTGATCAATAAATGATGCTAACTTATCAAAAGATCCTTCGTGAATTACAGCGGTAATATAATTACTCATATCTTCTGGAGAGCCCATTTTAAAAGAATTTACATCTTCTATTAAATAGTCTTTCACTTCATTCCAAATACTTTTTGGTACATAACAACGACTTGCAGCACTACATTTTTGTCCTTGAAACTCAAAAGAACCTCTTATAATTGCTGTTGCCACTTGTTTTGGGTTCGCTGTTTTGTGAGCTACAATAAAATCTTTCCCTCCAGTTTCTCCAACAAT
>MAAC01016228.1_pt1 | contig 26306 bp, 19 predicted proteins | sample 1115981 | NCBI WGS metagenome assembly MAAC01 (sample SAMN04961126, study PRJNA320927) | seawater metagenome | isolation source: sample BD02T64 sea water enriched with oil for 64 days | place: USA:Gulf of Mexico | collected 2013-07-27
TAAAATGACTAAGCCATTGCTGTTGATCCGGGCTAACGGCTTCGGCCGCAGCCGATGGCGTAGGTGCGCGGTAATCAGCAACAAAGTCAGCGATGGTGAAATCAACTTCATGACCAATAGCGCTAATAATGGGTATTGATGATTGGTGGATCGCCCGAGCAACAATTTCCTCGTTAAAGGCCCATAAATCTTCTAAGGAACCACCACCACGAGCAAGAATAATCACGTCGCAGTCTTGTCGTTTGTTAGCTAGCTCGATCGCCGCTACCGCCTCGTGTTTAGCGCTATCCCCTTGCACGCTAATGGGGTAAATGAGCACCGGCAAGGCGGGAAAGCGATTATTCAGAACGCTCAAAATATCATGAATAGCCGCGCCGCTAGAAGAGGTGATGACGCCCACCTTGTTGGCTAATTCAGGTAATGCTCTTTTATACGCCTGATCATATAGCCCCTCGTCAGCAAGCTTTTGTTTCAATATTTCAAATTGTTGTCGCAGCGCGCCTTCGCCAGCGGCTTCCATCTGTTCGACGATCAATTGGAAATTGCCTCGTGCTTCATACAAGCTAACGCGAGCCTTTAGCGTAATACGGCTGCCGTTGACTGGTTTGAAACCAACCTTACGAAGTTGTGCGCGAAACATCGCGCATTGCACTTGGGCCTTATCATCTTTTAAAGTGAAGTAAATATGCCCAGAAGCGGGGCGCGATAGGTTAGATATTTCACCCTCAATGGTGAGTGTTAAAAATGTTCCTTCAAGTAAAAGGCGGGTTTCTCGGCAAAGCTCGGAGACGCTGTAAATATGTGTGTTTTCGTGCATAAAGCCGGAATAATATCTATTAGATGATAAATAATGGAGCATACCTTATAATGAGCTGCTTTTTCTACGACAAGCCTAAAGATAATATGCGATTCGAACAAGAAGCCTTAACATTTGATGATGTTTTGTTAGTGCCGGCACATTCAACGGTACTTCCTCGTGACGTTAGTCTACAAACACAGCTTACGCGCGGTATTTCTCTTAACATCCCAGTTCTTTCTGCGGCAATGGATACGGTGACAGAAGCCCGTTTAGCCATCGCCTTGGCACAAGAAGGTGGGATTGGTATTATCCACAAAAACATGACAGCCGAGCAACAAGCGTTGGAAGTGTTGAAAGTGAAACGCTTTGAAAGTGGTGTGATTAAAGACCCTATCACAGTCACCTCGCGAACCAGCATTCGTGATGTGATGGCGCTGACTCGCCAGCATAATATCTCTGGGGTGCCCGTTGTTAACGGTAGCGACCTTGTTGGGATTGTGACGAGTCGTGATTTACGTTTTGAAACACATTTAGATGCGCTGATTGAGTCGGCGATGACGCCTAAAGAAAAACTGGTGACCGTTCAAGAAGGTGCGAGTAAAGCCGAAGTGATTGGGCTACTTCATAAGCACCGCATTGAAAAAGTACTGGTCGTTGATAAACACTTCCAACTTCGCGGCATGATTACCGTTAAAGATATTCAGAAAGCGAGAGACTACCCGCAAGCCTGTAAAGATAACCAAGAGCGTCTTAGGGTTGGTGCGGCAGTGGGCACTGGATATGGAACCGAAGACCGTATCGGCGCGCTGGTCGATGCAGGTGTCGACGTAGTGATTGTTGATACTGCGCATGGCCACTCGCAAGGCGTGTTGGATCGAGTGACATGGGTGAAAAAGAATTACCCAGAGCTACAGGTTATTGGTGGCAATATCGCCACGGCTGATGCGGCGTTGGCGCTCGCCGATGCAGGCGTAGATGCTGTGAAAGTAGGTATTGGCCCCGGTTCAATTTGTACCACACGTATCGTTGCCGGTGTTGGTGTGCCGCAAATCACCGCTGTTGATAATGCAGTACAAGCACTGAAAGGGACGGGCATTCCGGTTATTTCAGATGGCGGTGTGCGTTTCTCTGGGGACGTCGCTAAAGTGATCGCCGCGGGTGCTAGCTCAGTGATGTTGGGCAGTTTATTAGCCGGTACCGAAGAAGCACCGGGTGAGGTGGAGCTGTTTCAAGGGCGTTCGTACAAGAGTTACCGAGGTATGGGCTCGCTAGGTGCGATGTCGCAGCAAGAAGGTTCAAGTGACCGATATTTCCAAGAAAGTAGCGAAACCGAAAAATTGGTGCCTGAAGGTATCGAGGGTCGTGTGGCTTACAAAGGTACGATGGTGAACATTGTTCATCAACTGGTCGGTGGTTTACGTTCCAGCATGGGTTATACCGGCTGTGAAAGCATTGAAGAGATGCGACATAAAGCAAAATTTGTCCGAGTGACGAGCGCCGGCATGCGAGAAAGTCATGTTCACGACGTCACCATTACTAAAGAAGCACCCAATTATCGTATTGAACGATAAACAAAGAGGTTTAGTTTGAATACACAACAGCACGAGGATATCCATTCTCATAAAATCCTTATTTTAGATTTTGGTTCGCAATACACGCAGTTGATAGCAAGGCGTGTGCGTGAGATTGGCGTTTATTGTGAAATTTATCCGTATGACGTAGAGCCGCAAGCGATTAGCGACTTTAAGGCTAATGGAATTATTTTATCGGGTGGGCCAGAAACGGTCACAGAAGGTGACGCGCCGCAAGCGCCGCAAGTGGTGTTTGAGCTTGGCGTGCCAGTACTTGGTATTTGTTACGGCATGCAAACAATGGCTGCTCAACTGGGCGGTCGTGTTGAAGCGTCAGAGCATAAAGAATTTGGTTATGCGAGTATTCGTGCGCGAGGCCATACTGAATTGCTCAGAGATATTGAAGACCACACGACGCCAGAAGGCTATGGCATGTTAGATGTGTGGATGAGTCATGGCGATAAAGTGGTTGAGTTGCCAGATAACTTCAAACTAATGGCAAGTACTGACAGTGCGCCTATTGCAGGAATGGCTGATGAGCAGAGGAAATTTTACGGTCTGCAATTCCATCCAGAGGTCACGCATACAAAACAAGGTGGACGAATATTAAGTCGCTTTGTGTTGGATATTTGTCAATGCGACCCTTTATGGACATCAAAAAATATTATCGATAGTAGTATTGAATCAGTCCGCCAGCAAGTGGGTACAGACCAAGTAATTCTTGGCTTATCCGGTGGTGTAGACTCCTCAGTTGTTGCCGCTTTATTGCACAAAGCGATTGGCGATCAATTAATCTGTGTGTTTGTTGATACGGGATTATTACGCCTTAACGAAGGTGACCAAGTAATGGCCATGTTTGCCGAACATATGGGCGTTCATGTCATTCGCGTTAATGCAGAACAACGTTACCTTGATAAGCTTAAAGGTGAATCAGACCCCGAGAAAAAGAGAAAAATTATCGGTAATTTGTTCATTGAAATTTTTGATGAAGAATCAGCTAAGTTAACTAATGCAAAATGGCTGGCGCAAGGCACAATTTACCCAGATGTTATTGAATCTGCTGGCGCTAAAACGGGCAAAGCACACCTTATTAAATCGCATCATAACGTGGGTGGCTTGCCTGATGATATGAAGCTAAAGCTTGTTGAACCCTTGCGCGAGTTATTCAAAGATGAAGTCCGGCAAATGGGTGTTGAGCTTGGCTTGCCATCAGACATGGTTTACCGTCATCCGTTTCCAGGGCCAGGGTTAGGCGTTCGCATCCTCGGCGAAGTTAAAAAAGAATACGCGGATCTATTACGTCTCGCTGATGATATTTTTATCAGTGAGCTTTATAAACATGATTTGTATCACAAGACCAGTCAGGCGTTTGCCGTCTTTTTACCGATCAAATCGGTGGGCGTGACGGGTGATGGCCGCCGTTACGAATACGTAATTGCCTTGCGCGCAGTTGAAACAGTTGACTTTATGACGGCTCATTGGGCGCACTTGCCGTATGAATTTTTAGGTCATGTGTCAAATCGAATCATCAATGAAATATCAGGTATTTCTCGCGTTACTTACGACATTTCAGGAAAGCCGCCTGCAACGATTGAGTGGGAATAATAAACATCAATGGATGATCAGGCTTGGATGCGCCGAGCTATTGCGTTGGCGCATAGGGCAGAAGAAGTTGGTGAGGTGCCGGTTGGCGCGATTATAGTAAAAGACCAGCAATGTATCGGCGAAGGCTATAACCTGCCAATAAGAAACAGTGACCCAACGGCGCATGCGGAAATAGTCGCCATTCGTCAAGCCAGTCAATTGCTAGGTAATTATCGCTTAGTTGATACAACACTTTACGTTACCCTCGAGCCCTGCGTTATGTGCATGGGGGCTATTCAACACGCAAGAATTAAACGTATCGTGTTTGGCGCTTTAGATGCGAAGCGTGGCGCAATCTGCAGCGCTCTGTCATTAACTAAAGCCAATTATGCAAACCACCATGTTGAATGGTCTGGGGAAATACTGGCTGATGAGTGCTCGCATTTATTGACGTCTTTCTTCAAGAAGAGGCGTTAGCACGCACGTTGTTAACGCATTAGTCTATTCTCAAAAATAATTTTTAGGTCTTGCCTTCACTTTCAATATATAGGTTTAATATGTTGATAATGGAGATAAGGTGAACAATGGCGATACACACTGAAACTAAATGGCTAGCGTCTGATGGCACGCCCATGCATGCGGTTAGATGGCAGACTGAGGGCGAGCCCAGTATGGTTGTTTGTCTTATTCACGGCTTGGGTGAGCACAGTGGTCGCTATGCCACTATGGCAGAATACTATGTATCCCATGGCGTCGAGGTTGTTTCGTTTGATTTGCGCGGGCATGGGAGGTCGGATGGACAACGCGGACATTGTGACGACTTTCAGCAAATGGTGCGAGACATAGAGCATTTTTTATACAAGGGCGCGCGGGTCGACTTGGAAAAACCTCACTTTATTTATGGTCACAGCTTAGGGGGGACATTAGCGCTAAAGTATATTTTGTCGAACCCTGGCGAATTTAAAGGCGTTATTTTAAGCGCACCTATGTTTAAACCAGCCTTCGAGCCGCCCAAGTGGAAGGTGATTATGGGGCGATATTTACAGTCTATTTGGCCAACATTATCGTTGTCTAATGAGGTTGATAGAAATGCGTTAACAAGAGATAAGGCGCTGTTAGCAAGTTATAAGAGTGACCCGTTAAATCACGATAGAATTTCAGCTAAATTTGGAACGCAGCTATTGGAAGAGGGTGAGGGGTTGTTGGAGGATGCATCGCTAGTGAACCTTCCGATGTTAATGATGCACGGTGATGCTGATGAATTGACGTGTCATAAGGCAAGCACATTGTTTGCTGATTGTGCTGGCCAGCAGTGCACATTAAAGATCTGGGAAGATTTTTATCACGAACTTCATCATGAACCTAAAAAAGAAGATGTATTTGATTACAGTATTGCTTGGATGAGGGGGCGGCTATAATGCGGGCAGTTTTATATCTAAAGTTGTACCTGTGTTGATCGTACTTTCTTCAATGTCTGCGGTAGCTGAATTCAGCTGATTTAACATTTTAAGGTATTGACGAACGTTCTCAACGTAGGTCACCGGTTCCTTGCCGCGGGCGTAACCATACTTGGTTTTTTTGTACCATTTTTTCTCTGCTAGCAGGGGTAACCGCTGTTTTACATCAATCCATCTGTCTGGATTAGCACCTTGCCGTTGGGTCAAAATACGTGCGTCTTCCAAATGCCCTAGGCCTATATTATAGGAGGCAAGTGCCATCCAAGTTCTGTCAGGTTCAGCGATACGTTTAGGAATTTTTTTAATACGCGTTGAGAGATAATGGGCGCCACCATCGATGCTTTGCTCGGGGTCTAATCGGTTAGTCACTTTCATCTGTTTAGCGGTTGCTCTGGTTAGCATCATAATGCCACGGACACCGGTTGGGGAGATGGCGTGTTTGTTCCAATGGGATTCTTGGTAGGCGACTGCGGCGAGGAGCTTCCAGTCAAGTTTATATTTGTCAGCGGCAACGTGAAAATAGTCGAGTAATTTGGGTAGTCTAGCTTGCGAGTGTTGCCTGAAAGTACAAATTCCCACATAGTTCAATTGCTTGGAATAACCAAAGTGTTTATCTTTGAGCTGCTCTAACACACCCGTTTTTTTAAGTTCATCAAGAAACCTTACGGCTTCGTTGTATAAGCTGTGGTCATCACTGATAGGGAAAGCCCAGGCAATTTTTTCAGGTTTGGAAATATCAAAAGCGCGGTTGAGTTTCGGGAACTGACTGCGAATAATTTGAAACTGATTGGAGTCTACAATGGTGTAATCCAGTAAGTGATCGTTCACCATGGAAACTAACTCTAGAACACTTGTATTGCTGGCTTCAATCCAAGAAAGTTTAGGGTATGACGTTTTAAGTTCTCGAAGGTTCTCGGCGTGGCTAGAGCCGGCTAATACTTCAAAAAAAGAGCTAGTAAGCTGGCTAATTGATTTCGGTCGACGTGTTCTGTAATGATAAATAACCTGTTGTGTTACCTCGTAATACGGTTGCGTGAAATTTAGTAAGCCCTCGCGGCCCGGTGTAATGCTCAGTCCCGCCGCTATAAAATCGGCTTCGTTTTTTTCTGTTAGTTGTAAAAGATGCTGGAATTGTTCAGGAAAGATGAAGCGTATATTGACGCCTAGACTATCTGCAAATAAGGATGCTAATTCGTATTCAAAACCATGCGTGCCAGATTCGTCGACCATATAGGTAGTCGGGTCTAACCGTGTCAGCACCACCAATTCACCGCGCTCTATAACAGTCTCTAATGTTGACGAGGGCGTTGTACAGCTCGACAAGAAATATGCAGAAATAAGAAGAAATGCATATTTGATAGTGGGTGCTCTAAACATAACCTATAGATTAGCTGAGTTTCTAATAAAAAATGCTGAAAATTAAAATACTATAGGGGTTAAAGAAGAAGCTTTTTATAAAACTGAATGGAATCGACTGTTTTGCTTAACGGCAGAAAGTTATTTAGGTGGGCTATTTTTTGTTCTTCCAGTTTTTCTTACGGGTCGCTTTTAATGCAGCTTTATCAGCGATTCTTTTTTCGGTTTTAGCGACTTCAACTTCAACTTTTTCTGGGGTTTCGAGTGTGATGGGACCCAACGCGCCGCTCCGGTAATCGTGGATAAAGATAGCGGATGTTTTGTTTAGGTTAATTCGGCCGCCACTGACGAGGGCACCCCTTTTTTTTCCGATGGCCTCAAGTAGAGCGGTCTCGTCTCTGGGTGGTTCGTCTAAAGAGTACCTCTCCATTAACGCGTTTAAGTGTCCTTTTAGAAAGTACTCCGCTGCGTAATATGCAATATCGTCATATTCAATGGCGGTGTCTTTTATTGCACCGGTGACCGCTAAGCGATAACCACTGTCTTCGTTTTCTACTTTTGGCCAAAGTAAACCGGGGGTATCAAATAGAATAATATTATTGCCAAGATCAATGCGTTGTTGAGTTTGGGTCACGGCAGGCTCGTTACCTGTCTTTGCAATAGTTCTTCCAGCTAAGGCATTGATTAACGTAGATTTCCCAACATTTGGAATGCCAGTAATCAAACAAGTGATGGGGGTGATTACCGTGCCTTTATTAGGTACAAGCTTATGGCACAGTGAAAATATTTGCTCACTTTTATTGGGTTGGTTTAAATTAAGAGCGAGTGTTTTCGTGTTCTTTTTTTGCTCTAGGTAGCGTTGCCATTCCTTTGTTTTATCATCCTCAGCAAGGTCCGTTTTGTTTAAAATTTTAATACAGGGCTTGTCACCACGGATTTCAGCCAGCATTGGATTTTCGCTGCTGTATGGAATCCTAGCATCCAATACTTCAATGAACATATCAACATCGGGGAGACGCTTTTTAATCTCCTTCTGGGCTTTGTGCATATGCCCTGGGTACCAGTTAATGCTCATAATAGATAGTTACCGTTTAATATGGAGTGATGTTAAGCGTGCTGTTTAGTAGTGCGGTGGAACTTCATCTATTGCAGAGAATAGGCTCTTAGCTTCTTCATTTGGATCTTGGGCGTTTTGTGCCAGCTGTTTAAATTGCTTTTTTAGTGAGTCTATTTGATCTTGCTGTTGGCAAATAACACGATCCAACTGCTGGATCGTGTCTTCTTGGTAAGCCACTTTTATTTCAAGCTCAGTGATTCTCTTTTCCATCATGCGTTATGAAGTCTTTTTAGTTTTTTTCTTTTTAGGTTTCTTAGTGTATGTTTTTTTCTTGCCTTTATCAGGTTTAGCTGAGGTTGCAGCCGGTTTTGCTACGTGGTCTGTTAGTTCGATATTGAGCGGTTGGTTGCGTACGCGAATTTTTTTAAGGCTTTCGAATACCACCTTTGGCATTCCAACAGGCAACTCAATGTAACTATGGTCGCCTAGTATTTCAATGTGGCCAATATTTCTAGGTTCTACATCGGCTTCGTTGGCAATAGCGCCGACGATGTCGCCCGGCACAACATTATGGTCTTTACCGACTTCAATGCGATAATTGTCCTTAGGCACTTTTGGGTTGCCACGCTTGCTTTTAGGCAAGTCATCTTTGCTCGGCCTTAGCGACTTGCTTTGACGTTCTTTAGTCGGTCTTTCGCTACCAGCACGGCCTTCTTTAGAAGATCTCTTCGAGCCTTCTTGCAGTATAAGGGGTTTACCCTTTTGCGCCATATAGGCAAGTGCACCCGCCAATTGAATAGGGTCGGCGTCGTGTTCTTCTAAATATGACTGAATAACTTGGTGAAAGAAACCTAAGTCTTCACTGCTTAATGTGTTGGTAATGGACTGCTTGAATTGACTTGCGCGCTTTTCATTAACTTGCTGGCGCGTTGGCAATTCCATCGCTGTAATAGGTTGGCGCGTTGCTTTTTCAATGGCCCGTAATAGGCGACGTTCGCGTGGCGCAACAAATAAGATAGCTTTACCGGTACGGCCAGCACGACCAGTACGGCCAATACGGTGTACATAGGCTTCTGTGTCGTATGGTATGTCGTAATTAACAACGTGACTGATGCGCTTAACATCAATGCCGCGAGCGGCGACGTCGGTGGCGACTAAAATATCAATTTGGCCTTTTTTTAATTGCGCAATGGTTCTTTCACGCAAAGCCTGTGTCATATCGCCATTAATGGCCGAAGCTGAATAACCGCGTGCTTCCAGTTTTTCTGCAAGCTCTACGGTGAGTGCTTTGGTGCGAACGAACATAATAATGCCGTCAAACTCTTCTACTTCTAAAATACGTGTCAAGGCATCTAGTTTATGCAGTCCACTGACCATCCAAAAACGTTGCTCAATACTTTCAACGGTTGATGTTTTGGAAATAATTTTGACCACTTTTGGCGAATTTAGGTATTTATCCGCGACACGCCTAATTGGAGCTGGCATGGTGGCTGAAAACAGCGCTACCTGACGTTGTTCAGGAGTTTGATCTAAAATCCACTCTACGTCATCGATAAAGCCCATGCGTAACATTTCGTCGCCTTCATCCAGTACGATGGTTTGCAGGCTATTTAGCTTTAATGTTTTGCGGCGTAAATGGTCCATAACACGACCGGGTGTGCCGACCACCACGTGTACACCACGGCGAAGTTGGCGTAATTGTGTATCCATGCTTTGGCCGCCGTATATTGGTAGCACGTTGAAGCCTTTCATAGCGCTGGCGTAGGTTTTGAATGCCTCGGCGACTTGAATAGCCAGTTCACGAGTGGGTGCCAATACAAGAACTTGCGGTTCAGCCTTTTTCAGGTCAATTTTAGACAGAAGTGGGAGTGCAAAGGCGGCTGTTTTGCCCGTTCCAGTTTGTGCTGTACCAATGAGGTCAAAGCCCCCTAAGAGGTGTGGAATTGCTTCAGCTTGAATAGGGGAAGGTTGCTCATAACCGATGTGTTTTAGAGCGTCCATTACGGGGGCAGACAACGCTAAGTCAGCGAAGCCTATGGTTGTTTCGGATGTCATTTTAGGGCCTTAAATTGGGACAGTGGATGCGTTAGGCGATTTATAACCTATGGCTTTCTATCAGGGATAATCGGGTATTATAAACTTTTATGGACAGAAGTTGGAAATTAACCTTGTCAGTTGGAAAATATGATGCTGTGGTTGCTTATTTAACACATTAAATATAAGCAAATCCGTCATAATCGGCTATTCTCTAAGTTAAGTTAACAACAATAATAGCCGTAAAAGGATGTTGAAATGAAACAGGGTTCATTAAATTACTTGACTCGAATGCTCACGTTGTCGGTCTTTTTGTTGTTATCAGCATGTGGGAGCCCGCTTCCTAGGACTGAGGAGATAACAAAGTCGCCTTGGGATAGTTTCAATGCAGTAATGTCAGCATATGATCAGGTCATTCTTAAGCAAACGACGGTCAAAGAGTTAAAAAAACTGGGTTTTGACCCTTATTCAACGCCGAATGTGAAAATACTGTCTTACTTGGACGTTATTCGGAAGTTCATGCCCACTAATTCCGTTAAGTTGGAACATTTACCTGTCAGTGTCAGGGATTGCTTAGCTAAACAGGAAGCATGTATCGCGTATGAGGCGCACCCAGGCATTATTAAGAGGAAACGTGTGGGCGGGATGTTTAAGGACTTATTAGGTTTTAAGCGTAAAACACTTGAAACTGGCTGGCGTTTTGATGCCCTGATTGTGCTGGATAATGGTGTGGCCGTGTATAAAATTTGGAGTGGGGTGCCATTTATGGATTCTGAAAAATCACGCAAAAACCCATTGGGGCCTTTGCAAGGGTCAGGCGGTTCGTTAACCAGAGATGCGCTTGGTGTTTAAGCTTTAAAAAAACTTATTTGGAAATTTCTTTGTTTTCGTGAACAAAAAAAGCCTCGCCAATAAATGGCGAGGCTTTTTTATTAAAGCAAGGTCTAGTTTTATCCTTACGCGCTAGTAACGATTTTTATGCCTCGTTTTTTCGCCATTGTCATCGCGGTATCTACGATCATATCTTCTTGACCGGCGATCATTTTCTTTTTGCCAAGTTCAACTAAAATATCTCGAGCAGGGATGCCAAAACGTTCTGCTGCACGTTTGGCATGTAGCAAGAAGGTTGAATAAACACCCGCATAACCTAATGTTAACGACTCTCTATCGACACGAATAATATGATCCATCATAGGAAGAATAATATTCTCAGACAGATCCATCAGTTTGAAAAGGTCAACGCCGGTTTCAATGCCCATGCGTTCGCAAACGGCAGCAAAAACTTCTAGCGGTGTATTACCCGCACCAGCACCAAGACCAGCCGCTGAACCATCAATGCGGCTAGCGCCAGCTTCAATAGCGGCAATAGAGTTAGCAATACCCATACCCAAGTTATGATGGCCATGAAAACCAATTTCTGTTTCAGGTTTCAAGGTATCACGTAACCTAGAAATACAACGTGTTACGTCTTCAGGCAACATATAACCAGCAGAATCAGTTAGGTAAACAGTTTGCGCACCATATGACTCCATTAGCGCCGCTTGCTCAGCAAGCCCTTTGGCATCATTTAAATGGGCCATCATTAAGAAGCCAGTGGTATCCATACCCAGCTCACGTGCAAAGGCCATATGCTGAGGTGATGTATTAGCTTCCGTACAATGGGTTGCTACATGGACACTTCGCGCACCGCAATCATAAGCTGATTGCAATTCCTTCATTGTTCCCATACCTGGAATCAACAAAACAGAGACAATCGCTTGCTTCATTTTTTCTGCAACGGCAGTGATGTATTCCTCGTTACTGGCCAGTGAGAAGCCGTGCTGAAGCGAGTTACCACCAAGGCCGGCACCGTGAGTTACTTGAATATAAGGAACGCCAGCATCGTCTAACGCTGTCGCAACAGTCACCATTTCTTCAACAGAAATCTGTTCACGCTTGGCGTGCATGCCATCACGTAAACACATATCATGCAGAATAACTTTACGACCGTCTAACGAGCTTAGCTTTTCGGTTGTTGACTTAGACATTACGAAGCCTCCACAGGTTTAAGTGTTATTTTTCCAGTTTGAATTTCTTCGGCAAACATCTCTGCTGTTCGGGTGGCTGCTGCGGTCATCACATCGAGGTTGCCTGCATATTTAGGTAAGTAATCACCAAGACCTTCAACTTCCATAAAAACAGAGATTTTATTGCCATCAAAAATAGGGCCGTTAATGAGTTTATAACCAGGAACGTACTTTTTAACCTCTTCGATCATATTGAGTATTGATTCAATAATCTTTTCCTCTTGGGGTTTGTCATCCGTAATGCAGTAAATGGTATTACGCATAATGAGAGGAGGCTCAGCGGGGTTGATAATAGCCAAGGCTTTACCTTTGCGTGCGCCGCCGACTGTTTCAATGGCGTTAGACGTCGTGTAAGTAAATTCATCAAGGTTTTCACGGGTACCCATGCCGACAGATTTTGAGGCTAGACTGGCAACAATTTCTGCGTATTCAACAGATTGCAGACTTGAAACCGCACTAATAATGGGTATTGTTGCTTGCCCTGCACATGAAATCATATTCACGTTCATTTCAAGCTTTTCAGTATGTTGACTTAGGTTGACCGGGGGAACGCATAAAGGCCCAATAGCCGCAGGTGTTAAATCAATCATCAGCACGCCAAGCTCATTAAGTTTACGGCTGTTGTCAGCGTGAACATAAGCACTTGTTGCGTCAAACGCTATTTGAATATTGTCCTCAAGCACGTGAGGCAATAAACCGTCTACACCTTCAGAGGTCACTTTTAGGCCCATATCTTTAGCACGGACTAAACCTTCGGACTCGGGGTCAATCCCTACCATCCAAACGGGTTCAAGATAAGGGCTTCGTTGAATTTTATAGATTAGGTCGGTGCCAATATTGCCGGACCCTATCAATGCACACTTGATTTTTTCCATAGTATTCTCAATTGTTAATAGTGGAGTGTTTGTAGGAGGTTTGGTTGTTCTTGCTACTTGTCAGTAGTAGCTGTAGATAACCAAACGCTAATGTTACTATCAGCGCTACTAAAAAACTAGGTTTTTATGGTTTCTTATGGGCTGCTATCGGCATAAAAGCCTTGTAACACCAACCTTTGTTCTTATTGGGTTTTATATGTCCTCATTGGGTTATGTAGTGTCGATGACTAGGCGGTATATTTGGAATACCTGGCCCCAGTGATTTGTTGATGATGAGTGTTTGGCTGATGCGCTAGTTGAGGGAGGTAAGTAGTTCGGCGCTGGTGCAAAGTGGTGAAATAGTTATTCTAGGCTGTCTGAGTGCAGAGGGAGAAAGGACTTACATGATGCACAAAGCTCCTTCATCTTTTTGGTAGATTATCGCTGGATACAAGAGTATCATTCTTAGCATATAACTTTGAGTAATACAATAATTAAGATTCCCTTTTGATGAAGGGGCATCTTAATTTCTGCATGAATTGCTCGACTGTCCTATAAGTGTTACATGGAAGAGACAGGGAAAAGGAGAGAGTATGCACACCAACAACAGGCGGGGGTCATGGAAGCCAGAGCGTTGTTCCGACATTGCGCCTAATCTGATAGTCGAAAGGAATATGCTTTGCTACTGGCCAGATGGTAGCGTTGACAACAAGCTGAAAGATGAACTGGCCGCCGCTAAGTGGGGTGTTTTCACCGCCGACAACCCGGCAATGGCCAGCACGCTGGCAGACGATCACACGATCCATGTCGGTATAGTATCCATTGGCAGCGATATGTCCGGTGAGTCACTTAATGACATTTATAATGTGGTCACGTCTGCTGGGCATGTCTTTTGGCACATTGTCTGGATTGGGCTTCTTAGAGATAGGCAGCGCATGAATGACCACGTGTGTGCCTTGGTCGCAGACTACTGTTATGATTTTTTCACACCGCCTTATGATACTAAACGTATACTTGATACGCTGGGCCATGCGGATGGCATGTCACGTATCCTGCATCGATGTATGGGGCAACGAAAATTCACCACCGCTTTTCAGGGTATGGTGGGTGAAAGCTCCCGAATGCATACACTGTTCAGGCAGATAAATAAAGTTGCAAAGTCTGATGCGCCGGTGCTATTGACGGGTGAGAGCGGCACGGGTAAGGAGTTGACCGCCCGCGCTATTCACCGTTTGTCGCGCCGCTCCAACGGACCTTTTATTGCGGTTAATTGCGCGGCATTACCGGCTAGTCTTATTCAGTCAGAGTTATTCGGCCATGAAAAAGGAGCTTTCACTGGGGCAAGCCAACGTCATATTGGCCGTCTTGAGTCCGCCGTTGGAGGCACCATTTTCCTTGATGAGATCAGCGATATGCCCTTGGAGCTACAGGTTAATTTACTGCGTTTTCTCGAGGAAAAGGTCATCGAACGTCTAGGGGGTAATGGCCATACAAACGTTGATGCACGCGTTATTTGTGCGACACATGACAATCTCGATTTGGCTGCACACCGTGGCGATTTCCGTGAAGACTTATATTACCGCTTAAATGTATTGCAGTTGGAGCTTCCCAGCTTGCGAGAGCGGGTAGCGGATATCGAGTTGCTGGCAAATTTTGTGGTGGAAAAATTTGCAGAAGAAAGTGGCAGTCGGATCAAGGGTTTTGCAAAGCATGCCTTGCAAGCGATGACGGCATATCCATGGCCTGGCAATGTGCGGGAACTGATTAACCGGGTCAGGCGGGCGATGGTTATGTCAGAAGGCCGTTTTATTTCACCGGGTGACCTTGGGCTGGGTGTGGCTGACGAGATCCTGCGGCCGCAGGCAAAGCTGGAAGTTGTTCGCGCCGAGGCCGAAAGAAGAGCGATTGAAACAGCGTTGCTGCATTCCCATAATAATTTGTCGCATGCAGCGCGAGAACTCGGTATTTCACGTACGACTCTGTACCGTATGATGGATAAATTCAGCATCCATACCTGAGCAAAAGAGCCTTAGACACTATTCCATATTGTGCCAGCTTATTGCACTAAGGTGTTTGCTGCTGGTTATTGCTTAGTGGCCAGCAGCCCTTCCACGGTTTTGCGAAAAACATTATAGCCAACCGCTCCGCGAATCATCTTCTCGCCCTTGACTGAGTTGCCGTTATCTAAGGTGAAACCAATGACGAAGCTGGGGGTTCCCTTTACGCCCAGTTTGCGCCCGTCACCCATATTGGCATTAACGCGTGCTTGGTGGCTATTACCCGATAGGCAGGCATTGAATTTTTCGGTATCTAGGCCGATCGCTTTGGCATGCGCTGGTAGTTTGCTCTTGCTAAGCGCGCGCGGGTTTTTGAACAATATATCGTGCATTTCCCAATACTTACCCTGATCGCCGGCACAGTGAGCAGCGTATGCGGCCACGGTGGCGTTTTTGTGAAAGGATAGCGGGAAATCACGTAATACATAACGTACCTTGCCGGTATCAACATAATTTTTGATAAGCAAAGGTAAAACGGATTTGAAATGCTTTGCACAGTAAGGGCATTGGTAATCGACAAATTCAACGATCGTCAATGGCGCTGTTTTATTTCCTTTGGAAGGTGCTGCTGAAATATCTAGCACTTGGTTAACATTGCTGACTTGTTGAGCTCTTTTTTTGGGTTGAAGCAGTTTTTTAATGTCTGCCAGATCCTTGCGAATTTCTGCCTGCCCCGCCTTCAGCGCCTCGATTTTGGACTGTGTTGAAACGGGTTCTTTTATGGCCTGTACTTCATTAGAAGCCGTTAATGTGATGAGTAAACCTAATACAGCAATATTGAAATAGTGTTTCATTTTCTGATACTCCCTTCCATTGATGCGTTGAATTGTTAATTAACTCCCCCTGCACGCAGTGATATTGGTACAGAAAATCATCACTGTCAATGGTCATTTAAAGCATTAATGCGTTGTGGCTAGCCAGCCGAGGAGGGCATCCACGCTAGTTTTCTCCTCCATAAATTAATTAAAGTGCACGGCACACAACGAGAGTATGTTCTGCACAACTGTCCATAATTGAAACAAATTTGAACAGTTAATTTTCTCCTTAAAAACAATAGCTTGCTGAGTTGTTGATGAAAGCTGTATTGCAACTGTTACAGCTAGCCAATGAGTTGCTAGGTTAGTCATTTAATTTTCCAATAAAAAACAAAGAGTTACAGGTTTGGCATGCTCCGTGCTCTGCGAACAATGTGCGGGCGCTTTAGTTTGTTGCATTGTGTTTTGAATGCGGTTGTCTATTGCAACAAGGTATTTCAAGTATCCGCACAGGGACTCTACGTCAACGTAGAAACCTATGGAAATGGAAAGCCATGCCTTGCGATCTTTTCTGTTATTGGTCGTCTGATAGGTGATGGCAAATCTATAGCAGAAAAAACAGCAAGGAGAAATATCATGAAAAAGTCATGTAGTAATTCATTTATTAGCACGGCCTCGGCTTTTATGCTGGGGCTGTTGCTTTGTATAGGGATGGCCGCAACACCGGTGTGGGCGGTGCATAATATAGGTCTGTTTGAACTCGAAGGGAATACAACTACTGAAGGAGTCGATGACTGGGATACCCTGCATGGTGGTGGTGGTAATGCCAATCTATTCGAGTTTACTGGGATAAATCCAGACCGGAATGGTGTGGATGATGTCTTTACCGGTGGTGGATCAAAAGACACGCGGGATACCGCGACGGGCGGTGTGAGCAGTTCGGTTTGGTTGCATAAAACTGTCACAGACGCATCGCCACCAAAGGACGATATTACCAACGCATATGCCGCAGCTTATACCTGTCCGGCAGGTTATACCTTCGGGGTTAATGGCTGTGATGATGGCGACCTGATTATCTATTTTGGTCTCGATCGATTCAAAACCGACGGCACTGCGCAGATGGGTTTCTGGTTTTTCCAGAATGATGTGCAGAAAGCCAATGGCGGCGTTTTTAGCGGCATCCATAAGGCTGGTGAGGTACCCAGTAACCCAATGAATACAGGTGATATCCTCGTGTTGGTGGAGGTTGCAAAGGGTGGTACGGTACCACTGATTAAAGTGTTTGAATGGGTTGGATCCGGTGGTGACGGCAAACACGGCGGAACACTGAATACTCTCTTCGCACCTGGTTCAGCTGAATGTACTGGCGGTTCCGACGATGTTTGTGCAGTCACCAATGGTGGTTCGGCAACGCCGAGTTGGCCTTATTTGGACGACGATGGCAATACCAGTTTCCAAGCACAGGCTTTCTTCGAGGGTGGTGTTAACATTACCCGGTTGCTCGGTAGCACACCTTGTTTTTCTGCATTCTTGGCAGAAACACGCTCTTCAGGTGCGCCATTAACTGAGACCGCGCAACTTAAGGATTTCAGTGGCGATGGTTTTCCACTTTGTGGTGTAGACGCTACGAAGGCTTGCTTGGCTGATCCGGTCGCATTGCAATGTGAAGACGGTAGCTCTTGCACCGACAACGGTGATTGCGTAGGTGTTGGTTTTAGCGAAAGCTGTGCGGACACGAATCCACGCATTGATGATGACGGCGCAACCTTCGTTGTGCAATTCAATGTAGGCATCACGGCGGATGGCTTTGGCGCGTTGCATGATCCTGTAATTCGAGAAGACATTACCTATGTAGGAACGAATGTACTTGCCGACAACCCCGGCAATTTGGAAGAATGTTTCATCACGGCAATTGGGGGCACGAGTGTTACGCCCGAATACTTGCCCAGTGGAACGTATGTCGAGCTCGATGACGTGGGTACTTTTGGCGGCGCAGCCGTGCCATATATTGATGCAGGCGATACGCTCAATATCGAGGTTACCTGCGACACGCCGCGAGAATTGGCCAACATTGTGACTGTCGGTGTTAATGTCACTGATGAGGTTGATAGCTCACGAATCACGGAACAGGCTGTAATGCAAAGTGGTGTTGATACCTGCGGGTTGGCCCCAGCGGGTAGCTTGATAATCACCAAAGACTGCGTTGAAACGCGTCTAATGGCTGAATCCGGTTCGGGTCCATTGGTCGTCGAGACTATTGTTGAATTTACTATCGAAAATGATGGCAATGAATTGTTGCAATCAGTCAAGGTGACGGATGATCAAATCTGCTCGGGTCCTACGGACTTTTGTATCACTTCAGGCGATACACTGTTACCTGGTGACATTAAAACGTTTAGAGCCGCTTATATGCCTTCGGCTCCCACGACAGGGACTATTACAACTTGTCAGGGAACGGATGATGTTGGTGAGGCTTGCGACGTTGATGCGGATTGCAGAAGTAATGGTCTGCCCCACGAGGAAGCAGGTGTTTGTTTGTCGACGACTGACAAGTACGTGGCAAGTAGTGCTGCCTTCTTAGATACGGCGTATCTTCAAGGTACGGGCGCGCTTTCCAACGACATACTTGGTGACAACGATAACACCAACGGTGGTGAGGGCATGGACATTATTTCGGACACTGCAACTTGTCCGCTTTGTCCTGCAGATGAAATTTGCCAAGATTAGTTAGTATTGGCAACCCCGCCTTGTGCCTTACGGCATAAGCTGAAAGACACAAGGCAATAACTTGGAGCGATGGGTCTTTCCCCATCGTTCCTTTCTTTTTTTAGCAGGTTGGCTCTGTTGGTCTAAGGAAGCAATAGTATTATGATGGAACATCAGAATTACCCCGCCCCGTCCTTTTGAGAAAGAGGTTTTTATGAAGATAATGAGCGAATTTGCCGTTGCCTTGTTGGTGGTTATGCAATTGATTTCAGTCCCAATAGCCCATGCTGATAATGGTCAAACTGAAGGGTTGCTCCGCGGTTTGCTCGATCCTTATAAATTCTTTATTCAACGCATCGAATTACCACCTGACGAGGATGCAGGTGTCCACGACCATGACGGCCACGAGATTATCTACGTGCTCGAAGGCAGTGTTACGTTACACGTTGGGCAAACCGTGCGCACGTTAAAGACCGGCGAGGTATTTCATGTTACACCTGGAACCGTGATGGGTGTTGGCAATCCAAACAAGGAGACAGCGAGTCGGGTTCTGGTTTTCTACCTAACTGAAAAGTAAGGTCATTGCTGGTTGCCTGTCGACGCAGTTTTACAGTAAAGAAAAGTTTCTAATTTACTCTACAGAATCATGGTGCTTGATCCTTCTAAAGGGCCTTAATAAAAAAAGGCCCTACTGGGAATGAGTAGGGCCTGTGATTGGTATGGTCTTTGAGAGACTACTTACCGCCTTTGCCGCCGCCTTTACCACCGCCTTTGCCGCCCCCGCCATCGGAAGACTTCTGTAATGCAATGGTGACGGTTGCGGTTGTTATTGCGATACCGTCACTAATGGCATACGTGAAGCTGTCGTTGTTCTTGAAGCGCCGGCCGGGAATATAGGTCAGGCTGCCGTCGTTATTAATAGCGACTGTGCCTTTAGTGCCCTGAGATAAAGTTTCAATCCAGATGCTGTCATTGTCTGGGTCCCAGTCGTTGTTGAGCACGTTAATCACCACGGGTTCTACCTGTAGCAGGGTGGCGCTGTCGTTGACTGCCACCGGTGCGTTATTGGCCGGTGTGCCACCGGTGTCTGCACTGACTACGTAGGTGGCAATGGCCGAATCGCTATAGTTAGCGGCGCTATTGCTGGTACTGATGTCAACGTTGTAGAAGCCATCGGCTGCGCTGTTTGATGAAGTAACAGTCAGGTTGCTTGTAACGCTAGCGCCAGGTGCGAGAATTAAGGTGGAATCGGCAAAGTTTGCTGTCCAGCCGGTTGGTACGCTGGCCGTGCTATCGAAGCTGGCGTCGGCGCAGGAACCTCCATCGTTGTTGGTAACCGTCACGGTATAAGTAACGGGCATTCCTGGTTCAACCCAGGGGCCTTCGGCTGGCGATAGTGCAATGCTTGGGTTAGCGCGTAGGCAACTTTCTGAGTCAAAGTTTACGAGCACCGTGGCGCCGCTGCCATCCGACCAATCGGTCTTTATCGTAACACCCGTTACCGGGTCGGTGTAGCTCTGCCCAATGGTTAGTGCTGGGTCATAAAGATCTTCAAATGAACCCGTTGGGTTGCTGTCGGGGGTCATATCCAGCAGGAAGCTGCTAGATCTGTCACCTTCTGTGCCTAAGTGGAATACCACGCCGTTCAGTATATTACCCTGATCAAGCTGGGATGAACTTCCGATAGGGCTGTCGAAGCCGAGTGCTTGCCTGTATTCAAGATAGAACCAACGTTGCTGACCAGTCGTTGGATCGGGGTCGCGTGCAATCCGTAGAGCAAGCGGGGCATTACCGCCTGTTGTATAAGGTGCGATCTGGTAGCTACCGCCTGTATTAATTGTTGTGATCGGTGGTGATACGTCGTAATCCAACCAACCCAGTAGTTGTTTTTGGAAGCTGTTGATATGCAGAGCCACGCTACCCATGATGTCTAAGCTGTCGCCATAATCGAGCCATGGGCATCCAGAGCCGACCACAGTTCCGGTGCAGTTCATGCCGTGAGAATGCATCAGGCCAAAGTTGTGTCCTAGCTCGTGGCCAATGATTTTCAAGTTTAAATATCCCGCGATGAAGGCGCGTGATGGGGTGCCGCCCACGGTGGCTTTGCCGGCATAAAAACAGTTGTAGCGGGGATAAATGTAGACGATGCGATTATAAGCAGAAATGTCTATACCTTGGTTGCTAGCTGCTGTATCGGCCTCGTTTTGTATCGTCGTGGTGCTACAGGTGTTGCTCCCCACGGGAAGCGTAACCCAGTTATGGACATCACCAGTGAGCGAGGTTTGCTGGTAGGAGTTTTCGATGTAGAAATCGTTGACAGTGCCGAACACTAGGTCACGTACTTCGTCCACTGTCCACGGCATGTTGTTGGGGTCGTCCTGGAAATTAACCAGTAAAACGACAGTGTGCTGTTCGCCGAGGGTATTGGGCGTCGGTGCCGGTGTGCCGCCGTTACTGCCTCCATCGGATCCGCCGCCGGCGGCTAGCATTAAAATATTTTCGCTAGATTCCAGTGCTATAGAGCCGTCTGTGCCATCAGCACCTGCGAGATAGATTCCGTGCGCAATCACCGAATTACCGCTGAGTAGACCAGCTGGATTGGTTTTGAAATATAGCGAGATAAGTTCATCGTCAGCCTTGAGGGAGTGACGCAGGCGATAGTCCTCATATAAAACTTCTAGTTCGCCTTCGAGTTCTAGCCGTTGCTCGATAAAGCTGGAAACTTCATCAGGCATACCGGCACGAACCTGAGCGGGTATAGCGACCCGCAGTACGGCGCCGGGATCTTCCTCAATCAGGCTGGAGAGCAGAGCGTGGCGTTCGGCGGCGACGCTGAGTAGTTCGTCTAGCGCATTGGCTTGGGCATTGGCTGCCGCGTGTTGATAGGCCTTATTGAGTCCGACCAATGAATGGGTCAGTGCTTCGGCCTGAGTAAGTGCGTTATCGTTGTTGGCCAGTGCTGGGCTGGACATTGACGCAAGCCCAAGCATGAAAATAAGCAAGGTAAAAAGGATGCCGTTAACGCGGCGTTTGGACGCTTGTCCTAGCTGTGTTTGGGCTGAAGTTCTTGATTCAGTGGCGAAACAAAAACGGTTGTTGAATTTAGCGTGTGTAAAATTGATATGTTGCATAGATATCCTCATCTCGGTTGATGAAAGATCCCCATGCTAATGGAAGGTCGTTTTCTCTCCTTCGGCAGTCTGGCAGCCCGCTGTAGGCGGGTCCGTGGCTTTGCGTCCCTCGATTACTCGGGGTTTGCTATTATCGGGATGAGATCTTTCTAATTTTTAATCGACGGGTGTGCGAGTAGGCACAGCCTCCAAGGTTGTGGTTAAAAAAATACTGCGCGCGCGCAGCAATTAGCAGGTAATTATTTACTTGCATGTTCGGCCCCTTTATTCTTTGAATTATTATTTATTGTTCGACTTATTTTGGTACTGAAACTAACTAATCTGGCGTACAACTTTGAAATTATTGTTATGACCGCCAAGGTAGCTGGCGCACATATTAACATAAGTTTTTGATATTTCAAGCTAATATTTTGAGCGGTGAAAAACATAACAGTGTTGTGTTGCGATCCGTTGGTAATGACTAATGAAATAAAGTTTAGGCGAGGAGGCTTAATTATTTGTGAACTATGTCTCAATTCATTGGTAATGAGGCGAAATGGTAAGCTTGGCAAGTGTGGTTTTTGAATTAGGTCAGAACTCTTGTTTAATTTTCAATGTTCAGTGAAAGGGACTAGGTGGCATGGAAAAGAGATGACCTGATATTTTAAGTCTTTCCAAGACACCCAAGTGGTCGCGGGAGTGGGGGAACCAACTCTTTTATCTGCAGCCCCTTGCTATCATTTATTTAAACAAATATTGATGAGTGGGTACTTTTATGAGCTTTTGAACGCCAGTCCTGTTTGGGCATTGTTTTATTTATGTGCTCAGAGTCATTTCTTGATCCATATCTTGAATATCGGCGAGCATATATACAAAAACAGGCTATTATCAATGTAGGCTCTATATAAGAGGCTTATATGAAAGAACCTTTGCTACCAAAATTAACGAAAGAATCTCAGTCTGCTGTTTTAGAGATTGTCAGTGATGGCATATGGGATTGGGACGCTAATAGCGGCTATGTTTATCGAAACCCTGCTTGGTATTTGATGCTTGGCTATGACCTGAATTCTTTTGCAAACACGGTGTTCACTTGGGAAAATATCATACACCCAGATGATTATGCTCGTGTAATGGAGCACTTTGATCGTTATATTACCCATAAATCTGATGCTTATAAAATCCAGTACCGTTGTCGAACCTCCAGCGATGACTACGTTTGGGTAGAAGATAAAGCGCTAGTAGTTGAATGGAATGAAGACAATACGGTGGCTAGAATGATCGGCGCTCACCGTGACATAAATACTGAAAAATTACTCGAAGAGAAAAACAAACTGGAAAAATTATCTCTACAAGCGCTCATTGATGTACGGACAGATGAGCTCAATCAAGTAAATGAGGAGCTTAGGCAGAAGATGCTTGAGGTCGAAAGGTTGGTAAATACTGATGCACTTACATTGTTATCAAGTCGGTATTTTTTCGACAAAAAGATGACAGAAGAAAAAGCAAGGTCAAGGCGCTTTAATGAACCGTTATCCTTAATTGCTTTCGATCTGGATAATTTTAAGCCAGTTAACGATACTTACGGGCATGCGTCAGGTGACTTGGTTTTAACTAAAGTTGGCGACTTAGTGTTGAATAACATTAGGGAAGTGGATATTGCTGCTAGATGGGGTGGGGATGAGTTTGTGGTGTTATTACCAAATACAAGCGTGAGCAAAGCAGTTTTACTTGCTGAGAAACTTCGTGAGTTAATAAGTTCTCAGCCTGGTATTAAAGAGTTTTCTGTTACCGCAAGTTTTGGTGTGACGCAGTTATTAGATAAAGATGACTTGAAAGCATTTATTAAGCGAGTAGACGAAGCACTATATACCTCGAAAAATTTCGGGCGAAATCAAGTTAATTCGATGTAGAGGCTATTAAATGTAAAACGTTGTTGATTGTTGTCGGGTGGTTTGTATTAAGTTTCATTGTAAACTGGGCGTGATTTTGAATCGCGTTGTCGATCACCATCCCTTAGTTAAATTGATGTCTTTTATTCGAATTAACCATTACGCTGCTCTCTATAACTGGCTAATTCCTAATGGGTTGTTGTCTTAATTAAAGTCACCGTCTGTAGTTACAAGCTCAATTCCATTAGAAAAACATCATCAGCAAACCCATTTTTACCGGCATAAACAGTGAGCTCATCTACCGCATCTTCGAGCGGGCGATTAGTGTCCTGAATTAATGATAGCAAAGACTCAAGTCGTTTCATGCCATATGCTTCTCCGGCCTCAGAGACGGTTTCAAATAGGCCGTCTGAAAAGGAATAAATTTTGTCTCCGCTGATGATGGGCATGGGCTCATTAGCTGTGTCGATGGGAATTATTTCAAGCACGCCTAACATCGTTTCTTTTGAGCAGATACGTGATAAAAGCCTGTTGTTTCTATAATAAAATAATTCAGGGAAGCCAAAGTTATATACTTTCAGCTCAGATGTTTCTCTTTGATAAGCTATAAATGCGCAGGCCATAAATATTCCTGCAGGTAGTTTTTCCCATAAGGCATGGTTGATGCGCTTAATAATGCTTTCTAGGCTTTCTCCATTGGCGGCTGCCTCGTAGAAAATATGGGATATCAAAGGTCCGCCCACAGCGGCGGGTAGACCATGACCTGTGAAATCTCCCATTAGCATGTATTGAGTTTTATCATCAGTGGCCAAAGTGGAAAGGAAAATATCACCATTTGTTGACTCTAGTGGGAGGATGATTTGTCGAATGCCTTCAGAATAAAAATTTTCAGCTGTTCTCATTCGCAAAATAATATTTTCTACAGTTTCTCTTTCATTTCTTAATAAGTCGTTTTGCTCAATAACCGTTTGAAGTGCATCACGCAAACTGAGATGTGTTTTTACGCGTGCTAGTAATATGGGTTTATGGATAGGTTTAGTTAGGTAGTCAACGGCACCTAATTCGAGTCCTTTAGCTTCATCATCGACATCATCTTTTGCCGTCGAGAAAATGATCGGGATGTCTGCTGTTTGTGGATTAGCTTTAATGATTGTGCATAGCTCATAGCCATTCACCTCTGGCATAATAATATCAAGCAAGATAAGGTCAACGGCCGAATTTTCTAGGTGTTCAAGTGCAGCTGAAGCGTTTAATGCGCTTAATAGACGGTAGTCATGTTGTAAGGCTAAGTTCAGTAGCGTTATATTGACCTGCTCATCATCAATAATGAGAATGGTTTTTAATGATGACGTCATGTTGATTTCCCTCTTTTCCTTGTTCCATTTGTATGATTATTAACATCTAACTGGCTAATATATTGCTCATTTTTCTGAGCGTGAATAGCATCGCTGTTTTTAATGTGCAGTCTTATTAATTAGTAGTTTGGCATGTTGTAAAAAGTCAATTATTTGTGCCCGTCCTCGGGCTGTTGAAGGGGCGTGCTGTTTAAGCTATTGCCTTTTTTCCACTTTTCATACCATGTTAATAGCTCAGACCCTTTCATCGGTCTGCTGATATGGTATCCCTGTATTACATCGGCCCCTAATTCTAATAACAGGTTGAGTGTTTCCTCATCTTCAACGCCTTCTGCGACTGTTTCCAAGTCAAGCCGTTTGGCGAGCAAAATACTTGATTCTAGGATGACCCTTGCTTCTAATTCTTTTGTGGCTTTACTGACGTAACCCAGGTCAAGTTTCATTTCACCAAAGGGGAGTCTTTGCAATTGCTCCAGTGTGGCGTAACCCGTGCCAAAGTCATCAATGGATAGCCCGAACCCATACAGACGAAGGCGGCTTAAAATTTCCATAACGATAGAGATATTGCCTTCCAAGGCGCTTTCCGTTAACTCGATAACAACCTGCGAAGGCTGAAGGTCACAGTCTTCAGCAATATGTTGAAGCTCTTCTGTCAGCTCAACATCATCCAGTGTTTTCATTGAAAAGTTTACCGATACCCTTGTTTGTAACCCCGCTTTTTTCCATTGAGCGACCTGTGTGAGCGATTGCAGATAGATTGATTTTTGATCAGTCCATGTTCTTCTGCGAGCGGGATAAATTGACCGGGTGATACGAAGCCAAACTCGGGGCTAAACCACCTTGCCAACGCTTCAACGCCGACTAATTCTCCGGTTTTAGCGTTCACTTGTGGTTGGAAGTGGGGCACTATTTCTTCATTGTTTAGGGCCGCGAGTAAATCTTCTGCGGTTATCTCATCGTTCTTAGCGTTTGTTTCATCGCTATCAGATAAATACTTGAAATTATTGAGTGCGTTTTTAAGTTCTTTAGCTTGTACCGGTTTTTCAAGCGCAGCCAGTAGGTTTAATTGATGGTTTTCCACCAAGCTTGCAACTGTTTTTAGAATTTTCTTATCTTCTCCGCTGATAATGATAATTCCTCCACTGAACAGACGTTCAGCTAGATGCCTTAAGAAGGCAATGCCATCGACATTAGGCATATTGATGTCAATCACCATGATATCTACGTTAAGGTGTGCATTATCCAATCTCGTTAACACGTTTTCTGCTGACTTTGCCGTATCTACCTGACTGATACCGAACGATTTTAGTAGGGAAGAAAGGTGCGTCAGTACTACCTCATCGTCATCGATTAAACAGAGTTTGAGACTGTTGAAGTACGTATCGTTAACGATGGATGTTTGTTCAACCGAATTATCTTTCTCGTCGAAATGTTGTTTAAAAGCTTTTATGTACTCACTCAGTAGCTTTCTTATAGGCTGGCTTTGTTGTAAGGCGGCGTCTATATCTCTTTCTTTTCCCGCACATTCAATTTTCAGCACATGCTCGGCTAACTTAATGGCACCAACAGATTTTGAGGTGGACTTAAGTTTATGACTCTCCTGAATAATGTCGTCCCAAGATTGCGTTTCTATTGCCGCTATTAGCGTTTCAATAT
>MAAC01018192.1_pt1 | contig 26295 bp, 22 predicted proteins | sample 1115981 | NCBI WGS metagenome assembly MAAC01 (sample SAMN04961126, study PRJNA320927) | seawater metagenome | isolation source: sample BD02T64 sea water enriched with oil for 64 days | place: USA:Gulf of Mexico | collected 2013-07-27
GATATTCGATTAACAATAAGAATTTCTACATTAGGTTTAGCCGTATGGGGATTACCGTTCTTAAAGATGGTAGTAGGGAGTATTACCGGATCACCAAGGCTTGGGATGGCAAAGAAATCCAGAAGTATGTACGTATAGGTAAAGATCGTAAGCGTGCAGAAAAAGAAGCGATTGCGTTACAAGAGAGCCTTGATCAGCGATATAAGGCGCACGTAGAGTTAAAAGCGTTGCGTGGTGATGGTGTTGTTCATGAAGATGGCAGAGTGGTCGGGCTGCAAATACAGTCGCGCTCTCGTGCAGGAAGGAAGGATTGGCAAGAGTTTAAAATCAGAATTAAGTTACCAGATAAACCCGCCAAACATAAGACTGTTTCAGTGGGGGCTCACGGTATTGAAAAAGCTTTTGATATCGCTATCGAGCGTATTTGTAATATCCGAAATATTGAGTTGAATTCAGATCCTCATAAAAAAATGCTATTGGCAAAGCCGCTTTATATGCCGAATGACTTGATAGGTGTATCGCTGCTAAGTGAAGATAGTGATCTGCCAAGCGGGTTATCAGAAGGATTGCCAAAAGAGCTAGAGAAACACCTTCACATTGACTTAGGTGCAGGGACTGGCCCTGCGCTTTCTGATGATGAAAAAGCATTGTATGAGAGCTTGATGGAGGAGCGTGAATCTTTTAAAGGAGCACGTGAAGTTATAAAAGGCTAGGGTGCTAAAATCAGCACAAATAAAAAGCCTCGTAAGATTTCTTGCGAGGCTTTTTATTTGTGCTGATTTTAGCTGTAATTCTTTAACGGCACGTTTTAGCTTACTGCTTGTTCTTCAGGGAACGTGATATTTAATTCAAGAACTGAACAGTCCCCCTCTTTGTCTAGGCTAACGCATACCTGGTCTTTGTCGATTTCAACATATTTGCTGATGACTTCGATAAGGTCTTTTTGTAATGCCGGCAAATAATCAGGCTGATTTCGTGTTGTGCGCTCGTGCGCCACAATGATTTGAAGGCGCTCTTTTGCTGTGCTTGCCGTATTTTTTTGCTTGGTACGAAAGTAATCCAGAAATGCCATTTATCTTCCCCCGAACATTCTCTTGAATATGCCTTGTTTGGCTTTTTCGATAAAGCGTTGCTCTACCTCTTCACCAAGTAAGCGACGAACTGCATCATCGTAAGCTTGCCCTGCGCTACTGATTGTATCAAGTATGACGGGGGCACCTTGGTTTGATGCTTTTAAGACAGACTCCGACTCGGGGATAACCCCTAGCAGTTTAATAGCAAGAATATCTTCAACATCTTCAACACTTAGCATCTCGCCTAAATCAACACGTTCAGGGTTGTAGCGGGTTAGTAGTAAATGTTCTTCGATAGGAGGAAGGCCTGATTCTGCACGGAATGTCTTACTTTGCAGTAATCCTAGTATGCGATCAGAGTCACGTACAGAAGATACTTCTGGGTTAGTAACAATGATGGCGCGATCGGCAAAATACATTGCCATAAACGCACCTTTTTCGATACCGGCGGGTGAATCACAAATAATGTACTCAAAATCCTTTTTCAGCTCTTCAAGAACACGTTGTACGCCTTCTTGGGTGAGGGCGTCTTTGTCGCGGGTTTGAGAGGCGGGCAAGATAAATAAATTATCGGTACGCTTATCTTTGATGAGTGCTTGGTTGAGATTGGCTTCGCCGTTGATAACGTTAACGAAGTCATATACAACGCGACGCTCACAACCCATGATCAAATCGAGGTTACGTAAGCCTACATCAAAGTCGATAATAACAGTCTTGTGTCCTTTTTGCGCCAAACCAGTACCAAGTGCTGCACTGGTTGTGGTTTTTCCAACGCCGCCTTTGCCGGACGTTATTACAATTATTTCGCTCAAGGGTAATTCCTCTGTGGTGTAAATAAGCAGTTAATTCGCTGTAAATTATTTGAATGCGGAGACAATAAGTTGGTCTCCGGTTAAGCTCGCCTGAGTGCTTTTTTTCCAGTGATCTTTTTGAAGGTCTTCGTTCACTTTGTAGCTACCGGCGATGGAAATTAATTCAGCCTCAAGGCTTTGACAAAATATACGTGCACTCTTATCGCCGCTAACACCTGCTAAAGCTCTGCCTCGAAGCGGGCCGTAAACATGGATGTTGCCATCTGCCAATACTTCTGCTCCAGCGCTGACGGGAGCAATGATGATTAAATCACCGCCTTTGGCATAAACCTGTTGGCCGGAGCGAACGGGGGTGGTGACAACTAAGTTTTTGGCCGCTACCGTTTCAGGTTCTTTTTTTGGTTCTGGGGCTTCTGGTGGTTTTGCAGCATTAATAGGCAGATGTGGTAAACCTGCCACGTTAGCCGAGAGTAATTGATCTTCACTTCCGCCCCGAATGGCTACAGGAACCAAACCATATTCGCGACATAGTTCGCCGAGTTCAATGAAGTCGATAAAACCAGTGTCCTTGCAACGTTCTAAGCTAAGGATGACGGGGGTTTGTTGAAAGAAATCTGGTGCACTGCGAACGGTTTCTGCAAGCTGGTCATTAAAGGTGGCGTAATCATATTCATAAAGTTCAAGAATGGTGATGGTTACGCGACTACCCTTAAGTTTAAAGCTAGGTTCTAGGGTGGCTTCTGTATTGGTTGTGTTCATATATTGAACAAAATTCCTTTGTCTAAAATAAGATCAACATAATATTTTATTACTTGTTCTTTATTAGTGGGTTATAACGTCTTGATGGTGGATAAGCAAGTGTGCAACTTGTAAAAATCAATATTAAAACAAGGCCAGTTAGCCTGCTGTTAAGTCGCTATAATTTATAGGCTGTTGTTGTCATAACTTTGGACACAGACGCCATCATTTTTTTGATGGGTTGAGGTAGGTTTGCTGCCCCCGCTCGTTTTGCCATAATGGCGTGCTTGGCTTCGTCTTGGTGCATTTGTGTGAGGATCTTTTTGGAGCGAGTATCTTGAGCGGGAAGCTTTTCTAAGTGTTCGTTTAAATGCGCACACACTTGAATTTCAGTCTCTTCCACAAAACCTAAGCTCCATCTATCACCAGCAAATCCGGCAGCAGCGCCAATACCAAATGACATTGCGTACCAGATGGGATTAAAAAGGCTGGTGTGGCTATCCAGTTCTTGTAGCCGATCTTCGCACCAGGCTAAATGATCCTCTTCTTCTTTTGCTGCGACTTCCATTGACTTGCGCACTCTTGGTAAGCGGGCTGTTAGCGCTTGACCTTGGTACAATGCTTGTGCACAAACCTCCCCGGTGTGATTTATTCGCATTAATCCCGCTGTGTGTGTTTTTTCCTCGTTAGATAATTCAGCTTCCGCCTCGTTGCCTGCAGGATTGTCTCTTAGCGATTCTGTATGAGTCCCTGCAATGGTGCGTAAAGCATCATCTGCATGGTTGATTAATTGATCAAACAATGAAAACTGTCGAGAGCGGGAGGGGGGACGAGAGGGAGGGGTCATGACAGAAGGTTCCGGAACGTTATAACAGTTGACGAGCCATTGCGATATGCTTTGGCAGTATATCAGAATTACCAAGCTGACGCGGGGCAGAAAAAAGTGTATTTTTACATAACGCTAACCACTACCGCTTCAATTAACTGATGGTGTACCGTTATATGCCAGATTTTCGCGATTTGCAGATTATAGTTGGGTCGCGCGTGCCCATTATTGTCATTGAGACATACGAAGAACCACGTGCTGTTCAGCTTGTTAGTCGAGTTGGTATCGATCAGGGAAGACCTGTATTTACCTGGACAATTACCGAGGGGTTAAAGCGGGCAGATTTAGAACATAATGTGCCGCAGCGATTAACCGCAGAACCCGATGCGGCGTTAGGGCAAATTAAAGCTACGGAACGCCCGAGTATTTATGTGTTGTGTGACTTCCATCCTTTTTTAGATGAAGTGCCAAAAAATATTCGACTGCTAAAAGAGATAGCGATGGAGCATGATGCTAATGGCCATACGGTTATTTTGTTAAGCCATGCATTATCAATTCCTCCAGAAATTAAACGTTATTGTGCTCAAATGTCACTGTCATTACCGAATGATCAGCAGTTAATGCACTTGGTACGCGAAGAGGCTGGCCACTGGTCACGACAAAACCGGGGGCGAAAGGTGGCCACTGATAGCAAAGCATTGAACCAACTGGTGAACAATTTGAAGGGGTTAACCTACGCAGACGCTAGGCGCTTGGCTCGTGGGGCGATAATGGATGATGGCGCTATTACCTTGGATGACATTCCTGTTCTCAATAAAGCGAAGTTTGAGCTAATGGGAATGAATGGTGTATTGCAGTTTGAATATGATACTGCGAGTTTTTCTGATGTGGGTGGATTGGCGAATCTTAAGCATTGGTTGGAGCATCGAAGAGAGCAGTTTTTATCCGTAGATGAGCAAGACGGAGTTGATCGTCCAAAAGGGTTAATGTTGCTGGGTATCCAAGGAGGGGGGAAAAGCTTGGCTGCGAAAGCCGTTGCTGGTACCTGGGGAGTGCCGCTGCTGCGCTTGGATATGGGGGCACTGTATAATAAGTTTATTGGTGAAACAGAGAAGAATTTACGTGAAGCATTAGCGTTGGCGGATACGTTGTCTCCCTGTGTGTTATGGCTGGATGAGGTTGAAAAAGGGCTGGGGGGCGATAATAGTGATAATGGAACCTCAAAACGGATACTAGGTACGTTGTTAACGTGGATGGCAGAAAGGACAACGTCTGTTTTTATGGTAGCAACGTCCAACGATATTAGTCAGCTGCCTCCGGAGCTTATTCGCAAAGGGCGTTTAGATGAGATTTTCTTTGTTGATTTACCCGATAGCCAAATTAGAAAAATCATCATTAATATTCATTTAAAAAAACGCCAACAAGACCCCGATAAATTTAATATGGAGCAGTTAGCTGAAGCGTCTGAGGGTTTTTCGGGGGCTGAAATTGAGCAGGCGATAGTTGCAGGGTTATATGCCTGTGCTGCACAAGATGTGCTGTTAGATACATTGCATATATTGCATGAAATATCTAACACCAGTCCCTTATCTGTGGTTATGAGTGAAAAGATAGCTGAGTTACGGCACTGGGCGGAGGATCGAACGGTTGCAGCCAACTGATTCTAAGGACTCCACCTCTTTGGCGGGACAGATGCCAGCATCTGCATTAATGTCTACGGACGTATCTGCGGCCAGCTTGTCAGCGGCCTATTTAAATTCCATATTACCGGCAATTTCGTCAGCTTATGACTTGGATGTGTGGCCTTTATTAGCTCAGAGCGGGATTAGTAAAGAACAGCTTGCCCAGTCAGATTATTTGATTCCATTCTATCAAGTGGGAGCTTTTTTCCTCTCTGTGTTCCAGGAATGTATGGATGAAGGGGTTGGCCTCGTTGTTGGTGGTGCTGTGCAGGCTAAGTCATATCAGGTGTTGGGCTATGCGATTTTGAGTAGCCAGAATTTAGATGAAGCTATTGATCGATTGATCCGTTATGAAAAATTGGTGGGTCAGTTAGGTAGTACGGTGTTTGTGCCAGCGGGGGAAGGAGGGAATTCTGCTGATATTTGCAAGTTGGTATGGCAATGCCCTTTTGATGCCGTGTGGGTGCGTTTTATAAAAGAGGCTGCCATCGCGGGTTGGGTGACCTATTCGTTGTCACAGGTTCAGGTGGAGAGCGCTGAATTTACCGTGCATTTTGATCACCCCGCATCTTCCATACCGTTAGAGCGTTATCAAAAAGTATTTGGCGATCGAATTGTTTTTGATAGTGATTGGTGTGGCGTGTCATTTGATAAAGCGTTACTGACGTTGCCTTTTACTCAAGCTGATCCCGGTTTAAATGCCATGATGGATCGGCAGGCGGCAGTATTGCTTAAAATGTTTGATAGTAAACTCAACTTAGTGAACAGTGCTCGAGAGCAGATTGCGAGTCGACTGCCAAGCGGTGATCCTGTATTGGATGAGGTGGCTGAAGCCTTGTCGTTGACGGCAAGGGCATTGCAAAATCGACTAAAAGAAAGTGGCACAACATTTAAGGGCGTGGTTGATGACGTGCGTAAACAGTTGTCGCTATCGTATTTAAGTGAAGGCGATGTGCCATTAATTGATGTTGCCTTTTTGTTGGGTTTTTCAGAGCAAAGTTCGTTTAGTCGAGCATTTAAACGTTGGATGGGAAAAAGCCCAATGGAATATCGGAAAATGTTATAAGTTTACAATAATAATATAAGGCACTATCTAAAAAATGTAAGGTACTAGCTATGAAGTTGTCACACTTTCGTCCGCAAGCATTTTGGGCTGTGTTGGATAAGATCGACCAAGAATCTATGTCTAAAACCTGGGATGCTCGTCAGCGAAACAAGTTGCTTGTGGCATTGCTGATCGCTGCTTTCTGTTTGTTGTTTGTAAATTATGTGAAAAATGGCAGTTTCTTTTTTGCGATGATAAAGCAGATCTCTTTGTGGAGTGGAGTTTCCCCAAGAACCATTTTTCAGGAGATGAAAGGACAGCAATTTCACTCACTTTATCCGCAAGCTTGGTGGGGATTGGTGAATGTTATTGGTTACCTGCTGGTGCCAATGGTATGTGTAAAGTGGGTGATGAAAGAACGGTTGGGTGACTATGGTTTGCAATGGGGGGATGTGAGTAGGCATAAGTGGTGGTATGTTTTATTGGCATCGCCCATTATGGTATTTGCTATTTTGGTGAGTTTTCGTCAAGATTTTTCAACACATTACCCATTTTACCCATTGGCCTATCGTAGCTGGGCAGACTTATTGTTATGGGAATGCATTTATATTAGCCAATTTATAGCGATTGAATTTTTCTTTCGAGGTTTTTTAATTAATGTACTTAAACCTCGATTAGGCTCGCTAAGTATTTTGGTGATGTGTTTGCCTTATGTGATGATCCACTTTCCTAAACCCTGGCTTGAATCAACGGGCGCTATTTTATTTGGATTGTTTTTAGGTATGTTGGCGTTGCGTTCTCGCTCTATTTGGGGAGGCGTTTTGGTGCACGTGATTATTGCATTAACAATGGATATCGCTGCGTTACTGCAAGGGCGGGGTTTGCCTGGTGCCTTTTTGCCCTGATCCGATAGCACTTTCGGGGCTAAATATTACGCTCGTTGTTCTGAGCTAAGGCTAAGTATTTGCTGGTGTGAGTCCTTGGTCCATTCAACAAGAGTATCGCGAAGCTCTGATAGCTCGATGGGTTTGGATAGGTGAGCGTTCATGCCACAGGCAAGGCTTTTCTCTTTATGTTCGTCCATAATGTGAGCGGTCAGTGCAATGATCGGTATGGCAACTTTATCGTTATCTTGTTCCCATTGACGAATATTTCTTGTCGCGTCAAAGCCGTTCATTTCAGGCATATCGCAATCCATTAGAATTAAGTCGTAGCGCCCGTTCTTAGCCGCATCCACGACTTCTACGCCGTTATTTACTGTTGTGGCTTCGAGCCCTAATCGGGCGAGCATGCCTTTGATGACCTTTTGACTCAGGTGGTGATCTTCGGCAACCAGGATTTTGATAGAGCGCTTTATCTCGACTTCGTCATCTTTAGGGTGACTGTGGGCCCCTTGTATTTGTTTTAAGTGGCCGAGCTCTTCAGCTAAGGTGACCTTTAATAAGCGCCCGGTCACCGGTTTGGTGATGACTCTTCTGATACCGGCATTACGCGCTGCGGTTGATGTTGGGGCGATGCCGAGGCCCGTGAGCATCACCACCAATAATTCATTATTGATAAGTCGGTCTTCTTTAATTCTTGCTGCGAGCTCTAATCCATTCATGCCAGGCATTTCATGATCGAGAATGACAATGTCAACCGGCTCTTGCAGGTTGGCTTGGGTTCGCAGCATGGCTAATGCTTGCTTGCCATTAACCGCGGTTGAAACTTGCATGCCCCAACTAATGGCTTGCTGTTGTATAACAAGGCGACAGGATGCATTGTCGTCAACAACCAATAGGCGCAAACCCTGTAAATTCTCACCGTGAATCGGCGTGGTTTCTGCCTGTGAAAGTGGCTCTAAGGGTACGCTAAACCAAAATGTACTACCTTTGCCGAGCTGACTATCAACGCCAATCTGTCCATTCATCATGCTGACAAGTTGCTTAGCAATGGCAAGACCTAAACCTTTACTTTGAAATACTTCATGTTGCTCTTGGGGAGTGAACAATGTTTTACGTAATTCTTTGGTGATGCCAACACCGGTGTCTTTTACTTCGAAGCGGATGTGTTGGTGTCCAAACTCTTCGTTTAATGCAATGGTGATAAGAATGTCGCCATGGTCGGTGAATTTTACTGCATTAGAGATAAGGTTGGATAATATTTGACGAACACGTGCGGGGTCACCTTTTACTTGAGGGGGGACGTCGTGTTGAATGTGGCTAACGAGTTCGAGCTGCTTTTCTTCTGTTTTAACACGAAATAATTCCAAGCAATCTGTCAGCATCGATGATATATCAAAACCAGTGATGTCCAGGGTAAGGCTGTTGGTTTCTAATTTTGAGTAATCGAGGATATCGTCAAGTATTTTGAGTAGGCTGTTGCCGGATGCGGTAATAGTTCGGATGTAATCTTTTTGAGTGTGACTGAGAGAGGTTTCGTCGAGCAGTTCAGACATGCCTAATATGCCGTTCATAGGGGTGCGAATTTCATGACTGAGTTGTGCTAAAAAATCACTTTTTGCTTGCGTTACTGCATCATCAATCATGTTGTGGCGAGCTTTTGATTGGCGAGCGTCTTGGCGAGTGTCTTTTTTGCTGGACAGGGCAAGGGCGAGCAGAAGAGTTTCAAAAATAAATGAGGACAAAATAACCCAGGTAATAGCAAAATCTATGGGGAAATCTCCCCATATGAGAGGTACGGAAAGGGCGGCGATAACGAGAATTGCGAGCTTTGCGACAACAAGGTAGCGAGCAGCGTAAAAGCCGTTAAAGGTTTGGTATGTTGCAACAAATAGTACTATTGGGGTTGTACAGATTACGATAAACAATGATGCTTGCATTGCATACTGTGCGGGTAATATGGATAACGTCAAGATAGCAACGCCGCTGATAATTTCTATTGCTTGCAAGATACGGTCAAGTCGTGGCGCTGTGTTTTTAAGATCGAGAAAATATTGAACGAATAACGTGTTAGTTAACGCAATAAGGATTAGGAAAAGCCCTTCCAACTTTAAATATAAGAGGGGGATAGGGAACCAAAAAACACCAAGATAACCGGTGTCCGTTAGAAAAAATAATAACGTTGCCGCAACAAATAATGCGTGTAGCAAATAAGATTTATCTCGGTTTCTAACGTATTGTACGAGACTGTAAATAAATAAAATGAGCAACACTCCAATGCCAAGGCCAATGAAGGTCTGTGTGTTGTTGCTGTTTTCGGCAAAGGCAGAAGGAGAGGCAAGAATGATTGCTGCGTTTAGGTATTGTTGAGAGCGTAATTTGATAAAGTAATTGGCGGTGCTGTTTGCTGGAATTTTAATCTTAAACACGGAGGTGCGATAATGAAGGTCACCGTGTATTCTGGCAGTGCCATGCCCCCCCTGGGAAATTAGGGTGACCTGTTTGTTGTCGTGTTCATAGAGTGTAATGTCACCGATATTGGGTAGTATAAAGTAGATGTAAGCAATGTTACTTTCGGGTAGGGTATTTTTGACGGAGAAACGGGTCCAGATTGTTGAATCTGTAAAACCAAACTGTAAAAGTTGGCTGCGTGAATGAGCGAACTGTTGGCTGACTTGAGGGCTAAGCAAATCTGCGGGAGATAGTTCGCTATGGGGGTCTTCGATATAATCGAGGGATTGGCTAAGAGGTAAGTAAAAGTAGTCGGAGTCAATGGTAAGAAGGCTGGCGTAACTGTTTTGGGTGAATAGGGTTAAAGATAAAAATGTTAGAAAGGCGAGGTTTAGTAGTGCTCGGGGCATGAATGCGTAAGGCGCAGAATGAGGACGCATCTTTTTCACAAGTGTTGCAGCTTGAGTTTGAGGCGCATGTGACCTTCTATCGAATGCGTTTAAATTGGTAAAAATGCCCGTTCCATGTGTCTTGCGCAAAGCGATAACCTTGAATGATCTGTGCCCTTTTGTTGATTGCTAAGTATACCTTACTTCTTAGATTACTCATAAAATGTGACTAATCTACTCAGAATCGTTCCATTAATGGGAGTTATTCGTGGTTTTGTTGAGGATTTTTGTCGTAAACCCTGCTTCTGTGAGTAAATAGGCACCGAGTTCACGGCGTCGGCCGCCATCACACAGAACTATGTAGGTAGCATTTGGGTCGAATGCAGGAAGGCGCTCCCGAAGCCGGTTAAGAGGGATGTTGATACTATCGTCTAGTTTATCGAACTTATACTCTCCTGGTAGTCTGACGTCAATAAGGACAACGGGCTGGGAGCTGCTGTGTAGAGTGTCCAGTTCATCTAACGTAATGAAATCTTGGACGGGTTCTTGTAACAGACGCTTAAAGTCGTCTTTGGTTAAATACATAAGGCTGCCGTTAGTTGTCATTATTATGCTGGCATTACGGGTTGTGTTGCCAACTAGGGCTTCTTCACCAAAAAAATCACCGGTATTTAATGATGCAACAATATGCGGCCCATCGTCAGTTTGTTTGGTGACATTGGCTTGCCCTTTTTCTAGAACATAAAAGAGGTCACCTTGTTCACCCTCAGTCAGAATAGCATCACCTTTGACTACGCTCTTTTGATGAAATGTACAAAAGAGTTGCTGGATATTGGCGGGAGGAATTTGAGAAAATAAATTGGATTCAAGTAAGCATGTCATCCAATCCCTTTCGATAGAACCCTCCTGGGATAGATCGGTAACAAGGTAGTTTCCGGCTTGATCCCATGTTAATACGATGTCCATGTGGTTTTTATCCACGATAAGGATCAGCGATTTACGGGTAGTCACGGCAGAATATTGGTGGGGTTGTTGATTATCTAATGGGTGTAGAGCGGCGTTGTTACTTGATTTTGAGGCAGATGATATGGCCGTTATCTCAAAGCTTTCATTCAAAAGGTCAACAGATCCATTGATAAGGTAATAGCAGCTCTCGGATAGTTCCCCTCGTTTGAATAGCATCTTTCCGCTTGCGAGAGATTTTAATGTGGCGTGTTTCAGGATGTCTCTAACATGAGTATCCGATAGGTCACTAAAGGGACTAAGGTTTTTAACGAGATCAATGTTAATGGGGTGCTCTGTTTCGCTCATAAAATGCTCGTCATGCAGTGATACGTCACCACAATATCCGTAATGACATCTGCAGTGAAGGAGGTCTTGCTATTATTATAGTTGTCTGCGGCGGGCTTGCCTGAGAATCTTATGTCGATTGCTGGTTATGCTTCACATTATTCAATATTCGTGAAGTGTAGGGAGGAGGGGGGGGTAGATGGAAAAAAATCACAACAAGGGATGCCCTCATTGTGATTTTTTTATTGTGTTTTATTCTTTTTTTGGAGGGTGTTTACGATTCTTCCCGCTCAACTGCGCGATAACCAATGTCGTCGCGATAGTAGGCTTTGTTCCAAGATATTTGCTTCACTAATGAATACGCTTTTTCTTGGGCTTCTTTAACGCTATTACCAAGGGCGGTTGCACATAGTACCCTGCCACCATTGGTAGTGACGTTACCGTCTATATCTTTGGTGCCAGCATGGAAAACTTTAAGCCCTTCTGATTCGGCAGGAATCCCCGTGATGATGTCGCCTTTGTTGTAGCTTTCAGGGTAACCACCAGCGGCAAGAACAACGCCTAGTGAGGCTCGTTCATCCCATTCTGCTGTTGTGCTGTCCAGCTTTTTATCTAATGCCGCTAAGCAAAGTTCGGCTAAATCGGATTTGAGGCGTAACATAATCGGTTGTGTTTCAGGGTCTCCAAAGCGGCAATTGTATTCAAGTACTTTGGGGGTGCCGTCTTCAGCAACCATAACACCTGCGTATAAAAAGCCGACGTAGGTATTGCCTTCATTCTCCATACCTTTAACGGTAGGGTAGATTACCTCGTTCATGATGCGATCATGAATTTCTGGTGTTACCACTGGAGCGGGGGAGTATGCTCCCATGCCGCCAGTGTTAGGTCCTTTGTCACCATTGTCTCGGGCTTTGTGATCCTGTGATGTGGCAAGAGGTAAAACGTTCTTGCCATCAACCATGCAGATAAAGCTGGCTTCTTCACCGACTAAAAACTCTTCGACAACAACACGGTTTCCGGCATCCCCAAACTTGTTGCCAGCAAGCATATCTTCGATAGCTTCAATTGCTTCGGCTTCGGTTTGCGCTAATATTACACCTTTGCCTGCGGCTAGACCGTCTGCCTTGATAACAATAGGCGCACCTTGCTGTTTTACATACGCAACAGCTTCTTCAATAACCGTAAAGTTGCCATATGCAGCGGTTGGGATTTTATGACGATCAAGGAAATCTTTGGTGAATGCTTTTGAGCCTTCTAATTGGGCTGCACCTTTGCTCGGCCCGAAGCATTTAAGTTCGGCGGCTTCGAAAGCGTCAACAACACCCATTACTAAAGGTACTTCTGGGCCCACAATGGTGAGCTCAACGTTATTTTCTTTAGCAAAAGCAACCAACTCTTCGATGGCTTCTACATCAATGGCGACATTTTTTAGTTTTGGTTCTAATGCGGTGCCAGCGTTGCCTGGTGCAACATAGACAGTGTCAATTTTTGCTGATTGAGCAACCTTCCAGCCTAGAGCGTGTTCGCGACCGCCACCGCCGATAATTAGAATATTCATTATATGTCTCTAACCTAATGTTTAAACTTATGCTTAAGTTCGGGTTTAAATTATGTGGGGTCGTATCAGTGTTTAAAGTGACGCATTGATGTGAAGACCATGGCAATGTTGGCCTCGTCCGCAGCGGCTATCACTTCTTCATCTCTAATAGACCCGCCAGGCTGAATCACTGCATTAATGCCTGCTTCTGCGGCAGCGTCGATGCCGTCACGGAATGGGAAAAATGCATCAGATGCCATCACTGAACCTTTAACCTGTAGGTTTTCGTCAGCTGCTTTAATGCCTGCAATCTTGGCGCTATATACTCGGCTCATTTGGCCTGCACCTACACCGATGGTCTGCATGCCTTTGGCATAAACGATTGCATTGGATTTAACATACTTCGCTACTTTCCAGCAAAACAATAAATCTTGGATTTCTTCTTGAGTGGGCGCACGTTTGGTAACGATCTTTAGGTCTGATTCGGTAATGATGCCGTTATCACGATCCTGTACCAATAAGCCACCGTTAACTCTTTTGAAGTCCAAATCTTGAGGGCGGCTATCCCCCCATTGACCACATGAGAGAAGGCGAACATTTTTCTTGGCTGCAACAATACTGATAGCCGCATCGTCAATAGAAGGTGCGATAATGACTTCAACAAATTGCTTGGCAACGATGGCTTCTGCTGTTGCTGCATCAAGTTCGCGGTTGAACGCAATAATGCCACCAAAAGCGGATGTTGGATCTGTTTGGAAGGCTTTTTCGTAAGCTTCTAATACGTTACTACCAATAGCAACGCCGCAAGGGTTGGCGTGTTTAACGATAACACAAGCAGGTTCTGCAAATGCCTTTACACATTCTAAGGCCGCATCGGTATCGGCAACATTGTTGAACGAAAGTGCTTTTCCCTGTACCTGTGTTGCGGTTGCAACACTGGCTTCTGCTGGGTTGGCTTCCTTATAAAATGCAGCCTTTTGGTGAGGGTTTTCACCGTAACGCATTTCTTGAACCTTTAAGAACTGTTGATTAAAGGTGTTAGGAAAATCAGATTTACTACCGTCCTCTTGAATGGTTCCAAGATAGTTGGCTATAGCGCCATCGTAGCTGGCAGTGTGCTCAAAAGCGGCGAGGGCAAGCTTGAAACGGGTTTGATCTGTTACTGCGCCGTTATTACTCTTCATCTCATTGATAACGTTACCGTAATCACTTGCATTGACAACAATCGATACCCACTTATGGTTTTTTGCTGCAGATCTAACCATTGTTGGGCCGCCGATATCAATGTTCTCAATGGCGTCAGCTAGGTCGCAGTCTGGGTTGGCAACGGTCTTTGCAAAGGGGTAAAGGTTTACAGCAACCAAGTCGATAGGGGTGATGTCATGAGTATTCATGGCTTCGTCATCCATGCCGCGGCGACCTAAGATGCCACCGTGTACTTTTGGATGTAAAGTTTTAACGCGTCCATCCATCATTTCTGGGAAGCCGGTGTAATCAGACACTTCAACGGCAGCAACGCCATTTTCTTTTAATAGCTTAAAAGTGCCTCCGGTTGATAGGATTTCAACTCCTAGAGTTTCTAATGATTGGGCGAATTCCACGATTCCGGTTTTGTCGGAAACGCTAATTAGGGCGCGTTTAACTGGCGTAGTCATAATGATTGCTTTCTACAGTGGTGTGTTTTAGCAGGTGAAGCCAAACAGGGAGTAATTGAAGGGCGCAATTGTAGTCGTTCTGGGCTCAGGAATTAAGAGGCAACCACAAAAAATCGCCTGAAAGAGGGTATCTATTCAGAAGAGAGGGGGTAAAAAAGGGCAAAAGCAGTTTAGAGGGCTTGTTTCCCCCCCTAAACCGTTTAAAAATTTTCGGTATCTTTATTTAGATAAGGCCGTAAATTTTTAGCTTCTTACGCAATGTGCCTCGGTTAAGGCCAAGGAGGATTGATGCTTTAGTTTGGTTGCCGCGTGTATATTCCATCACGGTTTCCAATAAAGGCGCTTCAACCTCGGATAATACCATTCCGTAAACATCGGTGACGGGCTGTCCATCAAGGTGTGCAAAATAGTTTCGCAGTGCCTTGTGTACATTGTCACGCAGGGTTTGAGCTTCTTGATCCGCCGATGTCACTAAGTGTTGTTTTAGTTCTGCTTTACTAGCAAGCGGGGTGTTTGGATCTATTGTTATATTATCGTCGTTATAGTTTATTTCGTTCATGCCGCCAATTCCTCTCCTTCGATTAGACGTACAAAAAATGCCTGAGCTATTGTGAGTTGATCAGATACATTGTCTAGTTGATTAAAGAGTTTCCTGTGAGTGTCTCCATACGGAAGATTTTGAACGTACCAGCCAAAATGCTTTCTGGCGATGCGTACTCCTGCGTACTCCCCGTAAAAGTGATGCAAGTCGGATAGGTGTTTCATCATAACTTGCTCCACCTCTTTGAAAGAGGTTGCTGGGAGTGTCTCCCCGGTCTTTAAAAAGTGGGCAATCTCACGGAAAATCCAAGGGTTTCCCTGAGCGCCTCTGCCAATCATAATACCATCCGCAGCGGTGTGGTCTAGCACTTCTTGCGCTTTTTGTGGGGTAGTAATATCGCCGTTCGCTATCACCGGAATTGTGATAATTTCTTTGATAGCGGCAATAGTGTCGTACTCTACCTCGCCTTTATAGGCGCATTCACGTGTTCGTCCATGTACTGCTAATGCAGCGATGCCTGATTCTTCTGCAATCTGCGCTATAGTGGTGCCATTTCGATTTGAAGGGCTCCAACCGGTGCGAATTTTCAGAGTGACAGGAACATCTACAGCGTTAACAACAGCAGACAGTATTTGTTTGACTAGCTTCTCGTCTTTGAGCAATGCAGAGCCTGCAGCCTTCTTGCATACTTTTTTTGCAGGGCACCCCATGTTAATGTCAATGATTTGAGCTCCATTGCTTACATTAAACTGGGCTGCCGCTGCCATCATGTCAGGGTCTGATCCGGCTATTTGTACAGAGCGCGGCTCAGGTTCTCCATCATGATTCAGCCTGAAGCGGGTTTTTTTGCTTTGCCATAGCCGCGGGTCACTAGTAACCATTTCTGATACCACAAGCCCAGCACCTAAGTGCCGACAAAGGTTTCGGAAGGGTTGATCGGTGACTCCGGCCATTGGAGCTAATATCACTGGGTTGTTAAGTTTGTACTCTCCAATCTTCACGACGGCATATTTTCCTATGTTGGGTCCTAAACCGCGCCAGAATGGCGAAACTACTACCTAGTCATATTAGTTTTTGCTCAAAGAACGATCTATCATAACCTTATGTGAAGAAATGTTAAAGAGTAACATTGTGTAAATTGTCAGTTTTTTTGATTTTATTGGTGTGGCTTGTAATTCTATTCATGTGTTGGTCTAGCCAGCTGAGTAGAAATTCATTTGATAGTTAACCGCTTTAAGGCCAGGGTCAACAATTTCTAAGGTGAGGTGGACGGGGGTGTCGCTGGGCATATTATTGAGATCGATATTGTTATCGTGAATGTATTCTGAAGGCTGGAAGCGGCGGCTGGCTACCGCACTGCCATTAATATCATCAAATCGGAGTTCGATAACAGGGAATGGTTGAGAGAATATGGCCCGATTGTAGACAATGGCATCAATTACCAATGCATTTCTTTCTAACGCGTGGCTTCTAACGACCAAGTTAGTCCCTCTAATCTGTGAAACATCAGAGGTGAGTGGAAGTTCACATCCGGCTTTTTCGCAAAATATTTTGAACATTGGGCGATAGGTTTCATTTCTTGCCAAGTTGTCATATTGAAAATAGACATATTGACCACACAGGGCTAATGCGGCGAACAGGTTTAAGAGAATTAATGCGGCTGTTTTAACCAAGGAGCTTCTTGGGGCGGCTTCTTCTTCAATGCCAAAGTGTACTGCACTTGCAGCGATTTGATGCTCCATGATGTCTTGAGAGTCGGGCGTTAAGTTATCTGGTAGAGGTTCGTCATCTTCCAAAAGCTCAGGCATTGTTCCAAGTTCAATATCATCGATGTCATGTTCGGGCGATAGTTGGCTAAAGAAGTCTTCAGATTCAAATAGACGGTCATCTTTGTCTGCATCGTTATCTGAGGGCGCCGTTGTTTTTTTAGCTTTAGTGTCGTCTTTGGGTTTGTTTTTCGGCTTTTTGACTGCTGGGATATCGTTAGATAGGTTTTTGGCAGCAAATGGATTGACGTCTCCTTCTGGTTCATCCTCCATTATTTCTAGATTTTCGAGGTTGGGCTCAGGGTTGTTATCTTGCTCTAACTCATTAAGCATGGCTTGAGCCCAGCTCTCGTCAACTGCGCTGCTGCCGGATGCTGGTGTATCATCTTCATTTTCGTTGATGGCAAATGGATCTTCACTGCTCCAATCGTCAAGCTCATTAAAGGAATTGCTGAGTTCGCTACCTTGAGATTGGCTATCAAGTGCGTCTAGTTCATCAGCAAAGGCTCCGTCACTGCTGCTAATGCTGCTAAAGCCTGTGTTTGAATGGTGTTCATTATCTTCTTCTGGGTCATCTTGTATTAGCCCTGGAACTTCTTCTTGGTCATCAGCAGCGTCTTCGCCCAATTCCTCAAGCAGCTTTTCCGCCCAGGCCTCATTGCCATCATCGTCAGCTTCTTTTGGCTTGTTGTCGTTACCATAACCAAGGTTTTCTAGTTCATTTTCTGACTCTTCGGTTTTCTCTTGGTAGTTTTCGGTAAATAAATCGGCGTCAGGGTGGTTGTCTAGACTCCAGTCGTTAGTAGCATAAGGGTCGTTTTCAGTGCTGTGTTCAGATTCAGGTGTGCTCTCAAATTCTTGGAAAGGGTCGGGGCTTTCTTGAGCTGGGGGAGCGATCTCTTCAACAACGGCTGTTTTAACAATGTGCTCACTGGCATGGAAAACTTGGTAGCAAGCTCCACATCGAACGGCTCCACCAGCAATTTCAAGTTGCTTCTGGCTGAGGCGAAACGTTGTGGCGCAGTGTGGGCATTTTGTCAGCAATTGCTCAGACATAGATGAAAACTTCCAGGCTGTATGGCTTTTTGTTGTGCATAATTGTTATGCATCGCTATTATGCCTAAATGTAGCTCTTTATGAGATTGATAGCACTAAAGTTGCGTGAATCCTTCACTATTCTCTTTCAACTTATTGATAAAACAAGCAGGCGGTCACAAAAAGACCCGATCTTTACTGTTCTTTATGAGTTTGCCCTGGGTTTATACAGGGCAAAAAATTTGTGGTTTTAGGCGATGTTTGAAGGGCGCTTAGGGTTGCCGTTATGTATGGCTTACGAGCGTTTTTTTCCGCTAATTCTTATCCAGTCTTCATCTTGTACTGCGGGAAGCAGGGAAAACTCAGATTGATAATGAGACGCTACATCGTCGGCTTGTTTTGCAAGGATGCCGGACAGTGCAAGTGATCCGTGAGAGGCAATAAGTGATGTTAAATGTGGAGCAAGCTCCATTAGAGGCCCTGCAAGTATATTGGCCACTAATACATCCGCTTGTACATCGGGCATGTTTTGAGGAGAGAACACTTGAATTTTATCGGTGACATTGTTTCGCTCAGCATTAAGCTGTGTGGCTTGTAATGCTTGCGGGTCGTTGTCGACACAGTATACGTGTGATGCTCCTAGTAATGCTGCAGCAATAGCAAGAATGCCTGAACCGCAACCGTAGTCGATGACAATTTTATTCTGTAAGTCTTGCTCGTCTAACCAGCGTAAACATAGTGCGGTTGTCTGGTGAGTGCCAGTACCGAATGCTAAACCTGGATCCAGCAACATATTGACCGCATCAGCGTGTGGGGCTTCTAACCAGCTAGGAACAACCCAAAGGCGTTTGCCAAAACACATCGGTTTAAAACTGTCCATCCATTCTCGAACCCAATCCTTGTCCTCGAGAACTTCAGTTTTAATTTGGGGGAAGGGCGTGACGGATACAGAAGATTTTAACGCAGCAATAACTAGGTCGACATCAACCGTATCTTCAAATAGACCGATAACACGGGTGTCTTCCCAAATAGGGGTTGTGCCTGGCGGGGGCTCAAACAACGGTTGGTCGGCGTTGTCTACTAATGTGACTGCGACAGCGCCCAATTCAATTAACAAGTCGTCAAATTGGGCGGCATCGCCACCGTTGGTTTGGATAATGAGTTGTAGCCAGGCCATAAGATCTCTTCAATATAGGGTGTATTAATCAATACCCAAGATCTTTTCCAGATAATGAATATCAACGCAGCCTTTTGCAAAGCCGGAATCCTTCATGATGACATCGCGGTGTAAGGGAATATTCGTATTAATTCCATCCACAACCATTTCATCCAAAGCATTGCGCATTCTTTGCATCGCCGTTTCGCGATCGTCTCCCCAGGTAATTAGCTTACCAATAAGGGAGTCGTAATAAGGCGGCACAGTGTAGCCTCGGTAAATGTGACTGTCCATTCGTACGCCAAGTCCGCCGGGGATGTGCCAATATTTGATTTTTCCAGGGCTAGGAATAAAGGTTTCATGGTGCTCTGCGTTAATGCGACACTCAATTGAGTGACCCTTAATGACGATGTCTTCCTGTTTGTAACGCAGCGGGGTGCCTGAAGCAATAAGTAGTTGTTCTTTAATGATGTCGACACCGGTGACCATCTCACTGACGGGGTGCTCAACTTGTACGCGAGTGTTCATCTCAATAAAGAAGAACTGCTCATTCTCATAAAGAAATTCAAATGTCCCCGCCCCACGATAGTTGATGGCTTTACAGGCATCCGTGCAGCGTTCGCCAACTTCTTTGCGTAAGGCGTCGGGGATGCCCGGGGCAGGTGCTTCTTCTACCACTTTTTGATGGCGGCGTTGTAGCGAGCAGTCACGGTCACCGAGATAGATTGCATTGCCTTGGCCGTCAGAAAGTATTTGTATTTCTACGTGGCGAGGAGTCCCTAAAAACTTTTCCATATAAACGGTATCGTCACCAAATGCAGCTTTAGCTTCCGCTTTGGTGATGGCTATTAGTTTGAGCAATTCGGATTCGCTCTGAACAACGCGCATACCACGACCACCGCCACCAGAGGCTGCTTTTACCATGATAGGGAAGCCTATCTCTCGGCCTACCTTTAAAGTGCGGTTATTGTCTTCGGTTATTGGCCCGTTACTACCAGGGACAACAGGTACGCCCGATTTTTTCATTGCCTGAATAGCAGATACTTTGTTGCCCATCAGGCGAATAGTGTCTGCTTCGGGGCCAATAAAGATAAAGCCACTGTCGGTTACGCGTTCAGCAAAATCGGCATTCTCTGCTAAAAAACCGTAACCAGGGTGGATTGCATCAGCATCGGTAATTTCTGCCGCACTGATAATTGCAGGGATATTCAAATAGCTATCAGCCGCGGCGGCGGGGCCAATACAAACCGCTTCATCGGCGAGCTTTACGTGCATAAGGTGTTCGTCGGCTTTTGAGTAAACCGCTACTGTTTTTATTCCCAGTTCTCGGCAGGCTCGCAATATGCGCAGGGCTATCTCACCACGGTTAGCGATTAATACTTTTTCCAGCATCTTTTTGACCTATAAATTCGGTGAAGGTTAAGCAGTGAACGTTAAGCAATCACAAACAGTGGTTGGTCAAATTCAACGGGATCAGCGTTATCAACCATGATGGCTTGAATAACGCCTGAAACGTCCGCTTCAATCTGGTTCATCATTTTCATCGCTTCGATGATGCAGATGGTATCGCCAGCTTTAACGGTTTGGCCTACTTCAGCAAAAGGTTTGGATTCTGGAGATGAAGAACGGTAGAAAGTACCTACCATTGGAGATGTTACTTTGTGACCATTAGGGCCTTCTTCCACTGGCGCAGCTGGGGCGACAGGTGCTGTTGGGGCGGCAGCGGGTGCAGGCGCTGCGACGGGAACTTGTGCATAGGGGGCTGCGGCAAACATTTGTTTTGCAGCGTTACTCGTGCGGCTGATACGAACAGATTCTTCGCCTTCTTTTATTTCTATCTCATCAATACCTGATTCTTCTAGCAGCTCAATGAGCTTTACGAATATCCATGGGTAGCGCCTACTTTGTAATGTGTTAGTTTTTTTGTAATTGCAGTTGAGTCATCGCGGATTGCAGGGCAAATTCATAACCTTGCGCACCTAAACCGGTAATCGTTCCTTTTGCCACATCCGAGAAGTAGGAGTGATGGCGAAAGGTTTCTCTTTGATACACGTTGGAAAGGTGTACCTCGATAAAAGGAATGTTAACCGCAAGCAGAGCATCCCTAATGGCTATACTGGTATGAGTAAAGGCTGCAGGGTTAATGATAATAAAATCAACCTGCTGTTCACCGTATTGGTGGATTTTGTTAATGAGTTCAAATTCGGCATTGCTCTGAAAGCATTCACACTGATAGCCCTCGGTTACGGCAAGCGTAATTAAGCGGGTATTAATGTCTTGCAATGTATCGTTGCCGTAATGTCCCGGTTCACGCTTACCTAGCATATTTAGGTTGGGGCCGTGAAGAACGTTTATTTGAGCCATTGGTTTTTAGCCTTTATATGTTGAAAATTATTATAGCGAGAGAGTTGGAGAGGATCTTCTGGTTTTAGCATAATCTTACAAATGGTTACAACATTTGGCGCCCGTATCAGGACGATGGGCGAAAATGGCGCCAACTTGTAACAGAGTGTGAGAAAACTAGTTAAAGATAGAACGTAGGTGCTTTAAAAACGTCTCTTCATCCTTGTACGCGTATATTCGAGCGTGTGTTAATTCTTGCCCTTCCTTATCAAAGAATAAAATAGAAGGGGGGCCTTGAAGGTTAAAGCGATCAAGCAAGGCTTCTGCTTCATCATTATCGGTCAGGTCAATTTGCAGCAATTGGTGGTTTTTAAGAAGAGCAAGGGCATCTTTATTTTTAAAGGCACCGTGTTCAAGTTCAATACAAGAAATGCACCAGTCAGCGTAATAATCAATCATAACGGGTTTGCCGTTATCTTTTGCTGACGCTAATGCTTGGTCAAGAGAGTCTTGGCTACGGATGCGGGTAAAAGCTAAGCCGGGCTGCTCTGTATCTGCGCTTGATGCATTTTGATTGCCGAATCCTGAGGAGGCAGGGGCAAATATGCTTGCTCCAGAAAGAATTATTGCCACTGCCAATGCGGCAAAGCTAAGGCCGATACCTTTAAATAACTGAGATTTGGGCGTAGTTACTGGTTGGAATGCTCCAAGATATACCGCTGCAATCATTGCACATAAACCCCAGAAAATAAGAACAAGAGGCTCAGGCATTAGATGTTTTACTAACCATAATGCAACAGCGAGCAAACCCACACCAAACAAACCTTTAATGCTGTCCATCCAGCCGCCTGCTTTGGGAAGCATGTTGCCACCTGTTGTGCCAATGACCAATAGGGGGGCTCCCATACCTAAGCCTAAAGCCATTAATGATATGCCGCCGAGAACCCCGTCACCGGTATTACCTATATAAATAAGTGCTCCAGCAAGAGGGGCTGAAACACAGGGAGAAACCACTAATGCGGATAAGGCTCCCATCACCGCAACGCCTGCGAGCGTGCCGCCTTTTTGTTTGTTGCTGAGGTCATTGAGTCGATTTTGTATCGCCGAAGGTAGCTGTAATTCATAGAACCCAAACATGGATAATGAAAGAACGATAAACACACCGGCAAAGGTAAATAATACCGTGGGATCCTGCATGTAGAGTTGCAACTTGCTTCCTGTTTTTCCAGCAATTACACCTGCTATCGCGTAGGTGCTAGCCATGCCAAGAACGTAGGCCAGTGAAAGAACAAAGGCTTTTTTTCGGCTGATATTCTCGCCCTGGCCAACAATAATGCCTGAAAGAATTGGGATCATTGGTAGTACGCAAGGGGTAAAAGTTAACCCCAAGCCTAGAACAAAGAAAATACCTATAATTGTCAGCAGGCTGCTTTCATCTAAAATCGTCGCAAGCCCTAGAGCAGATGAGGTGTCTTGTTGGGCTGATGTATGCACCTTGGGTGCCGGAGACTCTGAAGGGGGGGAAGTTTGTATTGTGTTAGTCGGTGTATAGCTTGTGCTGTTGGCATCGTTAAGCGGAAAGTACATTGACGTTTTTTGTGGGATGTAACATAGGCCTTTATCCGCACAACCTTGGTACCCCACCTGCACTTCAATACTGCCAGAGGTTGGTGAAATAACAGGGATACTAATGTCTACTTCATGATAATAGGCTGTTACTTTTCCAAATGTAGGGTCTTGTTTTTCCTTGCCTTTTTGTTGAATGACGGGTTCGCCCAGTACAGCGTTTTCAGGGGTAAGTACTTTGAATTTAAAACGGTGTTGGTAAAGGTAGTAATCATCGGCAATAACCCAGTGGAATTTTAGTACATTGCCTTGAGAGCCACTTTCAATGGTGCTATCTACTTTAAATGCTTCGCTTGCGGGCAAAAACTCTTGTTCGTTTGATCCACTAAAAACATCGCTATTTGGGTTAAATAAACTACCGGATTCTGCGTGGCTGTTGAAGGGAATTGCCTGTAAAAACAGTAAGATAAGCGTTGTAGTTAAGGTTCTCAAAAAATGCTCCGGTAGCCTTATGTATTTATATTAACAATGTAGGCAAGTAATGTAGGCAAACAGTGTAGATGAATCGGTTGTGTATAGTGTGATCAGAGGTCACAAATCCAGCAAAGGGATATGGGCCTATGCCTTGGACAGCTGCTATAGTGAATAGATCCTATTAATGTAGCCCTACAATTTGCAGTTGGTTTAATTGAATCATGTACTCATGATAATGAGATCATGCGGGCCGTTTAGTGCCGCAGTATTACATATTTTACCCCGCAGTATGTTAGTGATTATGCTGTGGTTGGTTGTGTATGGTGTTAATGCGACGGCTCAGCAGACCTCGGAGCTAGAAGGGTGGGCAATTGATACGGCAACGTTGGATCATTTTCAGCGTCAATACGGTGATGCTGCGGCACAGCGTATTTTATCTTGGCAGTACCTTTTAGATCACTTGCAAGGCAAGCCGGAAGAGGTTGTGTTGGGTGAAGTGAACCAGTTTTTTAATCAGGTACGTTTTCTAGGGGATGTCGATCATTGGAATAAGATGGACTATTGGGCGACGCCTCTAGAGTTGCTAGCAACCAATGGCGGAGATTGTGAAGATTTTGCTATTGCTAAATATTTCTCGCTTAAATGGCTAGGGGTGCCGGTTGGGAAGATGCGACTTACCTATGTTAAAGCTGTGGAATTAAATCAAGCACATATGGTATTGACCTATTATGCTTCATTAGGCGAAGAGCCAATGGTGTTGGATAATTTGGTGAATGATATTTTACCTGCATCTCAGCGATCTGATTTGGTGCCGGTATATAGCTTTAACGGTGATGGTTTATGGAAGGCCAAGCTGGTTGGCGATGATTCTCGGTTAGGTGATGCGGATGACATCATTCTTTGGAAAGAGCTGAGGGCACGAATAGAGCATGAATAGAGCGAATCGCCTAATAATAAGTGCTTAATAATAGTTTGAATCATAAAAACAAAAGTAAGAATACATAAGAATTTAAAACACATAAGAAGACGTTAGAAACGCTTGATGAGGGGAGAAAACGTGACATTACAGCGACAATTACTCATATTGCTATCGGTATTGTTGACGGGGCTTTTGGTGGGCATTTTGACCTTAACTATTAGCAACTCAAGACATTACTTTCAACAGCAATTGCACACCCACGCTCAGGATACGGCAACATCGTTAAGTCTGTCGTTACAGTCAGGGTTGGGTACCAAAGATATCGCCTTGGTTGATTCTATGGTAGATGCAATTTTTGATCGCGGTTATTACCGAGATTTAAGTATTCGTGGTATCGATGGGGGTTTGATTTTATCCCGCCATATGGATCCGCCACCCCATCGTGTCCCTTCATGGTTTATTAATTGGTTGTCGTTGAAGCCATCACCAGGAGTGGCAGAGATTACTTATGATTGGAAAATTATTGGCAAATTGCGGGTATTAAGTGATACCGATGGAGCCTATCGAGAGCTATGGACAGGGGCAAAGCAGGCATTTTACCTATTCCTTAGTGCAGGTGTGGTGAGCTGGTTGGTTTTGTTACTGACATTGCGTAAATTATTTCGCCCATTGGCGGACCTGGAGCAACAAGCGTTAGCAATTTGTCATAAAGATTTTTCATCTCAACAACCACTACCAAAAACTAGAGAGTTGCGCCGTGTTGTTCAAGCAATGAACCGGATGACAAAACAACTCAAGGTACTATTTGATGAGCAAGTGGCACAAATAGAGCAGGTGAGAAACCAAGCTTATGTTGATTCGGTTTCGGGGTTAGGAAATGGACGTTTTTTTAATGCGCAATTGCAAGCCCGAATACATTCCCCTGAAGAGCCTTATGTTGGCGGGCTTGCTCGTATGCAAGTGAAGGGAATGTTGTCTTATAACGAACGTGTTGGTCGTGACGATGGCAATAAACTATTAAAGCGAGTGGGTAAGATTTGGCAAAAAGCGATGGATGATATTGAAGGCTCCTGTGTTGCCAGGGTTTCTGGCGCGCGCTTTGCCGCATTGCTACCCCATGTAGAGCGTGATGTCGCGGAGTTAATCGTAGAGCAGGCCCTTAATGATATTCGAGCATTGGATGGTGTGTGCCAAGGCGGTAGTGGCTTGGAAATTTATGGTGGTATGAGTTTTTGCCAAATAGGGGAAGACGCTAGATTAATGGAGGCCCAGGCAGATATCGCATTACAAAAAGCTCAGAATGTAAAAGGGGGGAACTTTGAACTCTTTGATGAAGACGTTCATGGTGATCCGTTATCCCCCAAATTGGCTCAAGTTGAGAATTGGGATGAGTTTTTAAGTGACGTTATTGATAGAAAAGACGTAGAGTTTCATTACCAACCGGTGCTTTCTTGTGTTGATCAAAGTCTGATGCATTATGAGGCGTTAGCGAGGATACGAGTTGATGGTGAATTATTAAATGCGGGCATTTTTATACCACTTGTCGAGCGGTTTGATCTTGAGGAGGCGTTTGATAAGTTAACGGTATCGGCGTTGATCAAACGATTGACTGATCTGGATGACAATAAAAGAGCAGCGCTGGCGATCAATTTATCATCACATTCTGTTCGTAATGAGGCATTTATTGACTGGCTGATTGATAGAGTCTCTGCACATCAAAATATTGCATCGTATTTAATCTTTGAAGTCCCAGAGTTAACCGTAAGAACGGCCCATGGAAAGTTAAAACGTTTGGCTGAGGGGTTAAAAGCGGTCGGTGCTAAACTATCGATCGATCATTTTGGTACCACGAATAGCAGCTTTGGTTATTTAAGTGGTTTGCCATTGTATTCCATCAAGGTTGACCATAGTTATATTAGAGACATTCAAGACAATTTGGATCATCAGTTTTTCGTACAGTCCTTGGTGCGTATCGCTCATAGCCGGAATATCTTGCTGACAGCAGAAATGGTAGAGCATCAAGCGCAGTGGGATTTACTAAGAAGCTTCCAATTAGACGGCGCTCAGGGTTATTATCTGGGGGAACCAAGATCACCTGATCTTGCTGCGTAGCTAA